>JACCDZ010877238.1_pt1 | contig 81171 bp, 87 predicted proteins | sample 7449551 | NCBI WGS metagenome assembly JACCDZ01 (sample SAMN15323452, study PRJNA562643) | freshwater metagenome | isolation source: river surface water | place: USA:Blue River Watershed | collected 2017-08-18
GCAGACGATTAGCGCGTTTAGTCGTCAGGCTTATTTAAATTATTCGATGTATGTCATTTTAGATCGCGCATTACCTCATCTCGGTGACGGACTTAAGCCTGTGCAACGCAGAATTATCTACGCTATGAGTGAAATCGGATTATCAGCCTTAAGTAAACACAAAAAATCTGCACGCACCGTAGGGGATGTGTTAGGTAAATATCATCCCCATGGCGATAGCGCCTGTTATGAGGCAATGGTGCTCATGGCGCAGGATTTCTCTTATCGCTACACTCTAATCGACGGACAGGGCAACTGGGGGTCACCCGATGATCCAAAATCATTTGCCGCGATGCGCTACACCGAATCAAGATTATCCAAATATTCAGAAGTCCTGCTGAATGAATTGAAACTTGGTACCGTTGATTGGGCGCCAAACTTTGATGGCACACTGCAAGAACCCAAAATGTTACCAGCCCAGGTGCCTAATGTACTTTTAAACGGCAGCATGGGGATTGCAGTCGGGATGTCCACCGATATTCCATCCCATAATCTAACAGAAGTGGTCGATGGATGTTTATATTTATTAAGCACCAAGGATCCTGATCTGGATGGTTTAATGGCACATATTCCAGGACCTGATTATCCTGGGGGTGCTGAGGTGATTACTCCCTTTGAAGAACGTAAAAAGATCTATGAAACAGGAACAGGCAGCATTCGTTTACGTGCCGTTTTCCACGTTGAAGAAGGCAATATCGTTATCACGCGAGTGCCACATCAGGTTTCAAGTGCTAAAGTCATTGAGCAGATTGCAGCCCAGATAAACGGCAAGAAAATCTCCTGGCTAAGCGATATTCGTGATGAGTCAGATCATAATGATCCGGTGAGAATCGTACTTGTTCCACGCTCTAATCGCATCGATACCAATGTGCTAATGAGTCACTTATTTGCAACCACCGATCTTGAGAAAAGCTATCGAGTTAATTTGAATATGATTGGCATCAACGGTAAGCCACAGGTCAAGTCGTTATTGGAGATATTGACAGAGTGGCTGGTGTTTAGAACGGAGGTCACCACCAAGCGTTTGGAGTTTCGCCTGGAGAAAATTTTAGAGCGCTTGCATATTCTGGATGGTTTTTTAATCGCTTTTTTGAATATTGATGAGGTGATTGCGATTATCCGCTATGAGGATGAACCGAAGGAAGCTTTAAAAAAACGCTTTGAGCTTACGGATGCACAGGCTGAAGCCATCTTAAACTTACGCCTGCGCAATCTGGCCAAACTTGAAGAAATAGCCCTTAAGAAGGAAAAACATGAGCTTGAAAAAGAGCGCGATGAGATTTTGGGTTATTTGGAAAATCCAACAAAATTGAAAAATTTAATTAAAAAAGAATTGAAAGCCGCTGGGCAAAAGCATGGTGATCAGCGAAAATCAGCTTTAGTCGTAAGATCTGAAGCAAAAGCGTTAAAAGAAGCGGATTTACAACCTGTTGAAAGTGTCACTGTTGTACTGTCAAAACAAGGCTGGGTTCGCGTGGCAAAAGGGCACGAGGTCAACGTTGAGGGCTTAAGCTATAAAACGGGGGATAGCTACTTTATATCTAGCATGGGTAAGAGTAATCAGCCATGCTTATTCTTCTCAAACTTAGGTAAAGTGTATAGTTTGCTAAGTACTGATCTTCCTTCAGCCCGAGGTCAAGGCGAGCCCATCACGGGACATTTAAAACTCGAACAAAATGAAACCATTATTGCCATTACATTCGTTAAAACAGAAGATCGGATCGTTTTGGCATCAACAGCTGGTAATGCTTTTGTAGCTAAGGTTGATGATTTGATTAGCAAAAATCGCTCAGGTAAGCAGGTGATCACGCTGGATGATGACAAAATGGTACCACCAGTAAATGCACACGAGCATGAAAATACCTTGATTATTGCGATCTCAAACCAGGGGCGTCTACTTGCCGTCCAAAAGCACGAGTTACCAGCCTTAGCCAAGGGCAAAGGCAACCGTTTGATTAATATGCCAAGACACTTGGCAACTGGTGAGAAGCTTAAGTTTATTGCCGCTGTTGCCAGGCATGAGAGCTTAACGATTTACTCAGGTAAACGTCATATGCGCTTAAGTTTTACTGAGCTTGCAGATTATCAAGGTAACCGAGGTTCCCGTGGTAAGATCCTGCCACGTGGATTCCAAAATGTGGATGATCTTTCCTGTGGATAATGCGATGAGCTTGACGCTGCCACCTTCACAAGTAAAGTGGGGCTTTAAAAACTACCCCGTCTGCTTGCCTGACCACTTTAAAGTGGTCAGGCAAGCAGCCACTCCTTCACTGGTGAAGGGGAATTAGTGACAAGCTTTCCGAAAATCACCCTTCGTTTGGCGAAGAGGGTGAAAAACACTCGTATGTAGTTACGCACGCTTTGCTTTATAAATGGCTGTGTATTTCCTGGTGATATACCACTGCTGTGCAATACTGATGACGTTGTTAGTCAACCAGTATAGCACCAGACCAGAGGGGAATGACGCAAAGAAAACGGTGAATATCACTGGCATCAACATCATGATCTTGGCCTGTGTTGGGTCTGCTGACGTTGGACTGAGTTTTTGTTGTACGAACATGGAAATACCCATGAGTATCGGCAGAATAAAATACGGATCTTTTGATGCTAAGTCATGAATCCAGAAAACAAACGGTGCCTGGCGCAATTGCACACTTTCCAGCAATACCCAGTAAAGCGCGATAAATACGGGGATCTGTACTAAGATGGGCAAACAGCCACTTGCTGGGTTTACCTTTTCTTCCTTGTACATCTCCATCATCTTACGCCCAAGTTTCTGGCGATCACCTTTGTAAAGCTCTTGCAGCTTTTTCATGCGCGGCTGTAGCATGCGCATTTTAGCCATAGATTTATAGCTTTTCGCCGATAACGGATAAAATAACACTTTAATGAGCACGGTAACCAGAATAATCGCAAGCCCCCAGTTGGCAACCACGCTGTGAATCAGGGTCATCAACCAGAAAATAATCACCGAGATAAATGACAGCATGCCATAATCAACCAGCTTATCTAAGCCTTCTGGTTTATTGGCACCAAAGTCTTTGACCATAGCCTCCAGGTTTTTGGTAATCGTGGGACCTGTATAAAGAATATTTACATTTTCAACACTTTGATTCGCACTTAACACCACCGCTTGTGTTTTAACGCCTGATTGATAGGTGTGTTCCGCAAGCTTATTAGCGTAGACACTGAAGCTTGTCCCTGGATTACTGGGAACCCAAAGACTGACAAAATAATGTTGAATCATTGCAGCCCAGCCTTTACTGGTGGACACATTAACCGCTGCAGTTGATTTGGCTAAATCAGCAAATGACTCTTTTTGGAAAGTGCGCTGGTTTGACGAAAGTCCAACTCCTTGAAAAGAGTAGGAATGCGCATCCAAAATACTAAAGCTATGCGTTTCAGGAGGCACTTGCCGAGTAATTTCATTATCAAAACTCACACTTATTGGGGTGTTGGTTGTATTTTTCACGCTTTGCTTAACGGTAATCGCATAAGTCAAATCGTTAATATGATATTGGCGTATAACCTCCAACCCTTGTACTTTTGCAGCTAAGGTTACCGCTGTTTCACTATCCTTTTTCACCACGCTCTGCTCAGTAAACAGAATACTTTGCGGCTGATCATTGATATAGATGACACTTTGCGCAATATACCTGGTTCCTGCGTTGTTATTAAGCATCGGCATAGGCTGTTTATCCGTAAGACTCACGTCATAGTCTTTAAGCTCAGCATTAATAATCGCACCATTTAACAGACTGATTTCCAGGTTCGCAAAAACACTGGTGTTTAACGAAATAGGTTTAGCATCAGCATTTGAGAAATCTTGTTTTGTAACATCGGTTATTACCGTATCTACGGCTTTATTTTGTGCATTATTTTCCTGCTGAACCAATTGCGTACTTTGCGCACCACTTTCTGTTTTAGCTGGCTTTGGGACAAACATTTCCTCCCAGCGTGCCGTCAGTGACATAAAAATCACGACAATCAGTGCAATCAAGAATATTCTTATATAGTTTGACTTCATCTACTTAAACCTTTTCTTTCTTTGGAACTGGATCATAGCCGCCTTGGCAAGCTGGGTGGCATTTTAACAGCCTTTTTGTTATTAGCCAAAGCCCAATCAGTAAACCATGCAATTTAATTGACTCAAGCGCATATTGTGAGCAGCTTGGATAAAAGCGGCAGCGCGTACCTAAAAACGGACTGATCGCAATTTGATAAAATCGAATGAGAAAGATAAAAGGAATTGCAAACGCTAGACGTACTGCTTTAGAAATCCGTTGATAGACTGCCATAATTCCTCCTTTGTCGCCTTGGATGCGTTATGGTTAGCGATAACAATCAACATCGTCTGCGCGAATTTATCCTTATGCTGACGAAACATTTCTTTGTTCAAGCGGCGACATAGATTGCGCTGCACTGCTTTTTTTACTTTTTTTTTGCCAACAATTACACCAATACTTGCTTTAAGATCAGAGCCTTTGGCAATCAGATAGGAAAAGTGTTTAGTATGAACTTTGTGGCAGATACGCGAAAAGCCAAGGGAAAAACCCTTGGCCTCTAGAATATGATCTTTTGTTAATGAATTAAGCGGCAAGCTTATGTCTGCCCTTAGCACGTCTGTTACGAATCACCTTTTGTCCGCTTAATGTCTTCATACGGGCACGAAAGCCGTGTGTTCTTTTTCTTTTTAAGTTACTTGGTTGAAACGTTCTTTTCATCGTACTATCCTCAAGTTTATATTTATAAAGGTTGCTGCAAATCTGTCAAAGTTCATGCAAAGCGCGGATTCTAAGCCAAAAACAAGATTCGGTCAATTATAAAATGCCAAACTTATTCATCTGCAATTTCAAGACACGGCATTCTAGCGTAAAGTACAGGTGCTGTCGATGGATGTTTTAGAATGCTCTCTGTACGCGATGATTTTTCTCATTTTAAGGCATAGTTTATTTACCCTCCAGAGAACTCTAGCACGAGATTGACTTATCAGTTATTGAAAACTAAAATATCCGTACACATTACGGACATGGTGACACAATGAGTAAAACAGCACGAATAGAGTTTAAGGTTACAGCAGATAGCAAGGCTATTTTTGAAAGAGCGGCTCAACTAATGGGCGTGTCACTCACTGAATTTGGCATGAGAGCGATGACGAGCTTTGCCAGGAAAGTCACAACGGAGCAGAACCTGATCAAACTAACTGTAGCTCAGCAAGAGAATTTTTTTGAAGCATTAAAAAATCCTCCTAAGGCAAATGATCTGCTGAAAAGCGCTTACCAAGCTCATAAAAATATTTTGTCACAGTAGGTTGATTAATGGCAATAACAATAGAGTTGCTGACAAAGCAAAAAATGTCTGGCATTAAATTTGATTGTGGGGAAGAAGCGTTAAACAACTACATACTCAAGCAAGCCAAACAGGACATGAAGCGTCATGTTTGTGCTACATATGTACTGTTAGAGGATTCGTCTTTGCTTGGTTATTATACATTATCCTCAACCATTATTCATTTGGATCAACTATCTGGTATTGACGGTGTGATAGCAAAAAAGTTGCCTAAATATCCCTATCTGCCTGCAACCTTATTAGGTCGCTTAGCTGTTAAGAGTGAGACTAAAGGCAAAGGTTATGGTCAACTGCTGTTAGTAAATGCTTTAACTCGTGCTTATGTTAATAGTTCTGTAATAGGTTCAATTGCGGTGATTGTTGACGCAAAAAACAAAGAGGCAATGAATTTCTACAAACGATATGGTTTTCTAGAGCTGAGAGATAATCAACTGTTTATGACAATGGATACAATCAAAGAGGTTTTTGAGTAAGGTTCAATGAAATGGACCAAAACCAAGACAGGCAAGCCACTATACCCCATTTTCCATTCGTTATCATCGTTTTTAACACTTACAAACCTGGCGAAAATCTGTTAGGATGGCGCTACTTAGAGTGATTTTAGTTACACGACTCATGCAAAGCTGCAAAGCTAATAATAGTTTCCTGTTTTCAGTCATCATCTATTTGTTAAAAAATCCTTAGCGTTCCAGCATTACTCGATTTTTACAACCACTGATACTTCAAAAGCAACATTGCTTTAACACAACACCCTTAGGATATAAGTATGTTTACCGAAAACAAACAAAAAATTGAAACCCAAACCTTACAGGTCAACTTTATTTTATCGATTGTTTATGTGCTATTTAGCCTGGTCATCGTTTATTTTGCGCAATCTTTAACGGTTTTACTCGATGTTGGCTATTCCGTCATTACTTTGCTGATTTATGCGGCTTCACTGTACGTCATTAAGAAAATTAACCAGCCAGCTAATAAACGCTACCCTTATGGTTACTACCGTTTAGAGCCCGTTTTTGTCTTATTACAAGCTGGCTTTATTTTACTCGTCGCGGCAAGCGTTATCATCATGGCTATTATCAACCTTGTCACACACGCGATAACGCCTAATTATATTTTCGCACTTATCGCCTCTTTTAGTGGCACACTCGTCTGCGGCATTATGTATCTATATGTCAGAGGAGCTGCCAAAAAAACAGGTTCAAAAATTCTGCATGCGGATGCTGAGCTTTGGAAAGCAGATGCTCTCTTAAGCGCCTCGGTCGATATTTCACTTGCTACTGCATTAGTGCTTATTTTCTTTAATCTACACAATATGGCCAGCTATATCGATCCAATTATTGCCATTGTCATGGGTATTGCCATTACGATCAAACCCTTAAAACTCATAAAAGAAGCTGGACTAAACTTGTTAGACGCTTCGGTTGAACCCGATTTAAAAAACAAACTTACTGATGCGGCTAATATCATTTGCAGTAACCATCAGCTAACGTTACAGGATATAAAAATCACACAGTCAGGAAGATTTCTATTCGTTGACCTACGCTTAAAACTTCCAGCTGCTTTACCAACACAAGAGCTTCGCAGTTTAAAAGCAGTGCTGTTAAAGCACTATAAAGACCATTTTAAAGACAATGTGGTTTACGTTTACATCACAATCTAACTGGAGTATGCGATTAGGGTGGAGCTCCCTTAGCGTTTCATATGCCCACAAAATGGGCAGTGCTGTATCTTATGCTATGAAACGGTTTCCATTTTTACTATTCTCCAGCAATGGTGAATATTGGGGCGCCTTAAGAAATCACGTGACAAACATTGATCATCGATACTTTGACAGTTATACCTTGTCAATAAGTCAGCATCCAGCTTAAACCTTCTATAGTTATTGGAAAAATAAAGGATGCCATTTTTTGCTAAAAGCCGCATCGCCAAATCGATCAGCTCAACGTGATCCTGCTGAATATCTAATACCATCTGCATACGCTTTGAATTGGAGAAGGTTGGGGGATCTAAAAAGATCACATCAAATGTTTTAGCAGATTTCACAGCTTCTTTCAGCCATGACAAGCAATCTGCCTGGATAAATATATGTTGATTCAGATCAAGCTTATTAAGGGTAAAGTTACGTTTTCCCCACTCTAAATACGTTTTTGACATATCAACGCTGATCGTTTTAGCACCCTGCAATGCGGCTTCAACGCTCGCGCTGCAGGTATAAGCAAACAGATTCAGCAAAGTTTTATACTGTGATGACTTCGCAATAATCTGACGCATTTTGCGGTGATCTAAAAATAAACCTGTATCTAGATAATCATCAAAATTTACATAGAACAAGGCGCCATATTCTTTGACTACATGAAATGTATTCGTCGTCGCCTGCTTTTCATATTGGTTTACCCCCCTTTGACGTTGTCTTATCTTCAGATGAATATGGTCATACTTTACCTTAAGTACTTCTGCAACATGATAAATGGCTTGTAACAAGCGCTTTTGTGCCAGCTTCTCATCAACACCTTTACCCATCTGATATTCCTGTATGTGCACATGGGTATTATACAAATCAATCGCTACAGCATATTCTGGCAAATCAGCATCATAAACGCGATAACACTCCAAATCCTGCTGCTTCGCCCATTTCTGTAATTGTTGATAATTCTTCGTCAGGCGATTCTTAAATGCCTCATGAGCGTCATCCTGTAAAATAGCATTAGCTGCCTGACGCTTTAGTTTTTGTGTAGGTGATTCACGTTTCATTACCCATTCATCACTTACTTCAAACTGGTATAGCACCGTTTCCAGCGCGCCGTTGAAAAATTTATTTTGCTTGTTTGATCTTAATCCCAACGCTTTTACAGGCTCGCTTGCGGCACTAAAAATAGCAACACGCCAACCTGTAAATGCTTCGATTAAAGCCTTGCCAAAACATCTAAATAAATGGTTTAACTTTTCGGGTTGTGCGTTGTATAAGCGCTCGCCATAAGGTGGATTAGTAAGTATCAAACCCGTTTTAACACCAGGCTTATTCGTTAAATCTCTGATATCCTGGCATGCCAATTCAATATAATCACTTAATCCAGCCGCCTGAATATTTTGCCTGGCCTTATGCAATATTTCTTCATCGTAATCATAACCAACCAGTTTAATCTTCTGTCTTTGCAAACCTTCCATCTGCTGCGCGTGTGCATCTGTTTTCAGCTGTTGCCACAAGCTTGCATTAAAATCATGCCAGTGCGTAAAACAGAAGGTTTCACGTCGCAAGTTTGGCACAATCTGATATACCATCATCGCAGCTTCAATTAAAATAGTCCCAGAGCCACACATAGGATCAAGCAACACAGGCTCATCAGTTTGCAGCATATCAAGCCAGCCACTTTTAATGAGTAACGCCGAAGCCAGTGTTTCTTTTAAGGGCGCTTCTCCTTGTCCCAAGCGATAACCTCTTTTATGCAAGCTCTCGCCGGTAAGGGATAAATAACTCATCATCATCCCTTTTTGAAAGTGAATCGCAATCACAATATCTGGGTTATCAAGACTCACATCAGGTCTAACCTCCATTTGATCGCGGAAATAGTCAACAATGGCATCCTTGGCTTTTTGAGCCGCAAACTGAGTATTATTAAAGGCGCTATGTTTGCCTGAAACTTCTATTTTTATGGATTTTTCCACAGCAAAATAGCTGCTCCATGGCAAAGCATAGAGCTCATTATAAAAGTCCTCAGAACTTTCAAATTTGGCACTGTGTAATTTTCGATGTACCTGGTTCGCCAGTCTCGACCATAAGCACACTTTGTAGGCAACACCCAGGCTTGCCACAAATTCAACACCAGAAAGCTTCTCGTGAGCCTCTGTAACACCGAGCATTAAAAGCTCTTCTTTCAGTAAAAGCTCGATGCCTTTGGCACAGTTTGCAAAAAATATGAGGAGGGAATCTTGCTCAGTTGTCAAAGAAGAATTCATCTGAAATTATCATGCACATAAAATTGAATCTGCGGATTATATCACTGCTTAATCGGTTTACGTGAGTTAATTTTGATTGGATGCCAAATGAGTACTAGCGATCTCATGAGTGCCATGCCCGAAAACTCCATAGTAGTTCGCATAAATTTGCTTTATGCTATGAACCACAAGCACTTCACCCTAACGATTCATGATGAATTTTAAGCCTTATATCAACACTGCACCATCCATTTTTGGCAAAATGTCTGCCATTGCTAAAGCGCATAATGCGATTAACTTCACCCAGGGCGCCCCTGACTTTAAAACACCAGATTGGCTAATGGAACGCCTTGAATACTACACAAGATCTGGATTTAACCAATATGCGCCAATTCCAGGAACCCTTAGCTTACGAAAAGCGATAGCACAGAAGATTAAGGCGTGCTATGACATCACAACAGTTCCAGAGGACAATGTTTCAATATGTTCAGGCGCCATTGAAGCAATATTTGCCCTTATCAGTGCAGTGATTAACAAGGGCGATGAAGTCATCTATTTTGATCCCGCTTTTGATGCGTATCCTGCCATTGTGGCATTCAATCAGGGAGTTAGCCGTCGCATCCCTGTACAGGAAAATGCCGACATTAACCTTGAACTTTTAGCGCAGAGCATCAACGATAAAACAAAATTAATCATTCTCAATTCACCCCACAACCCCATGGGCAGAGTCATTACTCATGCACAATATCAAGCCATTGCACACCTGATCAGGGGCAAAGATATTCTCGTTTTAAGCGACGAAGTGTACGAGCATATATATGCTGGCGAATCATACACCAGTGCCTTACAAATTCCTGGTTTAAAAGACAAGCTGATTGTCGTGCAGTCCTTAGGTAAAACATACAACCTGACTGGTTGGCGTTTAGGCGCCTGTATTGCCCCTAAACAAATTATAACTACCATTAATGCAGTCAAGCAATTTACAAGCTTTGGCGCACCTCACCCAATGCAGTTGGCGTTAGCCGATGGGATAAATGCACATCCTGAGTATTGGCAAGAATTACCTAAGCTTTATCAAACACAACAGCAAAAACTCGTCGACGGTTTATCTAGCAGCCGCTTTAAGCTCCTTCCCTGGTCAGGATCACCTTTTCAAATTCTTGACTATAGTGCGGTTTCAAATGAAGATGACTTTACATTTTGCCAACGCTTAATCCAGGAATATGGCGTTGGTCTTGTGCCGATTTCGTCACTATACGAAACACCAAAACAAGGCTTGGTACGCTTATGTTTTGCAAAGTATGATGATGCGTTATTAGAAGGGGTAAAGCGATTATGTCAAGTTTAAAAGTAGCAGTGATTCAATCAGATCTCGCCTGGGAAGATAAAACAGCAAATTATGCACATTTTGAGAAAGTGATTAGCAGCATAAACCCTTGCGATTTAATCGTATTACCCGAAATGTTTAACGTTGGTTTCACTCCCAATCTGGCAATTGCGGTCACTGATCAAAATGAGATCATCACCTGGCTTATGCAGCAAGCACAAGCTAAAAATGCGGCAGTCACTGGCAGTGTCGTTGTTTTAAATGATGCCCAAAAACCTGTTAATCGCCTTTTTTTTATCACGCCAGGAGGTGGCATATGGCATTATGATAAATGCCACTTATTTGTTTTATCCGATGAACACAAATTGCTCGATGCGGGCAATAAACGTGTGATCGTCACCTATAAAAATTTCAGAATTCTGCTGAGCATCTGCTTTGATCTACGTTTTCCCGTCTTTAATTGCAATAATAATGACCATGATCTCTTACTCAACGTTGCCAGTTGGCCAAGTAAACGACGCAAGCACTGGGGTTCACTTTTAGTTGCACGCGCTATTGAAAATCAAGTGTATGTTGTTGGATGTAACCGCGTTGGCACAGATGGTTTAGGATTTGATTACAGTGGCGACAGTCTATGCGTTCATTTCGACGGTGAGATCATGGCGAAGCTTCCACCTAAAACCCAAGGTGTGCTGTGTCATGAGTTTGATAAGCAAGCCTTAAATGAATATCGTGCTAAATTCCAGGTGCTCGCCTCACAAGATAAATACTCACTCCAACTCAACCAAGTCTAAATATCCCAAACTTAGCAATTGTAAGCTACCGCTGTTGGTGCTAGAATGCGCGACGAATTGTCACGATCTGGCAGCTTGGTGCTTTTTGTGGAAAAAGTATGATATAGATTCCGATTGCCTTTGCGTCGTTTTTTTGCTATAAAGTTGCCCCTTGAGAATTTAACAATTATAACTATTTTAATTTACAGCAATTGACTGGAGGATAACATGTCTAGAGTTTGTATGGTCACAGGCAAACGCCCACTAACGGGCAATAAAGTGTCGCACGCGCAAAATAAAACCAAGCGTCGCTTCTTACCTAACTTACATTCACACCGTTTTTGGGTTGAAAGTGAAAACTGCTACGTTCGTTTACGTGTAAGCTCAAAAGGTATGCGCATTATCGATAAAAAAGGGATCGATTTTGTTCTGGCTGATCTTCGTGCCCGCAACGTAAAATTCTAATTCATTTAACAGTTTAGGAGTAAATTAACATGCGTGATAAAATCAAATTAGTTTCAAGTGCAGGCACCGGTCATTTTTATACAACGACCAAAAATAAGCGCACCATGCCAAACAAAATGGAAATCAAAAAGTTTGACCCCGTTGCTCGCCAGCACGTGCTTTACAAGGAAGCCAAAATTAAATAACCATTGAATTAGACTATTCTCTATTTATTATAACCCACACTATCGTTTCATCTTTTGCAATACGCCCCACACAATGCGTCATTATGAGCAAAGCTATTGTCAATGCCCAAAATAAATCTATTAAAAACCCAAACTTTGGTGTTGCAATTTAGGAAATAGTTGTTAATATGTGTCGCAGTTGACGCGGGGTGGAGCAGCCTGGTAGCTCGTCGGGCTCATAACCCGAAGGTCGTTGGTTCGAATCCAGCCCCCGCTACCAACCAAAATGATTTTAAAAGATTGCGGGCCCTCATGGGCCCTTTTGTTTTGCTGAATAAAAGGGACTCATCGTAGTCCTTTTTTTATATCCCAAGGGGTGTATTGGAATGTTAATTGACCAGTTAAAAGAGCTTATTGCGCCAGAAGTGGAGAGCCTTGGCTTTATTTTATGGGGTATTGAAATGGATGCCTATTCCACAGATACCGGCAGAATGACCTTACGCATATTCATCGATCATGAAGAAGGTGTTTCTATTGATGACTGCCAGGAAGTAAGTCAGGCAGTAAGTGCAATTCTAGACGTCGAGGATCCCATTAGCACGCCTTACGCTTTGGAAGTTTCTTCCCCTGGGATTAATCGCCGTGTATTTAATGTGACACAAGCGAAAGCTTTAGAAGGCTTTGAGGTGAAAGTGCAACTGCATCACGCAACAGAGAATAATCGTCGCCGATTTAAAGGGGTTATCCTATCAGTTGAGAATGAACAGATTTTAGTTAAAACGGAAGAAAGTGAAGAAATTCGTTTTGACTTCCATAACGTTGAGAAAATGCGCGTTGTGCCAAAGTTTTAATCATTTAGTTTCGATATAGGTGAGGGTTATGAGTAAAGAATTACTGTTAGTTATTGAAAGTGTTGCAAATGAGAAAGAAGTCTCAAGAGATTTGCTGTTTCTAGCGATGGAAGAAGCGTTGGCAATGGCAACTAAAAAACGCTTTGAAGAAGGGGCAAAGATCGTCGTCAGGATTGATCGCAAAACAGGAGAATATGAGACATTTCGGCAATGGCAGATCGTAGGAGAGGATCACGAAATTGAAAATTATGCCGCTGAACTTTACGTCGATGTAGCACAGGAAAAAGGTCATAAGGTTAGTGTGGGCGACATACTGGAAGAACCTGTTGAATCTGTTGAATTTGGACGTATTGCCGCGATGACTGCTAAGCAGATCATTATGCAAAAAGTGCGTGATGAAGAACGCCGCCTCATGGTATCAAGATTTCGCGACAAGGTTGGCAAGATCGTTTATGGTGAAGTTAAACGCGCAACACGTGATTTCTTAATTATTGACTTAGGCAATGATGCGGAAGGCGTGTTACCAAGAAAAGAGCTGTTGCCAAAAGAAAATTATCGCTTAAATGATAAGTTGCGTGCGTGTATTTTGCGTATTGATGATGATATTAAAGGTCATCAAATTATTCTGTCACGCGCGAATAAAAGAATGTTGCACGCACTCTTGATCCTTGAGGTTCCCGAAGTTGCAGAAGAGCTGATGGACATTGTGGGCATTGCACGCGACCCAGGGTCTCGCGCCAAAGTAGCGGTTAAATCCAATGATAAACGAATTGATCCTGTGGGTGCCTGTGTGGGGATGCGTGGCTCACGCATCCAGGCGATTACCAATGAATTGCAAGGCGAACGTGTTGACATTGTTCTATGGGATGATAACCCTGCACAATTTGTGATTAATGCGCTATCCCCCGCTGAGGTGACTTCGATTGTCCAGGATGAAGATAAGCAATCGATGCAGGTAGCAGTCAAAGAAGATCAGTTATCGCAAGCCATTGGTAAAAATGGACAAAACGTACGCTTAGCGACAGCGCTCACTGGCTGGCATATTAATGTTATTGCCAACACCCTCGCAGAAAAGGCACAACAGGAAGAAGAGCAAAAAAACATGCGACTATTTATGGAGTCGCTAGATATTGACCAGGACATTGCGGAAGTGCTGATTGAAGAAGGTTTCACCAGTCTTGAAGAGGTTGCCTATGTTGCCCGCGAAGAAATGCTTGAAATAGAAGGCTTTGACAATGAAATTTGTGAAGAACTCCAGGCGCGTGCGAAAACGGCATTGATTTCACAGGCATTGGCTGCTAATAAGCCTGCAGAAGACCTGCTTGCGATGGACGGCATGACCGAAGCATGGGCAAACACTTTAGCAAAAAAAGATGTGATTACGATGGATGATCTGGCTGAGTTAGCAGTGGATGATTTACGTGAAATTATTTCCATTTCCGAAGAACAAGCTGCAGCATTGATTATGACTGCGCGTGCACCTTGGTTTGAGAAGGATAATGAGAAGTAGGAGAAATGTGATGGCAGAGATAACGGTGGCGCAATTAGCCAAATTAATTAAAATTGATGAAAACGTGTTATTGGAGAAATTTGAGCAATCTGGAGTCCATAAAAAAAGCATTAACGCTCTGGTTAGTGATGCTGAAAAAAACCAGTTGTTAAGCTTTATTCAAGGAGGTACTACAGAGAAGAAATCAGCAGTTACCTTACAAAGAAAAACAACGAAACAGTTAAAAGTTGCGGGTAATCGCAAGGTCAACATTGAGGTGCGTAAGAAGAAAACCTTGATTGCACCAACAGCCAAAGAAGGATCTGATGTCCATGACAAGGCTCTAGAGTTCGAAGCTTCCACAACAGATGAATCAGTAACTCATGTCGCGGTAAAACATAACAAACCTTATGAACCTTTAGCGAAGGAAGCCATAGAAACTAAATGGAACGATGACCAGTCATTATCCGTATCAGGATTTACAAATGCAGAAGATGTGGCAAAAGTCGATAAGATAACACCTGAAAATAAACCTATTCCTAAGCCCAAGAAACCAGTCAAGGAAAAATCCGTACTCTCTTCTGGATCCGAAGAAGAGTCTAGTGGCAAGGTTGAGATAAAAATGACAACTAAACCCAAAAACAGTGGTTTCAACATTACGTCAAGACCAGAGCCAGTAGTTACCGAAAAAGAAAATATAGGGGACGGCGAGGTCAAAAGCGCACACAAAAAAGTGCTGGAAAAACCCAAGAAAAAGGTAGACGAGGAAGAAGAAGAGGCTTCACGTAAGTCACAGAAAAAAGTGAAGTCAACCACAAGCAAGAAATCGTCACGCACCATCTACTCCGCTGAAGATGATGATGAAGGCTTCTCTCGTAAATCATTAAAGCCTAAGAAGTTGCAGCTTAATAAAGTGAAAACTCAGCAGTTTACCAAACCCGTAGAAAAAGAAACCCGACAAGTGGTTATTTTTGAAGGGATTACGGTCAACGAGCTTGCACAAAAAATCGCAGTTAAGGCAGCCGAGCTCATTAAAGTGCTTTTCAAAATGGGCGTGATGGCAACTATTAACCAGCCTCTGGATCAAGAAACAGCCATTTTAATTGTCGAAGAGTTTGGACATGAATATACCTTGCATAAAGAAGATACTTTAGAGGGAACCGTAATTGTTGATTCCTCTGATCAGGAATTGATGCCAAGAGCCCCTGTCGTGACGATTATGGGACACGTCGACCATGGCAAGACCTCGCTGCTGGATTATATTCGCAAGACTCGTGTTGCAGTTGGTGAAGCAGGTGGGATTACTCAGCATATTGGTGCTTACTCAGTAACAACTGCAAAAGGGCAGATTACTTTTCTTGACACCCCAGGACATGAAGCGTTCACGGCAATGCGCGCACGCGGAGCAGGGAGTACTGATATAGTCGTACTGGTCGTTGCCGCAGATGACGGGGTGATGCCGCAAACAAAAGAAGCCATTCAACATGCGCGTGCCGCAGGAGTTCCAATTGTGGTTGCCGTCAACAAAATGGATAAACCAGAAGCTGATCCAGATCGTGTCAAAACGGAGTTATCCCAGCTGGATGTAATTTCTGAGGCATGGGGAGGAGATACAATGTTTGCTCATGTCTCAGCTAAGTCTGGTCAGGGGATTGATGAGCTGTTGGATGCGGTGTTACTGCAAGCCGAGGTACTTGAACTTAGAGCGGTCAATAAAGGCTTTGCCAAAGGTGTTGTCCTTGAATCACGCCTGGATAAAGGGCGTGGCGCTGTCGCTTCTGTCTTAGTGCAAAGTGGTGAACTAAAGCAGGGTAATATTATCTTGTGCGGAACAGAATATGGTCGTATTCGCATGATGATGGATGATCTTGGTCAAAAAATTAATACCGCAACACCTTCAATGCCTGTCGAGATTTTAGGACTCTCAGGCGTCCCTAATGCAGGGGATGAAATGGTTGCTGTGAAAGATGAGAAAACGGCGCGTGAGGTTGCTGAGCACAGATCACAAAAGAAAAAAGAGGAGCGTTTGAAACAACAGCAAGCAGGTAAACTATCAAGCTTGTTTGATCGGATGGGTGAGTCTACTGGCGAACGTCAAACACTAAACGTCATTGTCAAAGCGGACGTTCAGGGTTCAGTTGAGGCGATTCGTGAATCATTAATTAAGCTATCAAATGATGAGGTCAAAGTGGATGTTATTGCCGCGGGTATCGGTGGGATTACCATCTCTGATGTATCTTTGGCAGTTGCATCCCAAGCTGTGCTGTTTGGGTTTAACGTACGAGCTGACGCTACGGCTAGAAAACAAGCAGAAACCGACAGCATTGAACTTCGTTACTATAGCATTATTTATGATCTTATCGATGATGTGAAACAAGCAATGTCAGGGATGTTATCTCCTGAACTTAGAGAACAGATTATTGGGGTTGCTGAAGTGCGGGATGTGTTTAGATCTTCCAAGTTTGGTGCAATTGCAGGCTGCATGGTAATTGATGGCGTCATTAAGCGTCATAACCCAATTCGCGTGCTGCGTGATCAGGTCGTTATTTATGAAGGGTCATTAGAGTCTTTGAAACGATTTAAAGATGATGCGTCTGAAGTAAAAAAAGGTCTGGAGTGCGGTATCGGGGTCAAAAACTACAATGATGTCAAAGCAGGGGATCAGATCGAAGTATTTGAAACGGTTGAAATTAAAAGAGAGATGTAACCATGGCAACTAGTTCACGTGTTGAGCGGGTTGGTGATGAAATTCAGAAGATAATCGTGTCTTTGTTATCAACGAAAATACGCGATCCTCGCTTACAATGGATTTCCATTACCGGTGTTGAAGTATCAAAAGATCTCTCTTATGCCAAGGTATTTTTTTCCTCACTAAATACTGAAATAAACCCCGAGCAAATGATCAAAGCATTTGATGCTGCCAAGGGTTTTTTTCGCAGTGCTTTGGCCAGGGAATTACGCTTACGTGTCGCTCCAGACCTGCGATTTTTTTATGATGATTCGCTGGCATATGGGAACAAAATGAATTCATTGATTGAGAAAGCTCGCAATGAAGATGCACAATTTATTCAACATGATGAGTCCAATACAGATGATCATCAGGATAATGAGGATGAGTAAGTTGGGTGATGCTAAAAGTGCCATACAACAGATTAAAGACAAAAACTATGCGGAAAAATACTTTAGCAGCAATAAACCTGTTTATTTCATCGGCATAAGCTTCGACTCACATGCGCGTAATGTGGTTGATTTAGTGTCTGAGTCGTTTTGATGCGTAGGGGTGAAAAATATTTTGCCCCTACAATGTGATTAGTGAATTTAAATGTTAAATTTTTAATGCTAAATGCCACGAGTTTTAAAATCCGCTTTCCTTGACAAAAAAGATTAAAATATGTCGCGTGATATAGGAAGCTATCGATATGCTATCAACTGTAATAAATGCTTTGCCACGCACCACATTTTCCAGGGGATAGCCCATAGGGGGACTCACTTTGAGAGAAATAATAAAGGTATTGATATTTGGGATAATTTGCTGCTCACTATTTTGCGTTACAGCAATACTGCCACCTAAGTTTGAAGCGTGATAAGCGCCAAGGGGAGCCGAAGATCTAATAAAACGATTTTCGGCGTGGTCTTGATTTAAGGTATAAAGCTCGTTGACATTGTGCTTTGATAGATTTGAAATACCGACCTGAAGGTTCGGAAGATCAATATTTTCGGGAATAAACTGACCTTGTTGATCCTCCTGCAATCTCTCATAGTCAGCACTACTTGGATAAGCATGCAAAATAACCGTATCTTTATTCACCAGTATCATCATCGCCTGGCGTTTTTTAACCCAGGCATTGGGACGCATATCTTCTGAAAGCGACTCAATGACACCAGAAAAGGGGGCTTTGACTATAAGACTTGCCTTTTTCTCACGAAGATATTGAAGCTCCGTTTGATTATATCTTAGGGTGCTTTTGAGTGTTTCCTGCTGTTGTAAATCTTTCTGAAAATGAGCAATATTGCGTAATTGCCATTGTACTTCTTCGATCTGATAACGTGTTTTTTGAATCCTAAAGTCAAGCTCAGGGGATTCAAGGATTACTAAGACATCGCCTGCTTTAACTTGTTGTCCTTTTTTTACTCTAACGGTTTTTACTTTGGCAGGGAGCTCACTAAAGAGCGTCTGGCTTTGATAGGATAGTGTGGCAGGCATGCTGACGGTGGATTGCCATGGAATAAACAACACACCCAGGAGTACAACGAGAGTCACGCTTAAAATAACGGTATTTCGGTTTAAACGAACGTTCGCGCGCATGTCATACCACACCTTAAGCTCACGACAGATAGGCAGCAAAATGAAATAGATGATTTCAATCGCAAATAGAACGATGCCGAGCATCTTAAAGAATAAATAGTAAACCAGGATAGCAATACTCAAAAAAAGTACAAATCGATAAATAAGTGTAGCGACGGCGTATAGCATCAAAATTTTTTGCTTATGTGCTGTGAAGGCTTCTGGTGCTGGATCTTTGAAGCCGAACAAAAGTTTACGTAAACGCCAGCGCATAAGCACAAAGCTTCTGGTTTGCAAATTACGCATGGATAAAAGATCGGAGAGAACATGATAGCCATCAAAGCGTAAAAACGGACTGATGTTAATCAATAACGTGGTCAACAGACTGTAGGTAGCAAGAAAAAAACAGATACTTTTTAATGCCCCATCAGGTAAGAAAAGCCACAACCAGATAGCGATGATAGCGATATACACTTCCATCATAATACCCGCCAGAGCCATGGTAATGCGCTCTTTAGGTGATTTGATCTGCCAGCTTTCCTGGGTATCGGTATAAAGCATGGGAAACATGACAAGAAAAGCCACCCCCATGGAGGGAATATTAAGCCCATATTTCTTACTCATGAGCGCATGCCCAAACTCATGAAAACTCTTGGCGCATATAAGAGCAACGGCGTAGAGCAAAATATATTTAAAAGATAAAAATGCAAAGAAGGTATGGGTAAACTGTGTCCACTCTCTCATTAAAAGGATAAGCCCCATAAGCGCAAAAAAAAGCATGATCAATGCAAAGCTTTTCGTAAAAATAAAGCGCGTATACGGGTAGATTCTATCTAAAAAGTCGTTCGGATGCACAAGGGGAATCCTGAAAAATAAATAATTTTTCGCAAGATACAGGAAAAAATTCAGTTGCTTACCATGCTGCTTTTGATAGAGCTTTTGCATAGTTTCCACATTTTGCTCAATAAGACAATGTATCGACAAAAAATGTAATATTTTTGCTAAATCTTCCTCTGTTGCCTCTACCAATGATTCCTTTTTAAGCTTGATGAGAAACTCAGTTGGTGCAATGGCTTGCCAATGCCTCAATATTTCATATTCCTTCCAACCCAAATGAAAAAACTGAGCGCTGACTTTGTCGTGAATGATCCAGGTGGGTCCACCATTAAAATCCTGTCCCCCTTCTTGCAGATGAATATCCTCACGCAATGGAGGAAGAACTGGCGGTAATTTATTCATACTGACTAACATTGTCTACCACCCCGTAAATTGTCTGAAACTACTGATTGGTTTTCTAAACAAGTAATAAAACAGACTGACATTATTCCCGATGATTTTTGCCGTTCCCTCGCTGCCAATGCGCGGAGCACTTTGATTTCGGTCAATACTGGCAATGATTTGGTAAGCCAAAATGTTGGAATTCACGATCGCTGCCTCAAAGCTGCTGTATTCAATCGTACCCAAAACAGGGTTTAAGGGATCAGCATTTAAAAATAGTTTCACCTTGTCACCTGGGTGGAAAAAAATAGCGTGATCCACTGGCAGCGATATCTCAATTTCCACTCTATTACTATCTGCGATCTGCATGATATTTTCACCTGTTGACACGGGTTTGCCTATCCATCTGTTTTTATTATCAAGTACAATAATTCCTGCAACTTCAGCTTTGACATCGGCTTCCTGCAGCAGATGACTTGTGTAATCGACCTCCAGTTCCTTTTCACTGATTTGTGCCTGCAATACCTTGATTTCTGCGCGTTTTTTCACGTCCTCAAAACCGCTTTGAATTGCCGTTTTATACTTGGCAACCGCGGTGGCAAGCTCACGCTTAGCAAGCTCACTAGCGTTCTTAAGATCACGCTTATCCATACTAAAGAGCAAATCCCCCGCAACAACCGTTTGGTCGGGGAATACCTCTATTTTTTCAATCACCCCCTCCATAGGAACTGTGACAATAAAGGGATCCTTGGCAATAATGGAAGCTGGAGCAAGTGTCGTCTCTGGCACCATGACCAGCATCAATAGCAATGCGATCAATACGACCGCCCAGACAATGGCACGTTTCAAGGTGAAATAAAACAGCAGTTTATGCACAAGCTTACTTGGATGAGACAGCCTTTGCCAGCTTTCCTGGTACGCCTCAACAAGCCACTCCAGCTGTTTGGTGGTTTGTTCATTAAACCCATCTGTTGAGGAAAGAATCATGCCACCTGAGATGCGTTGATGACGGTCTTTAAAAAAATACAGCAGTAGCTTGTCACTCAAATTATCAGGTCAAAGCTCCGCCAATTTATCCGACACCTCACTGTATTTAATGATTAGGGTGTCGCTGGTGGTTTTATATGATTTCAGGATCAGCGAAATAAAATGATCGAATTTAATCTGATAGTCACTATGGCGATCAAGCTGTGTTACCCCCGAAACGGATAGCACATGCGGATGATCCCAGTGATTGACTGACCACACGATGGCTCGATCATAGTCGATAACTGATTTGGTTTGATGACTGATAAAGAAGGCAAGCTCACGAAGTTTTTTAATTTTATTCAGCGCCTGCTGTATGGATAATAAGTTCAGCAAAACATCCTGCACGATCATGATCCTTTCGTATTTGTCATTAAATCGGAATTGATATGCGCTTCACTCACTAAAGTTATGCACTTTTGCTGGTTTTGAAGACTACCCCGTCCGCTTTGCGTCCACCCCTTCACCAGTGAAGGGGTGCCGAGCCTGCGAGGCGGGGTAGTGCAGCGAAAGTGGGTAGCTCCAATCATTAACTACCGACATAATATCCTGAGGTAGCAAAGAACTCATTATACCTGGACTTTTAGCTGATTCGTTAATTGGAGAATTAACTTCAAATTGCGCAACACCACTCATTCCTGCAAAAAGCCCTGTATTATTTTGCAGCCTGCCATAAATTAAGGCAGATTGACTGGCAGGATCAATACGATCGACAATTTGTGTGACGACTCCATGAAAGGTCTTGTCTAGGCTAAACTCATCAAGGTGCAACTGGAAAGAAGAGCCAATATGGATGTCCTTCAGCCAAATAGAAGGGGCATAGATTTCCACTTCCAAGGACTGATTGTTCACAATCGTCAGTAGCGGATCCCCTATTTTTACCGTCTCATGCGCATTAACCTCTTGTACAATGGTCTCACCATCATAAGGGGCTGTCAGTTTGCATTGCTTTTCTTTGAATTGTAATAAGCGCACTTGTGCTATATTACGTTCATGCTCACCTTCTGCCTTAGCCACTTCCAGATTACTCGCCGAATTCAACTTCCTCAAATCCTTGGTGCTTTTTAACACCGCTTCACTCAACTTGAAATCCGCTTTGGCTTTATCTAGCTCTAACTGTATTTCTTCACAGTCAAATGCGATCAACACATCGTCTTTTTTAAAAGTTTCTCCTGGACGAAAGAAGATATTCTCAATGCTGCTTGCTAGTTTGCTCGAAAACGTTGCTTCATTGACTGCGGTAAGGGATGCGTAAGCACTAAAATTTTTTTCATCTGCCGTGAGGAGGTTCGCAGCAGAAATTGAGAGCGGCAGAAAACCTACAGCACAGAGGATGAATGGGAGAACACGTGTCATCATTGGAAACCTCCTTGTTAATGTTTTTTGTTACTGGAGTTGCGTACTTTTACTGCACTACCGCTCGGAGGAGGCTACTGCACTACAGCAAAATAACCTCTAATCTGCTTTGCGACGCAAGAAAGTTGGGATGTCCAAATATTCACCACTCGCTTCAGCAGTCGTTTTTTGCTCTTTGTCATTCTCTAACACTTCCATTGAAGGTGCTTGGCGCTTTAATATGTTAGATGAATTAAAAGGACTGTTTTCACCAATTTTTGGCTGTTGCTGAAATGAGACGGGTTGGCGTGAATACGGGCTTGCTGCTTTGTGAATACCACCAGCCAAAGCCGCCTTGTCCACATTTGTTTCAAGACCTGTAACCACAATAGTGACACGTAGCTCATCTGACATCTCTGAATCGATGACCGTACCAACAACAACCGTCGCTTGATCTGAGGTGAAGGCTTTGATCACATCACCCACTTCTTCAAACTCACCAATTGACATATCCATGCCTGCAGTGATATTGACAAGCACACCTTTTGCCCCTGCCAAATTTACATCCTCTAATAATGGGCTTGCCACTGCCGCTTCTGCCGCTTGACGCGCGCGATTTTCACCTGTCGCTGTCGCTGTTCCCATCATCGCAACGCCCATGGCTGACATCACCGTTCTGACATCAGCAAAGTCTACGTTGATAAGACCTGGACGTGTAATTAATTCAGCAATTCCCTGAACCGCACCTTGAAGCACACCATTGGCTGCTTTAAAGGCGTCAAGAAGGCTGATGTTTTTACCTAAAACACTCAATAATTTAGCATTAGGAATAGTGATCAAAGAATCCACACTTTGTGATAACTCACTAATGCCATACTCGGCCAGTTGCATTCTACGGCGCCCTTCAAAAGGAAAAGGCTTAGTAACGACTGCAACGGTTAAAATACCCATCTCTTTGGCAACTTCAGCGATAATTGGAGCTGCTCCTGTGCCTGTACCACCACCCATTCCAGCCGTAATAAACACCATATCCGCACCTTCTAGTGCCTGTTGAATACGCGAACGATCTTCCTGAGCCGCACGTTTACCAACTTCAGGATTAGCGCCCGCACCAAGTCCTTTTGTCAGTTCAGTACCAATTTGAATCACATGACGTGCACTGGAATTTTTAAGGGCTTGGGAGTCAGTATTGGCACAAATAAACTCAACTCCCTCAATATTTTGCGATAACATGTGTTCAACCGCATTACCGCCACCGCCACCAACACCAATAACCTTGATCACCGCGTTATCTGTTAGCGATTCTGAAATTTCAAACATCTAAAATTACTCCTTTACTGTAATATTTAAGCTTTAAATCTAAACTAAAAGTGCTTGCCAAACCAGCCTTTCATCTTGCTCCACATGCCTGATGTTTCGACCACATCATCGTAGGCAAGCTGCCCTTCTTCCAGCTGCATATGACTATATTTTATTAATCCCACACCTGTAGAGTGTACGGGGTTATGTAACACATCCTGAACGCCTGTAATATTAGTTGGTCCACCAATGCGCACAGGAACTTTAAAAATCTCTTCCGCCAGCTGCGCAATACCCTTCATTTTGGCGGCTCCCCCAGTTAAAACAATCCCTGCCGAAATCGCTTCCAGCAGATTATTTTTATCTAAGGCTTCATAGACAATGCCAAACAGCTCTTCAGTTCTGGCTTCAATCACGCCCGCTAAAGTTTGCAAAGGTACGCGTCGCGCCAAACGATCTGCAAGACCTGGAATTTCAATCGCATCATCTGATTTCACAAGATTACTCATTGAGCAGCCATACTGAATTTTAATCCGCTCAGCCGTATCGGTTGCCACACGTAGCGCATGGGCAATATCACTCGTAATCTGACTTCCTGCGATCGGAATAACCGAAGTGTGTTTGATCGCACCTTCAACAAAAACAGCCACATCAGTTGTGCCGCCACCGATGTCGATCAAGCATACACCGAGCTCTTTCTCGTCATCTGTCAGTACGGCATAGCTTGAAGCAAGCTGCTCCAGTACAATATCCTGCACCTTAATACCACAACGGTTGACACATTTTTTAATGTTTTGGATGGCGCTTGATGAAGCCGTAACCATGTGCACCTTAGCTTCCAAACGGACCCCTGACATCCCCAACGGCTCTTTTATGCCATTGTGATTATCAATCATAAAGTCTTGATATAGAATGTGTAAAATCTCCTGATCCGCGGGCATCGGCACGGCCTTTGCTGAATCGATCACTCGATCCAAATCTTGCTGAGAAACTTCTGAACTCTCAATCGCCACCACCCCGTGCGAGTCAAAACTACGGATATGGCTTCCTGCGATTCCAATATAGGCTTCTTTGATGTTAAATCCACACACATCCTCCGCCTCTTGAGCCGCTTTTTGAATCGCTTTCACAGTAGCATCAATGTTGACAATCACACCCTTTTTGAGCCCCTTTGAAGGTTGTGTGCCAATCCCAATAATATTGATCTGCTCATCTTCATTGACTTCAGCAACCAGAGCAACAACTTTCGAGGTTCCGATATCAATGGCACACAGTATCTTTTTTTCCACGATTCCAGACATATTCTAAATACTCATTTTCCTGTTTTAGCATTGCACTATAGGTTTTGCACACGCTTGTTTTTCAATCAGAAAACACAGTAGGACTGGAAAAACAGTCATTTTCTACTTGGTTCAACGATCTAAAAACGACAACGACGCCACCCTACCCCAAGGTTTTAATAAACTGCGCCCACTGTACCATAAATTCAATAAAACTGAATCTTGCTTACACCGTAAACTTGATATTTTTTGGCTTTACCAGGATTTCCACCTCAAAGGGCGTATTTAATACGCCCCTGCGTTTATTGGCATGGGAAAATAATTCTCCCAAGCGTGTCGGTGTGAGTAATCAGTGTCACACCGACAGCTCACACTTAGTGATAGACAGAAACTCTATCAAAGCTATTTTTTTACACTTGCAGTATTCCTGTTTTCCACGCCATCAGGCGCAAAACCAACGGCAAAACCACTATGATAGCGCATGTCCACACTCATTAGTTTTTGCCCTTTTGGAACTTCTATATTTTGGTAGTTGCTTAGCAAGTCACTCAACTTATTTTCTACATCCACATCGCCTAACCATACCTTTACACCTGTATTTAAACCGACTTGCCATTGATTCCCCTGATACTTGATGTCCATCAGCTCAAAACGATTCTGCCTGGCGATCTTTGCTAAGACCTGGTACTTGTCAGCAATAATCGCTTTATTTTCCTCATCTCCAGAAAATATGGGCAATGCGGTCTTGGCAGTAAAGTATTTAGGTGCGATGATCTCACCATTCTCCAATAAAATCTGGCTCTGAGAATTCCAATAAGCTTTGGGTTGATATTCTGTTAGTTCAAGCGTCAGTTGATCTGGCCATTTTTTTTGGACCTTTATCGCTTTAATTCCAGGATAGGTCTTCAGTGCCGACTCAACCTCACTCACTCTGAGCTCCCACCAGGTTTCCTGTTGAAATGGCTTAATTAAGTTAATAATTTGGGGTTTGGAAATATAATCCAGCTCTCCTTTAGTCAGAATGTTCACCTTTTGCAGATGCACGCTGCTTTCCTTAAAGATGTAACGCACTCCTGCCAATGGAAGCACGACCATGAGGACAAGACACGTGCTCTTTAGATATAACCTGAGCTTCATAGAGAACTTTCGAGTATTTTTAGCACCAGGGTTTCAAAATCCCAACCATATTGCTGTGCAGCCTTTGGGACTAAACTTAAATTTGTCATCCCAGGCACCGTATTAACCTCGATCAAGTAAAGCTTATTTTGTGGCGATAACATGAAATCCACTCTCCCCCAACCACGGCAACCAACGATGTTAAAAGCCTTTAATGCAATTGCTTGAGTCTCTTCTTCCAATGCTTCACTAATTCCACTGGGGCAGTGATAACAAGTCCCTGCTTCCTTAGTATATTTTGCCTCGTAGGTATAAAACTCAAGCTTCGGCTCAATCCAGATCGATGGCAGCGCTATCCCATTAACAATAGATACTGTTAGCTCTTTTCCCGTAATCCATTCTTCTGCCATTACCTCACCATATTGGCAGGCATCCAGGTATGCCGCTTCAAGCTCATCTTGACTCTTTACCTTATGCGTCCCAACACTGGATCCCTGACTTGTGGGCTTAATTGCCAGTGGAAATTTAAGTCCTGAAATATCAAGTCTTTGATCAATAATTTTTGCTTTCGGGGTGAGTAGCCCCTCTATCTGCCAAAGCTTCTTGGTTTTTATTTTATCCATCGTCAGCGCACAAGCTAAGGCATTGGCACCGGTATAGGGAATCTCTAATTCATGCAATAACGCCTGCACATGACCATTTTCACCGTCACCCCCATGAAGCATAATCAAACAGCGATCGACATTTACCATGAGCAGTTTTGTCACCAGGGCTTTGCCTGAGGCATCAATCGCTATCACCTCAACACCTGCTTTTTCTAAAGCAGCAATTACTGCTGCTCCCGAACGCAGTGATACTTCGCGCTCAGCAGAGTTTCCGCCGTATAGCACAGCCACTTTCCCAAACTTATGTTTTAAATCAGACATGCAATTGCTCCTAGTATTTATTGTTCTTTGCATTGAATAAAATCAAGAGCTTTTTGCAAACGTTCGATCACCCTGTGCTTCCCTAACCACTTTAAGGTAATACCAATATCTGGCGATTGCCCTGAACCCGTCACGGCAACACGCACAGGCATCCCGACTTTGCCCATCCCTAGATTTAATTCAGTAGCAACATCTTTAAGTACCATGTGAAGCACATGCTCATCCTGCCACTGTTCAGTGGTTAATAGTTCGCACTTATTATTGACTGTTTTTAGCACTACAATCGCCTCTTGTGAGAGATGCTTGAGCGACACCTTTTCATCATAGGTGTCAAAATCCTGATAGAAATAAACAGATTGCTGTACGAGTTCTTTTAATGTTTTTACCTTTTCTGCCATCACTGGAATAAGTGCCTCAAGCGCGGGACCATGACTGATGTCCAGTCCCGCTTGCACAAAATGGTAAGTTAAATGTTTAGCAATCTCTTCAGCAGGCAAGTGACGCAGATAATATTGATTTAGCCAATTGAGTTTTTCTGTGTTAAATGCGGAGGCTGAGGCATTAATATCATCCAATTCAAAATACTTCAGGATCTCCTCCATGCTAAAGACTTCCTGATCACCATGCGACCAACCTAGGCGAATAAGATAGTTAATCAAGGCCTCTGGCAAATAACCTTCTTCTTTGTATTGCATGACACTTACCGCACCATGGCGCTTTGACAGTTTTTTACCGTCATCTCCCAAAATCATCGGCACATGAGCAAACACGGGAATCTCAGCAGATAAGGCATGATATAAATTGATTTGCCTTGGGGTATTATTAACATGATCATCTCCACGCACAACATGCGTGATTTGCATATCAATATCATCAACAACCACACAAAAATTATAGGTTGGCGCGCTATCTGTGCGTTGAATAATTAAATCATCAAGCTCAGCATTCGCAATGCTGATCTCACCCTTGACTGCATCACGCCAGGTGACCACACCATTTTCTGGATTTTTAAAACGAATAACGTGTTGTGGCATGGAAGGTTCTTGCTCATCCACAGATAAATGACGGCAATGTCCATCATAGCGAGGCTTTTCTTTGTTTGCCATCTGCGACTCTCGTAATGCCTCTAAACGTTCGCGCGAACAGTAGCAGCGATAGGCTTTATTTTGCTGCAATAATTGCTCGATGACTTCCTTGTAACGCGCAAAATGCTGTGTTTGATAATAAGGCACATCATCGGCATAAAGACCGAGCCAATCCATGCCATCTAGAATTGCTTGTACGGCTTCTGGTGTCGAGCGCTCAAGATCCGTGTCTTCAATTCTTAACACAAACTCACCATGGTTTTTGCGTGCATATACCCATGAAAATAATGCCGTTCGTGCACCACCGACATGCAAGTACCCCGTAGGACTTGGAGCAAAACGGGTTTTTACTTTTCTAGTCACAATAGTTATCTACCTTTAAGTTTATTCTCTGAAAAATGCAGTTTTATCTATTAGAAAATAAACTTGAACTGCACACCACTTTCTAACGTATTATTCTCGGGTTCCACCCAATTTCCGGTATTGCCCGTTGAAGTCTCTGAGGTTTGCATCTTCCAGTATTTAACATACGGGCCGACAAGCCACGCCCAACCTCCCTGATCACGCCCCAATAACACATAAGCATTAGCCCCCCAGCCCTCACGCTGGTCATTAGTAACCCCACCATCGACACTCGAATATTGAACGCCTTGAATCAATCCATCAAACTCAACCCTTGACTGCAACATAAATTTATTCTTACGCCAATCAAAGTCGACCCCTATGGGGATATAAAAGTAATTGGAAATCCTTTTATATCCCCCAGAAGTACCTGATGTGTCATTGTCTAGAAAACGGTACCCCAAGCCAACAAAAGGAGTTAAATTTACCCCTACACCTTGCCAGGAGAAAACATAACCAATTTTGGGTGAAACACCTAAAATGTAGCTATCGTCATTACTCATCTGAAACGGCTCTCCATTTTGGAGGAATCCATCATATTTACCATTGACAAAGGCAAGCTCGCCATCAACGATTAAAGTAACACGATTGCGATCGATGTATTGATAAGCACCATCCAGGCGAAAGCTCACTCCCTTGATATTCATGTACTTTTGCCCTTGCGGCGTATGAATCTTGGGCTCTTCATATTTGTAATAGCCAATCGCGGGAGAAATAGAAATTAATGAGCAACCCACCTTGTCTATTCCACATACTTCATAACTGTTTGCCACTGAAAATGACAATGCTGAAAATATCAGTGTCTTCTTGATTTTTTTGATCATCGCGAACCTTCTTAATTTGTTTATTTCTGGAGTTATGCGCTTTTGCTGCACTACCCCGCCTCGCAGAAGCTCGGCACCCCTTCACTTGTGAAGGGGAATTTTCGGAAAGCTTATCACTTAATTCCCCTTCGTTAGCGAAGGGGTGGATGCGAAGCAGACGGGGTAGTTTTGAAAACCAGAAAAAGCGCACAACTCCAGTTTGTTTCACAGTTGGAACCCTATATTGGATTTTAACTTTTGCACACGAAAACATGCTCTCAAATCCTTTAAGGCTTCCTCAAAGTCATCATTGATAATGACATAATCATATTCTTTGGCGTGAGAAGCTTCACTTTTGGCAGCCGCCATTCGTCTTGCGATAACCTCTTGTGAATCTTGTCCACGCTCTAACAAACGTTCACGCAACGCCGCTAACGAAGGGGGCATAATAAAAATACTCACACAGTTCTCTTTAAAAACTTTGCGAGCCTGCTTTGCACCTTGCCAATCGATTTCCAAGATAACATCTAAACCCTTTTCTGTTAGTTCCGAAACGGATGCTTTGGAGGTTCCATAGTAGTGATCAAAAACCCTGGCATATTCGATAAACGCATCTTCGGCAATCAGTTTCTCAAACTCAGTATTGGAGACAAAGTGATAGTGCACGCCCTCAAGCTCTTGCAAACGAGGTTTACGCGTAGTGTGCGACACACTCACGGCAATATCCTTCTGTATTTTCACCAATGCCTTAAGCAACGAAGTTTTTCCAGCACCTGAAGGTGCCGAAACAACATAAACCACCCCTGTTGTACTCATCTATTTCTGACTCTCTGTTTTATTTCCTTTTTCCGTGCTTAACATCGCCTGAACATGAGTCATAAACTTTTGTCCAAACAGCTTATCTCGAGTTGCCATCTCAAAATTAGCAATCAAAAAACCTAGTTTGTCACCACAATCATAGCGTGTACCCTTGAAGTTATGCGCCACTAGACGCTGGGTTTCAATCAATTTAGCAAGAGCATCGGTAAGTTGAATTTCGCCTCCTGCTCCTTTTGGAATGGTTTCCAAATAACCAAAAATTTCACCAGGCAGAATATAACGCCCAACAACAGCACTCGTTGATGGAGCTTTTTCAGGGGATGGCTTTTCAATAATCGCCTCAATGCTCTGATCCGCTCGTGTTTTAACGATGCCATAAGATCCCGTGTCTTTTCTTGTCACCTCTTGCACCGCAATTACACCACATTTTTGATAATAATATTGACGCATCAGCTGTGATAACGCCCCCTCACCATTGATGTTATCAATTAAGTCATCTGCCAATAGTACAGCAAACGGTTCATTCCCAACCAGGGGCTTGGCACATAGCACCGCGTGTCCCAAGCCAAGCGCTTCCCTTTGTCTGATATACGCACAGTTGACCCCTGCAGGTAGAATATTACGTACAGACTCCAGAAGATCAAGCTTTCCTTTTTGTTCGAGGTGATACTCCAATTCAAAGTTCTTGTCAAAGTGATCTTCAATCGCACGCTTATGGGTACTCGTCACAAAAATCAACTCATTAATACCCGCTTCAATCGCTTCTTCTACAGCATATTGAATCAACGGCTTATCAACAACTGTCAGCATTTCTTTAGGGGATGCTTTAGTAGCGGGTAAAAAACGCGTGCCAAACCCTGCCACAGGAAACACGGCCTTAGTAATCTTCATCAACTTACTCCTTAAAACTAGCCACCAATAGATTTAACTTTGTCATTAATCCACTGATAACAGTGTTCATTTAATTCATCTATCCCAAGCTCACTCGGTGAAATCGCAGGTCCAAATGACAAAGTCACCACCCCAGGCTTGATCAATCCCGCCTTATTTGGCCAAAACCTCCCTGAGTTATGTGCAACGGGAACTATCATCGCTCCTGTCGATTTTGCTAAGGTAATCGCTGTTTTATAAAACTTTGGATACGATTTGACAGGTACGCGTGTTCCTTCAGGAAAGATTACAATACTTAACCCTGATTGCAAACGCGCTTTCCCCATCTGCAATACTTTTTTAAAAGACTTCAGACTTTGTTTGCGATCAATCGGAATACTATCTACCGCTTTAAGCCCATGCCCAAACACTGGCACGCCTAGTAACTCCTCCTTTAAAACAAAACAGATATTATGTAACATTCCATGAAAAACAACTGTTTCCCAAGAAGATTGATGCTTACAAACATATACACATGGCTCACTCAGCAAATTCTCTTTACCTTCTACCTTTACTCGAAGCCATAAAAAAATGACTAGCCCTGAGCGTATGAGTACAGACCAGACTTTTGCAGGAATAAGTTTCACCCTGATCGGCAACCTAAGCACTCCCAGCATAACCGTTACTGAGGCTAAGACAATGGTTAATATCGCCATATACACCACAAAAATAATTTGGCGCACCCATAAAACACTATGCCACAAAAGGCGCACTAACTTCATACGATCGACTCCACAAACTGCTGTAAACTATCAAATACCATGATCTTAGCTAACTCATGCTGATGCTGCGCCAATGTTTTTAATCCTTTACCCGTTTTAACCAGTACAGGCGTGCAATTTGCTCTTAATGCTGCCTGAACATCCTTAAAACTATCACCAACAAAATATACTTCTGGTGTTAGTGCAATATTGAGCTTCTGACTGATTTCTTGAAGCATCCCAATGTCAGGCTTTCGACAATCACACTGATCATCTGGGGCATGAGGACAACAGGCAATGTGACAAATAGCATCTGCGTCTTCAGCCAGTAACTGATAAAGCTTCTGGTGCATTTGATGTAAATCAAAAAGGTCAAATAAACCTCGCGCAATTCCTGACTGATTCGTTGCAATTGCCACTTTAATTTCATTTTGTTTGAGTTTCTTTAGCGCCTCTATACTGCCTGCAATTGGCTGCCATTCGTCAACTGATTTAATATAGTCATCCGAGTCTTCATTAATAACACCATCTCGATCCAATATGACTAATTGGGGTTTTGCCAGCTCCATTACATTTCCGACTTTACAAATTACTTGATCAAATATTGGCGTTTCTCTTTAACCTCGCGCCATTTGTCCGCATCTTCTGGCGGATCACACTTCTCGGTGATATTGTCCCACACTTGCGACAACTCGCGATTAAGCTCAACAAACTCTAACTGATCTTCGGGTAATTCATCCTCTGAGTAAATAGCATTAACAGGACACTCAGGCTCACATAACGCACAATCAATACACTCATCAGGGTTAATAACCAGCATGTTCTCACCCTCATAGAAACAATCAACCGGGCAAACTTCAACACAATCCCCAAATTTACACTTAATACAACTCTCGGTTACTACAAATGGCATATATTCGATACCTTTAGACTCATCAAAAGGTCAATATTCTAACACTTACCAAGTCTTTTAAAAGACCTAACTCCAGTAATTCACATTCATTCCTGCAACTTTTGCAGGACATATGCCAACTCTTTTGAAATAACAAAATTATTTCGCACTAACAGGCTGATCGTTTTGGCCTCGAATTGATCCAAAAACCAGTATTTTGTAGCAAAATCATAAACCGCATTGGCACGTAAGTACATGCTGTTCACTCCTTTTTGAAACTCTTTTTCCAGCTTATGCTTTGGCGGAAGTTTGACCACAATACTCTGCCTTTGCACATCATACACAGCACAGCACTCAGTATTAAGGAGTGTCATTTGCGTTTGATAATCTCTTATTTGTGCAGGTTTTTGCTGATTGCTCTCTTCTGTGGCACGATAGTTTTTTTGCGTTTGAGACTTTTGCAACTGTTGCTGCAAAAGATAGTTTTGCTCTTTTACCGCTTTCTGATCTTCAATAAGCTGTCGCAGTCTCGCCTGCATGCCATAAAAATTGACTTCCAAATGATCATTTTTTTGGCGTATTTTTTTAAGCTGCAACTCGCACTGATGAACTTTTAGCCTAATCTCTTCATCAATATAATCCTGTAGCTTTTCTTTCAAATTTAAGGCAATCTGTTTATGTTCATGTAGCGCGCAAGATAATAACACCCGATCGATCACTGCACCTAACCCTTGTACGGGAGTTTCAATGGTTTTAATCACTTCTTTTTTAGCAACTTCACGCGCTTTATCGGGACTTTCTTTGTACAGTAACACCTTATCTGTCACATCAAAAAAAGAATAATGCCTGTCTAAGAATTTACGCACTTTGGCAATGCTAATCTCCTGACCATCACGTTTTAGCATTTGACAAACTTCATTGACTTGGTGTTGGCTTAGCATAATTGACGACCTAAATAGATTCATCTTGGCGCTTTGTTAACACTTCAACGCCAATTTCTGTGATTGCCAAAGTATGTTCCCACTGAGCGGATAGACTCTTATCCTTAGTCACGGCAGTCCAGCCATCACGCAATATAGTGACATGTTTTTTACCCGCATTAATCATCGGCTCAATCGTAAAAGTCATCCCAGGTTTTAACACAGTTTGCAAACATTTATGCTCATGAGGCAACTTGGAAACATAGTGAAGCACCTGTGGTTCTTCGTGGAACGCCTGACCAATGCCATGACCACAAAACACTTCAACCACCGAGAAATTATGCGACTTTGCATGTTTCTCTATAGCGTTTGCAACATCTAGTAGCTTATTTCCAGGTTTAACTACTTCAATTCCCCTCATCAGGCACTCATAAGTAACATCGGTTAGACGCTGCGCCAATATCGAAGCCTTATCCCGCCCGCCCACAAAAAACATTTTACTCGTATCTCCATGAAAGCCATCTTTGATAACCGTCACATCGATATTGATAATATCCCCAGCTTTAAGCTTTTTATCCGAGGGAATTCCATGGCAGACCACGTGATTTATCGACGTGCAAATTGACTTAGGGAAGCCTCGATACTTCAAAGGTGCAGGAATTGCGGCTTGCTCATTAACGATGTAATCATGACAGATTTTATCTAATGCTTCGGTGGTTACTCCTGGAACAACATGTTGCCCTATCATCTCCAGCACATCAGCAGCTAAACGGCCTGCAACGCGCATTTTTTCTATCTGTTCAGGTGTTTTCAAAATTATATTATTCATTCGCCTATTACTTTTGAGTAAATTCATTATTGAGTCACAAAGGTCACATTGTACATGTATTAACACGAGCTTTTCAATGCAAAGAATGTCCTAAGGTGAAATTTAACGATAACAACTCCTCCGCAACGCCCTGGGCAGATTTAATCTCCCTAATTCGCCGTCAGCGCCTTTTTGTTAGGTTTTATCTTTCCGTGACACACCTTGCATCACCTGCGCCAATCGGAATTTCTTATTTCCTAATATCACCTGATTATAAATCACCAAATTACGCAAGATATTTTTGACGTACTGCCGCGTCTCAGCAAATGGCATAACTTCAATCCACTGATCAGCGGTAAGTTCATGTTCAGGCAACCATTTTGCTACATTGCCTTGTCCTGCATTATATGCTGCCATGCTTACAATTAAATTATTATTGAATAATTTATCCATGAAATTTAGATTTGCAGCACCTAACATAATCACCTTATCGGGTTGATATAAGTCACCTTCTTTGTAGTCAAGACGGTATTTTTTTGCCAAAAATTCAGCCGTTGTCGGCAATAACTGCATGAGTCCTGTCGCACTAGCCGATGAGGTACCATGCACGCGAAATGCAGACTCCTGGCGCATCATGGAAATGATCACCGCCGGTTTGATGGCAAACTCCTTTGCCGCCTTTTCAATATCTCCCCAAAACGCTAATGGATACAAACCCCAAAGATCATCGCTTGCACCTGCATTAGCGTAAGCACTTGTTGATATTTGATAGACTTTCCTTTGGGCAGCAAGCGTGGCAATAGCTAACTTTTCACCTAGGGTAAAACCATTGAGACTAAAGCGCCAAAGTGCATAAGACAAGCCATATTTCCCAATCTGGTATAAATCAAAAATCTGCAAAACGGTCTGATTTTTGCCAACCTCATCCGTTGTTTTCTTATCTGTCCTTGCCGCTTGATTACTCAGGGCATAGGATACGCCTAACTCATCTGCCGCTAAAAAACCGTAATAACTTGTCTGTTTAGCCAGTTCGGTTAATATCGGTTGTGCTTTCGTATTTTCTTTTAATCCTTGATAGCTTTTTGCCTGCCAGTAACACCACTCATCTGCGCCTTTGAGGTTACTGGGAAGCTCGTCATACCAGGTTAAATACTGCTGATAATCTCTCCAATAAATCGCCGTTCTTAAACGCCACTGCCATAATAAACTTGAAGCGTACTCGTTTTCAATCTTATCCAGCCATTGTATGGCTTGCTTGTCGTGTGATCTTGCATAGGCAATGGCAACTTCTGCATTGACAAGGTTTATCGTCTTCTTCTCTAATAGATGCTTTTGTTTAAACTTGAGCCAAAGATTTTCAGCATAAGGCGTATCCTTAGCTGATAGATTTGCCATCACACTCAGCATTGCCGCTGAAAAACCATTCATTTTATAATACCGTAACGTCCAATCACCCATATACTTATTAGGATTTTGAGTGGTCTTAAGCCATAGCGCATAAAAGCCTTGGAGCTCTTTATTTTGTGTTTTAGTGATCCATTTCACCGCTTGTTCCACATAACCAGAGCTTGCCAAAGCATAGGCTTTTAAACGAATTTGTTGCTCAGCTAAGTGAGCTTCTTTCCCCCAGATTGATTCAAACTCATTACATGCTTGAGGCAAGCGCGCACGTGATAACCATAGCTCCGTAAATTCGCTCACTGCTATGCTTTTTTGCCCAATAGCATACTCAGCTTGTACCACATAACATTTTCCATTAAATCCCAGATTGTTATCGTAATAATGTAAAAAATTTTGCCAATCTTGCTTTTTAAGATAAAAATTTGCCAGATCTTCTTTCAACTGTTTCGCCCAGAAAGTTCCTTTATTTTGCGTCAAATAGCTGTCGATTGTTTCCTGTTTAAAATGATCAGGATCAAGTGAAATTTCCTGATATTGTAAGAAAGGATATAACGGCGCTTTAGCCAATTTCGCTTTCACCTGATAATAAGCTTGATAATCCCTCTTTACTAAAAGGCTCTCTGCTTTCTGATAATTGCTGAGTTCAACCTTATCCATGGCATAGCTTGTTGAAAAAAGCACGACAGATGAGACAAGCAACGCTAATCTTCTAAATCGCATAAATCACACAGGTCCAAAGTATAGGTAAACGATGCTTCATTTAATAAGAAATATGCCACAAACTCAATAACGATCATGTCCTTTGCACTAAAAAGCATTACAATAGCACACCTTGGTCTCACCTCTATTCAATAATGCTCATTTTATACTCCGCTTTGATGAAGCGCCGTATTTATGACATTCAGAGCCCTAGTTGACGCCTTTGTCGCCACGATTATTCATAGCAACGAATTAAAATATATTTTAGGCATCTAAGCAACCGATAGGGAAATGCCTTTAAGAAATCCATTAACACTTAAATCCTCATCCAAATCTGTCCAATGAATACCCCTACCTCCAGCGATCAGTCGATAATTAAGGCGTTGCTCTTTTGTTGCATTTTCAAGCTTAGGGTACCACATCAGAGGAACGATAATAGTGCGAGCGTCCTTCAATCTAACAATCAACTCATCATCCGTAAATGAAACGTTATCCGCTATTGCTTCATGATGTAAAATATTCATACCACTTCTCCAAAAATACTCTCTTGTTCTCAACCACCATTTGTTTAATTTTATTTAATTCATGCGTAGTAAAACCATATGAACTAGCAAGTCGTACATCTACCAACCAAAATTTAGCCTCCTTATCCTCTCTTTCAACATGAATATGGGCAGGTTCATCGCTCTCATTACTGTAAAAGAAAAATCGATATGAACCAATTTTAAGCACAGTAGGCATGGAAATTCATGGTCTCAAGATTATTTAACTCGATTCTAGAGACTGTTAAAAGCTAAGTCAAAGACAAATTATCGATAACAGACCCAGTCTCCCAACATTTGTATGAATGAATAATCCACCTTCACTTACGTGCATAATACATCTCCAAATCATCCGCACCCCCAATATGCTGTCCATCAATATAGATTTGCGGCACGGTTTGTTTGCCTGTTAATGCTTTAACCGTGCGCATTGAAGCTCCCTGCCCCAGGATGACCTCATCATATATTTGCCCGTTATCTGCAAGTAATGTCTTTGCCCTTTGGCAATGCGGACATCCTGGTTTGGTGAAAATCGTCACCTCTTTTGGCAGCCTGGCATTAGGAGCAACATACTTGAGCATGGTGTCGGCATCAGAGACTTCAAATGGGTCACCTGGTTTATTGGGCTCAATAAACATCTTAGCGATGACACCATCTTTAACAAGCATCGCATAGCGCCATGAGCGCTTACCAAAGCCTAAATCAGCCTTATTGACAAGTAGACCCATTTTCTCGGTAAACTCACCGTTCCCATCTGGAATAAAAGTAATGTTTTCCACCTTTTGCGCTTTTTTCCAGGCATTCATGACAAAGGTATCATTGACGGATATACACACAATCGCGTCAATTCCATGCTGTTTAAATACGGGGAATAGCTCATTGTAACGAGGCACATGTGAAGACGAGCACGTTGGCGTAAACGCACCAGGCAACGAAAATACAATCACATTTTTGCCTTTGAAAATATCACCGCTTGTCACATCCTTCCACTGCCCATCTTGCATCGTTTTGAAGGTTACCGCTGGCACTGTCTGTTTTTCTAGATTCTTAAACATTTTATTACTCCTGTGTTTATTTTAAGTTATTAGGATCAACTGTTAGCTGACTGCAATTACGTACTTTTGCACTTCTGAACACCCCGCCTCGCAAGCCTGGTCACTCTAGAGAGTCAGGCTTGCGAGGCACCCCTCTTGGAAAGAGGGGAATTTTCCGACCAGTTGTTGCCAGATTCCTCTCTTTTCAAGAGGGGGCGAAAAGCGCCCGAAAGAAGCAAATAGTTTCGCTTCTTTAGCTTTGAGCGCCACAAGCCTTATTTTTGATGATTACACTTCCAAACTTTATGTTATTTCTACTATAACACTACCTTTCAGATAACTTAAATCCCTGCCATTTAAAATATTCTCCACTGACAGCATTTTTTTCCCTGAAAACTGGAGTGCGGCAATATTGATTACCCCATCTACGGCTTGAACTTTTATCCCTTCTTTATCCACAGCTAAAACTTCACCAGACCTAGCGTTGACGGTGTTAGCAAGGATGCTAATATCTGCGATTTTTACCATTTCATTGTTAAGCCTTATGTATGCACTTGGCCAAGGGGTAAGTGCGCGCACTTTGCAGTCAATCAAACGGCAAGTGTTGTTAAAATCAATCAAACCCTCTTCTTTACTCAGCTTATGCGCATAGGTCTCACCTTTTGGCTGTGGCATAGGGATAAGCTTATTCTCAGCAACTTTTTGAAGCACTGTGCAAACAGCTGGAATCGATAATTCTGCCAGGCGATGATGTAAGCTCAGGCTCGTGTCTGTTTCTAGAATTGGCGTTTCTGCGACATGCAAAATATCACCCGTGTCTAAACCCTCATCCATTTGCATGATCGTGACCCCAGTTTTATCATCCCCTGCCTCGATTGCGCGTTGAATGGGGGCTGCTCCTCGCCATTTTGGTAAGAGTGACACATGGATATTGATGCAGCCATGCTTTGGTGCGTTTAAAACAGCTTTGGGCAATAACAGACCATAGGCAAGAACAACCATAATATCGGCTTTTAAATTCACTAATGCCTCAACTGCCTCTGGCTCTTTTTTAAAGGATGCAGGCTGAAAAACAGGAATCTCATGCGCCAATGCACACAATTTAACTGGGGAACTTTCCAGCTTTTTACCGCGCCCCTTGGCGCGATCTGGCTGGGTAAACACACCAACGATATTATAATTCTGGTCAATGAGTGCTTTCAAAACTTCAGCTGAAATATCAGGGGTTCCTGCAAATACGATGCGTAATGATTTTGCTTTATTTTGCATGCGGATAAATACTGATTAACGATAGGCGTAAGCATAAAGATTGGCACCATCTAACGGTCCTGTATTACCCGAAGCCACACAATTACCCATGACTTTTGTCGCACCATATTGAGCCGCTAAGGCTTTTGCTTTTTGCACATTTTGCTCACAAGCTACCTGAATTTCTTCCTTTGTAGTGTAATGTGTATCACTACGAATAATGCCAATCGGAGATTCACTGAAATTATTGACAGGCACAGCTTTGCGCAGATTCATATCTTCTGAGGCATAAAACTGAACTTCTTCAGGCTTTACTGGACTGTAAACTTCTTCGGTTTGCGGCAAATAAACAGCATGTGCCTCATAGTTTGTTTTGGGGACAATTGCCCAAAAAAAGCCAATAACGGCAATTAAAATCCCTGCATAAATAATATTTTGTTGTAAACGACTCATGTAAATTAACGGTCTAAATTTAAATTAATGGCTATCATAGCACAGTCATCTTATGACAATCCATGCTGTTTATTGCCCTATTTAACGACCAAGCGTTCTAATGACTAAAAAGATCAAAAATGGGGCTCCAATTAATGCCGTAATAATACCGACAGGAATAACCATCGGATAAAGGATGTTTTGTGATAAAAACTGACTGATGAGCATCAATATCGCGCCCCACAGGAAACTGGTAATCAACAGGTATTTCATTTTGTTAGTGCCAATACACATTCTTGCCACATGGGGCGCAACAAGCCCTAAGAAAGCAACGGGTCCTGCAATGGAAACAATAGCAGCGACCAGGAATGCCAAAAAAACAACCAATAAAATCAGTAACTGCTTCACATCAAGCCCCATCATCGCGGCTTCTGTCTCTCCAAGACTCAATAGATCAAAAGCTTGATGCTGATGAAAGGTAAAGGTACAAAACACAAGAGTAACCATGCCAAGTATCAACACTTGCAACCAGCTGACATTAACAAAACCACCAAACTGCCATAATGTCATTTGCTGTAGTGTTTGCGCGTCGCTAAAACTCATTACCAGAGCCGTCAACGCACTAAACCCTGCCGACACTCCAACGCCGAGCAAAATAACTACAGCAATATTGGCAAGTCTATCCTGAATGGCAATAACCAATAAAAACAGGATTAATACCATCAATGCACCAACAACACAAGCCGTAAAGAACAACAGATAGGAATACTCAAATACGCTCTTAAAATAACCAGGTAAAACAAATAAAAGAGCTAATCCAACAAACTGGCTGCCTGACGAGATGCCAAGAATACTGGCATCAGCAAGCGGGTTGCGTAGTACCAGCTGTAAAACAGCACCGCTGACACCGAGCCCTCCACCGACCAAAATAGCTGCGCACCAGATAACAAGCTGATACTGCCAAAATATTTGGCTTGCGAGCTCAATTGTCAAATTCGATACTTTTGCATAAGAAAACCAGGCGATACCCATGAGCAGAATGACTAATCCTAAAAGTAATCCAATATTAAGACCAACTATTTTTTTTGTTTTATCACGCAACACACCCTCACCTTAATTCGTAGATTTATCACACAAAGACACCAATTAACCTTGCCAATTCTAAGGATATTCGTTATAAACTCGATACGTTTTCAATAATACCGATTGTATTTAAATTAACAAGGGAAACAAGATGCCTGCAGCGTTTCAAATCAAGGGAAGTCTATTTACGCTAAGCGTATTGCAAATCCTAAGTAAGGATCTTGATGACATTGAAAAACAAATCACGACCAAAATCAAACAGGCACCACAATTTTTTAATAATACACCGATGGTGGTTGAGCTTAATGCGTTAGCAACTGAACTGACACTCGAGTTTATAGAGAACCTAACAGCCGTGTTAAAAAAACATACCTTGCTTCCTGTTGGCTTCCGACTACTCGATAACAACTTAGCTGAAATACTTCAAACAAAAGGTTTTCCTATTTTCAAAGAAGGTAAAAATATGCCTGCTCCTGTGACTCCAGCCAATAAGGTTTCGACCTCACAGCATAAGATTATCGAGACCCGTGTGCGCTCAGGACAGCAGGTTATTTCACAACAGGGAGATCTTATCGTGCTATCTTCTGTAAGCTCTGGCGCTGAACTTTTAGCCAGTGGTAACATCCATGTCTATGGCACCTTAAGAGGACGCGCAATTGCGGGTCTTGATGGTGACACCAATGCTCGAATTTTTTGTCATAAACTCGAAGCAGATCTTGTATCAATTGCAGGCCAATATAAGATATTTGAAGAACCAGTACAGGCGCTTGGAAATGACAATAACGGCTATCAAATTCAGCTAAAAGACGGTACAATCATGATCGGCTTAATCTGATCAAGCTTAAAACACGCTCCACTTAGAACAATAACCATTGAATCAAGGACTAAACACCGTGAGTAAAGATTCTAAACAAACTAACTCAAATCCAAAACCACGTGCAACGACCGTGGTCATTACCTCTGGTAAAGGAGGAGTCGGGAAAACTACCACAAGCGCCGCAATTTCATTAGCTTTAGCCATGAAAGGTTTCAAGACAGTTGTCATCGACTTTGATGTCGGTCTTAGAAATCTTGATCTTGTCATGGGCTGTGAACGCCGCGTTGTTTATGATCTTATCAGTTTGATCAATAAAGAATCCAACATTAACCAGACGCTGATTAAAGACAAACGTTCAGAAAATCTCTATATTCTTCCTGCCTCACAAACTCGTGACAAAGATGCGCTAACTGAATCAGGTCTAGAGGAAATCATGGCAGAGTTGCAGCAAAAATTTGATTACATTATCTGTGACTCCCCAGCAGGGATTGAAAAAGGAGCCTTAATGGCGATGCACCATGCTGATAAAGCCATTGTTGTCACCAACCCCGAAGTCTCCTCGGTAAGAGATTCTGATCGTATTATTGGCGTGCTGGCAAGTAAGACCAAAAAAGCCAAAGAAAAAGGTGAGTCTGTGGAGGCAAAACTCCTGATCACACGCTATGATCCACATCGCGTAAGCCAGGGAGAAATGCTGTCTTTAGATGATGTCAAAGATGTATTGTCAATTCCACTTTTAGGTGTTATCCCAGAATCAAAGACTGTCCTTCAAGCATCAAACTCTGGCACACCCGTTACTGCTTATCAGGACACTGAGGCCAGTCAGGCTTATATCGATGCCATTGATCGCTTTTTAGGTCACGACAGACCACTTCGCTTTATCAGCGCAGAAAAACCAAGCTTTCTAAAACGCTTATTTGGAGGGAAATAACATGGGATTGTTTGATTACTTCAAAGCAAAACGACCAGAGAAAAATAGTGCACATATTGCTAGAGAGCGCTTACAAATCATTGTTGCCCATCAGCGTAGTGAACTCAATCATGATAACCCAAAATCTGAGTTCATCAAGAAACTACAGGGGGAAATTGTGGCAGTATTAAAGAAATATGTTCACATAGCACCTGAGGACATTAAAATTGAGCTTGACGATCATGGTGATTGCTCCGTGCTTGAACTTAATGTCACCATTCCCGAAGAAAATAAACATTTAACCAAACAGATGAATGCCTGATGTCTGAACAAATTTCTGCTGCCAACTTTAAAAATGTCTCGTTTTACCGCGGCTCAAAATGCATTTATAGCAATTTAAACTGTACAATTCCCAAGGGTAAAATAACGGCAATACTTGGACCTTCTGGCACGGGGAAAACAACGCTTTTACACCTTATTGGCAAATTAATCAAAGCCAATAGCGGTCAGATTAAAGTGCTCAATCAAGATCTTACTGCGTTAAATAAAAAAGCGCTCTTGGCATTACGCAAAAAGATGGGCGTTTTATTCCAATCAGGTGCACTTTTCACCCAGCTATCTGTTTTTGACAATGTTGCCTTCCCACTAAGGCAGAATAGTAAACTCAGTGAGCCTCTCATTCATAACCTGGTGCTGATGAAGTTACAAGCAGTTGGCTTACGCGGGACAACTCAAATGATGCCAAGCGAATTATCAGGAGGCATGGCAAGACGTGTAGCTCTTGCGCGCGCGATGGCACTTGACCCTGAACTTATGCTTTATGACGAGCCTTTCACTGGTCAGGATCCTATTTCCTTAAAAGTCATTTTGACTTTAATCAAAAAACTCAATGACGCACTCCATATGACTTCTGTCATTGTCTCCCACGATATTGCCGAAGTGATGGGCATTGCTGATCATGTGATTATCATTGCCAATCAACAAGCGATAATTGAAGGGTCTCCCAAAGAGATCAAAAACAGCCAGGATCCATTTGTAGCACAGTTTTTATCTGGCTCTGTTAATGGTCCTGTTGCCTTTGATTATCCCGCGCCTGATTTTGTCACTTCGTTGAAATAAGGAAAAACGTATGCTCAATCCGCTACAACTGTTTGGTCGGTTCACTTTAAATGCCCTAACTAATCTGGGGCAATCCATCTTGCTGGCACTGGAGATTATTTTTGGTCGAAGCAGCACTCGGGGAATCATTGATCAAACCTATCATGTTGGCATTAATTCCGTCTTGATTATCCTTGTTTCAGGTCTATTTATTGGCTTTGTATTATCCCTTCAGGGTTTTTACACCTTAGCCAAATTCAGTGCCGAATCGGCACTTGGTCCCATGGTTGCATTAAGTATTATTCGCGAGCTAGGCCCTGTGGTCACTGCCTTGTTATTTGCAGGACGCGCAGGTAGTGCGCTGACCTCTGAAGTCGGTCTTATGAAAGCAACTGAGCAACTTGCCAGCTTAAATATGATGGGCGTAGATCCCGTACGCTTTATCCTGGCACCTCGCTTTTGGGCGTGCGTTTTAAGCGTCCCTATTCTTAATTTAATTTTCTGCACTATCTCTATTTGGGGAGGTTATCTCATTGGAGTGAAGCTCCTGGGGCTTTTTGGTGGCACATTTTGGGGAAATATGCAGGCTTCCGTGTTGTTTTATGATGATGTACTCAACGGGGTACTCAAAAGTCTGGTCTTTGGTATTGCGATTGCTGTCATCTCACTTTATCAAGGCTGTAGCTGTCACGCCAACTCTGCTGGTATCGCAGAGGCGACCACCAAAACGGTGGTCTATTCCTCTTTAGTAATTTTAGGTCTGGATTTTCTCATGACCGCGTTAATGTTCAAAGGAGTCTAAATAAACCATGTACAAAAAATCTTATGAGCTACTCGTGGGCATGTTTGTCCTAGCGGGTATTATTGCACTTATTTTTATGGCACTGAAAGTCAGCGGATTATCACTCTCTGGGCTTAGCAATAATAGCTATCAGGTTAATGCACAGTTTCAAAATATTGGCAGCCTGCGTCCAGGTGCGGCAGTTCGCATTGCTGGGGTTGAAATTGGAAAGGTCGAATCGATCTCACTAAACCAAAGCTATAATGGTTTTATTGCGAATGCGCTTATTAATATTGACAAAAAATATGACAAGATTCCTAGCAGCTATGGTGCTGCAATTGATACCAGTGGTATTTTAGGGGATAGTTTTATCGCCCTGCACCCTTCTAATATTGATCTTCCTGACTTATATGACAGTAAATATTTACACAATGGCAGCACAATTGAGTTGTCGAATACCTCTTCAGCGATTAACCTTAATTCACTGATTAACACCTTTGTTTCTGGATCTGGAGATAAGAAATGATGTCAAAAGAAAAGGTATTCGGTCTTTTAAATGGCATTTTTTTAATCAGCGTGGTTCAATTAAGCTTTGCCAGTGAGTCTATTTCAACAAGCGATCATTCCCAATCTCAAGCAGCCAAGCCCTCAGAAATCAAGTCAATACAGAGCAATACTGACAAGCAGATCGATTTGTCTGATCCAGTACAATTATTACAAAATTCCATCGTTGATACACAAAAAACACTTATTCAAAACAAAGATCAATTAAAGAAGGATCCACGGACTCTCGTTCAGCTGATTGATACGAGAGTTATGCCACTTTTGGCCAGTGATATTATTGCCCAGCTTTTAGTTGGTAAAACTCGGTGGCAAACGGCAACTGAGGCTGAGCAGCAAAAGTTTATCACTGAAATCACACAAATGCTTGCTTATTCCTATATTGAAAATATTGCCCAAGCAGGAAACTATGCTATTCAAATTTTCCCCTTTAGTAATGACTCCTGGAAAGAACAACGACTTGTGGTTGTCACCGGAAAGATTACCAATCTGCAAAATAACTCAGCCTCTGATATGAGCATAAAAATGCTTAAAACTAGCGTTAGAAAATCATCGCTTAACACCAACCCACAATGGAAAATTTATGATTTATCGGTTGCTGGGGTTAGCATATTGGATAATTTCAAAGCACAATTTCAAGACTACAAAACCCTTAAAGACATCAACCTTGCCATCGAAAAGAAAAACCATGAGCTTATCAGTAAAAAATCCCAATAACTGGCGTTTAAGTGGTGATTTAACATTTGCCACAGTGATGCGTGTTGACGCGCAGCTAAAGACTGCGCTAAAAGAAAATGCGCCGATAGAGTGGTTGTCTATTGATCTTTCGAACCTTGAGCAAATTGATAGCGCTGGAATTTCACTTCTGCTGAATACCATTCATCATTGCAAACTGCATAATATCAAACTGCAGCTTGTGCAATTAAACTCAGAAAACGCTCATCAGCTCATTATAATTCATGGTTTGGGGGATATATTTTCTGATTTTTTAGCTACTGAAATCAACTAACACGAGAAATGTAATATGAATACGACTGAACTCAAAACGATCATTGAAAATAAACTTGGCAGCAACACCATCGCAATGATTGCAAGTGATGATAATATCCACTTTGATGCGATTATCATTAGTGATTTATTCAATGGGATCTTAAGCAAAGTCAAACAGCAACAAATAGTTTATGCGGTCATCAATGACTATATTGCTTCTGGCGAGCTTCATGCGATTGCGATGAAAACCCACACCCCAGAACAGTGGGCTCAGTTGAGTGTTAGTAAGCAATAAAATCGGCTTTAACAACATCTTTACCCATGATGGCATATTGCGTCAAAGCCATAGAATCTGGTTTACTAAAAAAACAGGAGCAACTTAAAGATGTCGACAATCACATGGTCAATCCCAGTTATTGTAATGATCTCACCATCATCAGCGTTTTTATTACTTTATTCAGTCGGATACAGGCCATACGAAAAGATAAAATCTCGCTTGATGATCTACGTTCAATGGACTTCTACAAAAAGGAGCACCCCTGGCTTGAAATCACCTCAAGGCACCTGGACAACCTGTTTCAAATGCCTGTCTTATTTTATATCTGCTTTATCATTATCCTGCTAACCCCCGCACTGATGAAAATACATTATTTTTTAGTGCTTGGCTGGCTGTTTGTAAGCTTTCGGATTATCAACTCAATCATCCACTTAAGCACGAACAATCTGAGTCTGCGCCTTTGCTCTTTTTTAGTATCAACTGCGTGTTTATTTACGATGATTTTAATGTTGCTGTTTGAACTGCTAAAACTTCATTAGCACCCTTTGATAAAAAGAAAAAGAAATTTTAATTTTCACACTTAACCTTAAAATATTGATGATCGATCGACCATGGACGATATAAAACATTATAGGTATTAACCGATACTGCATTTAAACTCGACTGATACAGCGTCTCATAAGCTTTTTCTGCATTAATTTCTGTCGGACCCAGCAGCTCTATATTGTACTTACGACACCACTTGCGCACGGTCGTCGTTTTAAAACCAAATTTACCAGCAACATCTTCGTAGCTTAATCCCTCGCTAGAGTAGCTTCTTAATACTTCTTCTGCCGAACGACCATACTTTTTCGATAAGATAATTTCAAAGCTTTGAGAATATTGATTTGCCATTTTTAACACTCCTTACTCCATTTAAACATTATGTCCATCTCTGCCTTCCTAATCTAAACCTTAGTCAGCTTTATGACCAGGATCCGATACTTTAGTAATTTACACTTTCGCCTATTGATAACCAAAGTCGAGGCATTCGTCAAGCAATTCAGGCTAAACAATGATTATCCCTTTACTTTTGCTTAATAAACAAGCAGCCCCGTAAACCCCTGCTTTATTCCCTAAATGCGCAGCCAATATTTCAATATCTTTAATAGAAGCTTAACACTTTAAGCGCGAATCTTTCTTTAATCGCTTTTATTACAAATGCTTCTTCTGAAATAGTGCCACCGATAATGATTACTTCAGGCGATAGCACGTGTGCTAATGAAACAAGTCCAGGGATGAGTCTATCCAAATAAGCATCAAATACTCGTTGCGCAATGTAATCATGAGCTATTAACTTTTGCCTAAAGTCATTCATGCTTGTTTCACCTTTTTGTGCCGCATCGCAATACATTTGCCATAATGCTTTGACGGATGCACGACTTTATGATTACTTTAACTCACTTTCATCCAAAGCAAACATAAATTAAAGTTTTAACCATTTTTTTGCACAAAACAAAAACAAGCAATTGAAAACCCCCTCATAATCCTATAGAATTTCGCCACCTTCTAGGCTGAGTTTATGCAGTTTACCAGTGAATGTATCAAACTCGATGTATAACTAACCACTGGCTTAAGATATATTGGAAATAAACCATGATTGAAAATTTTAAAGACCTGTTTGAAGCTTCACTGAAAGAAACAGAAATGCGCGTTGGCAAAATCATCAAGGCGACTGTCGTTGCGATTGATCGCGAATTTGCCTGGGTTGATGCAGGTTTAAAATCAGAATCCATTGTTTCACTTGATCAATTTAAAAATAATCGAGGGGAGATTGAAGTTCAAGTAGGCGATCAAGTAGATGTTGTGCTTGATGCACTTGATAACAGCTACGGCGAAACACGTCTATCTCGCGAGAAGGCAAAACGCATCGAAGTCTGGGATGCACTTGAAAAAGCGTGCAATGATCAAGATACCGTGCTTGGTCGCATCACTAACCACGTTCGCGGTGGTTACACTGTTGAAGTTGAAGGCTTACGTGCTTTCTTACCAGGATCTTTGATAGACGTTCGCCCATTGCGTGACGTCTCTCACCTGGAAGATAAAGACATTGAGCTCAAAATTGTCAAGCTTGATACTAAACGCAACAATATCGTTGTTTCTCGGCGCGCAGTCATCGAAGCTGAGTCACAAGAAGATCGCGAAGCACTATTTGAAAAATTAAGTGAAGGTTCGGTCGTTAAAGGTGTCATTAAAAATATCACTGACTTTGGTGCGTTTGTTGACCTTGGCGGTATTGACGGTTTGTTACACATCACAGATATGTCTTGGAGCCGCATTAAGCATCCAAGTGATATGTTGGCACTGGGTGATGAAATCGACGTTAAAATCATTAAGTTTGATAATGAGAAGGGACGTATCTCTCTTGGTATCAAACAACTTGGCGAAGATCCATGGGCAAGTGTTGCTGCAGAACTTACTGTTGGCACCAAACTGATGGGTAAAATCACTAATATTACTGACTACGGCTGCTTTGTTAAACTTAAAGAAGGTATTGAAGGTCTGGTCCACACGTCTGAGATGGACTGGACAAACAAAAACGCCAACCCTCATAAGTTAGTTTCACTTGGTCAAGAAGTTGAAGTTATGGTGCTTGAAGTTGAGCCCTCACGCCATCGCATTTCTCTTGGCATGAAGCAATGTATCATCAACCCATGGCAAGCATTTGCAAATACTCATAAGCCAGGCGACAAAGTAAAAGGCAAGATTCGTTCTATCACTGATTTCGGTATTTTCATTGGTTTAGATGGTCATATTGATGGTCTTGTTCACATCTCTGATGTTTCATGGAACAAGCCTGAAGACATTGTTAAACAACTGAAAAAAGGTGAAGACATAGAAGCAGTTATGTTATCGGTTGATATCGAACGTGAACGCATTGCACTAGGCATCAAACAGCTTTCTGGCGATCCTTTCACCCAATATACTGCCACAAATGACAAAGGCGCTAAAGTGACTGGTGTCGTTACCTCTGTACAACAAAATGGGGCAACGGTTGAGTTAGCTCCAGAAGTTGAAGGGTTTATTCGTGTTGCTGATATTTCACGTGAACACGTTGAAGATGCGCGTCATGAGCTTAAAGTGGGTCAAGAAATTCATGCCCGTATCAGCAATATTGACACAAAACGCCGCAGCATCAACCTTTCAATCAAAGGCTTGGATGAGGACACTGAGAAAGCAGCTAAATCCAGCTACAAAGCCGAACAAATGGCGCCAACAACTATTGGTGACTTGATCAAAGAAAAGCTCAATAAATAAACTTGTGTACTCCGCAAGGATTCATGTGGGTTGGAATAGCAAAGGAATGCCAGGTTGCTCGTTCCCACGCTCCCGCGTGGGAATATACCTGATTGCCATGCTGTACAAGTCTCCATTGCTCGCTCGGCTTAGACAAAGTATCCGCCCAAAACAAGCAAGCTACCATCAAAAACCTTGATGAAATCAAAGGTTCTGATGGTGCTTTTTCACAAAGTGGGTGGAAAGATGGTCACCGCCTAAATTTTAGCTTCACTATCCCTCTTAAATTCTCTACCATAGCCCGATTATATGATCATATAGAACCGCTTACCCATGGAAAACATAGAAACACTTATAGATACCCATGGTTTTCTCAAAGACTATCGACAATGGTCATCTGAAATTGCGCTATTTTTTGCCAGACAGGAGCACATCGAATTAACCCAAGCGCATTGGCAGATTATCTATTTTTTACGCAAATACTATGAAGTGCATCAAAGCTCCCCTGCCATTCGACTACTGGTAAAATCACTCAAAGAGCAACATGGCAGCGACATAGGCAACAGCCTGTATCTGCAAAGCCTCTTTCCCATATCACCAGCCGTTCAGGCTGCGAAAATTGCAGGGTTACCGAAACCGAAAAGGTGTATTTAAATGGGTAAATTAGCGCAACTTAAGGCATTGGCTAAAAACGAGATTTTAGTAAAGTCCCTGGCAACGATGTTTATCCAGGGCTTAGGGCAAATGACGGCATTTGCTTCAGCAATTTTACTTGCTCACTACCTATCTGTTACCGAATATGGTCAATACATGTTTGGCGTGACGATTGCCACCATTTCTGCTGTGATTGCCACTCTCGGTGCCGATGGCATTTTGGCGCGCAGCTGGGGCTGGTCTGAAAAAAGTGGACGCTCGCGCATGATTGAAGTATTTCATCTGCATAACTGGTTTTGGCGTCGCGGCATATTATTGCTGAGCTTTGCCGCTGTACTTTGCTTTGGCTATATTTATTTATTCGATCCAAACGCAAGTTTTATTGAGGTCTTTGCATTTTTATTTGCCTTACCATTTTTTATCGCAAATCTATTGCAGTCATTTTATATTGCCAATAAAAAAGTAATTTATGCCAATTTAATTCAATTTATTATGCGGCTGATTATGTTGAGCATCATTGGGGTTTTTCTATTGATACAGATTTCAACCACCCCATTATTAGTCGCCTCAATGTTTAGTGCAATTGCCATATATATGCTGATTCTGTGGTTAAAGATCAGTGTTAAATATGGATTTAACAGCAACAAACCAGAAGGCAGTAATACCGCCTTCATGCTGTTAAAGTGGGGAAATCTCCTCTTAAGTCAAATTGATATCGTTTTACTTAAAATATTTTCCAGCAACGAAAATATCGCCTATTATGCGGTTGCCTTGCAACTGAGTGCACTTATTGTGTTTGTGCTTAATGCGGTCAGCTCCAACATCATGGCACAAGTCGCTAATGATTATAAAGTACTTGACAGGGGCGCCTTCCAGCACAAAATTACCGGCTATACGCGAATTATCTGTGCTTTATCCGCATTAGGCATGATTGCCCTTATTGCTGCTGGTTATTGGATCACCCTGCTGTATGGTCAGACCTATACGCAAGCTTATTCACTTTTTTGTATACTGATGATCGGTCAAGCCGTCAATGTTCTGTGTGGTAGTGTTTTTACCATCCTTAACATGGCAGGATTTGAGAAAACCACTTGTCGGGTTTTTTATATTGCACTCATAATTAATATTGTCCTCGGCGTTATTCTGATTCCAAACTTAAATGCTTATGGCGTCGCCATTGCTTCCGCTGTTGCAATGATTTTCTGGAACATTGTTTTAACCCATATGGTGATTAAAAAGATTGGCATTAATCCAACGATTTTTACTTTCATGCAAAAGCAATAATTGAACTTGCTCTTTTCCATTTTTCCATAGTTGGACTCTGCCGATTAGGCGTTATAGATCTGCCGATTTATCTGTTTCTCATTATTGGCAACCACTGCGGTGACGGATACATCCCCCGTGACATTGACTGCCGTTCTTACCATATCCAGAATGCGGTCAATTCCGATAATAAGCGCTATCCCCTCAACAGGTAAACCAACCTGGGTTAATACCAGAGTGAGTGTAATCAAACCAATACCTGGAACCCCTGCCGTGCCAATTGAGCTTAGTGTGGCGGTTAGGATTACGGTAAGATAGGCGCTTAGACTTAGATCAATATTGTACACATGTGCAATGAATACCGTTGCAACCCCTTGCATAATTGCCGTGCCATCCATGTTAATCGTGGCACCCAATGGAATGGTAAATCCTGCAATCTTGTTGTCAATCCCGATACTTTTTTCAGCCGTCTCAAGTGTCAACGGTAAAGTAGCATTGCTACTTGCGGTGGAAAAGGCAAACAGTTGCACAGGCAACATTTTCTTGAAAAATGTGATGGGGTTTAATTTAGCAAACACCCCAACTAAAATGCCATTGGTGACAAACAGATGAAGAAACAGCACGATCAATACCGTAGCAAAATAACCCAAAACATAGATAAATTTATCCAGATCAGTGGTGATCACAAGCCTGGCAATTAAGGCAAAAACCCCATATGGTGTTAGGGCCATGACAATACTCACCAGTGACATGATCACTTCATTTAAATCATCAAACCAATGTTTAATTCGCGCACCCGAGTCTTTGGCAAAATTGATCGCAAGACCAAATAGAAGTGCAAATACGATGATTTGCAACATATGCCCTTTTGCCAGTGAATCTACTGGATTAGCCGTAAATAAGCTTAAAATGGTTTGCATAAAGCTTTGTGCGGGTGCTGCGTTGAAGTTTAAGTTTTCGGTGGAAATATTGGCACCTTTGCCGATTTGAAATAATAAGGAAATCACAATCGCCAAAGCAATTGCAATAGCTGTGGTCAGAATATAAATAGCAATCGTTTTGCCGCCAATACGCCCAAGGCTTTTGGGATCGGCTACATTGCTGGCCCCGCAGATAATGGATACCAATACCAATGGCACCACAAGCATCTTCATCAAAGTCACAAACACCGTGCCAGCAAGGTGTAAAATGCCATCACTGATATAGGAATCAATCCAGCCAACATTGGCAAAAGGATGAAAAATTAAACCCACAATAACGCCAAGCGCCATCCCCATTAAAATGTTACGAGTAAGCTTTTTGCTTGTCATGGTTACACTCCTGTCATGTTCTTGAATACTTGCCCATTTTCACAGACGCACAAAACTACTATAGAGCAAAAGACCTGACATTCAAGAAGAGAAAACTCAGGGCAAAGCATAAATATCAAATCGACTGCTTTTTCCTATGACTTGACTACCTGGCTTTTCAATACTAAGAAATATACCCAATCGTGGGCGTTTAACGACGATTTTCTTAGGCTGCAATGCTTTTGCCCTTTCCCACAGGCTTTGATTATTATGATCATCTATCCCAACAAGTTCGTGTAAAAGCTGCATATTCTTTTTGACTTTAGCGCTTTTAGCGCGTTCAGGAAACATGGGATCAAGGTAAATGACATCATAACCTGCGGATAGCAGGTTGTCGTTGGCGGCACCTGAGTTGGCAAAATTCACCTGTATTTGATTGGCAATCGGGGCTAATTTTGGTTCTGCAACTGCGCGCTTTAAACCATCCAGCAGTAACAAAAAAACATATGGATTGCTTTCAATAGCGGTAACTCTGTGCCCACGAGCGGCAATACAGAAGCTATCCTGTCCTAAACCTGCCGTCATATCTAAAACATACAGTGGCTGCTTGCTTTTTCCTTCGATAGCTTTGATTAGGTCAAGCCTGGCAGTATTTGCTTTAATCCGATTTTGAATATCAGCGCTATTGAAGTCAACGGCAAGTGATAAGCGGGAATGTGTATGCTTCAAGGTAAGCTGGTTATCAACATAACAAAGATAAAAGCCATTGTCAGGGATATTACTGCACACTTGGATATGACTATCTTGCGGCGGTTCTAAAGTAATTGGCTGATGAGCTTCCTTAACAAAGTGTATGGTATACATTCTATTTTTTTCTTCTAGCACGTGGATGGGTTTGATCATAAACTTGAGCTAACTGCTGGAAGTCAAGATGTGTATAGATTTGTGTGGTCGAAATATCGCTATGTCCGAGTAGGGTTTGCACGGCAACAAGATCCCTGGATGACTCCAGTAAATGACTGGCAAAAGCGTGTCTTAACATGTGCGGATGAATGTGTTTCGGTGCATGAATCTGCGCAAATTTCTCGAAGCGTTTTTGAATACTGCGCACGTGTATTGGTGCGCCTTTAAGGGTCGTAAAAATATAATCATGATCGCAATTGAGTAAACTACGGACATTCAGCCATTTGTTTAACGCCAGAATTGCTTTGCTGCCGATGGGGACAATACGCTCCTTGTTACCTTTGCCCACTACGCGCAATATTTTTTGTGAAATATCCATCTGGGCAAATCTTAATTTTGCAAGCTCATTCAGGCGTAGACCACTGCTATAAATCAATTCGAGCATTGCCAGATCGCGAATCTCTAAACTGTCGTCTGTTTGATAGTCTAAGAGGCTTTGTATTTGATCGACATCTAGGGTTTTGGGTAGCTTTTTTGCAGCCTTAGGCGCTTTAATGCCATGAGAAGGATTGCTATCTACTGCACCATTGTTGACAAAGTAACAAAAGCACGATTTAAGCGTGCTTAGTTTACGTTGGATAGACCTGGCTGAAAGACCGTGACTGTGCAGCGTTTTTAGCCACAACTTGATGTCTTTGTTACTGCTTTGCATTAGTGTTTTCTTATGTTTGGCGAGAAAGTCACAAAATTGAGATAGATCGCGTTCATATGCACTAATTGTAAGTTCAGCGTAATTACGCTCAAATTTCAGGTAGTTTATAAACAGTCCAAATTGATGATCCATCAGATTTATTATTTTTTTGTGCTTGCCGTGAGTATATACTCATGCGCGTACTAAAAAAAGCGAGTTTTCATATGGTGGAAAAAGCAATTTTGTTTATCAATGGTGAGATAGATCTTGATTTTTGTGAGCATTATATCCGACAGCATTTATCTGATCTGCCCATCTATTGCGCTGATGGGGCGTTTAATCAGCTAAAACACTCCAAGTTTCTTATGAAGCAGATCAGGCTTGTGATTGGTGACGGAGATTCAATTAAAAGTGCGGAGCTTAGAGAAGTGCCATATCAGCAAGATGAAGATCAAAACTCGACAGATTTTGAAAAGTCATTAGTCTTTCTGGCGAAAGAAGGTTATACAACGCTGTTTTTATTTGGTTTTGGCGGCGGGGAAATGGACCACTATCTTGGCAATTTATCCACGTTGTTCGCTTACCAGCAGCAGTTTGATTTTACGATCATTGATCGCCATGGTATGTCGCAAATTTTGCCAAGAAAACTGCAATTAAAAAATGTTAAAGGAAAGATGATTTCAATTGTTCCCCTTTTTGAGCTGACCTCTTTGACCCTCAAAGGATGTGCATTTGATTTAAATCAATATACATTACGTTTTGCTGAACAGGTTGGGACGCGTAATCACGCCATTGCCCAATGTGTCTCTATTGAATATGAAAAGGGTAATGGTCTGGTATTTGTCTCTCATGGAAAATATCATCGATTTGATGAGTGACTGATTAAGGTTTTGCTGAATAGTGGCGTTAAAACTTGGCATTTCCTGGCGTACGCGGAAACGGGATGACATCGCGAATGTTTGGCACGCCAGTGATATAGCCCAACAGGCGCTCAAAACCAAGACCAAAGCCGCAATGGGGCACAGTGCCATAGCGGCGTAAATCGCGATACCAATATAAGCCTTCAGCATCAACCCCCGTTTCAGCGATACGCTGATCCAGTATTTCAAGGCGCTCCTCGCGCTGGCTGCCACCGATAATTTCACCGATGCCTGGCACCAGAACATCCATTGCAGCAACGGTTTTTCCATCACCATTCAAGCGCATATAAAATGCCTTAATATCTTTAGGGTAATTCATCAATACAACGGGGGACTTAAAGTGCTCTTCACATAAATAGCGCTCATGCTCAGATTGCAGATCCAAGCCCCATTCAACGGAGTATTCAAATTTTTTGCCACAGGTTTTTAAAATCTCAATTGCATCGGTGTACTCAACGCGGATAAAATTATTATTAACAACAGAGTCAAGTTTGTCTAACAGCCCTTTTTCCATAAACTGATCAAAGAATTGCAGATCATCCTGGCGTTCACTCATTACTGTTTTAATGACAGACTTCAAAAGCTTCTCAGCTAAGTCAGCATCGTCGCTTAAGCTGGCAAAAGCAAACTCAGGTTCCACCATCCAAAACTCAGCCAAATGGCGTGACGTGTTGGAGTTTTCAGCACGAAAGGTTGGACCAAAAGTGTAAACTTTTGATAAAGCCATGCAGTAAGTTTCAACATTGAGTTGCCCTGAAACCGTAAGAAAAGTTTCGCGACCAAAAAAATCCTGAGTATAATCAATTTCTCCCTTGTCATCTTTAGGCAGGTTTAATTGATCAAGTGTAGATACGCGAAAAAGCTCGCCCGCACCCTCACAATCATTAGAGGTTAAAATAGGCGTGTTCACCCAGAAGAAACCTTCAGCATGAAAGAAATTATGAATGGCATGAGCCAAGGTGTGACGCATGCGTGAAACAGCACCAATCAGATTGGTGCGAACGCGCAAATGTGCATGTTCTCGAAGGTATTCCATCGTATGGCGTTTTGGGGATACAGGATATGTTTCAGGATTATCGATCCAGCCATGAACAATAACGTTGTCCGCTTGAATTTCAACGTTTTGACCTTTGCCTTGAGACGCCACCAATGTCCCTGTAACTTCAATGGCGCAATCTTTGGTCAGACCTAAAATTTCTGATTGATAGTTGGCTAAACTGCTTTCAGCAATTGCCTGAATGGGGTCAAAGCAAGAGCCATCGTGAATAGCTAAAAAAGAAATGCCAGCCTTGGAGTCACGACGACTCCTAAGCCAACCCCTGACCGTAACCTTTTGCCCGATAAGCATGGGTGTCGTAAAAAGTGTTTTTGCGGTATGTGTTTGTACCATGGTGATTATTACCTGCTCTTTTATTTAACGTGAGTTCGACATAGTCATCTCATTCTCGCAGGCGATTATAACGAGATTTCAGGATAAGCGGTAGAATTAAGATGGCAACCTGGCGTAAAGCACAGGATAAACACTACAAAACCAACGTCAATGAGTATATACTCTAGCGCAACTTTGATGTGTTAAATGTGGATAAACGATGACGCTCACGTTTCAAGATATTATTTTTAAACTACAACAGTATTGGGCTGAAAAGGGCTGTATGATCGTGCAACCTTTGGACATGGAAGTGGGAGCAGGAACGTTTCATCCAGCGACCTTTTTGCGTGCCATTGGTCCTGAGAACTGGAATGCAGCCTACGTACAGCCATCGCGTCGCCCAACCGATGGTCGCTACGGTGAGAATCCAAATCGTGGTCAGCATTATTACCAGTTTCAGGTGGTGATGAAACCATCACCCAAAGACTTTCAAGAACTCTATTTAGGCTCACTGCGCGTATTAGGCATTGACCCATTGGAACATGATATTCGCTTTGTTGAAGATAACTGGGAATCACCAACTTTGGGAGCCTGGGGCTTAGGCTGGGAGGTGTGGGCTAATGGCATGGAGGTGACTCAATTTACCTATTTTCAACAAGTGGGGGGATTGGAATGTAAACCTGTTACCGGTGAGATTACCTATGGTCTTGAGCGCCTGGCTATGTATTTGCAAAATGTAGATAGCATGTATGACTTATTATGGGCAAACACTGCTATGGGTCCCATTTATTATCGGGATGTATTTCAACAGAATGAGCGTGAAATGTCACAATATAACTTTGAAGAAGCCAATATTGAACACTTGTTCAGCGAATTTGATTTTCTGGAAAAAGAAAGCGTACGCCTACTAGAGAAGGACTTGGCTCTTCCTGCCTATGAGATGATGCTAAAGGCCTCGCACACATTTAACCTGTTGGATGCGCGTCACGCAATTTCAGCAACAGAACGCCAGCGCTATATTTTGCGCGTGCGTACCTTATCGCGCGGCATTGCTGAGGTTTACTATAAAACCAGAGAAAACTTAGGATTTCCGATTTTGGCGAATGCATGAAGTAAGGGAGGTGAGTTTTAAATGGTAAAACCATCCGTCTTGCGTGTGAAAATATTCCGATGCTTTTGCGCTTCTTTTTTTTGTGATTTTGAACGCGTTGGAAAGTCGCGATCAAAATCTGCCAGAAAATTTCCTGCGTCACTAACATACTCGCGCTTTTTATTGTTATCAAACAGATGGAGTATTTTAAGAATAATTGACATGGTGACCTAAGTTGTTGTTTCTATTTCGACTGCGATTATACTAGAATGCCTTGAAAAAGCCTATTCCAACAGCGCTCCATCACAAATCATTTTGCGGTGTTTAATTGCGAAGCAGTTTATGAAGATTTTGGCAGATTGGATTGCAGGTAATAGCTGGGACTATTGCCAAAATTCAATCTGCCAAAATCACGTAAAGTGCAAAGCAAGAAATTCTGTAAAATGGTTTGTGATGGGTATAAAAGTAGTGCGTGTTCGAGTATGTGAATCAGATTAAATAATTTTAGGAAAAGACCCTTTATGCGCCCAGGTCCGATATTTAAAGTCTTAGGTATGCTCTTGATGTTTTTTAGTTTAACGATGCTAACGCCGATTGTCGTGAGCTGGATTTATGACGAGCACAATACAGAGCCTTTTATCTTTAGCTTTTTAATTACGCTGATTTCGGGGGTGACATTTTGGGCATTAAGCGCTAAGTCCAGGAAACAATTAACGGTTAAAGATGGTTTTATTGTGGTGATTGCCATATGGTCGGTATTGGGTCTATATGGTGCCATTCCCTATATGCTCTCCAATGGCTTAGATCTAAGCTTCTCTGATGCCGTGTTTGAGTCAATTTCGGGATTTACCACAACAGGAGCTACGGTGATTCACGGGTTGGATGTGCTGCCTAAGAGTCTTTTGTACTATCGCCAGCAGACACAATTACTAGGTGGGATGGGGATTATTATCTTATCGGTCGCTATTTTACCGATGCTGGGTGTCGGAGGAATGCAGCTATATCGCGCAGAAGCTAATGGTCCCTGGAAAGAAAATAAGCTAACGCGACGCATTGCTGATACGGCAAAAGTGTTGTGGGGTGTTTATTTATTGTTGGTGGTGTTATGTATTATCAGTTACAAACTTGGCGGCATGAGCTGGTTTAATGCCGTGTGTTACGCCTACTCAACCGTGAGCACCGCTGGTTTTGCCCCAAGCGATGCGTCAATGGCAGGACAGACGCCACTGATTTATTCGATCTGTATTTTTTACATGATCATTGGTGGTGCAAGCTTTGCCTTGCATTTCACTGCTTTGCGCAAAATGTCTCTTAAAATATATTGGCGTGATCCTGAATTTAGAGCCTATATCTTTTTTGCTTTTTCAATGATGGTAGTCGTAGTGCTAACGCTTATTTCGCAAGATGCCAGCAAAAACAATGAACGTGCTTTTTGGGATGGCATATTTCAAGTAGCATCCCTGATAACAACAACAGGGTTTACCTCAGATTCAAATTATCATCTGTGGCCTTTATTTCTGCCAATTTTATTAATGATCATAGGACTCGTTGGAGGGTGCGCGGGCTCAAGCTCTGGAGGTCTTAAGATTGTGCGCGCGGTACTCCTAAGAAAACAGGCTTTTCGTGAAGCAAGACGCCTGGTGCACCCAGCAGGCGTATTTCCTATAAAGTTTGGCAATAAAGTCATGTCTGAAAGTGTGATGAGTAGTGTATGGGGGTTTGTCGCGGCGTATTTTATTTTATTTGTTATTTTGTGGCTATGTATGATGGGGGTTGGGGTAGACTCTATAACTGCTTTTTCCGCTGTGGCAGCCAGTATTTCTAATGCAGGACCAGGTCTTGGACAGGTTGGAGTCAACTACGCCACGTTGCCCACTGCTGCCCATTGGCTTTTAAATTTTGCAATGCTCTTGGGGCGTTTAGAAGTTTTCACCATTCTGGTGCTATTTACACCTGACTTTTGGCGGCGCTGATCACTCAAGCGATTGTTGTGATCCATCATATTTTTTAAGCTCAACATCACTAATCACTCCTTGATTAAAAAGCTTTATGAGTGCCTGTTGAAAGGTTTGCATGCCTTTGCTCTGACTGGTTTGTAGTACATTATAAAGCTGAGGAATTTTATTCTCGCGAATTAAATTTCTCACAGCAGTATTAGCAATGAGGATTTCGTGTGCGGCAACTCTGCCACCCTCTTTTTTGCTAATAAGCCTTTGTGCAATGACCGCTTGTAATGACTCGGATAACATTGAACGGATCATTGATTGCTCATCTCCTGGAAATACATTAATGATGCGATCAATGGTCTTAGGTGCAGATGAAGTATGTAGTGTGGCAAAAACCAAGTGCCCTGTTTCTGCGGCTGTAAGAGCCAAACGAATTGTTTCAATATCACGCATTTCCCCTACTAAAATGTAGTCAGGATCTTCGCGAAGAGCAGCACGTAATGCGTTATTAAAGCTTAAAGTATCACGCTTGACCTCCCGTTGATTGATCAGACATTTCTCCGGGATATGCGTAAATTCGATAGGATCCTCAATTGAAATAATATGCCCTTTCTCTGTCTTGTTAATATGATCAATCATAGCTGCCAGAGTCGTGCTTTTGCCACTACCTGTTGGACCTGTGACCACAATCAAGCCATACAGCTGATGCGTCAATTGCTTGAAGATTTCAGGCGCTTTGAGATCCTCCAAACTATGCACGCTTTCAGGAATCAGGCGAAAGACAATCGCAGGACCTCGATCCTGCATAAAGGCATTAACCCTGAAGCGCGAATGAATTTCAGGAGCATGGATGGAGAAATCATATTCCAGTGTTTCCTGAAATTGGCCTAGCTGCTCTGGGTTCATAAGGTCTTTAATAAACATGTGCACCATACCAGCCTGCAGTGGTGTTTGATCGATAGATTCCATGTGTCCATCTATACGCAGCATAGGGAGGACACCGCTTGAAATATGCAAATCCGAGGCTTTTCGACTTACACAAAGCGATAATAATTCCTTTAAGTTCATGCTATGATGTCCCTTTACTTAAAATCCATATTTGAAACTATAGCAGATGAATGATACGCGACAACAACTGCAACAAAATTTAGTCATGACTCAAAAAAAGATAGTTCAGTTTTCACCTCCTCTTTCGCGCCCACCGTTGTTACTAGCAGTGTCTAAAAAACAGAGTATAGAAGCGATAGAGCAAATTTATAACTGTGGGGTAAGGGATTTTGCCGAAAGCTTTGTTCAGGAATCCATGGATAAAATTCCACAGCTGCCACCCGATATCCGTTGGCATTACATTGGCAGAATTCAGTCAAATAAGCTTAAGAAAATTGCGCAATGTTTTCATTGGGTACATACCCTATCCGAGTTAGGACACGCACAAAAATTGCAATGGCATTGTCAGGAACTTTCCAAACAAATGCAGGTTTGCCTACAGATCAATGTTGATATGGAACCGCAAAAATCAGGCATCTCAATCGCACAGATCGATCAGATTGATGCGCTTGTTGGCTATGTTGGCAACTGCCCTAACCTGGTGTTACGTGGGTTAATGTGTATGTTACAGGAAAGTGAGGATTACCAGCAGCAAATAACAAGCTTCACTCGCCTGGCAAGCTTAAAAGAAACATTAAATCAAAAATTTAAGCTTAATATGGATCAACTTTCGATGGGGATGAGTGCTGATATGGAAGCCGCAATTGCTGCAGGAAGCACCATAATAAGAGTCGGAAGCGCCATCTTTGGGCAGCGAGAATAAAAGAGGTGCTTATGTTAAAAAGGATTTTTTGGGGTTTATTACTGTCACTGATTGTGGTAATCGTCGTGATTTCACTGCTTAATCGCCAGGCAAAAATGAGATATCCAGCTGTGGCTAAACAATACGCTAATGTGATTGTCTTTGGTGACAGTCTAAGTGATAGTGCGCCAGATGGGCAGAATATGGGTAACAATTATTGGGTGAAGCCTGAGGGCATTGTTAATCAGCTTGGTGCGCCTATTACCAATGAAATTTCGACCCAAAATCCAGTGCGTAAAACCTGGTTGGATTATTTTTTGGTAGAAATGCCGCTTGAAGCAGGCAGTGATTTTTCTAATATCAAAGGCTTGGTGAAAAATGCCGCCTATGCAAAAAATGTTTCTTTTGCCACAGCCTCAGCGGAAACTGGCGACTATTATCTGACGGATACAACATGGGCACGCGACAGCATGGCACAGTGCCAGAATGGTATTGGTGATTACGGTAACTACAACTGCGTTCCTGGAGTACTAAAGCAGTTGCAGCTGTATTTGTCAAACGTTGCTAATAAGCCAAATCCCAATACGCTTTTTATTATCTGGGCTGGAGGAAATGATTTTTATCAAAATATTGTACGCATCGCATCAAGAAATGGACAGGCAATAGCGCATCCGATTGACAATATCGTGCAGGCGGTGAAACTCCTTATGGATAAAGGGGTTCCTGCTTCTCATATCTATGTTTTAAACCTGCCCGACTTTTCAATGGTGCCTGCGCTAACCAACCTGGTGGGTGAACATGTTAAAAATAACTACGCACATCGTGCTGTGCTTACGCTTATTTCGAGCATTTCACAACTGTATAATCTGAATTTGCACATCAATCTCGTATTGCAAACCCTCGGGCGCCTTTCTGCCAATCACATCTTTCCAATTGACCAGCTTTTCCTTGATGTTTATTTTAATAAAGAGCATATTTTACAGAAACTCAGGATCATCCAAAAGGTTGATCTTACCTGTGCTAAGGCAGGGGATTTTCCCTATTGCGCAGGTTTTTTGTTCTACAACGGCATGCACCCAACAACTGTTATTCATCAATATTTAGCAAAGGAACTGATGAGTTATATTCAGCGGACCTAAAGGCATTAAAATCCTCGCGCACCTGTGCTTGCATCATCTTAGCGCGTTGCATCGCTTGTCTGCTCGGGAATTTCCTGCCTATCAACCTCCCGCAAAATACTCCCTGAAATGCCTGCTGCTTCTACTTTGTGCTTTAATACATCGCCATCGCGCTGGGTGTACACGGGTCCCACATCCAGGCGGTACCAGTCCCCCACTTTCTTCAAGCTTGGTTTAAGCCCTGCAAGAATGAGTTTAGCGCGTGTGGCGTTGGCATCACTTAAATTGCGGTAGGAGCCAATTTGCAGCATGTAGGTATAACGATATTGTTTTAACTTTTCAGGGTTAGTATCCACCTGAACTGTTTTATTGGTTAATGTATCATAGAACGTAAAAGTAAGTGGCTGCTGCTGGGTAGCCTTTTTGGATGTTGTCGGAGACTCTTTATTGGTATTGGTATTGCTACTGGTATTGGCACTTTGTGCTGCCGAAAGAGCACCTGATTTTCCCTCATCGCTGTTATTCTTCGCGCTGGGGGTTGCTGTATCGACGGTAACATTACTGGAAGCTTGAGGCACTGCGACAGGAGTGCTCAGCAATTTTTCAGATGTCTGGACCGCTCTTTGCTGATCACTTTTTTGCGCTGGAGGTGCTTGCTGGATAGTGGTCTGTGTCAACGGCGTGACTTGCGCCTTGCTACCGTTCTTGTTGTAAAAACTCATCATAAAAGCGACGATAAGAATCAGTAATAATATGGCTAAAATCACTTTTCTTAGGGCGAACGAAGACGGCTTCGTACTGTCTCTTGGTACCTTATTTTGTGGTCTTGGAGCGACTGTATGGTTTTTTGCAAAATCACGCATTGTAATGAGAACGGCTTGACATTTTCTTAATTGTGGTGGAGATTCTAATGCCATCTTGCCAAAGTATAAAGTATGTTTATCGGTATTTGCACATTTATCTAAATGTTAGCGCCAGCAATACCAGAATTATTTTGCAAGGCTCTTTTATTGCAGAAACAAGTGTCACAAGTTTTGTCGCGAGATTGTCGCAAGTCCAGGTTTCTAACAGGTAAATCAGCTTATTTGTTGCGTCTTGTGATTAATAACACTTTTTTCGATCATTACCTTTATTTCTCGCTGCAAAGACGTATGCAATACGCCATGGACGAAATTGTTCTCGTCTTTTGGCAGTCGCACTTAGCAATAATAATTGCTAAAATGCCGCGAAGTTTAACCAATAGAAGCATTTGTATGTCAGTTATTAAAGTAGAAGATTTTATTCAAAGCGTTGCCGATGGATTGCAATTCATTTCCTATTATCACCCTAAAGACTTTGTACAGGCGATGTATCGTGCGTATCAGCACGAGGAATCAAAACCTGCCAAAGATGCTATTGGTCAGATCTTGATAAATTCACGGATGGCTGCCTATGGTCATAGACCCATTTGTCAGGACACAGGTATGGTGTGTGCTTTTGTTAAAGTCGGGATGGAAGCACGGCTTGATCACACCGATCGCACCATTACAGAGCTTGTCAATGAAGGCGTGCGCCGTGCCTATTTAAACACAGAGAATCCATTAAGAGCATCAATGGTGAGTCCACCACATGGTGCGCGCAAAAATACCAAAGATAATACACCAGCCATCGTACATATCGATATGGTGCCTGGGTCAAATATTGATATTGAGCTTGCGGCAAAAGGCGGCGGTTCTGAATTTAAATCTAAATTTAAGGTGTTAAACCCAAGTGACAGCATTGTTGATTGGGTAATTGAAACGGTACCAACAATGGGTGCTGGATGGTGTCCGCCTGGTATTGTTGGCATTGGGATTGGAGGTACAGCAGAAAAAGCAATGCTTTTGGCAAAAGAGTCTTTGGGCGAAGAAATCAACATGCACGAGATTCTTGAACGTGGCGCACAAACCGAGCTTGAGAAACTGCGTGTTGAGCTTTATCACAGGATTAATGCCTTGGGTATCGGTGCGCAAGGCTTGGGTGGGCTAACAACCGTGTTAGATGTGAAAATTCATGAATACCCAACCCATGCAGCATGTAAGCCCGTTGCGTTAATTCCAAACTGTGCTGCCACAAGGCATGTTCGCTTTAGCCTGGATGGCTCAGGCATCGCGAAATTACCTGTGCCGAAACTAGAAGACTGGCCAGTCATCACAGAAACAGATAAATCACAAGTCAGAAGAATTGATTTAAACACGATTACCCAAAAGGAGATTGAAAACTTAAAACCAGGGGAAACGTTGTTGCTCAATGGCAAATTATTAACGGGGCGAGATGCCGCACATAACCGTATCGTAGATATGGTGCAAAATGGCGAGCCATTACCTGTCGATTTAAAAGGTAAGTTTATCTATTATGTGGGTCCTGTTGATCCCGTTGGTGATGAGGTTGCGGGTCCTGCTGGTCCCACAACGGCGACACGTATGGATAAGTTCACCGATTTTATGTTAGGCAGTGTTGGTATTGCTGGCATGGTAGGTAAAGCAGAACGAGGGCAAACAACCATTGATTCGATTAAAAAACACAAAGCTGTTTATTTAATGGCAGTGGGAGGTGCTGCCTATCTGATTTCTAAATCAATTCGCCAGGCAAAAGTCGTGGGGTTTGAGGATTTGGGCATGGAAGCAATTTATGAGTTTGAAGTAGAAGATATGCCTGTTACCGTTGCAGTTGACAGCCAGGGAATATCAGTACACCACACAGGACCCATGGAATGGAAGACGAAAATTGCTGAAATGAGCGCCAAGAAATGACAATCTTTCAGTCCATTGTCGGACTTTAGTGCCATTAGGACTTAGGGTTCTCCAACTTAATGACTGGGGTTATTCAATAAAAACAAGCATTTCATTTGTCAAGTTTCTCAAAAATCTTTAACATGCTAGCTTAATTAGCAAAGTAAGGAATTTCAGTGAACCATAACATTGTTATCTTAGGTAGCCAGTGGGGTGATGAGGGTAAGGGCAAAATTGTTGATTTTTTAACAGACAAAGCGGATGCCGTTGTGCGTTTCCAAGGTGGGCACAACGCAGGACACACTCTGGTGATCAATGGTGAGGTAACAAAATTGCGTCTTATTCCCTCAGGCATATTGCACGACGGCGTCAAAAGCTTTATTGGTAATGGGGTTGTGGTGTCGCTTGATGCCTTACATACAGAAATGGAAGAATTACTGGTGCGTGGAGTGCCCGTTTTTGAGCGCTTACGTATCAGTGAAGCCTGTCCTTTGGTCTTGCCCATACATGTGGCGTTAGATGAGATCCGAGAGAATGCCTTAGGAGACCAAAAAATTGGAACCACTAAACGCGGAATCGGTCCTGCCTATGAAGACAAAATTGCGCGTCGTGCCGTTCGCATTGGTGATTTGGCACACCCGCAAAAACTTAAGGCAAAACTTAAAGCTTTGCTGGATTTACATAACTTCACCCTTAAAAACTACTACAAAATCGAAACATATTTTGATTTAGATGAAACTTATGCAGCCCTCTTGAACTATGCAAAAACCATCTTACCGATGGTAACAGATGTTTCGGCAGATCTTAATGCGATCCGTTTGCGTCACGGCAAGATCATTTTTGAAGGCGCACAGGGTACGCTTTTAGACATAGATCATGGAACCTATCCTTTTGTTACCTCATCCAATACCATCTCAGGTACAGTTGCCTCAGGTGCAGGCTTTGGACCTTGTTATATTGATGCGGTAGTGGGTATTACCAAAGCCTACACAACACGTGTTGGCAGTGGCGCATATCCTACGGAACTGTTTGATGAAATCGGCGAACACTTAGGGACTAAAGGCTGTGAATTTGGTACGGTAACAGGTAGAAAGCGCCGCACGGGATGGCTTGATTTGGTAGCCTTGCGTCGCGCGATTGAGATCAATAGCATCACGTCGATTTGTTTAACCAAACTCGATGTATTAGATGGTTTAAAAGAAATAAAAGTATGCGTTGCCTATGAGCTCGATGGCAAAGAGGTATTTTATCCTCCTTATGACAATGCCGATTACATTCGCTGTAAGCCAGTTTATAAAACATTTAACGGATGGTCGGAAGCAACCTTTAATCAAACCGATTACAATAGATTGCCTCAAGCAGCGCGTGATTATGTGAGGTTTATTGAGAAGACATTGAATGTGCCGATAGATATTATTTCCACGGGTCCTGAGCGCAATCAGAATGTGATTGTGAAGGGTATTTTCTAATACGACAAAAAATGAAGATAAAATTGTATTTGAATGCTGAAAAAATCACTCATAGCGCGTACAATGTGCCAAATTTTAAGATTCAAAATATAAAGTAAATGACATTATCTAACTCCTCTGACTCCCCAGCTAAAAAACAGTACAAGGCTGTTTCGCTTATTTCAGGGGGCTTAGACTCTATGCTTGCGACCAAAGTGGTTCTTGATCAAGGCATTCACGTTGAAGGTATTAATTTTTTCACCGGATTTTGTGTCGAGGGGCACACACATGCCATTCGTAAAAAAGATCACGCGAGACAAAAGCGCAATAATGCGTTGTGGGTTGCCGAACAGTTGGGTATAAAGCTTCACATTATTGACGTCATCGAAGAATATAAGGATGTGCTGTTAAATCCAAAATATGGCTATGGCGCCAATATGAATCCATGCCTGGATTGCAAAATATTTATGGTCAAAAAAGCCAAAGAGTGGGCGCTTGAAAACGGCTTTGATTTTATTATCACAGGTGAGGTAATTGGGCAACGCCCCATGTCACAGCGCAAAGATACGATGCCAGTTATTCAAAAACAATCGGGCATTGATGATTTATTACTGCGTCCTTTATGTGCTAAGAATCTGCCAGAGACAAAACCTGAACGTGAAGGCTGGGTTAAGCGTGAGCAATTATTTGGTTTTCATGGCAGAAGTCGCACACCTCAATTTGAGTTAGCCAAAGATTATGGTTTTGTGGATTACGCGACCCCAGCTGGTGGCTGCTGCTTTTTAACCGATAAGCAATACTCGGATAAACTGGTGGATTTATGGAAAGGACGTAATGGCGAGCGCGACTATGATTTTGATGATATTATGCTATTGAAAATAGGCAGGCACCTGCGTCCAAAGCCTGAGTTTAAACTCATTATTGCGCGTGAAGAAGGTGAGAGTAATTTCTTAAATGGCTATAAGCATCAGTTCCCAAGCGCCACGGTTGAAAGCCATGGAGGACCACTGACTTTGATCGACGGTCAGTTTACTTCCAAAGATGAGGCTTTTGTAGCTAAAATTATTGCCCGCTTCTCACAAGGACGTGATGCGGATGAGGTGAGCTTACGCTTTAGTTATCCTGACGGTGTCATGCGCGATCATACGGTCAAACCTTTTACAGTCGATGAAATCGACGAAACGTGGTATATCTAATGAGCATTGAGATTGAGTTAGATTTACGGCGCTTATTGTGCCCAATGCCCGTGATTAAGACGCAGAATGCGTTGAAGAAAATGAATACAGGTGAACATTTAAGGGTCATTTGTACCGACCCTGGGGTGAAACACGATATTCCTGCCTGGTGGAGGATTAATGAATACGTTATTGTGGAGCAATTTGAAGAAAACAACGAGTTTATCTTTATCATTAAGGCCTAAGAGTATGGATCAAAATCTATTGAGTATTTTAGTATGTCCTGTGTGTCAATCTCATGTAATTTATGACAAGAAAAACAGGCAGCTTGTGTGTAAAGCGGATAAGTTGGCTTACCCCATTATCGATGAGGTTCCAAGAATGCTGATTGAAGAAGCCAGAAAATTAACGCTTGAAGAAGTAAAACAATATGATTAAGCGACACATTATTATTCCAGCACGCCTGAAATCCACAAGACTTGCCAATAAATTACTGCTTGATTTGGCGGGAAAACCCATTATTGAGCATGTCTATCATCGGGCAGTCCAATGTCAGTTCGACCAGGTTGTCATTGCGACAGATAGTGAAGAAATTAGAAAAGTTGCCGAAAGCTTTGGAGCTCAAGTGTGTTTGACACGCGCTGATCATCCGTCAGGCACGGATCGCCTGGCTGAGGCGATCGAAAAACTTTCAATAGCAGATGATGACATTGTCGTAAACATTCAGGGTGATGAGCCATTGATTCCTGTTGCAAATGTCATTCAAGCGACTGATTTACTCGTCAATAAGCCTGCGGCAGTCATGTCAACTTTGTGCGAGCAAATCACAGATGAATCAGAAGTGCACGATCCAAATTGTGTTAAGGTGGTATTCAATCACCACGGGTTTGCCCTGTATTTTTCACGCGCGCCCATTCCCTGGCAGAGAGGAGTGTTTGATCAAAACAAAATTAATCCAGGTGATCACTACCGCCATATTGGTTTATATGCCTATCGTGCAGGCTTTTTAAAAACATATACGCAAATGACCAAGAGCCCGCTTGAACAAATTGAGTCTCTAGAGCAGCTACGCGTACTGTGGCATGATCAAAAGATTGCGATCGCCACAGCAAACGCCAAAACTCCCCCAGGAATTGACACTTTGGCAGACTTAGAAAAGATGAGACACGTATATGAACAATTTCAAGCTCGATAGGCGCTTAGCGGAAACCAGTAGCTTAATCAAAGACCTGGGTGACATTGAGCTTCGACTGTCTAACAACGCGCTTGTGCCATGGTTTTTGCTTATCCCAAAAGTTCAGCTGACAGAATGGTTTGAGCTCGAAGAAGTCATGCAAATCAGGCTTAATAAACTGGTCAGTGCCTTATCGGCATTTCTTAAAACAGAACTTAAGGTCGATAAAATTAATATCGCTACGATTGGCAATGTCGTCTCACAAATGCACATTCACGTGGTGGGTCGAAAGCAGGATGATTTTTGCTGGCCTGATGTGGTGTGGGGAAAACAACAGTTTAAGCCTTATACGGATGATCAACGAAATGAAATCATTATGAGTCTGATTAAAAGGTGTTCAGCCCGTGTTCAAGCGTAAAGGACAGCCTCGTATTGCATTCATCGTTTGTTTAATGGAATTTTAATATGGCAGGAGTTCAATACCTTAATGTTGATGAAGATCGAAACGGTCAGCGCATTGATAATTTTCTGATGGGTCAATTCAGCAAACTCCCTAAAACTCTGATCTACCGATGGCTTAGGAAGGGTGAGTTGCGGGTTAATAAAAAACGCGTTAAGCAAACTTATCGTGTGAGTGCTGGAGACATCGTACGCATTCCCCCCTTTACTTTGGAAGAAGACGCCATTATTAGGGTGAGTGACGATCATCTGTCTTTCTTAGAATCTTTAATTCTATTTGAAAACGATGACTATATGATTATCAACAAGCCTTGTGGCATTGCCGTGCATGGCGGCTCTGGAGTCACCTCAGGACTCATTGAACGCCTAAGGCAATTGCGTCCCCACGCCAAGAAACTGGAACTGGCACACCGCTTGGATAAAGAAACCTCGGGTTGCATGATTATCGCCAAAAAATACAGCATTTTAACTTACTTCCATGAAGCACTAAAAAAACGCGAAGTGCAAAAAACCTATCACGCCCTGGTTCATGGCAACTGGTCAAATAAAATCAAACAGATTGACTTACCATTAAAGCGTCATTTACTCCCGCATGGCGAGCGTATCGTGCGCGTTGACAAACTCGATGGGAAAGAAGCATTGACCAGTGTACGCATTTTGCAAAAATTCGACGATTACACCCTGGTTGAAGCCATACCCCATACGGGTAGAACGCATCAGATCCGCGTGCACCTTACGGCATTTGATCACCCGATTGTATGCGATAAAAAATATGGTGTTGAAGCAAAGGATCAAGGACTTATCAGCAAAGGTTTTAATCGCCTGTTTTTACATTCGGCAAGACTCTCCTTCAAAGATCCTAAAACAACAGAAGAGATTTACTTTGAAGCGCCTTATGATCGGGAATGCAGTAAGCTTTTAGATTTACTGTAAATCCACAGGCAAGAAATCGTGGTCCATTAGTTGAGTCACGCTATAAGGACAGTGCTCTGGAAATGCTTTCTTAGCTATGCCTGTTTCCAAAGCGGCAATGTTCACTGCGCGAATATACAACCTATCTTCAGTCATTAATCCTTCAATTAATCGATATAAGCTTGGACTATCTTCCAGCACATCTTCTATCGAGTTACGCTGTTCTCTGATAGTTCCTTGCCAACTTGAGCTTCTTTGATTTTCTTGATATTCCCACCCCAATAAGTGCGCAATAAGCACAATTAAACGATTTTTTAACTCTCTAAAATCACTCTTACCCATGCTTTCCACTTCCTCAGCTAAGTGGTCTATATCTAGATTATCAAATGCTCTTTCCCGCAATGCCTTTACTGTTTGCATGGTCCAAACGTAGAAGTCTTTCTCATAAAGTGTACTGGTCATAGATTATTCTCCTAAAATTTAGATCAACCCAATGCAAAAATCAGGCAGGAACCATCCACCCCGTAATTTCTTTGAGGACTTTACCCATCTCAGCTGGGGATTTGCTTACGGCAACGCCCGCAGCTTCAAGGGCTGCAAATTTCTCCGCAGCAGTCCCCTTGCCACCAGAGATGATCGCTCCCGCGTGCCCCATGCGTTTGCCCGCTGGGGCCGTAACACCTGCAATATAAGATACAACAGGTTTTGTTACATGCTTCTTGATGTATGCAGCGGCTTCTTCTTCAGCTGAACCACCGATCTCACCGACCATAATGATCGCCTCAGTTTGCGGATCATTCTGAAACAAGGCAAGTGCATCGATAAAATTAGTGCCTGGAATGGGATCGCCACCAATACCGATACAGGTTGACTGACCAAAGCCCAAAGCGGTCGTTTGATTAACTGCCTCGTAAGTCAAAGTACCAGAACGTGACACGATACCCACTTTTCCTGGCATATGGATATTGCCTGGCATAATACCGATTTTACACTCACCAGGCGTAATCACACCTGGACAGTTTGGACCGATTAAACGAGAACCTGAGCGCTCCACATAAACCTTAGTTTCAAGCATATCCATCACAGGAATCCCTTCGGTAATACACACGATGAGCTTAATGCCCGCATCAGCGGCTTCAATGATTGAGTCCTTACAAAATGGGGCTGGGACATAAATGACCGTTGCATCAGGCTTTACCGCATCAGCGGCTTCTTGTACCGTGTTAAATACAGGCAAATCCAAATGCGTCGTGCCCCCTTTGCCAGGTGTCACACCGCCAACCATTTTTGTGCCATAGGCAATCGCTTGTTCAGAATGAAACGTGCCCTGCTTACCTGTGAAGCCCTGGCAAATAACTTTTGTGTTCTTATTAACTAAAACGCTCATACGTGAGTTACCTCTTTAACTGCTTCAATGATTTTCTTCGCACCATCGGTAAAACCACCTGCTGCAATAATGTTTAAACCACTTTCTTTTAATTTCTTGGCACCCAGTTCCGCATTGGTTCCCGCTAGACGCACAACCACAGGCACCTTAACACCAACTTCTTCAACCGCAGCCATAATTCCTTCAGCAATCATGTCACAACGTACGATTCCACCAAAGATATTCACAAATACACCCTTAACCGCTGAATCAGATAGAATAATTTTAAACGCTTCCGACACACGCTCTTTGGTCGCGCCACCGCCAACATCCAGGAAGTTCGCAGGACGCCCTCCGTGCAGTTTAACGATGTCCATTGTGGCCATTGCAAGCCCCGCGCCATTGACCATGCAGCCGATATCACCCTCTAAGGCAACATAGTTAAGCTCCCACTCGGCAGCGCGCGCCTCACGCTCATCTTCCTGGGTCAAATCACGCCATTCAGCTAATTGCTGCTGACGAAATAAGGCATTATTGTCTACCGAAACCTTAGCATCTAAACAGTGTAAATTACCCTCCTTGGTGATCACCAAAGGGTTGATTTCTAAAAGATCAAGGTCTTTTTCCTCAAACATTCTAGCAAGACCTAAGAAAATCTTAGTAAATTGCTTGATCTGATTACCCTCTAATCCGAGCTTAAATGCGATTTTGCGCGCTTGATAGGGTTGCGCACCGACCACAGGATCAATAATTTCTTTAAAGATTTTGTGCGGCGTGTGAGCGGCTACTTCTTCAATCTCAACACCACCTTCTGTTGAAGCCATAAAAATAATACGGCGTGTACTGCGATCAACAACCGCACTTAGGTATAACTCTTTGGCAATATCAGTACAGCTTTCAATAAGAATTTTACTAACGGGTTGACCATGCTCATCGGTTTGGAAAGTAACAAGACGTGTACCCATCATGTTTTTCACAAATTTAGCAACATCTTCTTTGCTAGAAACAAGTTTAACCCCTCCAGCCTTACCACGACCGCCTGCATGCACTTGTGCCTTAACAACCCACATGTCGCCACCAATTTTATCAACAGCAACCAACGCTTCTTCAACACTTTCAACAGCATAGCCCTTAGAAACAGGCAAGCCATATTCAGCAAAAAGCTGTTTTGCTTGATACTCGTGTAAATTCATATCTTTCTCACTATCTACTTTATGGTTTGTTTAACAATGTTTTCATGCTCTTAGCGACACAAAAACGAAAACATCGGCAAGTATATCTGATAATCTGGTGCTGGTTAAGCGCCAATTGGCAAAGTTTTTGTTTTAGGATTTGAGAATGTCTATATACTCATGTAAAACCAATGACGCCCACTAAAAATTATGGATCTGTTAATTTCCGCAAAGCCAATCCTCTTAACTTTTGCAACCATTATTGCAGTCTGTATCGGCAGTTTTTTGAATGTTGTCATTTTACGCCTGCCTAAAATACTGGAGGATCAATACAAACGTGAGGCACAAGAATTACCTGGCGTAAATAATGGCGAAGGTCTTGCAACTCAACAACAAGAAAATATTCACCGAAGCTCCGCTTGCCCAAACTGCCACACCACTTTAAAAGCCTGGCATAACATCCCTGTGCTCAGCTTTATTTTTCTACGTGGGAAATGCGCCTTTTGCCAGCATAAAATATCCCCTATTTATCCAATTATTGAAATACTTAGTGGTGCTCTCATATTGTTCATCTTGTGGTTTTTTGGTATTAACGCTTTTAGCCTCTTACTTTGTGTACTGTGTTTCTTTCTTATCCCCCTTGTCGTGATTGACCTTAAGCATTTCATGTTGCCTGATGTGCTAACGCTGCCACTACTATGGCTTGGACTCTTGGCAAATTGTGCTTTTGTTTTCACCACCCCCACAATGGCGATACTAGGTGCAAGCGCAGGCTATGGCATATTATGGCTGGTGTTTTGGGTTTTTAAATGGATAATCAAAAAGGAAGGAATGGGCTATGGAGATTTTAAGCTTATGGCAGCACTTGGCGCCTGGTTTGGTCTTCAGAGTTTATTATTTTCTCATTTTTGTGAGTGCTGTGTTAGGCATTGTTTTTGCTTTATGCGCAAGCCTTATTCGTAAACAACAACAAAACCTGATTCCTTTTGGACCTGCAATTGCACTTACTGGGATTCTTTATCCTTGTATACCCATCGCAAACCATTTTACAGACTTTCTGACATTGCATTTTGTGAGGATTTTGAGTGACTGGATTTTGATAATAGAGCTTGCTATTACCTGCAATCCAGTCACTCAAAATCCTCACAAACTGCTTCCCCATAAATCCCGCAAAATGATTTACGATGGGTATATAGGACAAGCGATAACAGCCACATATTTTCAAGTGACCCTAGCCTTGTTTTAGGGTAGTACAACTACAGCCCGCAGCCATAATCCCAACTACAGGTCTTGGCAAACTCGTCATAATAGTTAGTATTTTTTTTGATAGCGCTTAAATATTCGCCAAAGTCCTGATCGAACATTGGCAGTGCAATTTCATGCTCTAAAGCCGTGATACGTTTAATGTCTCTTGCTGAAAAAGTCAGCACGTCTCTTTGGGTTAAATGAATACACGGCTGGCATTCCAGTGAGCGGTGGTTTAATGGCGTTTTAAAAGGGGTCTTGGCAATCAACTGATTACGCTCGTCTTCACCCATATCCGCCAGAAGATAGCGCACCTTGCGATCATCATAGCGCTGTGATTCCTCTATCTCATAAGGCAAATCGGCTTGCGCCTTACTCATTGATCGGCGGTTTGCCAAAAGTATGATAGCCTCTAAATTTTCATCATTTTTCTCGAGCCAATTAAGTATTGCCATGCCTTTTAAAAACCCTGCACACCAGTGAAATTGTTGAGAAGGAAATTGCTTACGTGCCTTAACTAACGCACTAAAATCATGCTCTGGCTTTAAGTGATAATGCGTAAATCCAAGCGCTTTAATCCAGCTACTAGCCTTATCCACACGAGCTTGCCATATGCTTGCCTGCCACCCTGTGTCCACTGATAGCACAATAACGTCTGACAAGCTAAGCTCATACGCACGCTGTATGAGAGCAATGCTGTCATCACCAAAATTAGCGACAATACAATACATGCTATAGACCGATTTGTTGCTTTAGTTTGACTAGTAGCTGTTGTGCCTCTATGCGAACCTTCGCCGCACCTTCTGCTAAATACTCATCAATAATCTGTTTATTTTCCAAAAGATATTCATACCTTTCACGCATAGGAGTTAGCACAACATCCATTTTTTCAAATAAAATTTGTTTCGCCTCACCCCAGCCAATCCCAGTTTGATAGCGTTCAGCAAGGATAGAAACTTCAGTCTCATCGGCAAAATGTTTGTAAAGCGCGAAAACCATACAGTCTTTTACTTCCTTAGGTTCTTCTGGCAGCTGTGAATTGGTGACAATTTTCATCACCAGTTTTTTAAGCAACTTACTTGGCGCAAATAATGGGATGGTGTTGTTATAACTCTTAGACATCTTGCGCCCATCTAACCCCAGAATGGTTTGCGTACTTTTATCGACCAACGCCTCTGGAGCGTTCAACAGGTTACATCCATAAATGTGGTTTAAACGATTGGCAATATCACGCGCAATTTCAATGTGCTGAATCTGATCTTTCCCCACAGGAACAAGATCCGCACTCAACATAATAATATCCGCTGCCATAAGCATCGGATAATTAAAAAGCCCCATCGTGACACCTGCATCTTCATCCTTTTCACCCTCGGCGATATTGGCATCCACCGCTGCTTTATAAGCATGAGCACGATTTAAAAGCCCCTTGGCAGTGACCGAGGTTAATATCCAATTAAGTTCCATAATCTCAGGAATATCTGACTGGCGATAAAACATCACTTTTTTTGGATCCAACCCTGCAGCGAGCCAAGTCGCTGCGATCTCGTAAATATATTGCTGCCTTAATTGACCATCCCATAGTTTGATGAGTGAATGATAATCCGCAATGAAGAAATAAGCATCAAAATCAGGATTTTTTGCCATTTCCAACGCAGGTTTAATGGCACCAATGTAATTACCGATATGTGGCGTACCAGAAGGAGTGATGCCTGTTAAAACAATTTTTTTATGGATTTCTTTCGCTATTTTTACTGCTTTCGTCATTTTTGTGGATGATACCTCATGGCTTTTAATGAGGTTCGCCAGTGTAACAGAAAAGCACTCATATACGTAACGCCTAAATTTGTGCTTTCGCGCAAGAAAGATTGTGAAAATGATTTTTGAGTGGTATACAATGGCGAGCTATGTGTATTCACCAAAGTGATCGATTTAACCGATGAGCTGGCTCACCAAAATTATTCCGCAATTACGCTCTGACTCCCAGAAAAAAGAACTCCCTGAAGGGGTCTGGCACAAGTGTCCATCTTGCAGTGCCGTGTTGTATCTTCCTGATTTAGTTGAAAACATGATGGTTTGTTCTAACTGTGATCATCATATGCGCTTAAATGCACGCCAGCGTGCGGGCTATTTTTTCGATAAGGATTCTGCTGTTGAATATTTCAGTGACGTAAAACCAAAAGATATTCTCAAGTTTAAAGACACCAAATCCTATAAAGACCGCTTAAGTGCCGCGCAAAAGAAAACCAAAGAAAATGATGCTCTTCTTGTATTTGATGGCTTAATCAATGCCAAAGCTGTGGTTGCAGCTATCTTTGATTTTAGCTTTTTGGGAGGATCAATGGGTGCAGTTGTTGGCGAGAAATTTGTACGTGCTGTGGATCTTGCGATTGAAAAACAGGAACCTCTTATCTGTTTTACCGCAAGTGGAGGGGCTCGAATGCAGGAGTCCCTTTTTTCCCTGATGCAAATGGCAAAAACCAGTGCAGCGCTTGCCAAACTAGCCAAACACAAACTCCCTTACATCGTGGTCTTGACGGATCCGACCACTGGTGGCGTCTCTGCATCTTTGGCAATGCTCGGAGACATCCATATTGCCGAGCCAAATGCACTAATCGGCTTTGCAGGTCCCAGGGTGATCGAGCAAACCGTGCGTGAAAAACTGCCAGAAGGTTTTCAACGCAGTGAGTTTCTGCTTGAAAAAGGCATGATCGATCGTATTGTGCATCGCCAGCAGCTTGCCAATGATATCAGTCATTTACTCGATAAATTGTTGCCAACGCAGCATAAGCACGTTGGTTAAAACCCCATTATGCCTGCGTTAAGCGTAAGCCCAGGTGACTGCATTGAAAAAATCATCAGTCAGATTAGTGCTTTAGCCTTTCCACAAGCCGCACTTCTGGATTTAAGACTTTTTCTGGATAGGCTTTGCGTTGATTATGAGCCAAAAATCATTACAGTGACGGGCACTAATGGCAAGGGTTCGACCGTTGCACTCATATCTCATATCCTGCAATACAATCACATTGACCATATCTGTCATATTTCGCCACACATTCTCCGATTTAACGAAAGAATCAGTTATAACCAGAAAGATATTAAAGATGCTGATTTGTTATCCTGTCTTAGGCGTATCTACCAAACCTGCCTGCAACTTAAACTCAAGCTCCGTTATCATTTTGTCAGTTTTCTTTGCGCCTGGCTTTATATTCAAAACAAAAAACCCTCCTGGGTAGTACTGGAAGTTGGTGTTGGGGGGCGGTTAGATCCCGCAAACTTATTTGATGCCGAGATTGCCATTATCACCACAGTTGCGCTCGATCATTGCAATCTCCTTGGTAATAGCATTGAGCAAATTGCCCTTGAGAAGGCACATATTGCACGTGCTGACAAGCCTGTTATCATCGGAAAAGTCTTGCCACCAAACGCAATGAATTATCTCAAGCAAATCAAGGCTATTATTGTAGAGACCAAGAATCACCCTGTCATTGACAACCATAACATTCACCCTAACAGCATGATCTGTGCATTAACGGCGATTGAGCAGATCCAGGGAAAGCTCAGCATCCCCAGTGATATAGCAAAATTAAGCGTAACTGGTCGATTTCAGGTCATACAACATAAACCCTTGATCATTGCTGATGTCGCCCATAATCCGCAAGCCGTAAGCAACTTTTTTACGCAAATTCAGGTCTTATTACAAGACGAGCCTAAAGAGCGGGTGATTGCAATCTTTACTGCCAATCAGCACAAGGATATTCACAGCATTATCCAGCATGGACAAGCCGTGGTAACACAGTGGCTTATTCCTGATTTAAGCGCGATTGATTCGCGTTTTACCTCAGTTATAGATGTACAAAAGCAACATCTTTTTCCCCGCAACAGCCTTTTTTTTAACACGCCCGTTGCGGCTTTTGACTACGTAACCCATAATGTTCACGACGATGACCTTGTGATGGTCTTTGGTTCTTTTGTGCTCATTGGTGAGCTGACCAGATACTGCGCGCAAAAACAAAACTCAACACTCACTCTCTGTCAAAAATGATTAGATAGACATCTCTGAGGCAGGGGAAAATGGGACTCTCTACTAATCTATTCAGGATAAATTTCACTAGCTAAGCCAACAATCAGTGAATCGGGTTTGATCGCGATGTTTGGATCCTTATTTTTATAGTCCAGCCTGGATAAAATAAAACGCATGGCATTAATTCTCGCCCGTTTTTTATCATCTGACTTAATCACCGTCCATGGTGCAAGCTCTGTATCAGTATGTAAAAACATGCTTTCCTTAGCCTCGGTGTAATCATCCCATTTATCCAGGCTTGCCCTATCAATAGGACTTAATTTCCATTGCTTTAATGGGTGAACTGAGCGAGATTGAAAACGTATTTTTTGTTCTTTTTGACTGACTGAAAACCAGAGTTTAAAAAGCTTAATCCCACTTTGTACCAACATTTTTTCAAGTTCAGGTGCCTGCTGCAAAAATAGTTCATATTGCTCAGGGGTACAAAAGCCCATGACTTTTTCAACCCCTGCACGGTTATACCAGGAGCGATCAAACATGACAATTTCACCAGCCATCGGTAAATGGCGAATATAGCGTTGAAAATACCACTGCCCCTGTTCAAGCTCTGTCGGTTTCTCTAATGCCACAACACGCGCACCACGAGGATTCAAGTGCTCCATCATCCGTTTGATTGTCCCCCCCTTGCCTGCTGCATCACGTCCTTCAAATATAATCAATACTTTTTGCCCTGTGGATCTTACCCACTGCTGCATTTTCAGAAGCTCAATCTGCAACTGGGTTTTTTGCTGCTCATAGACTTTTATGGGCATTTTTTCCTGGTATGGATAGATATTTTCAGTAAAAAGTTTTCGACGATTTAGTAAATCTAACGGTGCTTGACTCATATCCATTGGTGATCTTAACTTTTTGATTGCTTTATTGTAGGCGACTCCATAAATAACCACAAGCCAGGTACTTAGCCATGATAGCGTTAATCAAGGAAGTTGCGGAAAACTGGCATTTTTTTTGTTAGAATTGCCCCTGTTTGAACATACGGAGAAATGCGATGATTATTGTCACAGGTGGTGCAGGTTTTATTGGTGCTAACATCGTTAAACAACTTAACATTCGTGGACATCAGGATATTCTGGTGGTTGACAACTTAAAAAATGGTCATCAATTTATTAATTTGGTCGATTATGAAATCGCTGATTACTGCGATCAAAATGAATTTCTGCAAGCAATCAACACAGACTTAGCCTACCTAGCCCCGACATCTGGTCTTAGTTACCTCAAGATTGAAAATATCACTGCCATTATCCATCAAGGGGCATGCTCAGCTACTACTGAATGGGATGGGCAATATATAATGGATAATAACTATCAATACAGTAAAACGCTTCTGCACTTTTGTATGCGTCACAAAATTCCCTTTATCTACGCGTCAAGCGCTGCTACTTATGGTAATAACACTACTTTTATTGAAGAACGCCAATACGAAAGACCCGTCAATGTTTACGGCTATTCCAAGTTTTTATTTGATCAATATGTTAGAAAATACTTACCTCATGCACAAAGCCAAATCGTCGGCTTAAAATATTTCAATGTCTATGGACCACACGAAATGCACAAAGGCTCAATGGCGAGTGTTACATTTCACCACTATAAGCAATTTAAGGTCGCTAAAAAACTGAAGCTTTTTGGCGCCTATGATGGCTTCCAGGCGGGTGAGCAGTTGCGTGATTTTATCTATGTTGAGGATGCAGCAAAAGTTAATCTATGGTTTCTAGATCATCCCGAAACCTCTGGTATTTTCAACTGCGGCACAGGGACAGCTGAACCGTTTAATCGCATCGCCAATAGTATCCTTGATTTCTACGGCAAAGGTGAGTTGGAATATATCGAATTCCCAGATCACCTAAAGGGACATTACCAAAGTTATACTGAGGCTAATTTAGATAAACTCAGAGAAACAGGCTGTGATGTTGGGTTTAGAGACGTCAAAACAGGAGTAACTGAATACCTTCACTGGTTAGAAAAGAACAAAATATGATCTACAACACCCTGCGTTTTATTTACAGCCTGCTGTTTGGTTTAATTCTACCTTTTGTCACACTCCAAAAACTCATTCGTAGCCGTAAAAATAAAGGTTATCGTCAACGCATCTCTGAGCGCTATGGCTTTGTCCCTTTTAGATTAAAACAAAGCATTTGGATCCATTCAGTCTCCATGGGGGAGAGTATTGCTATTGCACCTTTGGTCAAAAAGCTCGCCAGCACCCGCCCCCAAGACCATTTTATTGTTACCACCATGACGCCAACAGGAAGTGCCCAGGTACAAAAGCTATATGCCACATTTAGCAATATCCATCACAGCTACATTCCTTATGACATTCCATGTTTACTCAAACGTTTTATCAAATGTGTGAAGCCTAAACTGTGCATTATTATGGAAACTGAAATATGGCCAAATCTCTTGGCAGTCTGTACCGCAAAGCAAATTTCAGTCATCCTGTTAAATGCACGATTATCTCAAAGATCTGCTGATGGCTACGCTAGAATCAGGTTTATAACGCGCAAAATGCTTGGTCAACTCACTCATATTAGTGCACAGTCAACCGATGATGCTAAGCGTTTTATTAATCTTGGCATGGTTCAAAACAAAATCAGCGTTGATGGGAATATCAAATACGATTTTCCGATTGCGCACGATCTGGCAAGTAACGCCAAAGCTTTGCGTAATACGTTTAACAAAAAGCATATCTGGATTGCCGCAAGCACTCATCAAGGTGAAGACGAAATAATATTAAAAGCGCATCAAACCCTGTTACAACAGTTACCTGACACACTTTTAATTCTTGTGCCCAGGCACCCCGAGCGTTTTGATCAAGTCGCTGAACTAATACAAAACCGACAATTAAATTGCAGCCGCAGAAGCCTAAACGAATCCACGCATAACATTGACATTTATCTTGCGGATACGATGGGTGAGATGATGCTATTGTACGCAGTAAGTGACGTCGCCTTTGTCGGTGGCAGCCTTGTGAATAAA
>JACCDZ010868321.1_pt1 | contig 81113 bp, 79 predicted proteins | sample 7449551 | NCBI WGS metagenome assembly JACCDZ01 (sample SAMN15323452, study PRJNA562643) | freshwater metagenome | isolation source: river surface water | place: USA:Blue River Watershed | collected 2017-08-18
GTTTCCAATAAAGCCGAAGCTTCGTCGGTATTCGCAGCCTCCGCGATGACCTCCATGTGTGGAAAGTTTTCTAATAAGCGTTTCAGTTCATTACGTGCTAAACGTTCGTCGTCTACGATGATTGCTTTCATTGGAATTAAATTTCTTCAAGATAAGGCAATGTCACATTTGCACACACTTGATTTTTGTTTAGTGGTTTAAGTTCGATTTGAGCGGTTTTGCCGTATAATAAGTGTAGTCGATTTTGCGAATTGATCAGGCCAACTCCCTCGTTTGTTTCTTTGATCGGCTTGAAGTGTCCTGGGTTGATGACAGAAATTTGAATGAGGTCTTCTGTTCTTTGGGCTGATAATTCAATCAATCCACCTTTCACGGTTCGAGAAATACCATGCTTGATTCCATTTTCCACGAGGGTCTGTAGCAACATAGGAGGTATTTGTGCTTTCTCACATGCGGGATCGATATTTATTTTCCACTCTAAGCGGTCTTCGTAACGGATTTTTTCCAAGGATAAATAATCCGTAATCGTTTCTAGCTCCTCCGCCATGGATATTGTTTTTTTGCGTTCGGTCAACAAGGAACTTCGCAATAATTTTGATAATTGGTTGATACCTTTTTTTGCCTTTTGAGGGTCTTCTGTGATTAAGGCACGGACACTATTCAAGGCATTGAAAACAAAATGGGGGTTCATCTGGGCACGTAAAACTTTTCCCTCTGTTTCCAAAATAGCACGCTCCAGTTGATCATTCTCCCGCTCCATTTCCAAGCGCTTGTTCGAATATTGGAAGAAGAAATAGATCAATGCCCAAATCGCAAGTGGTTTGATAAAATTGAAAAAGATTTGAATCAAAATAAATGGGCTCAAACTGACTTCGTAATTTTCTTGTAGGAAAATGTAGTCCAAAGGAATATTGAGCGCCATTAATAGCAGCGCCATCAAGACGAGTGCCAGAAAATTAAGTTGGAGCATCTGCCACAAATTCTTATCCTGCCAGCGAAACCGTTTGGTGATGCGTCGATATTGATGGGTAATAAAAATGGCTAAAGCGATATTGGCTAGCGATGAAAATACCCAAGCCCATTTCCACCCATACTGATTGGTATAAAGCAAAGCCTCGTTCAGCGCCCAGGCAAACCAGCCGAAACATTGTAATAGCCAATACAAGCGCTTTCTTTTCATGAATTACATGGAGTCAGGTAAGCCTGCTAAATGGGCTGTATGATTTGCTTTGATGACGTTGAATTTCTGAGTTTGGTAATCGTATTGCAAGTGGTATAGACACAGGTTTTGATGGCCAAAGGTATCCATCTCATGTAATGGCTTTTCGAATAAATGGGTAAGTAATACACGCATCGCCCGACCATGCATGGCAATTAAAATATGGCGTTCTTCGGGTCTGGATAAGATTAACTCCACGACGGGTTTTTGCTTTTCAAGCACATCGATGGGACTTTCACCTTCTTCAGAAGGAACATCCACATGACCCTCTCGCCATGTGCGTACGAGGTTGCGATAATATTGGTCATCGTCATTGTTCGGTGTGCGACCTTCGCGAATTCCCCAAGAAATTTCATTCAGACCTGCATGTTGCTCCCAAGGCAACCCTTTGGCAATAAAATTACGTACGGATTGATGGGTACGCTTTAAAGCAGAAGTGTATATTTTGTCAAGAGGTAAACTCTGATAATGTTCAAAAAATGCTTGGGCTTGTTGCTGGCCTAATGCATTCAAATCGGCATCTATTCCACTTCCTTGAACCACCCCCATGCGGTTATAGTCGGTTTCCCCATGACGAATCAGGTAAATGTCTTTGATGCTATGCATATTAATTGATTGAATTGAGATTTATTTCGCCAAATAATTGCGAATTTTACGCCACTAAAATACGAATTATATGTTTAATACTTCCATTAGCATCGACGAGATCAACGCATGGAGCCGCGGCAACATGATAGAGCATTTGGGAATTGAGTTTACGGAAATCATGCCGGAGTTTCTTAAAGCCAAAATGCCCGTGGATCATCGCACAAAACAGCCCTTTGGTTTACTGCATGGTGGAGCCTCGGTTGTACTCGCGGAGTCCATGGGAAGTATTGCTGCTTTGTTGGCAGTTCCCGACATGAATCAATACAAAGGAGTAGGGGTAGAAATTAATGCCAATCATCTGAAGTCGGCTCGTAGCGGCTATGTTTATGGAACTTGTACACCCTTGCGCATTGGTAAAACCTTGCATGTGTATGAGATTAAAATTCATGATGAGTCTGAACAATTAATCTGTGCAAGTCGTTTAACGGTAGCTATATTGAAAGTCGATTAATGGTAGAATCACAGGCAGATTGGAAAGAGATTTGGGCGAAGGCTCCTGCTGAAGGAATTGCGTTAGCTATGTGGCGTCTTCCGAATCAAAGCCAACAAGTTTTGTTGCAAGACGTTGCGGGAGGTGCTCGAGTGGATGCAGCTCAATTGGAACAATTAGGTCCTGGATTCTTGGCAGCTCCTTTTGTAGGGCAGCCTTATTTTTTGCAAGCGAGTTCCTTGGCTTATAAATCAGCGTCAAATTCCGTAATTTTTCAGCCAACGTCTGCTTATCTTGTTGAAGATTTTTTACTGAAGGATTCATTCAAGGCTCAGGTCGCTGATTCTGTAGAACAGATAAAAATGGGGCAATTTCAGAAGGTTGTTTTGTCCCGCATCGATGTACAAGGGTTACAAACGGATTTTGACCTTTGCGATGCATTTGAGCGACTTTGCCAAGAATATCCAAGTGCTTTTGTGTCGGCAATTTACCTGCCTGAATTGAAAAATATTTGGCTCTGCGCGACGCCAGAAACCTTGGTTTCGCAGGATTCAGCAGGAATTTTTCGAACTATATCGTTGGCAGGTACGCAGTCAGGAATAGATGCCAATGGAAATAAGCTAGCGCCATCAGAAGCGCGTTGGTCTCAAAAAGAAATTGAGGAACAGGCTTATGTGAGTCGCTACATCATCGAATGTTTTAAAAAGATTCGTTTACGTGAATACATCGAAAATGGACCTAAAACGGTGTTGGCCGGCAACTTGATGCATCTAAAAACGGAATATGCTGTGAATACGCGAGAGCATGCTTATCCGGGTTTGATCACGCAAATGTTGGGCTTATTGCATCCAACCTCAGCTGTATGCGGTACGCCCAAAGAGGCCGCATTGGACTGGATTTTACGAACAGAAAAACATGATCGTTCGCTGTACAGTGGTTATTTAGGCCCTATCAATTTAGCTTCTGAGACGCATTTATTTGTCAATTTGCGGACGGTGCAAATTAGTCAAGGGCAGGCAACATACTTTGCTGGATGTGGAATCACGGAAGACTCTGATCCGGAAAAGGAATGGCAGGAAACGCAAATGAAGTGCCAAACGTTACAGCGCGTGATTAATGCTTCCCTTTAACTTCCTCTTTCTGTGTGATTTTCCCCGTAATGATTACTTTAACTGTATCAATACGTGCATCGGTTACCGTCAATATTTGAAATTGAAAAGGACTCAGAATAATAGTTTCATTCACCTCAGGTATATCTTCATAAAGGCTGATCAACATACCACCTAGGGTCTCGTAATCACCCTCAGGCAAGTTCCATTCGTATTTTTCGTTCAGGTAATCAATCTCATGCCGACCGGACAAAACGAATGTGTTTTCATCCAATTGTTTTTCAATCCAATCCTCTGAATCATCGTACTCATCTTGAATTTCCCCAAAAATTTGCTCCATCACATCCTCCATACTAACCAATCCCGAAGTACTTCCAAACTCATCCACGACAATCGCTAGGGATTTACGCTCTTTGGAGAATTTAATCATCAAATCATTCGCTGGCATTGCCTCAGGAACAATCGGAATAGGAGTCAAAATGGATTGTAAATCCTTCGGTTTTTTAAAAAGTGCTAGGGAGTGACAATAGCCGATGACCTCTTCCAAGGATTCTTTGTACACGAGCACTTTCGAGTGGCCGCTCTCAATGAATGTTTTGGTCAATCCTTCGATGCCCTCTTCTAGTTCGACCGCTGTAATTTCCGTTCGAGGAATCATGCAGTCGCGTACTTTGACCTGTTTAAACTCTAGGGCATTGTGGAAGATTTTCGTGTCTACTTCATTTTCCTCTTCAGTCGAAACCTTGCGGTTTAAATTTTGGAGATAATGGTTTAAATCGGTTAATCCGAAAGCTGGCTTTTCTTCAGAATACGTGAGGCGAAGCACTTTGGTAATAAACCATTTGGATAATCCTACCGTTAGCCACACCAATGGAAACATCAACGTATGAATGATCCAAATGGGGATAGCTAAGAATTCCAAGATCGCATCAGGATTAATCAAGAAGATACTTTTCGGAGTAAACTCGGAGGTGGTTAGAATCAAGATGGTTGCGAGCACTGACGCTAATAGACGAGCGAATAACTCATTTTGGAAGATGGGAATGTTCGCAAGGATCAGGTGGTGCAAATATTCCTCCATGAAGATACCATAAGCAACTAGCGATAATGTGTTGCCAATTAGCATGGTACCAATGAAACGAGAGGGCGTTTTGTTGAAATGCGAGATGATTTTCGCACTCAAAATATCTTGCTTTGCCTTTAACTCGAAGTATAATTTGTTGGAAGAAACGAATGCCATTTCCACGCCAGAAAAGAAGGCAGAAAAAACCATGGACGTAATGATTCCGATGATTTGGGCACTCTGTATGGTATATTCGGGGTCGGGCATATTAATTCTTTTTGTTCTTGTCTTCTTTCGATATTCGCTCGTTACGCGCGAATTGATAGTAAAAAAGACATCCCACGGCAAACATGAGCCAGCTGTAATGATAGCCGATTTCCTGCCAAAATAGTCCTTGGATTTCCTTTGGAGTAGGCGAATTTAAATCCAATATCCAAATTAATAGGAAACCAACGGCAATAAATAAACTTAGTTTTTCCTTGCGGCTCATGAGGCAATCGGTTTTTCGGTTCGACGGAAGGTTGCAATGAAAAGACCAATAAAGATCATGATTGATCCAATCCAAACCAAATTTATGTATGGTTTTTCGAGGGCTTTTATGATGATCAAATCTTGTTGGGTTGTATTCACCGCAAAACTAAATTGTTGTGTTTTCGGATTAATCGTTGTGAATTTAATCTTGATTCCCGTTTCCTCACTTTCATATGCTGGCATCGCTACCATACCATCTTTGATAATGAACGTGGGTTTCAATTCGAATTTTTGATCATTTTTTCCAAGTACAAGGAAATTGGCTTGCACCGCTGCGTCATTCGGGCCCAATTCAAAACCTTCTAATTTTGTAATTCTACTTACTTCTTTAAGCACCGCGACAAAGTCATTCAAAAATAAGGTATCACCAACCATGACCGTAGAGTTCACTGTTTGACTCCACTGTTTTTCTTCACCAGCTTCTGCAGCTAAGCGGGGGTCTAAGGAAACATAGGTGTAAATGTCGTGGCTAAAGGCGTGCTTGATGTCGGGCGAAATAGCAGTCCCCATCTTGGGATTCACTTGCCAGCGCGGGAACAAGGAAACGGATTTCCCTTCCGCGTTTTTGAATTCCAATTCGTAATAATTGTTTTCTGGTTCTACGGTGACCGTATCTCCTTTTTTCGCGATGGTTTCCCCGTTGATTGCTACATCTCTCAAGGCAACAGCATGAAAATCACCTTCAATGATTTCGAAATCTTTTTTGTTGTAATAGCCCGGTTTACCACGCAAAGCAATCTTCCGACCTTTATAAGTTACGAGATAATCTTGCATTTGGGCACCTTGTCCGAGCCACAGGGGAAGATTCTCTTTGTTTTCTTTGTTATCGTCTTTCGTGAATTGTTCTACTTTATTCGAAATCGCAAAACCTGAACGGTTGAGTGATACAACTTTGGAGTAGCCGGATGAAAATAAAATACCAATCAACATGACCGCTAATCCAACGTGTGACAGTGCGCCCCCTGCGATGGAAACTTTTTGACGTGCCAAAAACCATAAAATACTCGCATTTGCATAAACCGAAAACAAGCTCGACCACAATAATACGATGTACGATAGGGTGTATATTTTACCCAGATTAACAAATAAGACGGTTAATAAAGTTGAAACGAGCACCGAATTCCAAAGGGCTTTCCATTGATTTTTGTCTTTAATTTTTCCCCACCAAACGAATTGACCTACAGCACTTAGGATGGCCACTCCGATAAATATCCAAATCTGAATTTTGCTGTAATGTTCAACCTGGTCTGCTGGCAATGCAAGGTTCGAAACCAAGCCAAAGGCCTCCGCAATTTTATTGTAAACGGGTATCGAAGTCGTGAATGTTAATTGGAAGGCTGAAAGTCCCAAGACGGATGCTCCTACGAAAATCCAAAATTCACGCGAATAGATACCTAATTCTTTTTCATCAGTAGGTAAATCTTTCCATCGATACCAAGCTAATGCGATAGCACCCACGAGGAATGTTCCCATGTAAAGCAATAACTGACCAGATAATCCCAAGTCGGTGAATGAGTGCACAGAGGCATTTCCTAAGATACCGGAACGATTCAAGAAGGTCGAATATAATACTAGGATAAACGTGGTAATCACTAAGATGATCGACGTTTTTAGCGCTGAACTCGAATTGCGGTAGGCAATCATCGTGTGGATAGCACCGATCCAAACCAACCAAGGGACAAAAGATGCATTTTCCACCGGATCCCAATTCCAGTATCCACCGAAATTCAAGGTTTCATATGCCCAATACGCACCCATCATGATACCTACACCCAATACGCCACCCCCAAAGAGTGACCAAGGTAAAGCAGGAGTTATCCATTCCGTTAATTGCTTTTTCCAAAGACCAGCAATTAAAAAGGCAAAAGGGACTAAGGTTAAGGCAAATCCTAAGAATAGGGTAGGCGGGTGAATTACCATCCAGTAATTCTGCAATAATGGATTTAATCCCCGACCATCCGCTGGGATGAAGTTGGGCTGCATGCTCCAAACCGGCAAATCAGGTTGCGCTTCACGCAGTAACAAGAAAGGCGAAGAGCCAATCTTTAATTCAATACCGGGGATAATGACACCTAAAATCATGGATGTCAAGAATGTTTGAACGAGGGCAAAAACGGTCATGACAGGGCTTTCCCATTTGGGATTGCGGAACATGAGTAAAACGCCTAGTAGAGCTTGCCAGAAAATCCAAAGCAAGAAAGATCCTTCTTGTCCTTCCCAAAAGCATGAAACAATGTAAGCGATAGGTAAGGCTTTTGACGCATGGGTAAATGCGTAATGATATTCGAAATAGTGGTTATAAATGATGATATACAAGGTCGTCGCAACTGCGATGACTGCAGCTAAATGAACGATGAATAGCGTACGTGCTGCTTGCCGCCAATCATTAGCCAAAGATTCCTCCTGACTCGACCGGAAATAGGCATAAGTTGCTAGTAATGCGGTAACGAAGGAAACAATGATGAGCGCATGCCCGACTTGTCCAATGGTTTCGTGTATCATATTTATTTTTGGGCTTCAAACGAAGCGCTAGAGTCGGCAGATATTTTCCCCTCTTGATATTTAGAAGGACATTTAAGTAATATTTTATCGCAATAGAAAATCTTGTCGGGCTTCATGCTACCCACTAAAACGATCTTTTCTGATTTCTCAAAATCTTGCGGTTTGGGTGCTGCGTAAACCACTTGGTTTTCGCGACCTAGGCTATCCTCAACGATGAATTCTAGTCGGTTGGCATCCAAAGCTGGATTGAAAATCATCCCAACAATTTTTCCCGCGGCATCTTTTTTTAATTTTCCCACCACATGTACCTTTTGGTTGGGGTCTTGTTGGCTGACGCGTTCCGCCTCATCAAACCCCACATAAGTGCTCGCGTCGCCGGTCGTAATCAAGATAATTCCGATGGCAATGGCAATTAAAATAAGTCCAACGATATGTGTCTTTTTCATTTGATGCGTTTTTCTAAATCGGTGATTTTGCGATCTAAACGGAATAAGTAAATGAATATGCCGCTTAAAATGATAGCTACGACGGCGATTACGACATAGATTTTACCGTCGGCACGAAATTGGTCGGCCATTTCTACCGGCGCTTGAGCTTGTCCTGCAAAGGAAATAAGCGCCATGATGAAGATGAAAATGTATTTTTTCATGTTAGATATTTTCTTCGATTTGTTGGTCCAATTGTTTGATTCGAATGCGTAATCCTGCGATCCAAAAGCCTAATAATGTCCATCCGATAATGGCAGGATAGAACACCATGCGCATGCGGTTGTCGAGGTCCATGGAGTTAAATCCTGGGTTTCCTCCATTTCCTGGGTGTAAGGAATCGGTCATGCGTGGAAGGATCCAGATTAAAACCATAAACACCACAAAGGCAAAAATGTTGTAAACGGAGGATACGCGAGCTTTTTGTTGTTCTTCGGGTAGTGAAGAACGGACTAATAGATAAGCTAGGTAAATCAATAAACCCACCGCTACGGAATTCAATTTGGGGTCATTTGTCCACCAATCTCCCCAGGTGAATTTGGCCCAAAAACTGCCTGTTGCCAAGCCCATCAAGGCAAATACCAAGCCTGTTTCAACATAGGCATAGGATTTTAAATCGGCTTGTACATCTCCTGACCGCAGGTATTTGATGGAATGATATACAGATGTTCCTAAAAGGAAAATCATGCTAAACCACATGGTTACATGGAAATACAAGTTTCGAACGGTTTCGTTCAAGATAGCTTGACGAGGAACTTTCCCTTCAAACCCTGCATATATCGTGTAGTAAAGCAAAATCATACAGAGGATTTTGCCAAAGTGCTTTTTTAATGTTTCCATATAAACGGGAATAGAATTCCAGATAAGACAATGACGATGGTATCAAGCGAACTCAAAATGGCAATTTCATTCCAGTTTTCCTGAATGGAGATGCCGTCCATGGCGCTTTTGGCTAATTTTAATATCAATAATAACAAAGGAATGATGATCGGAAAACTTAACACCGCCATGAGTGTCGCAGAGTTTTCTCCTTGAGCGGCAATACCGGCCATCAAGGATAAGCAAGATGCAAATCCGATGCCTCCCAGCACAATGGCAACGAGGTACAAGGGAATATTTCCTACGGGATTTCCCATCACCCAAGAGTAAAAAAAGAAGCCCACGAAGGAGATTCCAATCATGACCAACGAATTATAGATGATTTTCGAATAGATAATCGCTTCGGGACTGACGAGCGTATAGTAAAACAAGTTCCGATTTGTAGATTCCTGTGTGAAGCTTTTTCCGATCGCGTTGATGGCGATAAACAACATGATGATCCAGAACAAGGTGTTCCAAGTAATTGGATTGATTGCTTGTTGTTTGGCTTTAAATGATAGGTAGCAAACAAAGATGGTCGAGGCTAGATATAGGAGTAACCCGTGTAGGGCATAGCGCTGCCTCCACTCAAGATGTAGCTCCTTTTTAACCAACACGTGTATTTCATTCAGGATCATGCCTCGATTTCCTTAAAGGACCCGCAATTTACAATAGAAAATTTGCTTTAAAGTATATTCTGTTCAGTATTTTAACGATTTCAAATCATTTAGGCCAAAACTGTAACTTATCATTTTTTAGGTCGGAAATACTTAGTACATTTGTCCTAATTTTGAACAATTCTAAATAAGTAAAACTAGATGTCGGGTACTTTAGCGGATTTAAAGGTGGGCGAGCAGGCGGAGATCATGGGTTTTACTGATGAATTGCTTTCGTTGAAATTATTGGAAATGGGTTGCTTACCCGGAACCGTGATCGAGTTGACACATCAGGCGCCATTTGGTGATCCGATTGCCATCAAAGTTTCGGGATATACGTTGAGTATGCGGAAAGAGGAGGCAGCAACCATTCAAGTTAAAACCAAATAAATTTTGTCCAAACTACCTAAAATAGCTTTAATCGGGAATCCGAATGCGGGAAAGTCGTCGCTGTTCAATAGCCTAACAGGCTTGAATCAGAAGACAGGTAATTTTCCTGGGGTTACCATGGATAAATTGACGGGTATTTGGGAGCTTGAGCCCAATCGCAAGGTAGAGGTGCTCGATTTACCAGGTATTTATAGCATTTATCCCAAATCCATCGATGAGGAATTGGTGATCAATATTTTAGGAAATCCTGCTCATGCGGATTATCCCGACATGGCGATTGTGGTCGCAGACGCGTCTAATTTAAAGCGGAATTTATTATTGTTTTCACAGGTTCGTGATTTAGGTATCCCAACCGTTTTGGCATTGAATATGGTTGACGTGGCTGAAAATCAAGGCTATGTCATCAATTCCATCAAGTTGGCTCGCGAGCTCAACATCGAAGTCGCGGAAATCAACGCTAAAAAAGGAATCGGAGTAAACGGATTGCGTTTGGCGGTCGAGAAGACCTTAAAAAATCGCTATGCATCCAATGACGCATTGCCTTTGCCGGTGGGGGACGATTTATTGGCCGATATCACAGCACAATATGGAGAGGCGGACCCTTATCGTTCCTTGTTGTGGTTGATGGAGCATGATCGCATGAAGATGTTCTCGGAAGAGCAGCGGATTGGATTCGATCGTTTACAGGAGAAACATCGTTTCGATGCTAAATCTTACAAAACTTCTGAGACGGTTAAACGTTATGAGGCATTGTCCGAAATCGTAGAGCGCTGCGTGATTAATTTGAATCGCCAATGGGATGCTCCGCCGGTTAAAACGATGACTGACCGACTAGACAGTTTCTTTTTACACCCTGTGGGGGGCTATTTAATTTTCTTGGGTATTTTATTCTTAATGTTTCAAGCTGTATTTACATGGGCAGCTTACCCCATGGATGCGATTGATGGAGGAGTAGCCCAGTTAAATGATTATTTAAAAGAAATATTACCAGCCTCGGCATTGACAGGGTTATTAACCGATGGCCTTATTGCCGGAATCGGTGGGGTATTAATATTTGTTCCTCAAATCGCATTTTTGTTTTTCTTTATATCCATGTTGGAAGAGACAGGTTACATGTCCCGTGTGATGTTTATCATGGATAAATTGATGCGTCGCTTTGGTTTGAATGGAAAATCGGTGGTGCCACTGATGTCGGGGGTTGCTTGTGCTGTACCTGCGATCATGAGTACGCGCTCGATTGGTTCCTGGAAAGATCGTTTGATTACGATTATGGTGACGCCTTTGATGTCCTGTTCGGCTCGATTGCCTATTTATACGGTGTTAATTGCCTTGGTTGTGCCAGAGAAAAGCACCTTGTTTGGCATGTTTAATCTGCAAGGACTTGCTTTGTTTGGCTTGTACTTATTAGGCTTCTTCATGGCAATATTGTCAGCATGGGTCATGAAACAGCTGTTACAAGTAAAAGAAAAAAGCTATTTCATCATGGAGTTGCCTACTTACAAGGGGCCACGATTTAAACACATGGCCTTGTCGATTTATAATTCGGTGAAAGCCTTCGTTTTTGAAGCGGGTAAAATCATTGTGGCGATTTCGATTGTTTTATGGGTATTGGCGAGTTATGGTCCGGGAGATAGTTTGGCGACTGTCGAACAGTCGGTCCGTCAAGCGAATCCCACCTTGAGTGCTTCAGAATTGGCCAACAAAGTGGCCGCAGAGAAGTTGGAGCAGTCATACGCAGGCCATTTTGGGCACTTTATTGAGCCTGTAATTAAGCCGCTGGGCTACGATTGGAAGATTGGTATTGCTTTGATTACGTCTTTTGCTGCACGTGAAGTGTTTGTAGGGACGATGTCTACGATTTATAGTTTAGGCGGCGAGGTAGATGATGAAAATGCTACGATCAAAAATCGGATGCGTGCAGAAATTAATCCAGTTACTGGAAAGCCCTTATATGATGCTGCACTAGGATTCTCCTTATTGATTTTTTATGCTTTTGCCATGCAGTGCATGAGTACGCTCGCGACAACCTATCGCGAGACGAAATCATGGAAATATCCAGCTATTCAATTTTTATACATGACGACTTTGGCCTATTTATCAGCCTTTATTGTTTATCAGGTATTGGCTTAAAATTGAACAGGGATCGAAGTAGCAGCTAAATTGCTCGTGCTCTTGGCTAATAATTTACCTTCAGCATTATAAAGTTTGGCCTCAACATTGGCTATCTTTTTTCCTACACGAAATACTTCGGAAACCGCTGTTACTTTTTCTCCGGCTTTTGCACCAAAAAGAAAATCAACATGCAAGTTGATGGTTACATACAAATGTTCAATTTCTAGGGTGATTAGGGTCATACCCATGATTTCATCCAATATGGTGGTAATGATTCCCCCATGCATGACTTGTGCGTGATTACACTGATCTTCACGAACCGTAAATTCGGCTGTGATGGACCCGGCGGAGGCCTTCATTAGCGTGCCGTCAAGCCACGTGGTAATCGGATTCGGGTTGCCATCAGCAATTTTCTTATTCAAATTTGCGTTGAGATAGGCAATTATTTTTTCGTTTGGTTTCATGATTATACTTAGGCGCTTGGAGATTAGTTTCGGGACCAGGTGGATGTTCTTCCAAACATGGCCATACCTACAAAACCTCGAATATCCAATTTCTGATTATTGTCTTTTACCTTTAAAATGCAATCGTAGGTTTTTCCAGAATGGGGGTCATAAATTGTCCCATTTTCCCAGCTAGCCCCTTTAAATACAAAATCTTTTAGGATCACAGAACCTACCAATTCGCGGTTGCGTAAACGGCTATCAGGATTTTTTACATCTTTTTTGCCGGGTGTTTTCCCCCAAGTTATTTTGCCATAATAACGATCTCCTTGTTTGAAAATCACTATTTTCCCGTCTTTCGGTTCTGAAATCCACTCGCCTAGAATGATATCCGCATTCGAGTTCGCAAATAAGTTGCTTTGAGTTAACAGTAAGTAAAACAGAAATGCAATTGTTTTTTTCATTTGAGTTAAAATTTAGTAAACAAATATAGGATGATTTTGGGATTTGTCTAATCAAAATCGCTGAACTTAGTGTTTGCCTCAGTCAGATGTTATGCTTATTTTTGTAGGATATTACCTGCTGAAAATTTATTTCATTACAAGCTAGATTGAACGTATGAATTACAATTTGAATCAAATACCTGAGAGAACAACCAAACCACGACAAAAAGGTTTGACGATGGTCATGGATAAGGGATTAAGTCTACGTCAAGTAGAAGATTTTTTAGAAATGGGGGCAGGTTACACCGATATCGTGAAATTAGGTTGGGCTACTTCCTATGTGACGCCTAATTTAAAGGATAAATTAGCCTTGTATAAATCAGCAGGTATTCCTGTTTATTTTGGGGGGACCTTGTTCGAAGCTTTTTATATTCGTGGTCAATTCGACGAATACCGTCGTGTTTTGGATCAATACGGCATGGAGTATGCGGAGATTTCGGATGGCTCTGTGGAGATGGAATCAGATTTGAAATGTGAATTCATTCGTACTCTTTCCCAACAAGTGACTGTGTTGTCTGAGGTGGGATCGAAAGATGAAGCTAAAATCATTCCTCCATATAAATGGATTAAACTAATGCGGATGGAGCTCGAGGCGGGCGCTTGGAAGGTAATTGGCGAGGCCCGCGAGGGTGGCAATGTGGGTTTATTCCGTTCTTCGGGGGAAGTTCGTCAGGGATTAGTTGAGGAGATTTTGACTGAAATTCCTGAAGAGAAAATTATTTGGGAAGCACCACAAAAGTCCCAACAAGTTTGGTTTGTTAAATTGGTTGGTGCCAATGTGAACGTTGGAAATATCGCCCCTAATGAGGTGATTTCGTTAGAAACAATCCGTTTGGGTTTACGTGGGGATACTTTTGATCATTTCCTAGATAAATAAAAGATGCTCCATTTTATTCTTGATCTCCTCAAAGATCCATTGACTTTTTTAGGTGATTTTATCGCCGCCAATGGGTCTTTAACATATGCCTTATTATTCGCCATTATTTTTGTAGAAACGGGATTTGTCATCATGCCATTATTGCCTGGCGACTCTTTGTTGTTTTCTGTAGGATTATTAGCGGCGGCAAGTGGTCAGTTGAGTTTAACTACGGTTATTCCTTTGATGATTATTGCTGCTTTGTTGGGCGATCAATTAAATTATTACATCGGTCGGAACTTCAGTGAATGGGTTAAGAGCCGAGAAAAAATCTTGTTTTTAAAACGGGAGCACATCGAAAAAACGGAATCCTTTTATGCGGAATATGGATCTAAAATGGTCATTCTTGCTCGTTTTATCCCCATCGTGCGTACCGTTGCTCCATTTGTTGCGGGTGCTGGCCGGATGTCTTATCCTGTATATTTATTCTTTGGCGTAGTTGGTGCTTGTCTATGGGTGATCAGTATTACGCTTGCCGGCTATTTCTTAGGGGATAATGCTTGGATAAAAGACAATTTCGAGAAAGTCGTTTTAGGGATTGTCGGGGTTTCGGTATTGCCCATTATTGTCGGAGTTCTCAAACAGCAATTTTCAAAGAAATAAGATGGATTCCTTGTTCGGATTGATTGGTTACCCCCTTGGGCATTCCTTTTCAAAGCGTTATTTTACAGAAAAATTTGAGCAATTGGGTTTGCAAGATTCGCATGGCTATACGCAATTTGAGATTCCAACGATAGAAGAATTTCCTTCACTTCTTGAAACACCTGCAATCAAAGGCTTTAATGTAACGATACCATACAAGCAACAAATCATTCCATTTTTGGATGAAATCGATCCGGCTGCCGCTCGGATTGGTGCTGTGAATACCATTAAAATTCTTTCTGATGGGCGAACTCGAGGATACAATACGGATTATTTTGGTTTTCAAGGGACATTAAAGGCGTGGTCGGCTTTTGAGGATTTTAAAACGCGAAAAGCTTTGGTTTTAGGTCAAGGCGGAGCGGCGAAAGCAGTTATCGCTGCGATTGAAGATTTGGGGATACCTGTAATCAAGGTATCGCGTCAGGCAGCTGAAGGGATCGTTTCTTATTCGGAATTGCCTGTTTTGATGGAATCGATTGGACTTATTGTGAATACAACGCCGCTGGGGATGCATCCGAAAGAGGCAGCTTGTCCGCCTATTCCTTATGACTTATTAACGAGCCAACATTACTTATATGACATTGTTTACAATCCGTTGGAAACTACTTTTTTGAAAGAGGGATTAGTACACGGTGCAGGAGGAATCCATACGGGTATTTCGATGCTCTATGGACAAGCGGATAAGGCTTGGGAAATTTGGCAGTCGTAATTATTTTAAGTACACACCGCGTTTGACTTCGTCGGTAACAATCACCTCCACATGTTCAGCGATTGTCGTAGAAAGTTCATAGCCTTTGTAATCTGCGGCTATCGGAAACTTTCGATAATTACGGTCAATTAAAACGGCTACTTGCAATTTTTTAACAGGAATACTTAAGAAGGGGGCAAGGCTGTATGAAAATGTACGGCCCGTGTTAAGCACATCATCTACGACAACAATCACCTTATTCTCAAAAGTTTTGATATCGGCTGAAAACTGAACAGGACTTTCGTAAGGAATCTCTTTGTTGAGTTTAATTTCAACGGGTACTGCGTGAATCGTTGAAATTTCTGCTAAATGTTTGCTCAGCATGTCGGCTAAGGCAAAACCTTGCCCGTGAATACCCGCAATGACAATCTCTTGTTCTTCAAAGTTGTTTTCAAATATTTGAAAAGCAATCCGTCTGATTTTCTGTAGGAGAGCGGGTCCGTCTAAAACTTGTTTTGCCGACATATTCTTTCGCTTATTGTCTAAATTAGCCGATTAAAATTACCCAAAATTATCCAATTTTTGTACCTTTGGCCTTTATTTAGCGTTTAAAATAATTACTTATGGCGAAGAATTACGGAGCACAGCAACGTGCCCAAATGCAAGCACCTTCCAATCCTTTAGCAATAAAAACGAAGAAATACGGCTTAGAGAAGAACAAATACATTGCAATGTGTATGCGTCAATTATTCGCTAATCAATGGAAATGGGCTTTTTTGCCTTTGGCCTTGGTGGGGCTTAATGTATTTCTTAATATGTCAGGTACCTATAAGAATTACTGGATTTACATCTTTTTAGCGATTGGTGTGATCGGATACATCTTATTCTGGTTAATTCAGTTTACTGGAATTACGCAATTAGCTCAATACAAGCAATTGTTCGACAAATACCGTTACGAAATTGATAGTCGGCAGATCTTCATGAAAATCTCTGACAAAGAAGGAGGCATGATCAAATGGGACATGATTTTATCTGCGTATAAGGATAAAGAAGCGTATGTATTAGAAATGGGTAAATATCAGTTTATCTATTTGCCATTAGCGATTTTCAATAACGACAATGACCGCAAGTTGATGGATAAAATCATGCGTGATAAGGGATTGATCAACTAATATGGGAAGACTGCTAGCCATTGACTTTGGATTAAAGCGTACGGGTTTAGCGGTGACGGATTCCTTGCGGATTATCGCAACAGGCCTAGAAACAGTGCCTACGCACACGTTACTAGACTATCTTCAAGCCTATTTTGCGAAAGAGGCTGTAGACAAGGTCATCATCGGTATGCCGAAGAACCTAGACAGTTCCGATACGGATTCTACACATGGCGTTCGCGTGTTGATAAAGCATTTCAAAAAGAAATTTCCTGCCATGCCCATTATCGAGCATGATGAACGGTTTACTTCCCAAATGGCGATGCAAGCCATGATTTCTGGGGGTATGTCGAAGAAAGATCGCAGGGAAAAGGGAACGGTTGACCGCATATCTGCGACAATTATTCTACAATCTTATATGGAATCACAAGCATAAATAAAGGCCATTTGTCAACCGACAGATGGCCTTTATTTTATTTCGTAACCACCTTCGCAAATCGGTGGTAGAATGGTGTTTTGCTGTTGGCTGATTTGGGTTTGTACTTACCGGTGATAATGGGGACATACATCACTCGGCGTCTCGATTTTTCACCAAAATTGGGAGATACTTCGACACGATGCCACAAACGACCATCGTGGATGGTTAAGTCACCGCGGTCGATTTCGAAAGCCACTTCGCGAGGATCAGGTCTATGATCGATGAATTGTTTTTTGCCAAATAATAGTTTCAAAATACTCTGATTTTGTGTTCCTGGCAATACGCGCAAGCCGCCGTTTGAAGAAGGGCATTTATCTAAGTGAATACCTACGTTTAACATAGGAAGGATTTTTTGTCCTAAAAACAAATCACGGGGAGAGTCAGTATGCCAGCCCATTTGGGTGAATTTTGAATTCGGCTGATTTACATAATGATTGAATACAAGGCCGTCTTTTTCATCCGCACCGATGCGTCCGTCGTAGGGGCCTAACAATTCTAGAAGTAATTCAAAGCGGGGATCTTTCAGGAATTCAGCGAGCACATCGCTGTATTTATTGGTAAAACACATGCGTTGTATCATGTCTTTTCCTTCGGGATCTTTCCCGAATTTCAGGGGAATGCCATTGATTTTCTCGACCCCTTGAGCTAACCAATTAGCCTCAATTTTAGCTAACTCGGCGATGAAAAGTTCAGCCGTTTCGTTTGAGATGAAGTTTTTAAATTGGATAACACCATACTTTTGGAAATATTCTTTTTGTTCCTCGGTCAAGGCTTCGCCAAGTGTAAAGGTTTTGTATTCAAATTTTGGTGCTGTTTTTCTCATGTTGATCAAGGCCTCTAGGGCTTATGTTTCAAGATTGGTCTTTGCTACTTCTAGGCAATAAAAGGACCTGCAATTTACGCCATTGTTCTCGAAATATTTTCAAATGCTTTTAAAAATCTGACTAAAATCAGCATTTTATCAGTTTAATCCCTAAAAATATTTGCAATTTTACCTTTTCAAATTTTGATTCAAATGTCTAAGTTATTTTACCTAATTTTATGCTGTTTGCCTTTGATGCTAACGGCGCAACACGAGGGGCGTAAGGGTTCTTATTATGCTTTTTGGGGCTATAACCGATCCGATTATCCCACCTCTGATATTTATTTTTCGGGCGCTGGTTATGATTTCACATTACATAATGTGGTAGCGGCTGATGCCCCCACGCCCTTCGATGGTTTTACGACGTATTTTAATCCGAATCTATTTTCAATTCCTCAGTTTAATCTGCATGCGGGCTATTTTATTCAAGATAATTTATCCATTAGTATTGGTTGGGACCACATGAAATATGTAATGGTGCCCGATCAGGCTTCGCATATCACGGGATCGATTTCGCCCCAAGTTTCAAGTCCTTCGTTTACGATCAACCCTGCTTATGTGGGAAATTATAACAATACCCCCTTCATGATAGCATCGAAGGATTTTTTGCAATACGAACACACGGATGGCTTTAATTATGCCTCTGTAGAATTAGAGCATTACAGACCTTTATGGAGTCCGGGTATCGGGAAATTGGAATTGGAATGGATGAATGGCTTGGGCATTGGAATTGTCGTTCCACGGTCAGATGTTCGTTTATTTACCTTAGGAAGAAATAATTATTGGAATTTAGCTGGAGCCGGTGCCTCTTTAAAAACGGGTTTGCGTTTGAATTTAACCAAGTTATTGTTCTTTGAAGCCACGGCAAAAGGAGGATATACGAATTTGTGGGATGTGCATACAACGGGGCAAAGTGGTGACCATGCTGAGCAGCGTATTTGGTTTGGTGAGATTTATGGTGCACTAGGCTTTTCTTTTGGACGCAAAAAATAAATTTTAGATTAATCTAAAAAAATGATAACTTCGTGGCATGCGTTACGGAATTATCATTTTTTTATTGGTTGGGCATTTGCTTTGTGCCCAACAAAGCGGTCGGATAGAAACAGATCGTCCCGATCAAACGGAATGTCCTTTTATCGTCAAGAATGGTTACTTTCAAGCGGAAATTGGGTTTAATCGGGAGATGGACTCGGGTGCAGAACAATATTTGCTCCCTACTAGCTTACTGAAAATAGGGATTCATTCCATTGTTGAGTTACGCTATACATTTTTGCACGAGCCGGGGCATGGCTTATCGACTGAGTCTTTTGGATTTAAATCGCACTTATTTCAAGAAAAGGGTTTCATTCCACGCACGGCCATCATTGTACAGTATCATCTAAATCAAGATCGCCGAGATAAATCAGAACTTAATCCGTTGCCGCATTCGATTGGCGAAACTATTTTAACTTTTCAGAATTCGCTTGGAGGGCCTTGGGGGATCGGTTATAACTTGGGGACTGAATATCATTCGGATGGTTCTGTAGAAGGCATTTATCGAATTGCTCCCAATGTTAATCTTGGGAAACGTGGATATGCTTATGCGGAGGTTTTTGGTCGACTCCCAGAAACGCAATTTACAGATACTTGGATTGATGGGGGATTGGCCTATTATATATCGGATCATGTAAAAGCTGATCTATCCGCAGGAAAGAGCCTTGGTGTAGGGGATGCTTGGTATTTGGCTTTAGGGATTTCTTTCCGTATGCGCCTTTGGTAATTGTGCTTGAAACCGATAATTGTGTAAATTGCAAGGATGCGGTATTTTTTGTCTTTTCTAACGATTCTTTACGCTGGGCTTTTCTTGCCTTCAGCGATTATATTGGGTCAGACGAAAGAAAATGTTGTCGTTCAAACTGGGGCGAAAAACATTGCTACTACTGAACAATTCAGTCTTCAATTTTCTATTGCTGCTACTGAGCAATTGCCTAATTACCGTTTTCCTGAAATCAACGGATTCCGGAAATTGGGTGTGAGTAGAAGTAAGGCGACTAATTTTGAAAATGAGCAAGTGGTACAGACCTTGACATTTATCCAATATTATCAGCCAAATGGGCCTGGAAATGTACTTGTTCCCTTGCTTGAATTGGATGTCAATAAACAGATTTTTAAAATTGATCCATTCGTGATTCAAGTTGTTCCGGGCGTCGAAAACCAGGATGAAATCCCAAATGAGATTCAAGTTCCGGCTACTGTAGATCTTGCAAATAACAAACCCTTTTTTCTTGTACGCTCTGATGTCGCTCGTCCTTTCGTAGGCCAATCGTTTACCTTGACTATGTCGTTATATGTCCCATCTAACAATACCTTGGACTTGAGTTTCGATCGAAATGACATCCAAATACCGGCACTAATTCAGCAAATTAGGCCGCATAATTGTTGGGAAGAAAATTTCAACTTGCAAGTAGAGCGTGTACTCAAAGTGACTTTTGGAGGTAAAAAGTATACGGAATATCGGTTTTTTCAAGCGACATATTTCCCTTTAGATTTGCATCGTATTCAAATCCCCTCTGTTCGTTTACGTATATTGCAAAAGGGTAAGTCTAAAGAAAAAATGCCGCTTTTTTTGAATTCACCAGCATTTGTTGTTCGGCCAAAACCGATGCCAACCCATGCGCTTTCTGGTAAAGTTCCTGTTGGGCGCTATACATTGGTGGAGGAAATTGATAAGACGATGGCTCAAACGGGGGAACCTATCATTTATCGCTCTAAGGTGATTGGAGATGGGAATAGTATTTTGTGGGATAGTAAGTCTGTGGCTTCTGATTACTTTTTGAGTTTCAATTTGTTGTCAACAGAGCGAAGTGTTTTTCCTTATCGGGACCAAATGTTTGGGAATAAATCTGATATTGTTCGTATTATTCCGGAGCAAGCCGGTAAATTTGTGTTAGCCAATTATTTCAATTGGGTATATTTTAATGTTGATAAGGCGCGATTTGATACCTTACGTTCCAAGATAGTTTTAACTGTTAAGGGGCAGCCAAGGGATAAGAAGTTGGATACTTCCCTCGAAAAAGGAGGGATTTATGAATCGATTGAGCGCAAAGACAGTTTAGAAGTACAATGGAATCGCTGGGTGAACTGGCGACAATTGGTTAATTTTGTGTTGATTGTCATGTTTGGATTCATTGTCTTTCTTTCGTGGAGGGCATTAAAATAGGTTTATGAGTAGTATATACGGTAAGATTTTTCAAATTAGTACATTCGGCGAATCACATGGTGCGGCGGTGGGTGTAGTCATTCAAGGTTGTCCTGCGGGCGTAAATTTTGATTTGGAATTTATTCAGTCGGAACTTGATCGCAGAAAACCTGGTCAATCTCGAATTACTACACAACGTAAAGAGGCGGATTCCGTTGAAGTAGTCTCTGGCGTTTTTGAAGGCAAGACCACAGGTACACCCATCGCGATGTTGGTATGGAATGGTGATCAGCGTTCGAAGGATTATTCGCATATTGCCGATCAGTTTCGTCCTTCACATGCTGATTACACTTATTTTGCGAAATATGGACTTCGTGATTATCGAGGGGGTGGGCGTTCATCTGCCCGCGAAACGGTTGCCCGCGTAGCAGCAGGAGCATTAGCCAAATTGGTTTTGAATCAATTGGGCGTAAAAATTACGGCCTATGTCTCACAAGTAGGTACACTGAAATTGGATACACCGGTAGAGGCATTGGATTTAAGTTTGACCGAAACGAATGCCGTACGTTGTCCTGATCCAGTTCTTGCAGAAAAGATGTTTACCTATATTGATGAAATTAGGAAAGAAGGGGATTCGGTCGGGGGCGTTGTTTCCGCATATATCACAGGTTGCCCCGTAGGTTTAGGGGAGCCGGTATTTGATAAATTGCATGCTGAATTAGGCAAGGCAATGTTGAGTATTAATGCCGTGAAAGGCTTTGAGTATGGAAGTGGATTTGATGGCGTTGCTTTACGTGGATCCCAACATAATGATTTGTTTGAAAAGCGTCCGGATGGTACGTTGAAAACCTTAACGAATCATTCAGGAGGGATTCAAGGCGGTATTTCAAATGGAGAGCCTATTTATTTCCGTGTGGGATTTAAGCCCGTTGCCACGATCATGCAAGATCAAACGAGTCTGAATGAGAAGGGCGAGCAGATTACGGTTTCGGGAAAAGGGCGTCATGATCCATGTGTCGTGCCGCGTGCAGTACCGATTGTTGAAGCCATGGCAGCGATCGTGCTATTGGATTTTTATTTACGTAATCGTGTCATTCAAATGCCTGCCTAATGGTCTTGAATGAGGATGCATATTACATGGGTTTAGCGCTCCGACAAGCCGAGCAAGCTTTGGAGGAGGACGAAATACCTGTAGGCGCGGTGGTTGTTTGTCAAGGAAAAATAGTTGCCAAGGCCTTCAATCAAACCGAGATTTTAACAGATGTGACTGCCCATGCAGAAATGTTAGCAATTACATCAGCAGCACAAACAATTGGGGGGAAATACCTAAAAGATTGCACCTTGTATGTGACGCTTGAGCCTTGTTTGATGTGCGCGGGGGCATTGTATTGGTCCCAGTTGGGCCGATTGGTTTTTGGAGCCTCGGAGGAAAAGCGGGGTTTTCGTGCCTTGGGTTCGAAGATATTACATCCCAAAACCGATATTGTTGGGGGTGTTTTAGCGGAGGAGTCAGAGGCATTGTTGAAAGAGTTTTTTTCTCGTAAGCGATAGTTTAACGAACAAAAAGTTTGCTTGACGTGTTTAACGGATTCGGATTATCATTCACAATTTTAATTATATAGATATGGCTTTTGAATTAGCACCCTTACCTTATGCGAATAACGCATTGGAACCACATTTTGATGCATTAACGATGGAGATTCACCATGATCGCCACCACAATGCTTATGTGACGAACTTGAATGCTGCGGTAAATGACACTCCGTTAGCAGGTAAGTCTTTGGAGGAATTGTTTTCAACAATCTCTACTTTGTCTCCAGCTGTAAGAAATAATGGAGGTGGTCATTATAACCACGATTTGTTTTGGAATATTTTATCTCCAAACGGCGGCGGTTCTCCAGTAGGTACGTTGGCAAAGGCGATTGATGCAAAATTTGGATCATTTGACGCATTTAAAGAAGAATTTAAAAAGGCAGGACTTACTCGTTTTGGATCAGGCTGGGCATGGCTGGTTGCTCAAAAAGATGGTTCAATCGCTGTTTCTTCTACCCCTAACCAAGATAATCCTTTAATGGATGTTGCGGATGTAAAAGGATTTCCCGTTATTGGATTAGATGTTTGGGAGCATGCTTATTACTTGAAGTTCCAAAACAAGCGTCCAGATTACATTGATGCATTCTGGAGTGTGATTGACTGGAATAAGGCTGAGGCACGTTACGTAGCTACTCAGAAATAATTTATTGCGGGGGATTTGAAAAAAAAAATCTCCCGCTTTTTTTGTATTAAGGTTTGCATTATTGCAAGCTTTCCGTATTTTTGCAGTCCTGAATGGCGGTTGTAGCTCAGTTGGTTAGAGTAGGCGTTTGTGGTGCGCTTGGTCGTGGGTTCGAGTCCCATCATCCGCCCGTTTCATTTGAAAAGTCCTGGTGTAATGCCAGGACTTTTTTTTATTTTTGGGTATGAACGAATCCAAGCAACGTGTAATCGCATATATTGATGGCTCTAACCTATACTTTGGTATGGTAGATGCAGGATTGAAGTATTGTAAATGGTTGGATGTCAAAAAGCTCATGGAAAGTTTTTTAGATCCGAATCAGGAATTGGTTGCGGTGAAATTTTTTACTTCCCGACTAACACATAATGAGGAAAAGGAAGCGCGACAGGCGACCTATTTGTCAGCCCTTGCCTCTACGGGAGTAGATTTAGTTTTTGGGTCTTATCACAATAAGACTATTGAGTGCTATCACTGTAATCATACCTGGGTAACGCCCACAGAGAAAATGACAGATGTTAACCTAGCAACTCATCTATTAATGGATGCCCATTTGGATGCCTATGATGTGGCTTTTGTGGTAACAGGTGACACCGACTTTACGCCATGTGTCGAGGCGGTTAATGAAAGTTTTGCAGACAAATCCGTGGTGATGTTGTTTCCACCGTTGCGAGAAAATGACACCTTAGAAGAGGAAGCGCGTTCAAGCCAGTTGATTACTAAAGAAAAATTAATTGAATGTCAGTTGCCTATGCAGGTATTGGGAGAAGATGACATTGAATTACACAAGCCTGCAGGTTGGTAAAAATTTAACGTATGAATCCTCAATTTTTAAAACGTTTTTTAATCGTAGTATATGCAGCCGGCTTGTTTGGTATGCATTTTCCTGAGACTTCGACTCTATTTACCTCCTTGGTGCCATTGACACTTTGGTTTACGGCATTCATATGTGTGATATATTATCCCAAACCAACTAAAAGTGCTTATGTGATGTTGTTTGCCTTGGCATTTGCTGGTTGGATGTTAGAGGTTGTGGGAGTAAGAACAGGTCAAATTTTTGGATCCTATGCCTATGGGAAGACCTTGGGTTTTCAGGTTATGCAAGTTCCGGTAACGATTGGATTGAATTGGGTCATTTTAGTTATTGCGACGAATGCGGTTATTGCCGAATGGAATATTGCCGGACGAATTGGACAAGCCGCTATTGGTGCAGGGCTGATGACTGCTTTGGATTTATTAATTGAACCCGTTGCGATGCACTATGATTTTTGGCAATGGGCAGGGAATTCTGTACCTGTTCAAAATTTTGGAGCCTGGTGGTTGGCTAGTTTCTTTTTCCATTGGGTATATAATATATCTGGATTATCGACGAGATCAAGTCTATTTAGGTTAATTGCAGTCTTACAATTTTGCTTCTTTTTGGGTCATTGGATATTATTACAAATCTTTTCTTAAACATTTTTACTAAAGAATCGTTAGCCTAGTATACTCATGCGTGGAATGGCCATTTATTCAATAAAGGATTTAGAAAATTTAAGCGGAATCAAAGCGCATACGCTACGAATTTGGGAGCAACGCTATGGTATTCTAGCACCAAGCAGGACCGAAACGAATATACGTACTTATTCGGATCAAGAGTTAAAACGTGTTTTGAATATCGCTTTGCTGCAAGATAAAGGTGGGTTTAAAATATCAGCCATCGCAAATATGTCAGAAGCTGAGATGGCTACACACATATTACATTTATCCGAAAGTCAATTCGATTTTCCCGATCAAATACAAGCCTTAACATGGGCAATGATGGATTTGGATGAAGCCAAATTTCAATTGTTGACCAAAAATATGATTCAGATCCATGGCTTTGAAAGTTATATGCTAAATGTGATATATCCATTCATGCGCCGCCTGGGTACCTTGTGGTTATCGGGATCTGTGGGACCAGCTCAGGAGCATTTTATTAGTCATTTAATACGCCAAAAATTGGTTGCTAGCATAGATGCGCAGGATTTGAGTTTGAAGCCTGATGCCAAGAAATTTTTATTGTATTTGCCTGAAGGGGAATTGCATGAGATAGGCTTGTTGTTCGCAAATTATGTTTTTCGTGCTCGCAAGCATTCTGTCGTATATTTGGGACAATCCTTGCCCTACGAGGAATTGTTATTAGCTTATGATATTCATCAGCCGGATTATATCTTCAGCGTTTTTACCTCTGAGCCAAATGTGGAGCTTATTGATGCATATGTAGCCAATATGGCTAAGGATTTACCAAATGCTCAAGTGATATTAACGGGCTATCAAATATTGCAACCTGAACGTCAGATACCTACAAATATCCAGATAATACCGGATTTTCAAGCGCTGATTGATTTAGCGAATGCTTAAGAGAATTTTGGGTTCAGATAAGTAGCTGCTTCAACAAATTTTTTCACCTCTTGTTCTTGGTCCTGCGGACAAATCATCAATGCGTTTTCGTGTTCAGCGATAATAAAATTTTGTAAACCTTGAACTACGACTAATTTATCGCTAGGTGTTTTTATAATACAGTTTTGTGTGTCATAAATCATAACGTTTCCATCGATAACATTCCCATTTGCATCTTTATCATGGATTTCATAAAGAGACTTCCAGGTTCCAAGATCAGACCAGCCTATATCTGCGAGTATGACTTTGACGATTTGGGCCTTTTCCATAATTCCATTGTCGATGGAAATACTTTTACAAACGGCATATACTTTACGGATGAAATCTTGTTCATCTACCGTATAATAGAATTCTTCACCTTCCTCAAATTGTTCTGCTAAACGAGAAAGATGTTTCTCTAATTCTTTTTTAAATACGGGAATTTTAAAGACGAATAAGCCTGCGTTCCAGACATAATCACCACTTTCCAGAAATGCTTCCGCAAGTTCAAAGTGCGGTTTTTCGGTGAATGTTTTCACCGTTTTTGCAATGGCATCTCCAGGTTGGAATTGAATATATCCATATCCTGTATCCGGTCGGGTGGGGAGAATACCTAATGTGACTAATACATCTTCTTTTGCGGTTTCTATCGCTGCTCTAATGTTGTTTTGAAAGGCAATTTCTTTTAAGATGACATGGTCTGCAGGTGCTACGATGAGCGTGGCATCAGGATTCTTTTTGCCGATTTTGTAAGCAGCATAAGCGATACAAGGTGCTGTATTTTTTCGTTGGGGTTCTTGTAAGATTTGCTCTTCGCTCAAGAAGGGCATTTGCTCTTTCACGATGCATGCGAATTCTTCGCTAGTTACCACGTAAATATTCTCTTGCGGAATGATTCCTTCAAATCGTTCGGCGGTTTGTTGCAACATAGTTTTACCTACCCCAAGGACGTCATGAAACTGTTTGGGATTTGCGCTCCGACTGATGGGCCAAAATCGTGTACCGATGCCACCAGCCATGATAATTAGGTATGTATTTTGCATATTAATGAGTTGCTTTTAGGTAAGCCGAAACGCGATTTTTCGCATTATTTCGGATGGGAGCATAAAATAAATTCATATCGGCCTGATGCCAATTTTTGATTCGAACAAAAGACCTTCCAAAAACATAAGGGGTATTGATCCAGAGGATGCCCTGATGATTTTGAGCATCAGCAAAGTGTTTTACCCATTTAAAACCATACGAGACCCCACCTTCATTAAGTTCTTTGGGCGCAAAGTTTTCGTCAAGTGTCCATGTCAACGGATTTGTAGAAACCAATTCAGTGGGTTTTCTCGGATGCCAAGGAGGTAAATAACCTTGCTGGAAAGTCGTCCATGCGACAAAACATCCTGTTTGATCTGCGTTTTTGCATGGTTCGATTTGTTGGAATGTATTTATGGGTGTGGCAATTCCAATTAAATATGCGGCGACAAATTGTTTTTGTAGGGGTTTACCATCGATATATTCCTTGATGAGTTGGGTTGCATGAATTGTACCTTGGCTGTGGGAAGCTATGATGAATGGCCGACCTTGGTTGTAGTGGTTTAGATAATATTCAAAGGCTTTTTTGACGTCTGAATAGGCCAATTGTAACGCGGCATTTTTGTCGGCCTTATTCGAGGTTACAAATGCATAATAATGGGCTTGCCGGTAGCGGGGGGCAAATACTCGTCCTGCGGCATTAAAAATTGAAGCCTGATTTAATATGGTAGAAGAATCTACTTTGTGGTTGAGGTATTGATCCTGAATGTTTGCATTCCACTGATAAGGTGTGTTGGGAACGTAGGTGTAAATTGTTGGGTGAACAAAAAATACGTCGGCAGTTGCCTGCGCTTGTTCATCCATTAAATCCGATTTTGCAGGGATGGCATCTGCTGCGTCTTTGCGGTCAGGTAATGCAGCCCACGTTGAAGGTGAGCTGTAGTCAATATCCGCAGGTACTGGGCTTTCTTTCCAGGCAATCGATAATCGAGCCGGCTCTTGAGTCTTGCAAGCTGCTGTTATACAGAGTATTAGAATGCTGAATAAGAATATGCGTGTTTGCTGCATGGTTAGAATAATTGGTCAAAGCTACTAAGAATTATGTCGTTAAGGAAGTATTTTGCTTTGTTTGGGGCTTAAGATTTGTGGATAATTAAAATATTTTCGGAAAAATTGGTATATTTTTAATATCAAACATTGGGCTATTTCTTAATTCTTGTTTAGCTTTGTTCTAGAAGTGTATAAAACGTTAACAGAAACTTCAAACAATCACATTTATGAAAAAACTTTTTACTCAAATCTTGCCGGTTTTTACGGTTGTCTTTTTACTCGCGTTTGCAGCGTTTGCTCAAACGAAAGTTGGGGGAACGATCAAGGATGCGGCATCTAAAGAACCATTAATCGGGGTTAGTGTATCGGTTAAAGGAAAGGTAATTGGTACAATTACCGATGCAAATGGACATTTTGCATTTTCGACATCAACTCCAGTTCCATTCACGATTTCCGTTTCAATGGTAGGATATGAGCGTCAAGAAATTGTAGTTAAATCTGCAAAATCAGATATTCAAATTGATTTAAAAGAACAATCGGTGTTAGGCCAAGACGTGGTCGTTTCGGCTTCACGTATTGAGGAATCGGTTTTGCAATCTCCTGTTTCGATTGAGAAAATGGATTTGCGTTCGATTCGTGAGACGCCAGCTGCCAACTTTTATGATGCATTACGCAACATGAAGGGAGTTGAGGTGAGTACTCAATCTGTGAATTTCTCGTCTATCAGTATGCGTGGATTTAATAGCAACGGTAATGTTCGTGTAGTTCAGTTGATTGACGGCATGGATAACCAAGCGCCAGGGTTGAACTTCTCAGTAGGTAATATCGTAGGTATTTCGGAATTAGACTTGGAGGGCGTAGAGGTGTTGCCAGGTGCAGCATCTGCTTTATATGGTCCCAATGCCATGAATGGTATCATTTTGATGAACTCAAAATCACCTTTCTTGTATCAAGGATTAAGTGCGCAAGTGAAAGCTGGTGCCATGTATGCAGGAAATCGTACGGAGGCATTGACGCCATACAGCGATATCTCCTTACGTTATGCAAAAGCCATTAACAATAAGTGGGCTTACAAGATTAACTTCAATACATTAAGTGCGGAAGATTGGCAGGCAACAGATTCGCGTGATCAGAGATTATTGAACGGTCGATCGTTGGGTTTTGGGGATCGTACGACGAACTTAGCCTACAATGGTATTAATATTTATGGTGATGAGACCAATGTGAATATGTTGTCTTCGTTGTCGCCTTTGTTAGGAGTTCCAACAAATCCATTGACAGCAGGTATTAACCAAATCTCAAAAGCAACAGGTGGTTTATTGACTCCATCGGCTATTTTGGGATACATTGTTCCCAATGTTGCTATTTCTCGTCAGGGATATGCTGAAAGCGATATTGCATCGTACGCAAATCGCAATATGAAATTTAATGCGGCATTGCATTATCGTTTCAATGACAAAGTGGAGATGATTTTACAAGCATCTTATGGACAGGGTACAGCGATGTACACGGGAGCGGATCGTTACTCGATCAAAAACTTCTCGATGGGTCAATACAAGGCGGAGTTAAAAGGCTCTAATTTCTTTTTGCGTGCTTATACAACACAAGAGAATTCAGGTGATGCGTATGCAACAGGTACTTTGGGTCAGTTAATCAATGAGGCTGCTAAACCAAGTACAGCATGGTATCCTGAGTACTTCAGTACGTTTGCTGGATTGGCATTGGCGAACTTTGGAAAGGTTTTGCAAACAACCTTAGCTCAAACTGGAAACCCAACTACTGCGGTTGGAACGGCCATCGCAAGTACGCAAGCTAGTTTTCCTTACTACCATGGAACAGCGCGTTCGGTTGCTGATGCTACACGCCTAATTCCTGGAACAGCTGGATTTAATGCGGCGGTTGAAGCGATCAAAGGAAAAGCGTTGCCACAAGGTGCGAAGTTTACGGATAAGTCGGCTTTATATCACCTAGAAGGTATGTATAATTTAACTGAAAAGTTAAATAACAAAGTTGAAATGATTGTTGGTGCAAATTATCGTCAATACGCATTGAATTCTGAAGGTACTTTATTTGCTTTAGATGATGCTGGTAAAGAATTTACAATTAACGAATTTGGCGCCTATGCGCAGGTTGCCAAGAAAATGTTCGCTGACAAATTTAAGTTAACAGGCTCGATGCGTTATGATAAGAACGAAAATTTTGAAGGTCAATTTAGCCCACGTTTATCTGGGGTGTATACTGAGGGACGTTCAAACTTCCGTGCATCGTACCAAACGGGTTTCCGTATTCCGACAACACAAGATCAATATATTGATTTACAAACTCCATCAGCTCGTTTATTGGGAGGTTTAGCAGTTATTCAAGATCGTTACAAGTTATCAGGTAATTCATTTACGTTGCAATCTGTTTTAACAGGCAAGCCTTCTGTTTATCAGTCGAAAGATTGGAAACCTGAGCAAGTGCGTACAGTCGAGTTTGGATACAAAGGGTTCTTGGGAGATCGTTTATTAGCAGATTTCTACATTTATCAATCGAATTTTACAAACTTCTCAGCGGGTCAAGTTGTCGTTCAAACGCCAGCACAACATCAAGATCCAGCCGTACTGGGTAACAAGGTTTTCTCGTTCCCTTCGAACGTAGACAATGAAGTTGTAACAAATGGCTGGGGCTTGAGCTTAGACTACCAATTAGGTGCTAACTGGACATTGGGTTCAAACGTTTCATACAATGCGGTGAAAGACGATGGTGGTTTAGGTAACTATCAGTTGGCTTTTAACACACCAAACTACCGTACAAACGTTTCAATTGGTAACCGTAACATCGGAGGTTCAGGTTGGGGAGTGAATGCAGTTTGGAGATATCAAGATCAATTTGTTTGGCAATCATCGATTGTTAACCAAGTGGTTAATCAATCTCAACAAAGTTTAATCCCTGCATTTAATACCTTGGATGCGCAGGTTAGCAAGAAATTGTCTGGCTTGAAGTCAATCTTAAAAGTAGGTGCTACGAACTTATTTGGTACACCATACACAACAGGTTGGGCTAATCCAACCGTTGGAAGTATGTACTATGTGAGCATTACATTTGATGAGTTATTGAACAAATAAGATAATCTCATTTTTCTTGAGGCTGCCCCGAAAAGGGCAGCCTCTTTTTTTGTACCTTTATGGATTGAATTTTAAGGAAAAGGCATGGACTTAACGGGTTTTTCACATATTGAGGTATTGGGTGCTCGGGAGCACAATTTGAAAAATATTGATGTTTCCATTCCTAGGAATCAATTGGTCGTGGTGACGGGAATTTCAGGTTCCGGGAAGTCTTCGTTGGCATTTGATACGATTTATGCCGAAGGCCAACGTCGCTACATGGAAAGTTTTTCTGCGTATGCCCGTTCATTTTTGGGTAATATGGAACGTCCGGATGTGGATAAGATTGAAGGTTTGTCTCCTGTGATTTCCATTGAGCAAAAAACAACGTCCAAAAATCCCCGATCCACGTTGGGAACTGTTACTGAAATTTATGATTTCTTACGCTTGCTCTACGCTCGTGCCTCGGAGGCTTATTCATATTTGAGTGGCGAAAAGATGGTGAAACAGTCGGTAGACCAAATCATCGGAACTTTGTTGTCTCAGTTTGCCAATGGGAAAGTTGTTTTGCTAGCACCTGTTGTGAAAGGTCGCAAAGGTCATTACCGCGAATTGTTCGTACAAATTGCCAAATGGGGTTATACCAAAGTACGTGTGGATGGAGAAGTGATGGATATCGTACCCAAAATGCAGTTGGACCGATTTAAGGTTCACGACATTGAGGTAGTTATTGATCGCTTAGTGATTACGGAAGATGAGCGATTGCGTTTGTCACAGAGTTTGCAAACGGCGATGAATGTGGGGAAAGGGCAAGTTTTCGTTTTGGATGCTGCAGACAGGCTGCATTATTTTTCTCAAACGCTAATGGACCCCCAAACGGGATTGTCATACGATGAGCCTGCGCCCAATACATTTTCTTTCAATAGTCCTTATGGTGCTTGCCCTTGCTGCTCTGGCCTTGGTGTTGTTGAAGAAATTACGGAAGAGTCTGTTATTCCAGATCCTTCGTTAAGTATTTTACGAGGTGCTATTGCCCCGATCGGCGAATACCGAGAATTGTGGATTTTTAAGCAGTTGGAGGTATTGCTCAAGCCTTATCAAGTGAGTTTGTCTACGCCGATTGCGAAGTTTCCACGTGAGGCGGTTGAGGTAATGTTATATGGTACAGATGAACCCGTTCCCGTGCCTTCGAAGAAATACATAGGTTCCGACTGGAATTCAAAATACGATGGGATTATTAATTTTTTAAAGCGTCAGCAGGAGAGTGGATCTGAGAAAACACAGGATTGGTTACGGGATTTTTTAGTTATCAAAACGTGTCCGGAATGCAAGGGCTATCGTTTGAAAAAAGAGGCATTGCATTTTAAGATAGACGGCAAACACATAGGTGAATTAGCTCAAATGGATATAGCAGAGCTTGCTTTGTGGCTTTCTGATATAGATTCACGAATTTCTGAACGGCAAATACAAATTGGTTCAGAGGTGTTAAAAGAGATCCGAAAGCGCGTTTCTTTTTTGACGCAAATAGGGTTGACTTATTTGACATTGGACCGACCGATGAAGACATTGTCAGGTGGGGAGTCTCAACGAATTCGCTTAGCTACTCAAATCGGAACACAATTGGTTGGCGTGCTGTACATCATGGATGAGCCTTCGATTGGATTGCATCAGCGCGATAATGAGAAGTTGATTCAAGCCTTGAAAGATTTGCGAGATTTAGGAAATTCGGTTTTGGTCGTCGAGCATGATAAGGATATGATGCTTGAGTCGGATTATATTTTAGATATTGGACCGGGTGCTGGCCGACATGGCGGGCAGGTGATTGGATCTGGGACGCCGGCAGAGTTTGTGAAATTTGATACGCCGACTGCGCAGTTTTTGAATGGTACTTTAGCAATTAAGGCGCCAGCAGTTCGTCGTTCTGGTAATGGCCACACGATCGAATTAAAAGGAGCATCTGGGAATAATTTAAAAGGTGTTTCTGTCTCGTTTCCGCTGGGGAAATTCATTACGGTGACGGGAGTTTCAGGATCTGGTAAATCGACTTTGATACATGATACCTTGGTGTTGAAATTGAAGCAACATTTTGATCGATCGAAAAGAGATCCGTTGCCATTCAAATCGATTACAGGTTTAGAACATATCGATAAAATTATTGAGGTAGATCAGTCGCCGATTGGCCGCACGCCCCGATCGAATCCTGCTACATATACGAATATGTACACGGACATTCGTGCCTTATACTGCGAGTTGCCGGAATCGAAGATTCGAGGTTATAAAGCTGGCCGATTTAGTTTTAATGTGAAGGGCGGTCGTTGTGAGGATTGCGAAGGAGCGGGACGGAAGAAGATTGAGATGGAGTTTTTGCCAGATGTTTTGGTGGAGTGTGAAACGTGTAAGGGCAAACGATTTAATCGGGAGACCTTGGAAGTTCGTTTTAAAGGGAAGTCAATTTCGGATGTGTTAGATATGACGGTAGAGCAGGCATTGGAGTTTTTTGAACACCAACCTCGCATTCATCGCCGAGTTCAAACGTTAGCGGAGGTTGGATTGGGGTACATTACCTTAGGCCAACATGCCACGACATTGTCTGGTGGAGAAGCTCAACGGGTGAAGTTGGCCGAGGAACTGTCCAAAAAAGATACCGGTAAGACCTTGTACGTATTAGATGAACCGACGACCGGATTGCATTTTCAGGATGTGAAGTTGTTACTTGAAGTTTTACAGAAGTTAGTGGATAAGGGTAATACGGTCTTGATTATCGAACACAACTTGGATGTGGTTAAGGTATCAGATTACGTGATTGATATGGGGCCCGAAGGAGGCAATGCAGGGGGTAAATTAGTAGCATCGGGTACTCCTGAGGAGATTTGTAAGGTGAAAGGGAGTGAGACGGGAAGATTTTTAAAGAAGGAGATGTAGGGTAAACGCTGCCGGGGTCGCAGACCCCGGCAGCGTTACCGCTCAAACGACTTATATTCAAAATTATTCTATCAATAACTTGGATATCTTTTCTTCTGTAGAAGTATCTGTTTCGTGAAATTTTTCAAATAATGCCTGGTTGCCAAAAAAGTTTAGTCCTTCTTTTTTGTTGATAATTCTAGGTTTAAATTTCAAATACTCATGATATGACGAGTACGGGTAAAATTCATAGTTTCCATAAATTTCATGCTTTACCGGGTTTAAATGGATGTATTTGATTAAATGCGTCAGGTAGATTAAGGATTCTACAGGTTTTCTTCTGAAAGGTGATTCAAATAATCCGCCAGTTCGATCTGTTGCCCGATTGAACATTTGTGCATGAGAGTTCATGATATTTCCTAATGTTCGACTAATGAAAAGCCCAACGCGCCCCTTGGGTTTAGGCAAAAGATTTAGGTCAGTCAGTTTATCAATTTCTTCATAGGTTTTAATGCGGACAAGCAAATGAAAATGGTTTCCTAATAAACAGAATGCATAGGTGTCTACATAGGGACTAACCTTTTTCTGGTACTTCCAGAGAAATGATCTATAATGTTTGTCTGTAAGAAATAGGGGTTTTTTATCAATACCGCGGGTATAGATATGGAATACTTTATTTTCGATTAGTGGTTCTGTGAAATTTTTCATCTTTTTTTCTTTGAAATTGGGAATAAGGTTTTCTAATTGATTGAAATAAATAGATAAAAATTATCATGATTTTGATTTTTTTGTCTCATGTTTTTGAGGTAGTTTGGTGGTAGATATTGGTAACGCTGCCGGGGTCGTAGACCCCGGCAGCGTTTACCCCCGAACACGATCAACATGACTCAAATAAGCTTCATTACCATCCTTTTAGCCATGGGCTATCTGATCGCCCGGCGTTTTGGACAAATTACAAAAACTATACACCTGGCTAAACCCATATCTATTACTAATTCAAAGGAGCGATGGAAACGTGTTATATTGCTCGCATTGGGGCAAAAGAAGATGTTTGAGAAGCCTTATGTTGGGCTAATGCACCTATTGATTTACCTCGGATTCATCCTAATCAACGTCGAAATTTTAGAAATAATCCTCGATGGAATCCTCGGAACGCATCGAATTTTCGTTCCGTTTTTAGGAAATCTTTACCCCTTAATTATCAATTTTTTTGAAATACTCGCTGGCGGGGTGGTTGTGGCTTGTGTTGTTTTTATCGCCCGTCGATTAAGCAAAAACATCAAAAGACTCGACGCTGCAAGCCACCGCGAATTACAAGGCTTTCCTGTAAAGGATGCCCTACAAATTCTAATCATCGAAATGGTTCTCATGAGTGCCTTGTACACAATGAACGCTGCCGACCCCGAGCAGGCCTTCATTATTTCAAAACACCTTAAACCTTGGCTACCTAACGAAAACCTACATATCATTGAGCAAACAGCTTGGTGGATTCATATTTTGGGAATTTTGGCGTTTGCACTTTACGTGACCTATTCGAAGCACTTACATATCTTTTTCGCCTTCCCTGCAGTGTATTATTCGAATATTGAACCCACTGCCCAAATGTCTGATATGCCGAATGTAACCAATGAAGTTAATATTATGCTCGGGAAACCCGGCGAGCCAAGCAATCCAGATTTGAAATTTGGGGCGCAAGACATTAAGGATTTAACAATCAAAAATGCGTTAGATGCCTATAGCTGCACGGAATGTGGACGCTGTACGGAACAATGTCCAGCCAATCAAACTGGCAAAGCCTTGTCTCCACGTAAAATCATGATGGATACGCGCGATCGTTTGGAAGAATTACAAAAAGACCCTAATTCCACGAACATCTTATTAGGGAATTATATTTCAGCCGAAGAATTACGGGCTTGCACTACTTGTCAGGCCTGTGTCGAAGCTTGTCCCATTCAACTATCCCCACTCGAAATTATTTTGGCTTTACGCCGCTACCAAATCATGGAACAATCCGACGCCCCTGGTGCGTGGAATGCCATGTTTGCCAACATAGAAACCAATCAAGCTCCTTGGAAATTCAACCCAAATGACCGTTTAAACTGGGCCAAATCATGAAAAAAATATTAATCGTTATTGTTGTTTTAGTAGCCTTGTACGCCGTAGGGCCTCATCCGGATGCGCCCACGTTACCTGGACCTTCGTGGAACAATATCCCGAACGAACCTGCAGCTATAACCTCATTCTTACAAGCAAAAGAAGCTCAAAATGGTAATTTGAAGCCAGATAATGCGGGGCAAATTATCTATGCGGATTCAGCAAATCCCCAAAAGACGAAAACCGTTGTGCTTTATATTCACGGCTTCTCCGCTTCGCCCATGGAAGGAAATCCACTTCATAAAGCTATCGCAAAATCGCTGCATGCAAATTTAGTTTTGGCACGGATTGAAGACCATGGTGAATTTCCTACAGATTCCACCATGGCGAAAGCAAGTGCTGATAAATTCTATCAAAGTGTCGAAAACTACTATGCGCTCGCGAAAAAATTAGGGGATGAAGTGATCGTTTTAGGTACTTCTTTCGGAGGCGCAATGTCCTTGGTACTTGCGACTAAACACCCAGAAATAAAGGCATTAATGTTGTATGGTCCATGTATTGCAATCAAAGATCCTACTGCGCCACTTGTCGATAATCCCTGGGGTTTGCAATTAGCACGCGCTGTGATGCGTTCTGATTTCCGAGATATTCCTTCGGTAAGTCCCGGACATAAGAATTATTGGAGTTTGCATTATCGCTTAGAAGGTATCGTAGCGATTCAAAATTTTTTAACACATGAAATGACAGATGCGACCTTTGAACAGGTAAAAGTCCCCGTGTTTTTAGGCTATTATTATCAAGATGAAGCGCACCAAGATAATGTCGTTTCCGTGCAAGCCATGCGTGATATGTTCCCTAAACTAGGAAGTAAAATTAAAAAAGAACAAGCATTTCCTTTGTCGGGTTACCATGTTATTACCTCTGATATCCTAGGTAAACGTGTTGATTTGCCCATTCAAGCATCCCTTGATTTTATACACAAGCTATGACTCCACAATTGATTTTATATGCGGTACCTTTTTTCCTTCTAACGGTTCTTTTTGAATCGTGGTTGGCCTACAAAGAACACCGTGATTTTATTGAAGCCAAAGATTCCCTAACATCCATTGGGCTAGGACTAGGAAATTTAGCTGTCGGTACGATTACCAAAAGCCTTGCATACATTACCTATTTCTATGTTTATGACCATTGGCGTTTGGCCGATTTTCAATTCAATTGGTGGCCGGTTTGGGTATTCGCATTTTTAGCGGAAGACATGACTTATTATTGGGTACATCGCATTTCACATGAAGTTCGATTTTATTGGGCCTCCCACATGGTGCACCATTCTTCCCCGAAATACAATTTGGCAGCAGCTTTACGCCAAACTTGGACAGGTAATTTAACGGGAGGATTTCTGTTTTGGGCCTGGTTGCCTCTATTGGGCGTGCACCCGTTTATTGTGTTCTTTTTCCAACAAACCAGCTTGCTCTACCAATACTGGATTCATACCGAATTCATTCAAAAAATGCCTAATTGGTTCGAACAAGTATTTAATACGCCTTCGCATCACCGTGTACATCATGGAACGGATTTAGATTATTTAGATACGAATTATGCCGGTGTTTTAATTATTTGGGATCGAATTTTTGGTTCATTCCAGTCGGAAAACACCCGCCCGCATTATGGCTTAACAAAACAAATTGAAAGTTATAATCCTGCTAAAATTGCCTTTTACGAGTGGGTGCAAATCGGGAAGGATTTAGTCCATGCCAAAAGTATTAAACAAGTAGCAGGCTACCTGTTTGGCCCTCCGGGTTGGAGCGATGATGGAAGCCGATTAACCGTTGAACAAATGCGTGCGCAAGCGAAAAAGAAATAATCATGGATTTACAAGTTACAACCATGGCCGAGTGGGCCGCGAAGGGGGAAAGCCCCGACTTATTATTTTGGGTAGGTTGTGCGGGATCGTTTGATGACCGACATAAAAAAGTGACTCGTGCATTGGCAGAAATTCTGAACCATGTAGGAATAAAATTTGCTGTACTTGGAACTGAAGAGGCATGTACGGGTGATCCGGCTAGACGCGCAGGAAATGAGTTTTTGTTTCAAATGCAAGCGATGCAAAACATCGAAGTGTTGAATATGTACAGTGTTCAAAAAATTGTCACTGCTTGTCCGCATTGTTTTAATACGTTGAAAAACGAATATCCATCCTTGGGTGGTACTTATGAGGTTATCCACCATAGTCAGTTATTGGCTGATTTATTAGCCGCCGGAAAAATTCAGTTCAACGAGCAAAAAGAAACCATTGCATTTCATGATTCATGCTATTTAGGACGTGGAAATGGTATTTTTGAAGCACCGCGTGAAATTATTACTGGGCTGAAAAAAGAAGTAAAAGAATTAAAAAGTTGTCGGACCAAAGGCCTTTGTTGTGGTGCTGGTGGCGCTCAAGTATTCAAAGAACCCGAATCTGGAACGGAAGATGTTCAAGTAAAACGTACAGGTGAAATACTAGAATCTGGTGTAAATAAAGTAGCTTTGGGGTGTCCTTTCTGCATGGTTATGTTACAAGATGGCTTGAACAAATCCGGTAAGGAACATGAAATCCAAGTAGTCGATCTAGCTGAATTAGTTCAGCAAAGTTTAAAGTAAGATGTATATACCTTTTGAGGAAATGCCAGCTCAGGCACGTATTTGGGTTTATCAAGCCTCTCGTAGCCTTCAAGCACAGGAACTTGATCAAATCAAGCAAACGTTAACACAATCTTGTCAAGTTTGGGAAGCACATGGTGCTCCTTTACAAGCTTCGTTTGAAATCAAATATAATCAAGTGATCATCGTAGCCGTAAATGAAGCTTTGAATGCTGCGTCGGGTTGTTCCATCGATGCATCGACACGTTGGTTTAAGGCGTTAGGTGAAGCCTTGCAGGTTGATTTTTTCAGTAGAGATGTGGCCGTAGTACGAAATGAGCAAGTGGAATTATTACCCTTGGGCCATTTAAAAAAAGCAGTTGAGTCTGGGAATTTGACCCACAAGGATCAAATTATCACACCCTTATTGCAAACTGTTCAGCAATATCGCGAATCGTGGTTGAGCACGGCCGCTGATTCTTATTTAAAACGTTATTTTTAAGATGGCTGAAGATTTAATCATTCCCCAGGGCTCTCGTTCGGAACAATATGAAGCCCTTTTTCCGCAGATTCAAGGACTCATTGCGGGTGAAAATGACCTGACCGCTAACCTTGCAAATATTGCTGCGGCGATTAAAGAAGTTTTCGGATTTTTCTGGGTAGGTTTTTATTTAGTCAAAGAAAATCAATTGGTCTTAGGGCCCTTTCAAGGCCCCGTTGCCTGCACGCGTATTCCTTTTCACAAGGGCGTATGTGGACATGCATATACGATTGCCGAAACGGTGATTGTACCTGATGTAGAAGCCTTTCCAGGACACATTGCATGTGCATCTGCATCCAAATCTGAGATTGTTTTGCCCGTAAAAAATCAGGTTGGAGAAGTAACAATGGTGCTGGACGTCGACTCAGATGTGCTCAACGACTTTTCAGAAATAGACCAAAAAGGTCTCGAGAAAATTCTTGGGTTGATTAGCGAAGCTTGGCAATAACCGTTTCGCTACCTACCGGTTTATCCCCGATATTCACACAGATTTCGGCATCTAAGGGTAGATAAATGTCTATACGACTACCAAATTTGATGAAACCAAATTCTTGACCTTGTGTTACCTGGTCACCTTCTTTGACATACCAACAAATCCGTTTCGCAAGCGCGCCGGCAATTTGGCGGAATAATACTTCAGTTCCATTTTCGTGCTTCACAACACAAGTTGTGCGCTCATTTTCGGTGCTTGATTTTGGATGCCAAGCTACCAAGTATTTACCCGGATGGTATTTGAAATAAGTTACGATCCCTGAAATAGGATTGAAATTCACGTGCACGTTGATCGGTGACATGAAAATAGATACTTGTTTTCTTTTGCCTTTAAAATATTCGGGTTCTTCAACTTCTTCAATCACTACAACCTTGCCATCTGCCGGAGCGATGATATGCTTAGGATTAATTACCGTGTGACGTTTAGGAACACGGAAGAATTGTAAGATAATTAAATAGAATAGTGCCGTTATAACGATTACGACTTCGCGTAGGATAGCTTGTTCGGGAAAAAAATAAGCCATTAGCCCATTAATCACTAAAACGATAAGTAAAGTACTGATTAATAATGATTTTCCTTCGCGGTGTAATGTCATAAATCGAATTGTTTTACGCTATTTTTATAGCTTAAAGACAAAATTACTACATTTTTTGCGCCCTTACCTAAACAATATTCAATTTTTGTATAAAAAAAATGCATTTTTGAGTTGATTTAAAATTATTGCATGCGATTGTTTTCACAGCTAAACTTGTTTTTCATACTTCTCTTTGGGGCGATTCCCATGTCAGCCCAAGTGTTTTCATGGCGTGAACCAGAATCATCTACTTGTTATAAAATTGATTTTACATTGAATCGATTATATGAATCCAATGTGCAAGGTCAATGGCAAGAGAAAGGTGAAGTGAATTACTTGAATGTGAAGTTGGGGGATTTGTATTCGAGTTCCAATGCAATTAATCCGATGAAATTAAAAGGTCGAAAAGGTACTTTTTTAGTCATGGAATGCAGTGGGCAAGTGTATTATTTTGATTTGGCTACTCGAACTATTTCCCGCGAAGATTTAACTTTTTATCGAGGTGCGAATTGCCAAGCTGTACAATTTGCACGGAAAGATACTTTATATAGCTTGGGTGGATACGGGTTTTGGCAATCAACCAATGTCATGACTCAATTTAACTTTGTTTCAAAGGAATGGACTCATATTCTTGCCTCGGGTGAAATCCCTAAAGCTATTCATAAGAAGCGGGCCATTTATTTGCCTGGCATAGATCGATTCATCGTTTTAGGGAGCCATCGCATAAATCAAACAGAATCAGCGGATATTACCGAAAGTGATTATTCAATTTATGATTATCAGTTTACCACTAAAAAATTTGTTAAGTTAGGTCAAGTCCACGAACCTTTATTGAGGCAACTTTTGGAAGGCGAGAGTAGTAATTTTATTCTCGCTATGGGGAGGTATATTGTCTTTTCACCTTTTCAAGGCGTTCCAGGATATAACCATGATTTATTGTATATCATTGATGTTAAAGATTCGTTTAAAGCTTATTTATGGACAAATCCTGCCCGGTTCCAAATTCGTAAATTCATTGAGGAAAGAGGAATCATTTACAATGTATTTTCAAAAGGGGAAACGCTATTCTTGCCTCAAGCGCTCGAAACTTATCCAGTAGGAGGGTTTAAAATTGTTGAAATTCCGATTAAAACGATGTTGGCTGAAAGTAAGCCTTTAGGGGCAATCATGGAAAGATCGTTGATCGATACGATGCAAGATTTTGCGCTTATCGGATTGGGTGTGCTTATCTTATTTTTTGTTTTACGTTTTCTAATTTCATTAAAACGCCGTAAAAAGAAGAATCAATTACGCATGATTCTTGGCCCTAATGAAAAACAATTTTTAGATTTTTTACGCCTTAATTACCGGCAAGGATATGTTTCTGGGCATCAAATAGTCGCCTTTTTTGGGAAACATAAAAGTAGCCCCGAATCGCAAAGGCAATTCAGGGCTAAATTAATTGAAGGTCTGAATAAATCGCTGGGAGTAATTTTCCCTGGCGAGCAAGTACTAGATATTCAGGCGGATGATAAAGATCAACGGATGCTGACTTACCGACTTACTGATTCGATTTATCAAGCACTTAAAAAACTATAAATTCTTTTCTAAGAAATTTGTTAACATGTAATACAAATGTAAACGGGTATTTCCGCCGGAGATTCCATGGTTACGGTTTGGATAATAGAATGTTTGAAATTGCTTATTTGCTTTAATCAAAGCATCTTCTAATGCGACTGCATTTTGAAAGTGTACGTTATCGTCTCCTGTTCCATGTACTAATAGTAAGTTGCCTTTCAATTTGTTTACATGGTATACAGGTGAGTTTTCATCATAGCCCGACGGGTTTTCTTGCGGAGTGCGTTGGTATCTCTCCGTATAAATCGAATCGTAAAAACGCCAGTTAGTCACCGGGGCAACCGAAATCGCAGCTTTAAATACATCAGCTCCTTGCATCAAGCAATTGGATGACATGAATCCTCCATAGCTCCAACCCCAAATACCGATACGACTTGCATCTACATACGGTAAATTTCCGATGAATTTGGCTGCGAAAATTTGATCTTGAACCTCAATGCGACCTAGGTTTTGGTAAGTGATTTTCTTAAAGGCTACTCCTCGGCCGCCTGTTCCACGATTATCTACACAATAGATCAAATAGCCTTTTTTCAACAACATTTGATACCAGTAAAAATCAGCACCCGGATAAGCATCCAATACTTGCTGGCTCCCCGGTCCACCATAAACATGCATCAAAACGGGATATTTTTTGTTCGGGTCAAAGTTAGCCGGCTTAATCCAGTAAGCATTCAAATGATCCCCATTCGCCAAAGGAATTTCGAAGAATTCACGGGGTGAAATTTGATATTCGGTGATTTGCGCTTGTAATTTTTGATTGTCTTCTAACACACGAACTAAACCTTTACTCGCATGGTATAAAGCAATACTTAACGGTTTTTTCGCAGAACTGTGGTTAAGAATGTAATACGAATAGTCGGGGCTAAAGCTCGCTGAATTCGTTCCTGCTAGGGTTGAAATCACTTTCTTCCCCGTACCATCTAATTTGATTGAATAAACTTGTCGGCCTATCGGGCTGACCTCTGTGGAATTAAAATACAAAGTTTTCGTTTTTTCATTGTACCCGTACAGGTCATCTACCTCCCAGTTTCCTGATGTAATCGGGCTGAACTTGCCCGTTGCAATTTCACCTAGGTAAAGGTGTTTAAATCCGCTGCGTTCCGAGCTGAAAATAAACGTTTTCCCATCAGTTAAATAGGTGAAATCATTTCCTACGGCCTCTATTTCAATGGATGTTTCTGCGTGCTCTTCATAGATTAAGCTGTTAATGGCTTTGCTGATGCTGTAATGCAATAATTCCATGTGGTTTTGAAGTCGGTTCAAACGAATAAAACCTACTACATCTGGATTTTTTGTCCATTTCAAACGTGGGATATATTGGTTTTTTTCTGGGCCCACAGGGATCGCCTGCGTTTTGTTTTCATCCAATAGAGCCACCGAAAGGCTCACGATGGAATTAGCTTCTCCTGCTTTGGGATATTTGTAGCGGTAATCTTTCGGATATAAATCTCCCCACATTTGCATGTTGTATTCGGGTACTTGACTTTCGTCAAAGGTGTAGAAGGCGATTTTTTTGCTGTCGGGCGACCAGGTAAAAGCTTTTGCGAACGAAAATTCTTCCTCATACACCCAGTCACATGATCCATGGATGATGTGATTAAATTTACCGTTCGTCGTAATCGCGGTTTCTTTTCCACTAGCAATGTCTGTCCAGAACAGGTTGTTATCCCGAACAAATGCTACGCGTTTTCCATCCGGAGAAAGCGTAGCATGCATTTGCTTTCCGCCTTGTGATAACAAACGAAGGGAGTTGTTTGTCCGAGAAAAGATGTAATTTGTTTCCTTTGAACTTCTTCGGTAGATAGCCTCTGATGCCGTGCCGATTAGGATGGTTTGTTCGTCGGAGGATAAAGAAAACTGTTGCACATGAATGCTGCCTCCTGTACTTGTTTTGTGAATCGCTTCGTCAAAAAGAGTTTCTGATTTGCTTGGGTCTAAAATATTGTATTTAAGGATTTTACCTTCTTTTAGTTCCAAGTACGATTGGCCATCTTGCGACCAATTGAGGTTTTGAATGCTTTTTTGTCGGAAAGTGGGTTTCGCCCAAATATCCTCTAGGGTAATGTCTTTTTGTGCAAATGCGGCTGTAGAACCTAATAATAGGATGCCCACAAGTAGTTGTTTGATGTTCATTGTTTGATGGAAGTAGGTTAATCTTGAAAAATGACAATGGGGTCTGTTTCAACCACATTGCTAGTTTGTAATGCGTTATCGCGTATGTAAATTTGAAATTTTAAGGTGTCGTTTTTGGGCGTAAATAATGGAGAATAGCCTTTGTAAAAGGCATAAACGAATTGAGTGGAATAATCGACGGAGCCTTCGATGGGACCAGGTTTTTGGTCGGCTTTGAACTTAAAATTCATGAGTCCGCCTAAACTAGGGCTAAAAGTAATTGGGATAAATTTTCCATTTTTCTGAAGTAAAACGTTAACCTCAAAATTGCGAAAATCCTTGTATTTCGTTGGATTGGCTTTTAGGTCTTCTTGTGTGATTCCTAAATCGCCATCTCCGTCTTGGAAGCGAATAGACATGACAACAGAGTCGATTTTCGCTTTGCCTCCAAATCCATCGTTACTTGTTTTAGTGATTTTTTGAATTTGACTGAAGCTAATGGAAGGAGTGAAGCTCCATTGAGGTTCCTTGACGCAAGACAAAAGCCCAACCAAGATTACTAAAAAGCCTGAAATACGAATGCTCCATGTCATAATTCGTAAAGTTAATGATTTGGTTTAATTTTGTATGAATATTCAAAAAAAGCCATGGGGTCTGAATTGAACATGTGGGAGTCTTGGCGATTAGAGCTCAGAAAAAAGGTTCTAGCGATGTGTGATGCGGATTTTGAGTCCATTGCTCTCGAGATGTTTCGTTTTACTTGGACCTATAATCCCTTGTATAAACAGTATCTTGATTTACTTCAAATTGACGCGCAGGCCGTTAAGTCATTACTGGATATTCCTTTTTTACCAATTGAGCTTTTTAAAAGCCACCGTGTTCAAACGGGTTTTGGTTCGGTATTATTTGCTTTTGAGAGTTCGGGAACTACGGGGCAAGTCCCATCCAAACATCCCGTTTGCGATCCTGAATTTTACCAGAAACAATCCAAACGTATTTTTGAATCGCAATATGGACCGCTGTCGGATTACCATATTTTCGCGCTATTACCCTCTTATTTAGAACGAAGTACCTCGTCTTTGGTCTTTATGATGGATTACTTCATCAAGGAATCAGGTTCGCCTATTTCCGGTTTTTTCTTGAATCAATACGACGAGCTTGTTTCCCAAATAAAAAAGGGCTTGCTATCGAATCGTAAAATCTGGGTCATGGGAGTGACATTTGGTTTATTAGATTGGGTAGATTCAGGTCAGGATTTTTCCTTCTGGAAAGAGGCCGTTGATGCGGGCCGATTAATTGTGATGGAAACGGGAGGAATGAAAGGCCGACGAGAAGAATGGATTCGGGAGCGGGTGCATGAATTTTTGAAAACATCCATGGGTATTGAACATATTGCTTCTGAATATGGCATGACTGAACTATTTTCGCAAGCCTATGCGTCTAGCGATGGGATTTTTTCACCAGGAATTTCCATGCGTGTACAATTGCGTGAGGTGACTGATCCTTTTGCCAAAGTGACAACTCCAGGTCGTGTGGGAGGAATTCAAATCATCGATTTGGCAAATATCGATTCATGCCCATTTATCGAGACGCGTGATTTGGGCGCTTTAAATGAAGATGGCATTCGATTTAAGGTATTAGGCCGATTCGATAATTCAGAAATCCGAGGCTGTAACTTGATGGTTGATCAAGGATGGGGAACGAGCCAAGCAGAGCCGTCCGCATAAAATTCATTTTTCCAGATCGGAACTTCTTGTTTTAGGGTATCAATAAGCCACTCGCAGGCTTTGAAAGCCTCCGCGCGGTGTACGGAACAAACGCCGATAATTACGGCAATATCTCCGATCTCTAATTTTCCGGTGCGATGCGCCACACTGATTTTGCGAATGGGCCATTTTTCTGCGGCTTCATTGGCGATTCGATCCATTTGTTTTTTGGCCATGGCCGAATAGGCTTCCATGGTTAAATGTTCGACATCTTTATTTTGATTCTTATTTCGTATTGTTCCCACAAATAGACAAATGCCACCAGCCTCAGGGTCTTGAAGATAGCTGTATGTTTCATCAATGGATAATTGCGATTCGCTCAGGAGAATTTGGTGGGTCATTTGCGCGTATAGGTGATGTAGCTGTATTGGTAGGCGTTTTTTTCGTCGGTGATGCCCCTTTCTTTTTCCGTGACCTCAAATGTTTCCATAGGAATTTCGGGGAAATAAGCATCGCCTTCAAAAATATCATGCAATTGTGTAACCAATATTTGGTCTGCCAAAGCTAAACTCAGTGTATAAATTTCAGCGCCACCCACGATGAAAATGTCTTCGCGTGTAATGGATTTGGCTTTTAAAATAGCCTCTTCAACGGAATGAGCGATGATTACACCCTCGATTTGTAAGTCGGCTTGTCGACTAATCACAATCGTTGTGCGATTAGGCAGTGGTTTCCCGATGGACTCAAATGTCTTTCTGCCCATGATGATGACATGGCCGGTAGTCAGGGACTTGAATCGCTTCAAGTCGGCAGGTAAATGCCAAATCAATGTATTGTTTTTGCCGATTACCCGATTTTCATCGAAGGCCACTAAGATTTTTAGCACGATTTTAGGTTTTAATTGTCAAAAATAAGGGAAATTTTGGCTGGATTACCTTCAAGAATTTTATTTTCAAAAACGCTTCACTTTTCGGGCTTAAAGCCCTAATTTTGTACAATTTTTGAGCCTAGTGTTATGGGCTTGCAAATTGCTAATCATTACTCTTAAAATTATACCATCTCGTGCCTAAAGATTCGTCGATTAAATCCGTCCTAATTATTGGTTCTGGTCCCATTGTCATTGGTCAAGCCTGTGAATTTGATTACTCTGGTTCTCAAGCCGCTCGCTCCTTGCGTGAAGAGGGCATTGAAGTTATCTTGATTAACTCAAATCCGGCAACCATTATGACTGATCCGATGAATGCGGATCATGTGTACTTAAAACCTTTGGAGAAGGCTTCGATTATTCACATTTTGGAAAATCACAAGATCGATGCGGTTTTACCTACCATGGGTGGACAAACCGCTTTGAACTTGGCGATCGACTGTGATGTGGCAGGAATTTGGGCAAAATATGGGGTGAAGATTATCGGGGTGGATATTGCGGCGATTGAAACGACGGAAGATCGTGAGAAGTTCCGTTTGAAGATGTTGGAAATCGGAGTAGGTGTTTGTAAAGGGCGTACTGCTCGTTCATTTCTGGAGGGAAAAGAGATTGCGCAAGAGACGGGTTTTCCATTAGTAATTCGTCCTTCATTTACCTTAGGAGGAACAGGTGGTGGATTTGTGCATGATCCCAAGGATTTTGATGCAGCGTTAAATAAAGGTTTGCATGCTTCGCCTACGCATGAGGTATTGGTCGAGCAATCCATTATGGGATGGAAAGAATATGAATTGGAATTGTTGCGTGATAATTTAGGGAACGTGATTATCATCTGTTCGATTGAGAACTTTGATCCGATGGGTATTCACACAGGAGATTCCATTACGGTAGCTCCAGCGATGACGTTACCGGATACCATTTACCAACGCATGCGTGACATGGCCATCAATATGATGAATGCCATCGGACAATTCGCAGGTGGTTGTAACGTACAATTCTCTCTGAATCCTGAAACAGATGAGATTATTGCCATTGAAATTAATCCACGTGTTTCTCGCTCATCAGCTTTAGCATCCAAAGCAACAGGTTACCCGATTGCGAAGATCGCAGCGAAAATGGCGATTGGGTACAATTTAGATGAATTAACGAATGCGATTACGGGTACAACTTCAGCTTATTTTGAGCCAGCTTTGGATTACGTGATTGTGAAAGTTCCACGCTGGAACTTTGATAAATTTAAAGGTTCTGACCGTACCTTAGGACTTCAAATGAAGTCGGTGGGTGAAACCATGGGGATTGGTCGTAATTTCCAAGAAGCCTTACAGAAAGCGTGTCAATCTCTAGAGATTAAACGCAACGGTATGGGCGCAGACGGGAAAGAATTACGTGATCAAGACGCAATTATGCACTCCTTGTCAAATCCTTCATGGAATCGGTTGTTTCATATCTACGATGCCTTCAAGATGGGTATTTCGTTTAAGACAATCCAACAAGCTACTAAAATCGATAAGTGGTTCTTGAATCAAATTGAAGATTTAGTGCGTGTGGAACGAGAAGTGGAGAAGTACACGATTTCAAACGTGCCCAAAGAATTATTGGAAGAAGCAAAGCACAAAGGTTTTGCCGATCGCCAAATTGCGCATTCCTTGCGTTGCCTTGAATCTGAAGTTTATGACAAGCGTAACGAGATGGGGATTAAGCGTATTTATAAATGTGTAGACACATGTGCGGCGGAATTTGAAGCGAAGACACCGTACTATTATTCGACTTTCGGTCAAGTAGGAACGGATGTGTTGGATAATGAATCTCAAGTTACTCCGAAGAAGAAAGTGGTTGTTTTGGGTTCAGGGCCTAACCGGATTGGGCAGGGAATTGAATTTGATTACTCGTGTGTGCATGGGGTATTGGCAGCAAAAGAGGCTGGTTATGAGACAATCATGATTAATTCGAATCCGGAGACGGTGTCTACCGACTTTGATATTGCGGATAAATTATACTTTGAGCCTGTGTTCTGGGAGCATGTGTATGACATTATTCAACATGAGAAACCGGAAGGGGTTATTGTCCAATTAGGTGGTCAAACTGCTTTGAAATTGGCTGAAAAACTGTCGAAATACGGTATTAAAATCATTGGTACTTCTTATGAGGCTTTGGATTTGGCGGAAGATCGTGGCGCATTCTCAAGTTTATTGAAAGACTTGGAGATTCCTTATCCGAAGTTTGGCGTTTGTGAAGATGCCGATAATGCGGTGGCTTTAGGTCGTGAATTGGGGTATCCATTATTGGTTCGTCCTTCGTATGTGTTAGGTGGTCAGTCGATGAAAATCGTGATCAACGAGCAAGAATTGGAGCAACACGTAGTCGATATATTACGCGATATCCCAGGGAATAAAATCCTTTTGGATCATTTCTTGGAGAATGCGATTGAAGCGGAGGCGGATGCGATTTGTGATGGAGAAGATGTGTACATCATCGGAATGATGGAGCATATTGAACCGGCTGGTATTCACTCAGGCGATTCGCATTCTGTATTGCCTCCGTTTGATTTGTCAGACAATGTCATCAAACAAATCGAAGATCATACACGCAAAATCGCGGTAGCATTAAAAACCAAAGGCTTGTTGAATATTCAGTTTGCGGTGAAAGATGAGATTGTATACATCATTGAAGCAAATCCCCGCGCGTCACGTACTGTGCCATTTATTTGTAAGGCGTATCAAGAGCCGTATGTGAATTACGCGACGAAAGTGATGTTAGGAGATAAAAAGGTGAAGGATTTTAATTTTCAACCGGTCAAAAAAGGATACGCGATTAAAATTCCTGTGTTTTCTTTCAGCAAATTTCCGAATGTGAATATGGAATTAGGGCCTGAAATGAAGTCGACGGGTGAAGCGATATACTTCATTGATGATTTGAAGGATGATTTTTTTCGCAAGGTTTACGGGGAACGTAATTTGTATTTGAGTCGTTAATAGGCTATGTTAAAAATATTAGGCTTAATTTTTCTGTTTTATTACATCATTTGGCCCTTGATCAAATTTTTGATGAAAGGCTATGTCATCACACAGGTGCATAGAAAGATGTCTGAGCAGGAAATACGCAATCAACAAAAATCGTATGCTCGTAAGGAGGGTACGATTGATGTGGATTATGTTCCACCAAAACAAAAAGCCAAGTCAGATAGTTTAACGGGGGATTATGTCCCTTTTGAAGAAGTTAAGGAATAAGTATGTTGAAAGGCATTATTGTTTATTTCTTGTTTTTATTTTGTTTGTTAACGAAAGATGGTATTTCGTTAGCAATTGAGGTTATTCGTGAAAAAGGAAATATTGCCTGTGAGTTGAACTTGTCTGATTCCTTTGAGGAAGATAGTTCCGACGATTTTTTTGACAGTGAAGATTTTGGATTCGAGTTAACTTTAAATGCCTTTGATGGATTTATTGACAAATCCATTGATGATCAGGATCAGAAATCGGTATTAAATGTGCTCTTAGAGCATGTGAGTCCCCCTCCCCGCAGCGTATAATGCGCGTGCCTTATTGAAACAAAATCATAAAATTTTCTTGTAAAAATGCCTTAAGGGGCATAATTAATGTGAACCATGCAAACATTCGCCTACGCGTCTGTGTTTGTCTGTCTAACTTTTGTAGCAATTGCGCAGGGGAAAAATTATAAAAACCAGATAAACAGGACATTGACAGAAAAGGTGTTCCTAGTAAAGCCTGTTGAGGAAAAAGAGCAGCAGCCTTCGAATCAAACACCTAAGTACCAACAAAATAAGCCTAATGTAACTTGGGCTGACACATTTAAAATAAAAACAAAAATGCCTTCATATAAACAACATGAAGGAAGACCTAATTAGTACATATGAAAAAATATCTCTTTGGATTGTTATTGCTGAGTGCGTGCACCTCTAAAACGGAAGATGCAGCGGAAATTCAGACGCTTGAAGTTTCGACTCCTATTTCGTTAGATACAACGATTCGTCAGGAATTCGTAGCTGATATACATGCGATTCAAAATGTTGAGATCCGTGCTCGGGTCAAAGGTTATTTGGATCGTATTTTGGTTGACGAAGGTAAGCCAGTAAAAAAAGGCCAGGTTATGTTTACGATCAATAGCCAAGAATATGTAGCTGATTTGGCTCGTGCGAAGGCCGTGCTCAGTCAAGCAACTGCAGATTTAAAGGCTGAGGAATTAACCCTGGTAAATACCCGTTTGCTGGTGGATAAAAATGTCATATCCAAAAATCAATTGGCCATTTCATTAGCTAAAGTTGATGGGTTAAAAGCAAAGAGGGAAGAGGCTCTTGCTCATGTACGCTCTGCTGAACTCAAAGTAGATCATTCGAATATCCGCGCCCCTTTTGATGGGGTGGTTGACCGACTGCCATTTAAGCGTGGTAGTTTGGTAGATGAAGGAACATTGCTGACAACGCTTTCCGATAATGCGAGTGTATTTGCTTATTTTAATGTTTCCGAGCAGGAGTATTTAGCATTCAGTCAGAAAGGGGGAGTCAACCAATCTTCTATGGTAGAATTGTTATTGGCGAATGGGGAAACTTATTCCGAAAAAGGAGTTGTGGAAACCATTGAAGGAGAGTTTGATAAAAATACTGGCAATATTGCCTTCCGTGCCCGATTTGCAAATCCGAATAAACTGTTACGTCATGGTGCCTCTGGCAAAATTCAATTGCCTAAAAAGCTGGTTGGTTATTGGGCTATTCCACAGAAATCGGTCTTTGAAATTCAAGAAAAAAGTTATGTATTTGTCAAAGATCCAACAGGCGTCGTGAAGATGAAAGGGATCTCACCTGATGTTCGTATCCCTCATTTTTACTTAGTAAAAAGTGGATTTAACTCGCAAGATACCGTGCTAATTGAGGGTATCCAATTGGTCAAACAAGGTCAAAAAATCAAGTCGACTTTCAAGCCAATGCGTCAATTGTTAAACGAATATAAAGCACTTTAAGATGGTACAACAATTTATAACGCGGCCGGTCTTATCGATCGTTGTATCGATTTTTATTGTGATTTTAGGGGTAATTGCCATGAAGCAATTGCCTATTACCCAATTTCCGGATATTGTACCTCCTGCTGTAACCGTAACGACCAAATATACAGGTGCAAATGCAGAGGTATGTGCCAAAGCCGTTGTGACCCCCTTGGAACGTGCAATCAATGGTGTGGCAGGCATGACTTATATGACTTCGGTTTCTGGTAACGATGGTACGAGCATCATTCAGGTATATTTTGAGGTCGGAACAGACCCGGATGTCGCGGCGGTTAACGTCCAAACTCGTGTTCAAACCGTACTCGATGAATTGCCTGAGGAAGTAATCAAAGCTGGGGTAATTACAGAGAAGGAGGTGAACAGTATGTTATTGTACGTGAACTTACTAAGTGAAGATTCAGATATCGACGAGAAGTTCATTTACAATTTTGCGGATATCAACGTGCTTCCCGAATTGAAGCGAATTGATGGGGTAGGCTTTGCTGATATCATGGGCCAGAGAGAATATGCGATGCGTATTTGGCTACATCCAGACCGATTATTCGCGTACAAACTTTCTGCGGAAGATGTCATCCAGGCTTTACGCAATCAAAACGTAGAGGCAGCGCCTGGTAAAATAGGTGAGAGTTCTGGGAAGCACCCACAAGCTTTACAGTATGTCATGCGCTACACAGGAAAGTTTACGCAGGTGGCTGAATATGAGAATTTAGTTATCAAGGCAACTGAAACAGGTCAAATTTTGCGCTTAAAGGATTTGGCAGACGTTGAGTTTGGCTCATTGGATTATGATGTGCTTTCCAAGGAAAATGGCCGACCATCTGCTGCGATTCTTTTAAAGCAACGTCCCGGTTCAAACGCAGCTGAGGTTATTGATAACGTGAAAAAACGTTTGGCTGAATTGAAAACGACAACCTTTCCTCCGGGCATGGGTTTCACGATTTCATATGACGTTTCCCGCTTCTTGGATGCATCGATTCACGAAGTAATTAAGACTTTACTCGAGGCGTTCTTACTTGTGGCTTTGGTGGTGTTTATTTTCTTACAAGATTGGCGTGCCACGCTTGTCCCAATCATCGCGGTACCTGTTTCACTCGTAGGTACGTTTACTTTCATGCTGGCCTTTGGGTTTTCCATCAATTTGTTGACCTTATTTTCCCTTGTATTAGCCATTGGCATCGTTGTGGATAATGCCATTGTTGTCGTCGAGGCCGTTCATGCAAAGATGGAGGAAAAAGATATGCCTGTTTTAGCAGCGACGCAAGAAGCCATGCATGAAATTTCGGGGGCTATTTTGGCCATTACCTTGGTGATGGGCGCAGTGTTTGTGCCTGTGGCATTTTTATCGGGACCAATTGGCGTGTTTTTCCGGCAGTTCTCTGTGACAATGGCAATATCTATTGCTTTGTCCGGATTGACAGCTTTGACCTTAACACCCGCGCTTTGTGTGTTATTGTTAAAAAAGCCAGAACACAATCAAACGAATTGGCTTGGAAAATTCTTTCATGCTTTCAATCAACGCTATGATCAAATTGCTCAAAAATATTTGCTTTGGGTAGGCACGTTGATTAGCAAGCGGATATTGATGTGGTTGATTTTATTAGGCTCCGTTGCGGGAACTGTTGTATTAGCTGGTATTGTGCCTAGCGGATTTATTCCTTCGGAGGATCAAGGGACTTTATATGTAAATGCTACGACTCCGGCTGGGGCTACCTTGGAGCGGACAGAAGGCGTAATGGATCAAGTGTTTAAGTCGATAAAAGGGGTTGATGCTATTGAGTCCTTTTCTACGTTGGCCGGCTTTAGTTTATTGACCGATGGCTCCGGGGCTTCTTATGGAACCGGGATTATTACGTTGAAACCTTGGGAAGAACGCGAGGAAACCGTCGATGAATTAACGGAAATTATTCGTTCGAAAACGAATGGAATTAAGGATGCGAGTATTCAATTTTTCCCGCCTCCGGCTGTTCCTGGATTTGGAAATGCCTCCGGTTTTGAATTTAGAATTCAGGATCACAGTGGTTCAGGTGACTTACAGAAATTGGCAGCCGTTTCCAATGAATTCGCTAAGAAATTAAACGAAAAGCCAGCGATTCAAAACACCTTCTCAAGTTTTGACCCGAGTTTTCCTCAGTATATGTTGGAGGTAGATCAAGAGGCAGCTGCACAAAAAGGGGTGAATGTACTTCCAGCAATGGATAACTTGCAAACGTTATTGGGAAGTTTTTATGCGACGAACTTCATTCGTTTTGGCCAGATGTACAAGGTGATGGTACAAGTGGATCCTCGTTACCGGGCGCATCCTGATGATGTATTGAAGTTTTATGCAAAAAATAAAGCGGGTGACATGGTGCCTTACTCCTCTTTTGTGAAAATGAAACGCGTATATGGTCCTGAGCAATTTACTCGTTACAATATGTTTACTTCGGCTATGGTAAATGGCGAGCCTGCACCTGGCTTCTCGTCAGGAGCTGTTCTGGAGATAATTCGTTCGGAGGCATTGAAAAGCCTGCCTAGAGGTTATACCTTAGAGTGGTCAGGTATGACGCGGGAAGAGGATTTGGCGGGTAATCAGGCCATCTTCATTTTTGCGATTTGTTTGTTGTTTGTGTATTTACTACTCGCGGCACAATATGAATCCTTCCTGTTACCATTCCCAGTATTATTATTTCTGCCCATGGGAGCGATGGGGACTTATGCATTCTTATATCTATTTGGCTTACAAAACAACATTTATGCGCAAGTAGCGCTCGTAATGTTGATCGGTTTGTTAGGGAAGAATGCAATCTTGATTGTCGAGTTTGCAATTGCAAAACAGAAAGAAGGGGCATCGATTATTCAGGCTGCGAAAGAAGGAGCCTTCTCTCGTTTGCGTCCCATTTTGATGACCTCTTTCGCATTTGTTGCAGGGTTAATTCCCTTAATGATTGCTTCGGGTGCTGGGGCGATTGGTAACCGGACGATTGGTACTGCCTCAGCCGGCGGGATGATTTTAGGGACAATAGGTGGTTTATTAGTAATTCCGGGCTTGTATGTTGTCTTTGCAACACTCTCGGCTAAATGGTCAACAAATGAGAAATAGATGTTGGATGATACTTTTGGTTTTCGGCATCAGTGCATGTCAAACAAATTTGCGTTTCCAGAATCGGGTAGATGCGGATTTAGTAAACTATCGCCAAAACAGTGAACAAGCATCTGTTTCAGATGTTCAGGCTTGTTGGAAACGAGATAGTTTATTGGTCCAACTCATTGATTCGGTTTTGGTGAGGAGCAATGATATTAAAATCGGATTTTTAGAAATGGCGATGTCGCGAGCGGATTTTGCTTATCAACGTGGACTGCGAAAGCCCGTGGCGGCAGGTGTTATTCAACCCAGCTTGAAACGTTTTGGAAAATACACGATGGATGGAGTAGGTAATTTTGATACGCAGTTTTCACCTAACATTTCCAAAGATCAAATTATCCCTGAAAATTTGCCTGATTTGCTCATAGGGATGCAGGCTAGCTGGGAATGGGATATTTGGGGCAAATTAGCTAAACGGAAAAAGGCTAGTGCATTACGGTATTTAGCCACGGAGTCTGGCCAGCAGTGGTTGATTACATCCTTGGTTTCGGAGGTTGCCAGTGCCTATGGCCAATTGGTCTCGCTGGATCAGGAATTGGAGATTTTGAAAACAAATATTTCCATTCAGCGGAAGGCGTTTGAGTTAGTCCAAGTTCAAAAGGAGGCTGGTACGGTGAATGAATCTGCGGTCCAACAATTAGAAGCGCAATTGTTGAATTCCCGAGCGCAAGAAGGGGATGTATTGCAACAAATTACTGTACTTGAAAATCAGGTTCGTTATTATTTGAACAAGCCAGGTGCTAAAATAAAGCGATCTCCTTATCCATTTCAATGTGCGTTGGATAGCACGATGTTTGCGCGGGTCAAGATTGATCAATTAGAGAATCGCCCAGATATCCGACAGGCAAAATTGAATTTATCTGCGGCTTTCGAGTCCAAAGAAAGTGCCAAGTTGGCGCTTAAACCGTCGGTGGTTTTGTCCGGAGTCTTAGGTGTGCAAGGTTTTCAGCCTGCGTATTTATTTCAATTGCCGGCATCTATGGCTTACCAGCTCTTGGGAGGAATTACAACACCTTGGTTGAACCGTTCAGCGATTACAGCAGACATACTTCGATCGGATGCCCAATGGAAGTCGCTAGACTTAGCCTACCAAAATGCCTTAATCAAGGGTTATTTGGAATGGGATACGGAGGTCAAATCGTTGGGCTATTTGCAAAGACAGAATCAATTGAAGGAACGCGAAGTTTTACTGACGAAAGGCGCTATCAACACGGTTGGGACATTGTTTTTAACTGCCAATGCGAATTACTTGGAGGTATTGACAGCTCAACAAAATGCATTACGGTCTGAGTTAGAACTACTGGAGATTTCTAGAAAACGTTGGACACATGCGATTCAATTGTACCGCGTTTTAGGTGGTGGCTGGTAAAACAAGCGATTCGATGACCTTCGGAAAATCTCGATGTTCTAAAACTTGTCCTTTTTTCGCTACATCTTCCGGCGTGTCACTAGGCAATACTGGGAAAGAACGCTGGAAGATGATAGCACCTTCGTCATAATGTTCGTTCACATAATGGATAGTGATGCCGGATTCTTTTTCGCCAGCTTCGACTACCGCCTCATGGACGAAGTGACCATACATACCTTTCCCGCCAAATTTCGGTAATAAAGCGGGATGTAGATTTACGATGCGTTGCGGATAGGCTTGAACATATTCCGAAGGAATGAGCCACAAGAACCCGGCTAAAACAATCCAATCGGTTTGTAGGGACTGAATTTTGCGTAATAGCGTTCCATTTTTATATTCTTCTCGCGAAAAGATGCTGCAGGGAATTTGTAATCTTTCAGCCCTAGCGATGACACCAGCTTCTGGGTTATTACAAAATATGTGGGTGATTTTAACCTGATCAGATTGCTTGAAATGTTCAACGATTTTCTCGGCGTTTGAGCCAGAACCAGAGGCAAAAATGACAATATTCTTCACAGGAGCTAATTTTATTTTTGCAAATTTAAGGCTAATTCAGGAACCTTTCGGGATTTGTCGTAGTTTTGTTTGCGTTTGAATCTTCAAATATGAAAATAGGAATCATTTGTTATCCCACCTACGGAGGTAGTGGTGTCGTAGCGACCGAGTTAGGCAAGGCGCTAGCTTCGGTAGGGCATGAGGTGCATTTTATTACCTATACGCAACCCCCTCGCCTCGATTTTTTCAGTGAAAATATCTTTTACCACGAGGTTTCGGTCGCATCCTATCCTTTGTTTGAATACTTGCCTTATGAGTCGGCATTAGCGAGTAAAATGGTGGATGTAACGGTGAATGAGCAATTGGATTTGATTCATGTGCATTATGCGATTCCGCATGCTTCGGCGGCATATTTAGCCAAGCAAATTTTGAAATACAAGGGTATCCACGTGCCAGTGATTACGACCTTGCATGGTACGGATATTACGCTGGTCGGTCGCGACCCTTCCTTTGAGCCGGTTGTTACTTTTTCGATCAATGAATCGGATGGCGTCACAGCAGTTTCGCAAAGCTTGCGGGATGATACTTATTCGTCTTTTGAGATTTTGAGCAACATTGAGGTGATTCCTAATTTCATTGATTTGGAACGTTTCCAAAAGCAGCCCAAAGAGCATTTTAAGTTGGCAATTTGCCCCAATGGCGAAAAGCTTTTGATGCATACCTCTAACTTCCGGAAAGTGAAGCGAATTGAGGATATTATTCGAGTTTTTGCCAAAGTTCAGAAGCAAATTCCATCTAAACTTTTGTTAGTAGGCGATGGCCCTGAGCGGTCCGGCATCGAGGCATTATGCCGCGATTTGGGTGTCGCATCGGACGTTCGTTTCTTAGGCAAATTAGATACAATAGAGGAGGCCCTTTCGCTTGCAGATTTATTCTTTTTAACCTCTGAAAAGGAGAGTTTTGGTTTAGCTGCTTTGGAGGCGATGGCTTGCGAAGTTCCTGTGATTTCTTCTGATGCTGGTGGTATTCCCGAAGTGAATATTCATGGCGTAACGGGCTATGTTAGTAAAATTGGGGACATTGACGACATGGTAGTTAATACGGTCAAAATCCTAAAAGATGATGCTTTGCATACGCAAATGAAGGCGAACGCTTTGGCACGCGCGAAGGATTTCTCTTTGGAAAAAATCTTGCCGATGTACGAGCGCTATTACGAAAAAATCGTAGGCCAAAGTTGGCGTTTCCCTACCCAAAAATTTACAGATGCGGAATAATATTAACCGCGCTTTCATCCTTTGATTCGCGCAATAGTTCTGCGATCGTTTTTTTCAACCCAGGGTGGACATAATCTGCTGCAATTTCATGCATCGGAATCAAAATGAATTTTCGATTCTGAATATGTGGATGGGGTACTTGTAAATTTGCGGTTTGGATATTTTGTTGGTCCACAAATAAGATATCCAAATCCAGCGTTCGAGGTCCCCACGTTACCTTACGTTCTCTTCCAAAATCTTTTTCAATGGCTTGAATGGCGACTAAAATGGCCTCAGGAAAGAGATCTGTTTCTACTAATATAACTTGATTGATGAAATCTGCTTGATCTTGTAAGCCCCAGGCGGCGGTTTGGTATAGGCTGGATTGTTGGAGGATGGCCCCAACTTTATTTTCAATCAATGGATAACAAGCTTTAAATATTTCCTGAGTATTTCCTAGATTGCCTCCTAATGAGAGGAAGACCTGCATAATGCGTGTGTTTATATTCTTAACAAACTTACAAATTTCTTTGTTATGCCGAGCCCATCTGACTTGAAACCAGGTGTATTATTGGTCTCCGAACCTTTTTTAGAGGACCCCTCTTTTAAACGTGCGGTGATTTTGTTGTGTGAACATACGAGTTCGCATTCTTTTGGCTTGGTACTAACGCAGCCACAAGAAGTGATTTTAGATTCCATTATGGATGCCAAAGTTATGGGGGAAATTCCGCTTTTTGCGGGCGGTCCCGTGGATCCTACGATTTTACAGTTCATTCACCGCAGACCTGATTTAATTCAAGGTGGACAAGAAATTAGTCCGGGATTATTTTGGGCGGGAGATTTTGAGCAAGCGATTGAAGCCGTCGTGGATGGCACAATATCTTTTCAAGAGATTAAATTTTTTATTGGCTATTCAGGTTGGTCGGCGGGCCAATTAGACCGCGAATTGAAAACGAATGCATGGATTGTATCGGATGCGCGGATTAGCGATGTTTTTGAGGAGGATCCCGCGAAATTATGGAGGAGTGTACTTTATCAGAAAGGTGGTAATTTTCGCGTTTTATCAACTTATCCAGATGATCCTAATCTAAATTAATTTATTACCACGTACCTTTGGCAAACCTTGGAGGATTGCCAAAGGTAAGGGAGGGGCGCTAACTAATCCGTGCCCAGTTTGTCGTCTCTTTTCGTTGATGCATCACCTGTTCGCGAATCATTAGATGTCGGTCCAATGCCAAATTTGGATCTTCCTCCAAAATCTTAATTGCCGTTTCCCTCGCAACTTTTAGTATCTCACCATCCTTCGCTAAATCGGCAATCATCAAATCAATCGCCCCACTTTGGCGCGTACCTGTAATATCTCCGGGTCCACGTAATTGTAAATCCACTTCCGCGATTTCAAAGCCATTATTGGTTCGAACCATCGTTTCAATCCGCTTCTTCGTGTCAGCACTCAATTTATAATCCGTCATGAGAATGCAATAACTCTGTTCCGCTCCTCGGCCTACTCGGCCGCGCAACTGATGCAATTGCGATAACCCAAACCGTTCTGCACTTTCGATGATCATGATGGAGGCATTAGGAACATTCACCCCAACTTCAATAACTGTCGTGGCCACCATGATTTTTGTTTCATTCTTGACAAAACGGGCCATTTCTATATCCTTATCGGCCGGTTTCATCTTTCCATGCAATATCCCCAATGGCACATCAGGAAAGGCCCGTGAAATACTTTCAAAACCATCCATCAAATCTTTGAAATCCATTTTTTCTGATTCCTCAATCAAAGGATAGACGATGTAGACTTGTCGGCCTTTGGCTAATTCATGTTGAATAAATGCGAAGACCTGCAAACGATGGCTATCATACCGATGTGTCGTTTGAATCGGTTTTCTTCCTACGGGCAATTCGTCAATCACGGATACATCAAGATCGCCATAAAGCGTCATTGCCAGCGTTCGAGGAATTGGGGTGGCTGTCATCACCAGCACATGCGGATGAATCTCCTTGTTTTTATCCCAAAGTTTAGCTCTTTGTGCGACACCAAATCGGTGTTGCTCATCAATGATGCAAAGTCCTAAATTTTTAAATTGAACCACATCTTCAAAAATAGCATGGGTCCCAACTAGTATTTTTAGATCACCAGATGCCAAGTCTTCAAGTAAGCCCACCCGATCTTTTTTCTTGACTGAGCCCGTCAGTTTTGCAATGCTGAGACCTAGTGCGTCCGCAAATTTCTTCAAACCTTGAAAATGCTGGTCCGCTAAAATCTCCGTAGGCGCCATAATACATGCTTGTGTGCCATTATCGATGGCAAGTAGCATTGAAATAAAGGCCACGATGGTTTTCCCTGATCCCACATCTCCTTGAAGGAGTCGGTTCATTTGTTTGCCCGACTTCATGTCTTGAAAGATTTCTCGAATCACCTTTTTCTGTGCGCCCGTTAAATCAAAAGGCATATGGTCTTGATAAAAGGTTGTTAGCAAAGCTGCTGATGCAAATACTTGACCCGGGAATTGTTCCTTTCGGACCAAATTTTGCTTAATTAAACGCAACTGATTGTAGAATAATTCCTCGAATTTCAGTCGGCGCCTTGCCTGATGCAACCAATTTTCACTCTGTGGGTGATGGATGTGATATAGCGCCTCTTGTTTAGAAACCAAGCGAAATTGCTGAATGATTTCCATGGGAAGCGTCTCACGGATGTGCGAGAACGCGGCCCCTAGCAATGTGCGCTGTAAGCCAGCAATCACCTTACTGTCAATGTATTTTTTGCGCAGTTTTTCCGTTAGGGAATACACGGGTTGGTAAAACTTGTCGTTATGATTTGTGCCTTTATACACCTCCATTTCAGGATGTGTCATTTGCATTTGACCATTAAAAGAGGTTGGCTTACCGTAAAATAAATAATCAACCCCCGTGACGAGCGACTTTTCGAGCCATCTGACTCCTTGGAACCAAACGAGTTCAATGCAACCGCTTTCGTCACAACATTCCGCAACAATCCGTTGTTTGGCACCGTTTCCTAGTTTTTCCTTATAGCGAATGCGGCCAATAAACTGCGCATGCTCCATTTGTTCGCTGATATCTGCAATCCGATGGATTTGTGTTCGATCCTCATACCGAAACGGATAATACTGAATCAGGTCGCCGTAGGTAAATAAACCTAGCTCCGTTTGGAGTAAACTTAGACGGGTGGGAGTCATGCCGCGTAATTGCGAAAGATCCGTATCGAAAAAATGGCCTACCGACATTGAACAAATTTTTTGTGAATTTAGGTATATTTACAAAACCGTTAAAGCGTATCTTGAATTCCTTTATGTCAATCTCTACTTTTTATCAGAAACTAGTTTGTATCATGCTGCTCGTAAGCATGAGCGATTTGGCATTTGGACAAACAGTTTCAAAAGATCCATGTAAAGATGTTTGGGTCGCTACAGATGCTAAAATTTTGATGTTCTCACCGGAACCAGGTGAAGTAATCAAGCCCATACTCGTGCCTGTGAATGGTTCATTGAACCCCGACATTGAATGGACTTGGACTCCTGCATTAGGAATGGTTGATGGTCAAGGAAATGATGGCTCACGCATGTTGCATCCTTATTTTGATGTACAAAAATTGGGGGATCTAGGCGGGAATGCATTTACGACAACTTTTTTTATCACAGGAAAAAATCCCAAAACAGGTTGTAATGCATTTTCGTCGATTGACGTCATTATCTTGGCGCGGGTGAAACCTTATGATGCCATTACGCCCAACGGTGATGATTTGAATGACTATTGGTCAATCGATAATATTTCTTCTTATCCGGAAGCTACGATCACCGTTGTTGACCGCTGGGGAGTTCCCGTATTTGAAGGAACGGGAGAAACCTATGAAGAACGGCCTTTCCGCGGTAAATTAGATGGTAAATTATTACCTACGGGCGTTTATATGTACCGTATCAAACCTAACGCCGACTATCCCGATGTGGTAGGCTCATTAACCATTATTCGCTAGATGAAGAGTTTATTAGATCAAGAATTTCAGGAAGAAGGTTTTGTCATTACCAAAGTGGAGGATTTACTCAATTGGGCGCGCGCGAGTTCTCTGTGGCCCATGAGTTTTGGCTTGGCTTGTTGCGCGATCGAAATGATGCAAACTTTTGCATCAGGCTATGATTTAGATCGTTTTGGGGTTTTTCCCCGACCTTCCCCTCGTCAATCCGATGTGATGATTGTTGCGGGTACGGTAACTTTTAAGATGGCGGATCGTATTCGTCGGCTTTACGAACAAATGCCTGAACCTCGTTATGTGATTTCAATGGGTTCCTGTGCGAATTGCGGCGGACCCTATTGGGAGCATGGCTACCATGTGGTGAAAGGGGTAGATCGAATTATCCCCGTGGATGTATACGTGCCGGGCTGCCCTCCGCGTCCGGAAGCGCTCATCGGTGGAATTTTGAAATTACAAGAGAAAATCAATCGGGAAACCTTGGTGGTTCCTCAGCGCATTTTAGACGCGATATCGTAACATCATGGATTTGCAAGAACTCGTAGCATTAATTGAACAAACTGGAGTAAAGGTTGAACTGAATGAAAAATCAGGTCAAGTAACCCTTGCGAGCCAAGACCTTGTGGCTGTTTGTGATTTTCTTTGGCGCAATCCAAATACCTATTTTGACTCCTTGTCTTGTGTAACAGCAATTGATTTGGGTGTTGATGCGGGTCAAATGGAAGTAATCTATACCCTTTATTCCATTCCTTATCATGTTACAATACACGTACGGGTCGTCATAGATCGTGATAAGCCTGAAGTACCTAGTTTATCGGGTATATGGAAAACGGCCGACTGGCATGAACGAGAGGCTTATGATTTCTTTGGCATACAATTTACAGGTCATCCGAATTTAACGCGCATTTTGTTGCCTGCCGACTGGGAAGGACATCCTTTGCGGAAAGATTACGTAGAACAAGCGCGTTATCATGGCATTAAAGTCAAGTACGAGGAATGAAAATAGCCGGGTTCACTTTTATTCGAAATGCGGTTCAAAATGACTACCCCATTGTGGAGGCGATCAACTCTATTTTGCCTATTTGTGATGAATTTGTTGTGGCTGTGGGAAATTCAACGGATGGGACCCTCGAACTAATTCAAGCTATTCCTTCTGATAAAATTCGAGTTATTGAAACTGTTTGGGATGAATCAGCCCGTGAAGGCGGTCGTGTTTTTGCATTGGAAACAGATAAAGCCTATCAAGCCATTTCGCCAGATATAGATTGGGCATTTTACATACAAGGCGACGAATGCGTTCATGAGGATGATTTGCCTACAATTGTGGCCGCGATGCAAACGCATGCGGATAATCCTGTTGTAGAAGGATTGTTATTTCATTACAAACATTTTTATGGGTCTTACGATTATGTCGCCGTTTCCCGTCGATGGTATCGCAGAGAAATTCGGGTAGTGAAATTTGATCCTGCCGTACAATCCTACAAGGATGCGCAAGGATTCCGTAAAGCTGGGAAGAAAATTCATGCCAAATTAATTGACGCATCCGTCTACCATTATGGCTGGGTTAAACCGCCCCAAGGTTTGAATAACAAAGTGCGAAATTTTACCCAATTTTATCATGATGATGCGTGGTTAGCAGAAAATGTCCCAGCAGATTATCAGTTCGATTATGAAAATGCGGAACGTTTAACCCGTTTTGAAGGGACACATCCACTTGCGGCGCAAGCTCGGATTGCGCGGATGCAATGGCCTTTCCAATTTGATCCCAAGGTTTTAAGAGATAAGATGAGTTTGCGACGCAAAGTCCTCCAGCAAATCGAAGATTGGACCGGTTGGCGGATCGGTGAATATCGAAATTATAAGCAAATATAAGTGGAGCCAATTCAATATTTCCCAGCTGTCAAGGCACCCTCAAATCCTTATTTTTCCATCCTCATTCCGAGTTGGAATAATTTGGCTTTTTTGCAATTATGCATTCGCAGTATTCGTGCGCATAGTGTTGTCCCCTTTGAACTGATTGTCCATTTGAATGAAGGGAAAGATGGTTCTTTGGAATGGGTTCGTAATCAACAAGATATTGCCTATACGCATTCCATTTCGAATGTGGGCGTTTGTCATGCGATGAATGCCATGCGGGAATTGGCGCAGGCGGATTATTTGTTGTACATAAACGACGACATGTACACATTACCGGGCTGGGATATCTTATTACAAAAAGAAATAAAAGCCTGTCCGAATGAATATTTCTTCATTTCTTCTACGATGATTGAGCCGCGCGCGCAGAGTAATTGCTCGATTGAAGCGAATTTTGGTTCGAGCATGGACACCTTTGAGGAGGCACGTTTATTGGCTGTATTCGACACATTTGAGAAAGCCGATTGGCAAGGAGCGACTTGGCCGCCGAATGTGGTGCACAAGAAAATGTGGGATGCTGTAGGTGGTTATAGTGTAGAATTTACGCCTGGAATGTATTCTGACCCAGATTTTTCGATGAAATTGTGGCAAGCAGGTGTCCGAATTTTTAAAGGTTTAGGCCAAAGCCGCGTTTACCATTTTGGTTCGATTTCCGTCAAACGCGTCAAACAAAACCGGGGATATTATCAGTTTATTCGCAAATGGGGAATGACTTCAAGCACCCTTTCGAAATACTACCTTCGGAGGGGAGAGCGATTTGATGGGCCTTTGGTTCCTCAAAAAATTCCTTTGTTCGTTCAGTTGAAAAATTGGTATTACCGAATTAGTACAGCGCGAAAAACAATTTAAAGCAATAAGCGAATTTCCCAAAGGCCGACTTGCCTTTGTATGCCAGCATGCTATCCCGATGCGCTAATACAATCTGAACTCTGTTGATTCGATCGATTAGATTTGTGCCCTTACATGCCAAATAGAAATCTTGCAAAACCTGTTGCTCTTTGCCTGCTGGACATCTGCTTTGCAATAAATTCAAGCGGGCAATAATACGCGCATCACGTTCTTGGCGTGTCTGTTTGGTCTTTTTTGCTTTTTTTAAATCAGCTCCTATCGTATTGCTCTCATGCTGGCGGTAATGAACCAAAGATTCCGGCAAATAGGCGATTCCTTTTGCGCAGGTAGCTGCGAATCCAATTAAATAATCGTGTGTGACGAATTCAACGGTCGGAAGCGCAAATTCGAGTAAGTCGCGTTTGAATAACATGCTATGCCCAGGTGCCCATGCCCCAAAGGTGTACATGAGCGGGCTGTTATAAGCAATTTGGCTCTTGATATGGGACATTTTTTGCCCTATTGGCTTCCCCGCAGCATCCACTAAATCGGAATCGGCATATATCAATGATGCCTCCCCAATCGCTACTTCTAGTTTCGATATTTTATTGGGTAACCAATAATCATCCTGGTCGGAAAGGGCAATAAGTTCTCCTGTGGCCAATTGAATTCCCTGCTCAAACGTTTTGCGATAACCCATGTTCGCGGCGTTTTGCGTGATTTTTATCCGAGAATCTTGCTGGGCAAAGCCTTGTAATATCTCCCAAGTACGGTCTTGTGAGGCATCGTCTACAAAAATAAATTCCAAATTCGGGTAGTCTTGCGCGAGGAGACTCCCGACTTGAATGGCCAAGTATTTTTCACCTTGGTAGCAAGCCATGACAATGGAGATGAGGGGATAATCGGGTCTTGTAGACAAATTGTTTCTGAAAATTGTCGTAATTTAAGCCAAATTTTGAAATAGATTCCTTGAAAACATATTTACGTTTATTGTCTTACGCCGTTTCGATTCGAAAATATGTATTCCCATATTTTAGTTTCTCATTGTTGGCCAGTCTTTTTGGGATCTTAAATTTCACCTTGTTGATTCCTTTGTTGAATGTCTTATTCAACCAAGCATCTACAAATCAAGCAGCTTTATATCGTGTATTGCCTGCATTTTCGCTAAGTCCAAGTTATTTTTCATTTTTGTTCAACCATTATTTTTATGGGGCGCTGGAGCTGTATGGGCGCTTAGGTGCCTTACAATATGCTTGTGCTGCGATTATGATTTCGGTGGTTTTGGCGAATATCTTTCGCTATTTATCTCAACGCGTTTTAAAAACGGTCGAGGCGGATATGATTGCGTCCTTGCGTCAAGCAGTTTTTGCTCGGGCAATCCGATTGGATTTGAGTTATTTTTCTGAACAACGTAAAGGTAATTTGATGTCGCGTTTAACCACGGATGTGCAAGAAGTGGAAAACAGTATTGGTCGGGCATTCACAGCAACCTTCAAGGAAATCTTTACACTGATTATGTTTTTCGTTTTCCTTGCAAGCATGTCGGGGAAATTAACTTTGTTCTCATTAATCATTTTACCTTTATCAGGTGGGGTGATTGCGACCATCACGCGCCGTTTACGTCGCGCGGCAGGCGAAGTGCAACAGCATTTAAGTGGATTAATTAGTTTGTTGGATGAGACCTTTGGTGCCATGCGTGTTGTCAAGGCCTTTCGTGCGGAGAAGGTCATGGATGAGCGTTTTCAGGAAGGAAATGATCGCTACCGGAATTCTTTGTTGAAGATGGTTTTTCGTCAAGAATTGACATCTCCCGTTTCGGAAAGTTTGGGAGTATTGGTAGTTACAGGGATTTTATTGTATGGGGGTAGTTTGGTGATTGCGGGCGATGGAGAATTAAGTGCGTCCACATTTATTGCATTCATTGCCACTTTTTCACAGGTTATGCGGCCTGCCAAAGCGATTGCAGATGCCTTTTCGGGGATACAGCGTGGGGTTGCTTCGGCAGATCGAATTATTGAGATTTTGGATACGGACTCTGAAATTCAAGTGGAAGAACCCATTCATTCCGTGAAAGAATTTAAGGATAAAATTTCATTTGAGGAGGTGGGTTTTGCTTATGTCAAGGGTCGCTCCGTGTTAAAGTCGGTGAGTTTTGATATTCCCAAAGGCAAAACCATTGCTTTGGTGGGTGCTTCCGGAGGTGGAAAATCTACGTTGGCAGATTTATTACCTCGTTTTTACGATCCGACTGCAGGTAAGATAACGGTCGATGGGATTCCTTTGAAACGGATTCCTTTGGAAGATTTGCGTGCCTTGATGGGAATTGTGACGCAGGAGTCAGTCTTGTTCAATGATACAATTTATAATAACATTGCTTTTGGTACGCAGGCTCCGATTGAGGCGGTAATCGAAGCAGCTAAAATTGCTAATGCGCATGAATTCATTGAATCGAGTGCGGAGGGCTATCAAACGGTCATCGGAGATCGGGGGTCAAAATTATCAGGTGGTCAGCGTCAGCGGCTTTCCATTGCGCGCGCGGTATTGAAAAACCCACCTATTTTGATTCTAGATGAGGCTACGAGTGCCTTAGACAATGAATCGGAGAAAATGGTTCAGGCGGCTTTGGGCAATTTGATGAAAAATCGGACGGTACTTGTGATAGCACATCGTTTGAGTACGATTCAGCATGCTGATCAAATTCTCGTTATCGATAAAGGCGAGATTGTGGAGCGGGGAACGCATGCAGAATTATTAGCGAATCCCAAAGGCTTCTATTCGAAATTAAGTCAGCAACATTAAGCGCGCTTTTTATGAATTTTATTAGCTATTCAGCGTTTAAATAGCTAATTTGCGCCCGAATTCAACCTTTGTTTTTATATATTATGTCGTCATCCTTATTAGCCCAACGCATTCAAGCATTAGAAGAGTCATCCACGTTGGGAATGACAAAGAAAGCGCGTGAACTAGCTGCGCAAGGTCATAAAGTAATTAGTCTTTCGGTAGGAGAGCCTGATTTTAAAACACCAGCACACATTTGTGAAGCAGCTAAAAAAGCCATTGATGATGGTTTTCATGGTTATTCACCCGTGGCAGGTTATCCTGATTTGCGTTTGGCCATTGCAAATAAATTGAAGCGTGATAATGGTTTAGAGTGGGGTTCAGAGAATATTGTCGTTTCTACAGGAGCGAAACATTCTTTAGCCAATGCCATTGCAGCCTTGATTAATCCAGGGGATGAGGTAATTATCTTTTCGCCATATTGGGTTTCTTACTCGGAGATGGTCAAATTAGCGGATGGAGTTTCGGTGATTGTTCAAGGAGCCTTCGATAATAATTTTAAAGTTACTGCAGACCAATTTGAGGCAGCGATTACACCGAAAACTAAAATGGTGATGTTTGCTTCGCCAAACAACCCAACAGGTTCGGTTTACACAGAATCCGAATTGCGTGATATTGCGAATGTGGTAGCACGTCACGAAAATATCTTTGTGTTAGCTGATGAGATTTACGAATACATCAATTTTACTCAAGGTGGACATTTTTCCATCGGATCTATTCCTGAAATTAAAGATCGCGTAATCACAGTGAATGGGGTTGCCAAGGGTCATGCGATGACAGGATGGCGTATAGGATTTATTGCTGCGGCTAAATGGATTGCTGATGGAATTGAGAAATTACAAGGCCAAGTAACTTCCGGAACGAATTCAATTGCCCAAAAAGCGGCCGTTGCTGCGTTTAATGGTTCATTGGATCATGCTTTTGAAATGAAAGCGGCTTATGATCGACGTCGTAAATTAGTTGTTGGTAAATTACGCGAAATTCCAGGATTTAAAGTGAACATGCCGGATGGTGCGTTTTATGCATTCCCAGATATTTCTTATTATTTCGGAAAGTCGGATGGCACAACTACAATCAATGATTCAGATGATTTCTGTACTTGGTTATTAAACGAAGCTTATGTAGCTACGGTCGCAGGATCGGGTTTTGGTGCCCCAAATTGTATGCGTATCTCTACTGCTGCGGCTGATGATCAATTAGAAGAAGCATGTGAGCGTATTAAAGTTGCGGTTGCTAAATTAAAATAAGTATCGCGTTTTAACGATTTAAATTTGAAGGTCAGGGGCAGAAAACCCTGACTTTCTTTTTTATATTTACCTTATGGAAATAATTTCAGTCATCATATTTATTGTCGGATACCTCGCTATTGCATTTGAACATCCGATTAAAATAAATAAAACAGCATCCGCATTAGTGACGGGTGTTTTGGTTTGGGTAGTTTATGCATTAGTTCGTGGACCTCATGATTTAGAATCATTGTCGCATCATTTGGGATCTACTTCAGAGATTTTATTTTTTCTATTAGGTGCCATGACGTTGGTCGAGCTTGTAGATGCTCACCAAGGGTTTCATTTTGTCAGCCGACTGATTAAAACTAAAAATCCAGCTACGATGATGTGGATTGTAGGTTTTTTGTCGTTTTTTCTCTCAGCCGTGCTTGATAATTTGACCACTTCGATTGTCATGGTGACATTGTTGCGCAAACTCGTGACAGATACTGCAACACGTAAATACTTTGTAGGCATCGTGGTTATTGCCGCGAATGCTGGAGGTGCTTGGTCGCCTATCGGTGATGTAACAACGACGATGTTGTGGATCGGTGGACAGATTTCAGCGATGGGAATTGTAAAGAGCTTGATTATTCCGTCGATTGTCTCATTATTGGTGCCATTAGCTGTTGCCGCATTTTGGGTTCGAAATAGTCATTTAGGAGCAGTCCGACATGAGATAACGATGACAACTGAGGAAGAACGTCATGGACGCATCATGTTATTAGCGGGAGTTTTTAGTTTGTTGGGAGTACCCGTTTTTAAAACTTGGACCCATTTACCTCCTTATATGGGAATTTTGTTGGCATTAGGGTTGGTCTGGATGTTGTCTGAGTTTTTACATGCTGATAAGGATGAAGAGGCTAAAAAGCCTTATACCGTTGGTCATGCACTAACCAAAATTGACACGTCAAGTGTATTATTTTTCTTAGGTATATTATTAGCTATTGGTGCGTTGGAATCCTTTGGATATTTGGGCCAACTAGCGGCGTATTTAGAAGCAAGTTTAGGAAATCAATTTTTCATTGTTACCGTGATTGGCATTGCCTCCTCGATTGTTGATAATGTGCCTCTGGTAGCTGCTACCATGGGGATGTATCCATTAGCTCAATTCCCTTTGGATCATGCAATGTGGGAATATTTAGCCTTTTGTGCTGGTACGGGCGGGAGTATTTTGATTATTGGTTCTGCTGCGGGTGTAGCAGTTATGGGAATGGAGAAAATCGATTTCGTCTGGTATGCGAAACGTATCGGTTTGTTAGCGCTTTTAGGTTATTTCGCAGGAGCTGCTACCTATCTATTGGTGCATTAAAAGGAGTAGCTGATATGAGCGGCATAGTAGTTGGGAGCAACGATTGGTTCCCAATGTAGACTAGTTTTATTCAGCGATTTCTTGAGTTTTGGATAAATCCAATGCCCAATTTCAGCGGAGGCGATTCCGATGGCTGCCCCCATAGCAACATCCGTAGTCCAATGTTTATTATTTGCGAGTCGCATCGCTCCTGTTGTGGTAGCAAGGGCATATCCTCCAATAGAAACCAAGGGATAACGTTTTCCGTATGCACGGTCGAGCATACGTGCCCCAAAAAATGCGGTTGCTGTATGTCCAGATGGAAAACTATGGTCTGAGCCGTCTGGACGCGTTTCGTTAATGGCATATTTCAAACCTTGGGTCAAGACAGTATACGATCCGGTACCAATCAAAAATACGGCCATTAGATCTTTAGACATTTGTTTGTCTTGTATTCCTGCCACATGCAATCCTATGTTTATAAGAGTTGGACTGTATTGTAAATAGTTATCGGCAGTTGAATGAAAGTTTTGTAGGTTATTTTGATAATATTTTTGTTGCTCGGTTTTGGCAAAATCGGTATATAATATTGCGCTTGCGGTAGATAGACCTGCCACGTAATACCATGCTTTGTTTTGGGCAAGACCGGGTATACTACTAATTAAGAAAAGTAATCCGAAGATTTTATTTTTCATGCAATAGGGATACGATTGTTTGTTCAAATTCATGAATCCAATCTGTGTAATAAACTCCAGTTCCAGGACCTGAAAAGCCTGTATGTATTTCGCGTACTTTGCCCGCTTTGTCTAAAATAAACGTTGTTGGGTACCCATTGATTTTGTGTAACATCGGTAATACCTGAGCAATGGTTTCATCATTCGGTTGGCCTGCCAACAAAATTTCATATTCTACCCCGATTCGCTTTTTGAAGTTTTCGATTTTGGGTCCAGAAATGCTTAGTTCAGGGGAATATTCGAAAGCAAGCCCAATCACCTCTACGCCTTGATCCTTCATCTTTTTGTAATAGGGTGCTAGAAAACGTGATTCATCAAGGCAGTTAGGACACCATGATCCCATCAATTCAATGATTACAACTTTGTTCTTGTAGCGCTCATCCTGCAGGCTTATCATTTTGCCTGCTGGGTTGGGTAAACTAAAGTTGATTCGGTCAAACCCAGGCTTTAAGTAAGTGAGTTTTTTTAGGTCGGGTAGACTTGCCTTATCATCTTTCATAGCTTTGAAATTGCGTTTGCCTGCTAGGCCGGAGAAAAATTGTCCTTCGATTTGATTACCTATTAATTTGCTGCGGAACTGCATTATACCACTACCATCGAAATAACTTAATAATAAACTATCACCACTAACATTTCCTTGTAAAAAACGATAATCGCCACTGGTTTTTAAAACGGTCCCCGTGACTTTCGAACCTTGTTGGTTCAATACCATAACACCTAGACTGTGGTTCGTCTCATCGGACCAGAAGTCGGCGGCATATTTTCCGCTCACCTGAATTTTGGCAGGTTTTAAGTGAGTAAATCGGTCGCTGCTGCCTGAGTGTGCTTTAAAAGGAATACGATACATGGTTTTTCCGTTGCGTTTTTTTTGCCAAAATCCTTCGAGGGAATCGTTATTTTTTAAAGTAGCGACAAGTTCTGAATCATACAAATCAAAGGGAATCACGAGTGAATCTCCTCGAAAAAAGGCATTTCCAAGATTGACAATTTCGGATCCGTTTTGCAAGCGGATATCGAATTTGTTGTCCTTAACGATGAAATTAAATGGAAGTTTACCGCCAATGTGGTCCATCTCACCGCGCCAAGGGCCCGTTACAGGGTATTGTCCAAAGCAACATGCACTGAAAAGGAGAAAAAACAGAAGTGTTGGTATTGATTTCATGGAGATTGGATATTTCAACAAAGATAGGGTATAAAACTTGTCACAAAAAAATCAACATCCTAATAAAAAAGCTTATGCTTGCCAACAGATAATTTGTAAATTTGTTTATGTCTGAAAGTTCCTACCATACCTCGGTTTTATTGCAAGAATGTTTGAGCGGTTTAGCGATTAAACCCGATGGGATTTATGTTGATGTTACTTTTGGGGGAGGTGGGCATTCCAAAGCAATACTAGCAGCTTTGGGTCCCCAAGGACGTTTGTTTGCGTTTGATCAAGATCCGGATGCATGGAAGCAGGCAGATTTAATCGATGATGATCGCTTGACCTTAATTACGGCAAATTTTAGACACTTGGAAAGGTATTTACGCTTACAAGGGGTGAAGCAAGTGGATGGTATTTTGGCAGATTTGGGTGTTTCATCCTTTCAATTGGATGCGGCGGAACGTGGTTTTTCGACGCGATTTGATGGGCCTTTGGATATGCGGATGGGGCCTTCAGCATCGACGAGTGCTGCGGAGGTATTGAATACGTATTCTGCAGCAGAATTGCAGAGGTTGTTTGGCATGTACGGAGAGATAAAAAATGCCAAAACTTTAGCTTTGGCTGTAGTTCAAGCGAGGATGCAAAAGCCCTTGGAGTCTACCGGAGCGTTTAAAGAGATTTTGTTTAAATTAGCTCCACGTAATAAGGAATTTCGGTATTTCGCTCAGGCATTTCAAGCTATACGAATTGAAGTGAATCAGGAGTTGAAAGTTATTGAGGAGTTTTTGGAGCAATCTTCGAAGGTACTTGTGCCAGAAGGTAGACTATGTGTTATTTCATTTCATTCGTTGGAGGATCGTTTAGTGAAAAATTATATCCGGACGGGGAATTGTTTAGGGAAAGAGGATAAAGATATGTTTGGAGTGGTGCATAAACCATTAGAAAGTGTTATTCGTAAGCCGATTACGGCTTCCGAGGAGGAGTTGAAGGTTAATCCACGTTCAAGAAGTGCAAAATTGAGAATCGCTAGTAAATTATAAGATGGCAAATGCAGTAAAAAATCAATCCAATGAACCTTTGGGGAAGCCACAAAATGGTGTCATGGATTTATTATTCAATATTGACTCGATGACTGGCGGAGAATTGCCCATCGCCTTGTTGAAAAAAATCATTTATATCGCGGTTTTAATTATGATTTACATCTATTATACCATGATGGCAGAGAGTAAAATTCACCGTATTGAGCGAACTAAAATGGAATTGGAAGAGATTCGTGCTGATTATACCACGCAAAAAGCGGAATATATGAAAGTTGGTAAGCAAAGTTATTTAGCCCTTTCTATGAAGAAATACAAGTTAGAGGTAAGCTTAACTCCTCCAATTAAAATAGTTGCAGAAACGGAAAAAGACCAATAGACATGGCAAAGTCATCTACGCAAAATATCCGTCAAATTATCACCAAGCGCTTTAATGGCTTTTTTGTCATTATGCTGGGTGCGTTTGTCTTGTTAATGTTTTTCCTATTCAAAGTGGTATTCATAGATGGTCCTACCCTAAAGGCGGATGCATCATCCAAGTATTTAAAAGAGCGTTCGATTGAAGCTGTGCGTGGAAATATCTATGCCAATGATGGAAGTTTATTGGCGACATCCTTGCCTAAATATCGATTAGGAATGGATTTTTCTGTTTTTAAAACATCTAAAATGCGTGATGTTTTCAAGTCGAATATGCGTTCATTAGCGGAGCATTTATCAGCCTTTTACAAAGATCGAACGGCTGATGAATATTACTACAAATTAAAGAGCGGTTTTGAGCAAAGAAAACCCTATGTCTTGATAAATAACCGTTTGCTTGATTTTCAAGAACGTAAAACAGTATTAACATTTCCCATATTCAAGTTGCATCCTAAAAATCCAATAAAAACGGGGGTGGTATTTGATAAAGTTAATGTTCGATATGCACCGTTTGGTCAGACGGCTTACCGGACCGTGGGCTATATGAAAGATAAAGTTCGTGTAGGTTTAGAAGGGGCGTTCGATAAGGAGTTAGCCGGTGTTCCTGGGCATGGAATTTTCGAAAAGATGGACAAGAATATGTGGCGGCCTGTGGACGGTAGTAAAGAAATCTTGCCACAGCGGGGTTTGGATTTACACACAACTTTGGATGTCGATATTCAGGATATAGTTGAATTGGCCTTGATGAAATCCTTGGATGCTTACAAAGGTAATTATGCCACGGCAGTTGTAATGGAGACGGCAACAGGGGAGATTAAAGCTATTTCGAATTTAATGAAGAATGAGAAATCACCTACGGGATATTCAGAATTTGTAAATTATGCGATAGAAGTATCTGAAAATGATCCGGGTTCGGTTTTTAAATTGCCAGCCATGATGGCGATGTTAGAGGAGTCGAAAATGCCATTGTCAGCTACGGTGACAACGGGAGGGAAGTATACTGTTTTCAATAAAACAATGACTGATTCCCATGATTATGGGACATTGACAGTTCAAGGGGTTATTGAACACTCTTCGAACATTGGGACGATAAAATTGATGCAGCGTGTTTTTGGTTCAAAGCCTGCTAAATGGTATGATTATTTAAAGGGATTTCATTTGCTTGATCCTTTGGAATTTCAAATTAAGCCTGTAACAGCAAAGCCAAGATTCATGGTTCCAACTAAATGGGATGCATTAACTTATATGTGGACGTCGGTAGGTTATTCATCGAATACTTCACCTTTACATTTATTGTCGTTTTACAATGCAATTGCTAATAATGGATATTGGGTGCAGCCAATTATCGTTAAAAAGGCAACGCAGGGAAATGAAGTAGTGATTGATTATACGCAAACGCAGAAACGAGATACAAAGCCTATTTGCTCGAAAGAGACGTTGGATAAGATTCGAATAATGCTGAAAGGGGTCGTCGAAAGAGGTACGGGCAATAATTTAACGGGAACAGCGTATGGGATAGCTGGAAAGACAGGAACTGCTCAGCGTCGAGTGAATGGGCAATATATTAAAGGGACTTATTATGTTTCATTTATTGGTTATTTCCCTGTCAATAATCCAAAATATACGATGTTAGTTGCGATGGATAAGCCTGCTGGTAGCTCGGAAGCAACCTATGCGCGTCAAGTAACAGCTCCCGTATTCAAGGATATTTCGGATCATATTTATGCCCGGGATATGAAAATTCAGCGTAAACTCACAGGATATTTACCTGACTCGTTGAACAATGCTGCATTGCATCATCTCATTCATCCACTAGATCACGGAATTTTATATTCGAATTTGGGTTTTCCACGCATTGAAGAAGATGGTCGCTGGCTTTCCTTTCAATTGAATAAAAAGGAAGTGAAAAATTATGGGATTAGTTTTGCCCCTAAAAAGGTTGCGAATGTTGTGGGGATGAATTTAAGAGATGCCTTATTTGTTTTAGAAAACCAAGGGTTGAAAGTTCGAGCACATGGTTTGGGATTTGTACAATCGCAATCTATTCCTGCAGGATTTCCCATTCAAAAAAATGCGCTAATCACTATTCAACTTCATTAATTTATGTCCCACAGTTCAAGTAGTTTATTTAAGGCCGTAGAAATTGTCCAACAAGTTGGGGCTCATCAAGAAATTAGTCATTTATGTTTTGATTCTCGTCAAGCCAAACCGGGATCTTTGTTTTTTGCGATTCCCGGAACTCAAGTTGATGGGCACCAATTTTTGTCTCAAGTTTTTTCGCAGGGATGTAGTGCATGTGTTGTTGAGCAAATTCCTGATGTTGTACCTGATGGAGTATTGATTTTTCAAGTTCACGATTCCAATGAAGCGATGGCCATGGTTGCGTCAGCATTTTACGGTAATCCCTCTACTCAATTAAATTTAGTTGGGATTACGGGTACAAATGGTAAAACAACGAGTGTTACCTTGTTGTTTGAATTGTTTAAAGCATTAGGGCATCGTTGCGGTTTGATTTCAACCGTACAAAATAAGATTGAAGATCGAATAATTCCAGCCACACATACGACACCCGATGCATTAAATCTGAATGCTTTGCTGGCGGAAATGCTAGCTTCAGGCTGTACACATGTGTTCATGGAGGTGAGTTCGCATGCCGTTGTTCAAAAGAGAATATTTGGTTTAACTTTTAAAGGGGCAATCTTTTCTAACATAACTCGTGACCATTTAGACTTTCATGAAACTTTTGACGCCTATATCAAAGCGAAAAAAGGATTTTTTGATGCTTTGCCGAAGTCGGCATTTGCACTGACCAATGTAGATGATAAGCGAGGGGCGGTTATGTTGCAAAATACCAAGGCACAGAAAGCTAGTTATGGGATTTTAGAATCGGCTGATTTCAAAGCGAAGATTAAGGCAAATATTTTATCAGGCCTGCAACTCGAGTTGGATGGTAGTGAGATTCATGCGCAATTGATTGGCCAGTTTAACGCTTATAATTTGTTGGCCATCTATGCAACAGCAATTTTATTGGGAGAAAATAAAGAGGAAGTTTTGATTGCGCTTTCTGGGTTGCGAACGGCACCTGGTCGTTTTGAGCAGCTTCATGGTCCCCAACAGAAAATGGCCATTGTGGATTATGCCCATACTCCGGACGCACTCGAAAATGTGTTGAAAACTATTCAGGCGATTCGTCAAAAGCACCAACGCATTATTACGGTTGTAGGTTGTGGGGGGAATCGCGATGCGGGGAAAAGACCTATAATGGCAGCCTTAGCAGCACAGTACAGCGATCAGGTCGTATTAACGTCAGATAATCCACGTTACGAAGATCCGGAATTAATCTTGGATCAAATGCAAGAAGGAATCCTTACGGCGGATGAAATTAAGGTTATTCGAATTTCAGATCGTAAACAAGCAATCGATGATGCAATTCAGCGGATAGCTCAAGCTGGGGATATCGTCCTTGTTGCTGGGAAGGGGCATGAAACCTATCAGGACATTCAAGGAGTTAAGTATGATTTTGATGATAAAAAGGTGATTTCGGAAGCCTTTGCCAAAGTTTGATTTGGGCATAAAATTTTGCAAATTTGTTAATTGTTTAAATTTTTTACCCAACACTCTTCTAAAGGCATGTTTTATTACCTCTTTGAATACTTAGATAAAAGCTTAAATATTCCGGGTGCTGGAGTTTTTCAATACATTACCTTTCGCGCCGTAGCAGCAGTTATTACTTCATTGGGTATTGCAGCAATTTGGGGTAAAGCTGTAATTTATCGCTTACAACGCCTTCAAATCGGGGAAGAAATTCGAGACTTGGGTTTAGAAGGTCAGATGGCAAAGAAAGGAACGCCCACGATGGGTGGTTTTATCATTCTTTTGTCGCTGTTGATTCCTACATTATTGTTTGCTAAAATCACTAATGTCTACATTGTTCTCCTATTGACATCTGCAGTTTGGTTAGGGGCAGTGGGTTTTGCCGATGATTACATCAAGGTATTTAAAAAGAACAAAGAAGGCCTTTCAGGTAAATTTAAAATCGTTGGTCAAATCGGGCTTGGAATCATTGTGGGCTTGACGATGTATTTTAATCAGTACATCAAAGTACGTGAATTTGCGGCAGATGGAACTTTTGTGGATCATAAATCACTCTTGACCACTGTGCCGTTTATGAAGGGAAATTCCTTCGATTATAATATGTTATTGCCGAGTTTCATTTCGGATGAATATGTTTGGATTGTCTATGTATTGGTGGTTATTTTTATCATTACCGCTGTTTCGAATGGGGCAAATATTACAGATGGGATTGATGGATTAGCGGCAGGTACCTCAGTAATTATTGGTATTGCATTAGCTATTTTAGCCTACGTTTCAGGAAATAAAGTGATTTCTCAATATTTGAATGTCATGTTCATTCCAAATTCTGGGGAGCTTGCCGTTTTTTGTGCGGCCTTCGTGGGGGCTTGCATCGGATTTCTTTGGTACAATGCTTATCCTGCCCAAGTTTTCATGGGCGATACTGGAAGTTTAATGCTCGGAGGAGTAATTGCAACCTTGGCAATCGTAATTCGGAAAGAAATGTTGATTCCTATTTTGTGTGGAATCTTTTTAATTGAAAATTTATCGGTCATCATGCAGGTGGCTTATTTTAAATACACCAAAAGAAAATATGGCGAGGGACGTCGAATCTTTTTAATGTCACCTTTGCATCATCATTTTCAAAAGAAAAATTACCACGAGGCGAAGATTGTAACTCGATTTTTGATTGTGGGGATTATTCTAGCTGTTATTTCATTAGTAACCTTAAAATTACGTTAAGCGTATATTTATTTTGAGTCACATTCGCCTATTCCCTCGTACAAGTTCTTTTCAAGAAATCATCCCTTTGCCCTCTTCCAAGTCGGAAAGCAATCGTGCGTTAATTATTAATGCATTGGCAGATGGAGCGCAAGAAAACTTAAGCAATTTGGCGGAAGCGCGTGATACCCAAACGATGATTCGCTTGTTGGCTGATGCAAGAAATCCTGTGGCAGACGTGTTAGATGCTGGTACGACCATGCGTTTCTTGACTGCGTTTTATTCCATTACGGGGTCAACGAAAAAGATGACTGGTACGGCACGTATGTGTGAGCGTCCCATTGGGATATTAGTTGACGCTTTACGCACTTTGGGGGCTTCAATTACCTATGAAAACAAAGAAGGTTATCCTCCCTTGCAATTGAATGGTTTTCATTACGCGGGTAAGCGAGAGTTAGCGATTCGAGGGGATGTCAGTTCGCAGTTTATTTCAGCGATATTAATGATTTCCCCATTACTTCCAGAAGGAATTGCGCTTCAAATTACGGGATCATTAGGTTCAAAACCTTATGTGGAGATGACCTTAGCTCAAATGGCTCAGTTTGGCATCAAGACTTCGGTTGATTGGTCACAAGGATTGATTGATATACCAGCCCAAAAATACATTGCGGCTCCATTTGCAGTGGAATCGGATTGGTCTGGAGCTAGTTATTGGTATTCCATGGTGGCTTTGTCCCCATTCGAAGATAGTTCGTTGGAGTTGTTAGGCTTAAAAGAAGATTCCTTGCAAGGTGATGCGGCCATTCGCGACATTATGTTGCCCTTAGGGGTAAAAAGTACCTATACGGGGCGTGGATATCTATTGACGAAGTGTGAAGCAGTTGCTGAATTGTCTTGGGATTTCACCGATTGTCCTGATTTGGCTCAAACGATTAGTGTAGTCGCAGCTGCCAAAAATATTGTATTGCACTTAAGTGGGGTGGAATCACTAAAAGTTAAAGAAACTGATCGGGTTTTGGCATTACAAAACGAATTGAAAAAGTTGGGTTCAACCTTGGTCGAGGTTAAACCCAATGAATTATATACAGTTTCAGGGGTATTTAATCAATCAGGTTCAACGCCTGAAATTGAAACCTACGATGACCACCGTATGGCGATGGCTTTTGCTCCTGTGGGGTTATTACGCGAAATGGTCATCCTTGAACCAGGCGTTGTTGCTAAATCGTATCCAAGTTTTTGGAATCATGTAGATTTGTTGTTGAATTCATCAACTAACTAATTAAATTTTCTTTTTTATCAGTTTGGTGATCGCAAAAATTCATTTTTTTGCGTAGAATTGTAAACGCTGCCGGGGTCTGAAGACCCCAGCAGCGTTACCCCAAAACCATCTCAAACTATGAAGCAGATTTTACTCCTTTTAATTTTATCACCTTTGGCCTTATTTGGCCAGAAAACGCTATTATACTGTGGTAAACTGGTCGATGTGAAGGCCGGAAAAGTACAAACTGCCTTGACCATTGTTGTGGAGGGCAAAAAGATCCAAAGTATCCTACCGGGATACATCACCCCAGGTAAAGGTGACCGCGTGATTGATTTGAAAAATAAAACGGTTATGCCGGGATTGATCGATATGCATGTGCATTTGGAAAGTGAAACAAATCCGAATGCCTATTTAGATCGGTTTACGAAAAATCCAGGCGATGTTGCTTACCAAGCTTTGGTGCATGCAAAAAAGACATTAAACGTTGGTTTTACCACAGTGCGCGATTTAGGTGGTTCGCATGTGGTAATCAGCTTGCGAAATGCGATCAATAAAGGTATCGTTGATGGTCCTCGTATTTTTACGGCGGGCGTGTCAATTGGTTCGACGGGCGGTCACGCAGATGATGCCAATGGGCTTAATGAAACCTTTAAGAAAGACTTAGGCCCGGAAGATGGTGTTGTTAATGGCCTTTCTGATGCAGCTAAGGCTGTTCGTCAGCGCTATAAAGAGGGATCCGACTTAATTAAAATCACCGCGACCGGTGGGGTATTAAGCTATGCCAAAGATGGGATGGGTGCTCAGTTTACCGAGGAGGAAATCCGCACCATTGTTCAAACGGCAAAAGATTATGGCTTCAAAGTTGCCGCACATGCGCATGGTGCCGAGGGAATGAAACGTGCGATTTTGGCAGGCGTAAGCTCCATTGAACACGGAACGTATATGACTCCCGAGGTGATGGAATTGATGAAAGCGCATGGAACTTATTATGTCCCAACGATCATTGCGGGGCGTTCGGTAGCTGATTCTGCAAAAATCCCGAATTACTATCCTGAAATGGTGAAGAAAAAGGCCGAGTCGATTGGGCCAATTATCCAATCAACTTTTGGCAAGGCCTATAAGGCAGGGGTGAAGATTGCTTTTGGTACGGACGCTGGTGTCTTTGGCCATGGAAAGAATTTACATGAGTTTATTTTGATGCATGAGGCTGGAATGTCTGCGATGGAAACGATTCAATCAGCTACGGTAGCTGCTGCGGATCTTTTAGGGCAATCCGATTCAATTGGTTCTATTGAGGCAGGGAAGTTAGCAGATATTGTCGCTGTCGATGGGGATCCCATCCAAAATATAGAAGATATCCTAAAGATGAAGTTCGTCATGCGAGACGGAAAGGTCTACAAGCAAGACTAATAAAAAAGCCCGAATGTGAGTTCGGGCTTTTTTTACATATAAAGTTTCTAACGCTGAAGTGCTGGAACATTATTTTTGACGAATTCAAATCCTCCAAATAAAACGCTAGAAAATAAGAACTGGCTGATTATAGCATTTTTTAAGAAGGGCAAGGCAGCCGCGTAACAAGTCATTAGTCCTGAAAAATCTTTGGCATACACCACGGCGTTACCCGCTTTAAATCCATAACCAATGGCATCACTCGCCCAAACCGCTAAATTTGAAAGGATAAAAAAGCCTAAAACACTAATAACATTGGCTCCTACAAATGATCTTAAATTGGAAATACGAGAGCCTAATAAAGCAATACCCGCAAAAAGAGTTAAGTGGACGAAGTCAAAACCCCATGAAAAACCGTCAAAATATTGCGGATAGACGACATTGTTTAAAATCAAGTTCGAAATCCAAATCGGAAGAATCGACCATACAATCGCTTGTCTTTGGTTTAACGCGTAGGCTCCAGCAAATAATGCCATCGAACTTACCGGGGAAAAATTCGCCCAAGACGGATTTAGTAAAATTAAAAATCGGCTAGCTACTGCGAGAATTAAAAATCCCAACAGGACCATTGTGCGCTTTGTCA
>JACCDZ010019256.1_pt1 | contig 80718 bp, 95 predicted proteins | sample 7449551 | NCBI WGS metagenome assembly JACCDZ01 (sample SAMN15323452, study PRJNA562643) | freshwater metagenome | isolation source: river surface water | place: USA:Blue River Watershed | collected 2017-08-18
AGTACGCTAGTCTCTCGGACATTAAAACGGAGTACGTCGTAGCGCTTGATAGGAATATGTTCCGCAACCGAGTCGGGTCCCAGTACGATTATGTCTTTGTCGATAATACTGGTCCCCTTGGCAACTACATGGCTATTGAGAATGGCGCTGGCGCAGCCGGAGTCAGACCTCAGATTGCTGGAACTACCTTCGTCAATGACTCTCCAATGAAGTTGATGTGGGATGCCGGTGGTCAGGCGATAGCTGGAGACTGGACAAATGGAAGCTACGATGGGAAGAACTATTTCAAATGTGGCTTCCAAATCGATGGTCTAACGGCCGGTCATCCCAACTATCTGGCTCTTCCAGAGTTGGTTGAGGTTAAGTATCCACATACTACAACGCTTGGTGGTAACTACACGCTTCTCAGTGGTGGTTGCTCTGACCCGTATCGGATGTATGGCTTTTTCCAACCAATGGACGGTGTTGACTCCAGTTACAAGTTCGTCGACAACCTTGGTTTCCCAGGAGCTCTGGAATTTGCAATTCAATTGCGGAGTAGGACTGATGACGTTAAGGCAGTTGGAGCGTTTGTAGGTCTTATAAAGCGTTCAGCAATTGGCAAGAAAGCGCAGGATCTTTTAGACTCCGACATTGTCCTTGGCATTATCGGCAATGGAACCAGTGGTAAGTTTATCGTTAACGGTGCCGCAGTTTGGACGCGTAATAGCGTGCCGACCAATAGCGCTGACTACGAGCTCGTAGGTAAGGTCAATTTCTTGATAAAGCATAACGCTATCGAGTACACCTCTATTGCCGACGCGCTGACTGCTGGTGCTACATTGGAGCAGATGAAGGAAGGTCTTCAGGTACAGATTAATGAAGCCTGGGTTTGCGGAAATGCCGCAGATAAAACAGCAAATGAGCCAAACTTTATCACTTCTGGTAGCATCGCCATAACCTATCCAGTGGACCTCTCTACGGCAGTCCTTGCAATCCTAGTGGATAATAGCCACATGCAAGATGCCGCAGGTCAGCTACGTGGAGAAAATCCTACGGCCAACGGCAGTATCATTACCTACATCGGCTACGATCGACCGGCTCTTTCTGGCCGCTTCTATCCGACGCCGTAAGGCATAAAGGGCGGTCTATAGACCGCCCTCTTTTAAGGAGTGAAACATGGTTATCACAGCTAATGCCCGAGAGATCGGTGCGCTGCTAAAAACGTTCAAGGATAAGATCCTTGAAAAGGCTGCAAAGCTTACCGTTGCAAACTCACTGAAGCTGGAAGGTAAAACTCTGGCTGAGGTAGCGGCTATGGGCGGCGGTTCTTCCGATAGCACCGAGCTCGTTGCAGCGATCAACGAAGTGGCTACAGAGTTCAGCGCTATTCCCGCCATCTGGTCTGGCGACATCACGGTCGGCTCGGTGAATGGCGGTCTGGGCTATGCGGATGCTCTTGTCACTGGCGGCGCGCCTGCTGGCGATATTTCCTCGACGGTGATCGACACAGACGGCATTATTCACGCCATCGTCTTCGATTCCTCGACTACACCCGATACACTGATACTGATGGTAGAGGTTAATTTCTCCGACCCCAACGCTATCAGTGAAATCGAAGTGCATGGTCGAATCTTGGACACGCTTAATAGCGAGGTCCAAGCCATTCCGTACAATGGGAAGTACATCCATCAATATCAGTTCGTGGCAACGAGTCTGAGTGCACCTTTCGTTGACAGCATCGGCTCTGTCTTCACAGTGGAGATTCGATAATGGCCTTTGATAAAGCGGCGGTAAAGGCAGCCTTTACTGCACTGGCGCAAAGCGTTGCCGTAGTTGTTCAGCGTGGCACGGTGGCCAATGCCGTTAAGTTCGACAATAAGACCGTTGAGCAGATTACCGATTTGGCGGCTCAGAAGGCCAACGAGCGTACCGGGCAGCATCCTGTCCAAAATCTCGTGAACTTCTCGGCGGCAGGTGCTCCTGAAAACGTTTATGTTAGCGGAACGCCAAATGCCATAGCCAGCTACATGACGACGAATAAGGTTACTCGAGCAATTGGCCGCGCTACCAGCCTGGTAGGTTCCATTGCGCCGGACAACGTTCGCATTACGCCGCCGCTACCTAATCAGATGGCAGACGCCGGACTCGGTGATAGCGGCATCTTCATTGTGGAGTCGCTAGGCCCAGACGTTGTTCGTCGGACTTACATCCGGAACTTCATCATCAAGTTGTACGGTCCAAAACACAACATTACTTTCGAGCAGTACGGTGTAAATAATGATTGGAGTCCCTGGAATGTTATCGATGAAGGCGTCATTTTCAGCAGCGATGAAATTGATGGCTTTGGCGTCATGGGAGGTCCCTGGCCAGCCGCTACTGTCCATAACCGCATTAATAGCGATAAAACAGTAATATTCAAAGAGGAAGCTAGCCTCCGCGATACAGGCAGTAGGGAGTACATGCCCAACGCCCTTTACATCTTCACAGTGCCCCACTGGTACGACTATCAAGTCATCATCACTGGCGAGCCGGGCGTTACCATCACATGTGCTGGCGAATATCTTCCTCAAGCTAGTGGCCGTGGAGCTATCGTTTTTGCGCGCCGCATTGCTGAGAATCAATGGTACGTCTATGGGGACCTTAAACGGAATCCAAACAGACCAGCGATTCAGCTCTACTCTTACAACAATGCTGGTTTGGGCGAGCCTGCCAACTTCGATATCGTCCACTGGAACCAGGGTCCTGACTACCGCGCCATTGTCAACTGCAAAGACCAGACAGTTGGGAGTCTGAGACTCCCTGTCAAGTCGACAGAACCAGATCAACTTGATTTGGGCTTCCCCATTGGCGGTCAGATTGATTTCCTGATGACGGCAAATGCAGCCTGTGTTCTCACTATTACCTGCGATGAACCGACCTATGAGCTCGTCGTACAGTCAGGTAAAGTAGCGACGGTCAGTAAGAAGAATGCGAAATTCAGTCTCCTTCGAGCATCCGCCACGAAGTGGATCTTGAGCGGCGACGGTCTGGATAACGTCTAAGGAATAGATCATGTCTAGCTCATTCGGTGATTTTCAAATCCGAATGGTTCGAGATGACGAGTATGAGTTGCTTCGAGACTTTGGGTACATCGATGACGTCCATGGACTGATTCTTGTGCCCAAGGGCTTTAAGACCAACTTCGCTAGCATCGAGAGCCTTCGAGTAGCGCTTTTCCCAATCTATGCGGCACTAGCCAATTACGGCGATCGGGCCGCTACGATCCACGATTATCTTTACAGCGGTTATCCGATTGTGAAGGCAGATGGGTCTGAGTTTTTCCCAACCCGGAAAGAAGCCGACGACGTCTTCTATCGCGCTCTGCGTGCTGAAGGCATTGCTCGTTGGAGAGCATGGATGTTCTGGGCAGGCGTTCGCGTTGGCGGCGATAAATACTACGCCCTCAACAAGCGTCATGAATTCAAGAACAATGGAGAGTGAAGATGACACCAGTAGTCATTAAGTACCCCCTGGACTTGACAGGTGTCTCTCCTAATAACTTAGTTATTGGCGAGCGTCACACACTCAATTCCGATTACAACCGTGCCTTCGTAACGAAGTACGGTCCTTTCTTCACCGAGGGTCTGAAGATTCGTGAGCTGCCATCTGGCCGCGAACTCTCCCCCGGTGAGGAATTCATCGCCACCCACCTTTACCAGGATGCTACCATTCTGACGGGTAAAGAGGTCTGTGCGATTATCGTTATCACCGACCAGCTTGTTACCGGTGAAATTGAGATCGACTATCAGGTAGTTGGCGGCGATTACTCGGCAAGCGTCGATGCCATCCAGCAACTGGTAGAGACCCTGGACCTGGACGAGCGTCCGGTACAGTGGGGTGATATCATTAACCTGCCAAGCGAATTCCCACCCACTGCTCACCTCCACGATGCTGGTGACCTCTATGGTTTCGAGTACGTGGTAGCTGCGCTGGAGAATATTCGCATTGCCCTCCTGCAGGGTGATGTCGCCGCTCACCAGGAGATCTACGATTACGTGGATCAGGAGATCGATGGTTTCCAGGCACAGCTCAATGCCATTGCCACCGACCTCAGCTCTCACCTGAACAACCGCTCGAACCCTCACCAAGTGACAAAGTCTCAGGTAGGTTTGGGTAACGTTCAGAACCTTGGCCTTTCAACCAAGGTTGAGGCCGAGGCGGGCGCAATCGATACGAAGTACATGACACCACTTCGTACTAAAGAGGCTATCGCGGTACAGGCACTTGCGCCTCTGACAGCACATACCAGTCGTACTGATAACCCGCACGGCGTTACTAAGACCCAGGTAGGTTTGGGTAGTGTTCTGAACTACGGCATTTCTGATCAGCCAACCGCTGAAGCCGGCGCTGCAAACAACGTCTACATGACGCCGCTGCGCACCAGTCAGGCGATTGCTGTGCAGGCCCTGGCTCCTCTGACAGCCCACACTTCGCGCACAGACAACCCCCATGGGGTTACTAAAACGCAGGTTGGACTCGGAAGCGTTCTGAACTACGGTCTGTCGGATAAGGCAAGTGCTGAAGTAGGCGCGTCTAACGCGCTTTACATGACGCCGCTCCGCGTTAAGGAGGCCATTGCTGTGCAGGCGCTGGCGCCTTTGAACGACCACATTGGTAATACTAGCAACCCTCACCAGGTTACTAAAACTCAGGTTGGCTTGGGTAACATTCCAAACGCCATCTCTCCGAGTCGTAGTTTAAATAGCGCTGCTACTTTGCTAACCAGTGCCGGGATGTTCGATCACGTGCAAGCCGCATCGACTGACCACGATAACCGCTACAAGCCATATGGTCAGGCTATGGAAGGTTCGGTGGTGAGTTACGGTGGATATGGTCACATGTTCATCGCTGGTGCTTGGCGGGTAATCTGGCCGCCGCAGTGGCAATAACGTTTTACATTTACAGTCTAACCTATAGATAGCTATAGGAGAGTCCAAATGACAGCCTTAATAAATGCAAGCCGCATTAATGTGAATGTCGCCGATCTACAAATCGATAAAATTCTAAATTCGAACTACTGTTTCGAACAGAGAATGATCTACGCAGTTTCTGAAGGAACTGGCGTTGTTGTCGAAGGTAAGGATCGTTTGGAACTCTATAAAGACTGCGTTCTGAAGATTGAGGCGATGGAACGCCTGTCGCCTCATCTTCAGGATGTTTGTAAGAAGCTGGCCTACGAGCTTAAACACACGGGTCCAGTGACTTGCCATCTTTTTATTTCGCCTGAAGGCTCAAAGAGCTTCGGACTGCATAAAGACCCCGACGATGTTTTCTTGTACATGGTAAAGGGGCATAAAGGTTTTCAGGTCGGCGACGACTACGTTGAAATAGAAGTCGGCGACCATCTGTTCATTGCGCGGGGCGTTCAGCATCAAGCATTCAACTATGCTGACTCCATCATGCTCTCTTTCGGCATGGAGAGATACATAGAGGATAAGTTCTGATGCAATATAAGACTATTTACGTAAAGACCACTGGGACGTGTAATCTAAATTGCACTCACTGTTTTACTAGTGGAAAGAACGGCGATAAGACACAATTCGATCCAGAGCAAACTATAGCCTGGATTAAAGATTACATGTCTGAGCATCAGGCTGATACCGACTATCATCTGGAGCTGCATGGCGGTGAACCATTCTTGGTTCCTCTAGAGAAATTAAGGGCAGTTACAGAGCCTTTCTGGGAACTTCCAAACGTTACCATTGCAGCTAACAGCAATCTTGTATTTAAGCTCCATGATGAGATCATCGACTTCATTATGGAACGCTTTAAAGGCGTGATAGGGACCAGCTGGGATAACTGGATTCGCTTCGGTAATGAGGCGCAGCTAAAGCTCTGGAAATACAATCTCGCCAAGCTGAAGGCGGCAGGCGCGTTCATCGCTCTGAAAGTATCCGTCAGCAAGCAATTGGTAGATAGCTCGCCAAACTGGTTCCTCGATATGATGGATGAGCTGCCAGTTGACACAATCTCGCTCGAGCGTCTAACCGTGGGAGGGAATGCAGATTTTGATTCCGGCATATTTCCCAACAATGATGCCCAGGACGAATGGTATCTAGAGCTCTATAAGGCATATTTTGCAAGGCGACCTAAATACTCGATTAGTACGCTGGACACTCTTAAAGAGAAGATCCGCTCTAATATGGTGAAGGTCGATACAAACTGCCGCAACTGTGAGCAGAATTTAGTAACCATCAATTCCAATGGAACACTCGCAGGCTGTCCCAACACGGCCAGTGAGAAGAAACACTCCCATATCTCCCAGTCAGCTGAGGCATTTCTCTCCTCAAAAGGAAGAGTAGACGACATTGCCAAGGAACTTGATTTTCCAATAGGCTGCCTTCAATGCGATGTCTTTGATCTATGTGGTGGTGATTGTCATCGCCTCCCTTGGAAGGATGGTCGCTGTGGCGGTCTCAAGAAAACACTCCGCTATATATCTGGAAGAGATCAGTCTTCAAATCTGATAATCAAGGTGTAAGAGATGACCATCAGTAAACAAAGCGCCTGCGATATCGTTAACAACGCAATTGCGCTGAGCATTAACGCCGGATGTCAGTGGGGCAGTGACAACTACCCGCCGGGTTCTAACCCAGCGTGGTTTGCCGGACCAGTGTCCGGTCTACCAAATCGCCTAGCAGTCGATGCGGGTGCTTTTGCAGGCACCGTAGAGAATGACTCTCTCTCAGACATTATTCGCTATTTTATTGGTTTCTTTGCCTGCATTCGAAGGGCGCGTCTCATTACCTACATGCAAGGCAATGGCCTCTATAGCAGTAGTTTTAATGGCGGTTGGTATACTTATACCTCTGCTCCTAATAACCGCAACGACTGGACTGCATGGACTCTCCTAATCCATGACGGACATGCTGTAGGCAATTACAGCATTGGCTACGTCCCAGCACTAGATAAGACAGTCGAAGATCTTCCAGCCCTGCGCATTCCTCAAGCAGTCAATGCCATTACCGCGCACATTCAGAATTATTGTGACGGTCTTGCAAGTAAGCATAAGCAGTGGGGTTGGGGTACGAGAGATCCAAACGGCAATCTAGTAGCACTGCCGACGATTTCTAATACCGTTTGTCATGTGAGCTGTCACAGCAACTGTCACGGTTCGAGAAACCGTCGATAAGGGGAAGAGGTTTATGGAAAGAGTTTTCTTGGAGGCGCCGATCCCTATCAGCGCTCTTAAGCGAAATTTCACCGAGAAGCTTGAGTTCGTTATCAACGTAGCTGAAAGCAAGCTCAAGGGAAAACAACTGATCGTCTATCTGAGTAATCTGGACATCAAGTTGCGCCTACAAATCACTGATGTTGAAGACGCCCTCGAACTGGCGGAGGCGTACATGAGGACAAACGTCGTTGTCTCCATTCAGGAGATCGAAGACGTCGTTATCAATATCCTACTGATGTATAGGGGTCTTCCGAACTTCCTCGCAGTGGGGCCTGAGCGCTTTAAGAAGTTTGTCGATGACAACTTTAAACTGATTGAACTCTGGCTGGAAAGGATTAATTCCCTACTGGCGTTCTGGCTCTATATCCAGAAAAAGAACATCGATGAAAATGGAGTAATTGGCGAATCGTTCTACATCGATCGTCTGAACGCCCTCGAACACGTACCAGAGAACGACATCAATGAGTTAGTAGGACTCAACTACGTTAATCTCATCCGACATCCACTTTTCCCATTCCTTTTGGAAGGAATGAAGTTGGAAACGGCAAAGGTAAATGCGAGTCATTTTGACAATTTCATCTTTAACAGAAATAAACTACTTTCCTATTTTGCTGATCGCAATAATCCGCTCTTTTTGGCAGCAGTCTACAATGTAGATAGTGACCTAAGAAATGAGATAGGGTCAGAAACTTTCGAGGTAGCGGTTTCTGAATTGAAAGCAATCACGCAGGAGCAAGTCAATGTTCCATATCTTCAATAAGGCGTACGTGGAATCGGACGCCCTTATTAACCAGCATTCGCGGCAGGTAAATATTTCCCGCCACACTGGTTTTCAGAAACTGATCGATCCTTCTCAGACCAACAATCCGCAAGGTCAGATTGCATTCGCGCAGTCAATTGAAGATCTTGGCACTGAAAAGTTCGGCGAGCTACTGGCTAACCTAGCGAATAGTCAAGAGAGCACTACCATCTTTGCCGACTCTGAGGCCTATACTCGTATCTTTTCTATCGTCATTAAGGCCATGTTCCCGGCCATTGACTTGGATACGTTTAAGCGCCTCTTCCTCTGCAGAAAGGTTTCTTTCGACTCCTATGCAGCGAATGTCTCCAGTTATCTGAACGGCTATTCCCAGAGCATCGAGATTACGCTAGATCGCGTGGTTGAGCTTTTCTCGCTGACAGATCCTTACGTTGCCGTCTATCAAGAATTTCTGCGAACACACAACGTCGGTCTGTCCTTGGAATGGAGAACAATTAAGTTTCTTCAGACCGGTGACGTCGGCACCATTCCGGACACCCTTTCAAATCTTTGCCGGAAGACAGCCATCCGCACCGGCCAAGAAGCGCTGTTGGAGTGGGGTCGTTTGATCACCGATGACGTCTGGACGAAGAAATACGATCTCACCGTTGACGAACTTCTCCAGGCACCAACTGCAGCTCGAGCCTGCAAGACGTTTGATACGCTTAACAGCAAGCTTCTTTCTGAATCCAACGCAGTTAAGATGCGTGTAAGTGATATGTGGTTGGAAGATCTCTGCGGTGAATCTGCTGAGGTTTTGAAGGCGACTGGCGAACTGGCAATGTCGGACCGAACCATCCGACTGGGCGGGCTGATTAATCGAATTCCGTCGTTCTCAGATCCAGTGGAGCTTCGCGCTGCACTCGTCGAAATGTTCTCCAATGAGACCGACTGCATTCGTACGTCAGTTGAAGACGCGAACAAGATCGACGAGAACATCATCCGTTTCGCGCTTAAGCTCAATGACAAGAAGTTGGCAAAGTTGATGAAGGGGGCTGAATGGTAGAACTCATTCCGGTTGTGAATATTCTTAAGGAAAAGAAGGGGTCTCTAAAAGAGGCCCACCTAGTCCTATTCGAGTACTGCAACCTTCGATGTTCGTTCTGCCACCAGGATCATGAATCCAAAATAGGCATCGATTCTATCATGGATAAGGTGGAGACTCTCATACTCTCCACCCCATCCACCGATAAGTATGTGATAAATATCACTGGCGGTGAGCTCTTCGTTGACGAAATCGATGACTCATTGTTCGAGGTCTATTTTGCAGCAGCAAAGAGATTGTTCGAATACTTCGACGATCCACTCATCTCATTCGGGACCAATTTGGTTTACGAAAAGTATGAGCGCGTTGCAAAGCTCTTGGATTCTCTGAAGGCGTATGGGTGCGTGACATTGTCTACGTCCTACGATCCTGCTGGACGCTTTAACCAGGTTGGGAAGAAACTGTTCTTCCAAAACTTGGAGAAGATGAAGGACTATATATCGACTGTAAATGTCGTGATAACAAAGCAGAATATCGAGACCTTCCTTGATGGTCGCGAAGGACCTGAGTTCCACTATCTCTGCGATACCTTCACCGTGTGCTTCGATCACTATATCCCAAGTGAGCTTTATAACCAGCACCAACCAAGCGAAGATCTGATCGGTAGGCTTTACATAAAGCTGAATGAGAAGTATCCGAACTCCTATCCAATTAAAGATTGGAAAGAGAACGTTTTCAACCCAACTACTTGTAGATCAACAAAGATCATCAACAAGGACGGTGTTGTAACGACGTGTTGGTCGGAGGCTGGTAAGGGGGCAATCCTCGACGAGTCGGAAGGTTTGATAGCCAAAGATGAAGCCGAGCTAAACTTCCTCGAGCACTACGACTGCTTCTCCTGTGAGTATTATCAGCGCTGTACGTTGCGTTGCTTCCTGCACCACAGTGTTGTTGATAAGCCAAAAGAATGTCAGATTAAGCTGATGTTTGACGCCATACTCTGAGTGGCTAGCTGGATGGCCGTGGCCATCCAGCTTATGCCGTTTCAGTTATTATTGACATATGCCGTAAATGATGTGTATATAGGGGGTGTGAAATGGACCTAATCGTAAAGCCTACAGTAAAATGTAATTTCAAATGCACGTTTTGTTCCAGCACTAAGCTTTCGGAAGACGATAACGAAATCGTTCCCATTTCTGAAATAGAACGTTTTATCAAACGCTTCCCAGAAACCAGGACAATCATCATCAATGGCGGCGATCCACTGATGATGGAACCCGACTACTATTGGTCGATGATCGATGTTCTCGAACGCAACAATTCGTCAGCGGTAATATCATTCACCACAAATCTCTGGGCCTTTTACAAGAAGCCGGAGAAGTGGACTGAGCTTTTCAAGAGTCCATACGTACAGGTATCAACTTCTTTTCAATATGGGAACTCAAGACTTAAAGGCGATCTAACTCCTTTCAGTGAGGAAGAGTTTCTAAAAGTATCCGACCTAATGTTGGACCGCGTTGGCTATAGACCTTCTTTCATTGCTGTAATAACCTCGGAGAACAGGGACAAAGCAATCAAAACAGCGGAGCTGGCTAAGCGACTTGGCGTGGAAGCTAAGATCAACTATGCAGTGGCCTCCGGCGAGAAGAAGCAATATAGAGGCGTGACGATAGGTAATGAAGATAGCATGTTCGTTCAAGCGGACATGTACGAGCTGTACCTCGAAATCTACGAAGCTGGTCTAGCTGAATTTGAATACAGCACCAAGCAGATGATTAATATTCTTCGCAATGGCGTTACGACTTGCCCACTCTCCAGAGACTGTGATGCTGGTATTAGATCTCTGCAGCCTGGCAATGGATATTACTCATGTGGCGCCTTTGGCGACGACAGATTGTATCCAATTGATTTTGAGGCAGAGATGTCAGGGGAGTTTATCAGACCTCTCTCTGGTCGGGTGGAGCTTATGAGCATGAAAGATGCGTGCCCTACCTGCCCTATGTTTTCCATCTGCAATGGCTGTAAGAAAACGATACACGACACCAAGCGACTTGGTCTTGTTGAATACCACTGCAAGAAAATGAAATCGTTAGCTCCGAGAATCATCGAAGCTAATGGAATGACTGGCATCCTAGAGCCGACTCCCTACGTTGATGAGAGTCTTATCTACCGAGGTTAATGATGATCGTTTCTCTCAACCCAACTTACCACTGCAATTTTCGCTGTAAGTTCTGTTATCTAACACCTGAACAGCTGTCGGATAAACGACACGCTTCACTGGATATCTTAGTTGAGCGACTGCGCGAGGTAAATAACCACAAGCAGATAACTCACGTTGATTTCTATGGCGGTGAAGTACAGCTACTTAGCGAAGAGTATGTTTCGGACATCCTGTCCGCTGTGACGGCACTGAGGGTTGAGAGTATCAGTCTGATAACTAATCTCTCCATCGTTAGGAATTTTGTTCTAGACGAGCGAATTAGCCTAACGGTCTCCTATGACTTTGGTGCCAGACAAGATCATGAGAAAGTCTTCAACAACATGCTTTGTCTTGACAGGAGTTTCTCAGTCCTTACCCTAGCAAGTCGTGACTTTCTAGATGCCGTTTCCGTCGACGAATTTGTCCGCACCTTCAATATGCTTCCAAACATGGAAAGTGTAGAGATAAAGCCGTATAGCAAGAATCAAGCCAACGACCAAGGTGTTCTCAATGTTGAGTTCGAAGACTACGTCTGGGCGGTACTGACTCATCCAGAGCGTAGGTTTAATTTCCAGAACGAAATGAACATCGATGAAGCTGTGCATGGTGAACGGAACTCCTTCAGCGATGACCATGTCTATATCACGCCAGCCGGCAAGCTCGCGGTGTTGGAATTCGATGAGGGTGATAGAGAATTCTTTCTAGAACTCGACAGCATTTCAGATTATCTAGATTGGGCGGCTAAAGAGAAGATCCGCGTGGTCGATAACAAGATCTGTGGAAGCTGTAAGTATCTAGGCCATTGTCTCTCCGAACATCTGAGAGATGTCAAGGACGATGGCGATTCATGTAATGGCTTCAAAGGCCTTATTCTCAAGTGGGTGGAAGAAGATGAGTGATATCCGACAGCGCCTCGAGCTAACAATCGATCTATTTAAGGGCTGTGCCAATAGCTGCGCCGGCTGTATGGTCGATAGAGAGCTAGGTGGTAATCTGAACGATATGGCCGAGCTTGTAGAGCTCAGCAAAAGTCTAGTTAACGACGGTTTCATCCCATTCGACGTGGCCATCGGTCCAACCGATATCATGTCTTCTGGAAATGTTCGAGAAGTCCTTTTCCATGAGGACGTTCAGAAACTTATTGAGATGTTTAATGCAGTTACTCTCAATGCTGCATTTCTAGAAAAGAAGTCCGAGCTCTATGCGTCGTTAGCTAGGACAGTAGACGAAGCCATTGGTCGGAAAAATGTTCGCTTCCTAATACCTGCTGCTCCGGCTATGTTTTCTAGTAGAAAGTTTGGGCCGGCTATCGCAGAGCGCGTAAAACTACTTTCCGATAATTTGGAGCTGGCCCATCTGCATGAGGCCGGCTTTGTCGTAAACTGCACGAGAGAGACTTTGGCCTACGAATATGGCGTCGACCTGGCCAAGGGATTCGAACTCGATTTCGTCGTTCCAAAGGATGATATTCTCAACATTCCTTACGGTCGCGGTAAGATCAAAGACATCTTGATGTCCAGCAATGTACTTGCTATCTCTAAGAGCATTACGACCTTTTATGAGTCGCTCGATGGACTTAGTGAAAGGACAAGCAATCCAGATCTCTGTCCAAATACCGGAACGATGCTAAACTTACTCTATTCGGATGGGAAGCTTTATTGGATTCCTTTCCTTAAGGACGAGTTCGTTTTCTTTGATCCAATGTTTGAGATAAAGCGTCCGTGGTCAAAGGAGAATGTGCTTGCTCAAAAGGACGCCGCAATTATGTCGTCCATGAATTACGTTTTAGACGGACGCTGTGGTAGCTGTCAATATCTGGCAAGTTGTTCTGAGAAAGGTATACATCGCCTTATGGAGGTTCTTTCCATAAGGGAGTGTCTAGTGGGGTTGGAAGATGATCAGTCCTGAAGAGGTTATGGGTTGTAATCTCACATTAGAAGTATTGCGCGGATGCGACTACTACTGTAGCGACTGCACCGTTGACAAGGGTGCTGAAACGCTTGACATAAGCGATGAGGACACTAAAGACATCCTCTCCTTGATTGATGATTTCGATGAGCGCTTCTATAAGAAGCTCGAGTTTACAATCGGTCCAACAGATTTTATCAGCGCAGACAATGGACTTTCCTCTCTGGACCATCCGCTGATCAAAGGTCTAAACGAGCGTTATATCTCGATGGTAATTCCATTGGTGATGCTAAATGATCGTGGTCTTGATACGCTTGCTGCCAAATTGGAAGAGAGTATGCCTGGCGGTAACGTCGTCATCAATGTCCCAGTGACGTTGAAGAACATGCGCAATGATAAATACAGAGCAATGCTTGATAAGCGAATTCTGTATTTCAAAGGCATGTTGAGGACGGTTAAGTTACATCACGTAAACTTGAACGTGAACGTGATGTTGGGTAACGCAGAGCGCATCACAGCAGATGAAGACCGCTATCTACAGGGTCTGCAATTCTCTGCGAAGACAGCCATTGAGTACGCTTTTGGTCATTCCAGGAAAGGTTTGAATAACATTTTAACGACCGAAGAGCTTAAGCGAGACATCGCGCTCTACTCAGCCGCAGTTAGAGGTTTGGCCGATACGAAATTGAATAAGTTTCTGGTCCCAAGAACCTACGACGCAATAGAGCTCGTCTTCAGAAACTCCAAACTCTATTATCTACCAATCGTCTTTGAACGTTTTCCAATGTTCATCCCAGAGTTCGAAATACCGAAACCCTGGACCGCCGATAAGGTCGCCGAATTTAAAGAGAAGGTAGTAACAGATAACCTTATTTACTTTAGTGAGAATAAGGTCTGTAGCAATTGCTGCTTTCTTCCTAACTGCGCCAGAGGCGATGTTCAAACAATGACGCGGATGCTTAGTTTCGACAACTGTCTTATTGGGATGAAAAATAGGTGGGATCTAGATCCATTCTCTTACGTTTATGGTAGGGACTCTGACAATGAACTCGAGTGATAACGCCCCATTCACGCTGGGTGATCGTAATAAATACATCCAGCCGTGGAAGACTGTAATTGCGCGGATCAACGTTGCCGATAAGTTCGACATGGATATGGTCGCTAGCGAGATATTCAGTCTGGACGCTGAATGGGATACTGATAAGGCCGATAACGAGGGCATTAGCGAAGAGCTTACTCCGAACATTATCGCAATCCGCGACCAGCATATCACGCCAGCAATTATCGATTATATTCGAGAAATATATTGCGTTGAGATAACGCGTGAGATGATGCATGTCCACACCAAAGGCCTAACGCTTAAAGACCGCGGCTTTGTTGGACCACACGTACATAGCGCCGCTAACTTCACGACCGTGATGTATCCACAGGACTCTTCATCAAGCCTCTTCCTGACAGACCCAAGGGGGAATGCATGTAGAGGCTTTCCGAAGGACATCCGCTTTAATAGCTTTGATGATTTCGAGATAAAGCCAAAGGCCGGTGACGTTTACATCATGCCCAGTTACATCCCACATTTCGTGGTCCCTGTAGATAGGGAGTTCAGAGCAACTCTAGTTAACGATTATTTCCTGGACTACAAATGAAAGAGTGGAAGATATATCAGCAACTCTACAATTCGCTCATTACTGAGCACAGCGATGCTAGTGACTTACAGCCTACCGTTATCAGCGACGAACTTGTGGAGAATGCGCTGAGTTACGTTATGCGTAAAGATGAGGCGGCTATCTACCCGGCCAAGAGCTATATCGTCGCCATTATCTATGCAACAAAGCTCAATGAAGTTTATGGCGAGGACTTCTATGAAGTTCTCAATGATCCTGAATTGTTCTGCGGCCAGGATCTTTACTTCAAAACCTACGACGAAGACCCGGATACCTACGATCAGATTATCGAAAGACTTAAGTCAATTGATGACTGGCTGACGGGTGGCTGGGCTCCATTTACCGTTAACTACTTCTATATGGAGTGTACGGAAGCTGGCGTCGACGGCGTTAATACCGGAATTACTAAAACTCCAGAATTCTGAGGGATATATGTTTAAATCACTCGCTGAAATTAACCGCAATGCCATCATCAAGGACAAGACTGCCGTAGAAGGCGGTTACGTCAATAACCCGAATGATCGCGGCGGTGAGACTAACCACGGTATTACCAAGACCCTGGCAGACTTCTATAAGAAGGATCTGCAAGCCAAGTTTGGTTGGAATGGCCAGATGCTCCACCTCACCAAAGATATGGCCTACTGGCTCTATCAGGTAGAGTTCTGGGATAAGCTGCGCTGCGATGACCTGCTGGCCGTACATCCTCTGATTGCCGACAAGGTCTTTGACTTTGCAATCAATGCCGGTAAAGGCAAGGCTGCAATGGTTCTGCAGAACTACCTGACTATCAGCAATCGCCAGGGTAAGCTCTACGGTGACATCGACGTTGATGGCGGTATCGGCAATGGAACCATCACCGCACTTAACTCCTACGTGAAATCGCGTGGTAAGGAAGGCATTGGTCGACTACTCTTTGCTTACATCTGCGAGCAGGGAAATCACTACAACGACATCACTGTTAAGCGTCCAGCCAATGAGGAATTCATCTATGGTTGGTATGGTCGTGCTCAGGAAGACATGATCGAGTACAATCGACTGTTGGGACTGGCATGATGTACTGGTTCAGCATTGCAATGATAGTCCTGCTTAATATAGCGTTGGGCTTCTCGTTGGACCGCGTCTATCGTACGAAGAATACGATGTTCGCTTTCTACAGCGTGATGTTCTTTGCAGCCATGCTGGTGCTGCTGACAGCTTTCTTCAATAAGATGCTTTCGGTTCCAGAGGCGTCTGGCCTTTCCTTTACACTGTCGGTTTCTTTCGTCATCACGTCACTTTTCTCGGATAAGGTCTGGGACTTTATAAGAGGTTAAGCGGCATAAAGGCTAGGAGAGCCCCTATGGGCTCTCCTATGCCGTTTTATGATCACTCGGCTGTCGTTGTGAGGATAATCTTGAAAACCTCACCAAGGGCCTTCAGAAGCTTCTCCAGCTCACCAGCCGGTGGAGCCACGCCAGTCTCGAATGCAGCACCGCTATAGCCAAGAGCCATAATGATGCCAATGACCACCATCCCGCAGGAGACAATCAAGCGCAAGCTAAACTTACTTCCATCTTCAGTAGCGTCCTGAGCAACTTCATCATCGTGACGATGACGAGGGCGACGCCGCTTTACTTCATTCTCAGGCATCGGTCAGTCCTTTTTCTTTTTCTTTTCGATCTCTGCGATTTGTTCCTTTTTATAGGTACGCAAAGCTTCCCATCTGATATTACACTCACCAAGATTCTTGGTTTGTAACATCAGGCTATTAGACACTGCTTGAAAGCGAACGCCATCATTTGGCATGTCCTTAAGCGCTTGTGGTGAAGGAGGCTTACTGATAGGACAGTCAATTAACTTATCGTCCGCTGGGACAATCAGGATCGGTTCGTACTGCGTCACAATACGAGGCGAGCAGCCCACTCCCGACAATCCAAGCAACATCAGCATCAATATCAGACTGACTTCTGCCAGCGATAGCGCCCTGCTGCTTCGTGTGCTCAACATTCTTCGATACCTCTTCACGGATCTGGTCTTGCCGCGTTTCGAAGAGTTCGATGTTCTTCACCATTTCAGTAAAGACTCGCTCACTCACTTGCTCGGCAGTTTCTTTTATTTCCAAATCCCACCGAAGGTCCACCAGCTCAGTTTGCAATGAGTTGATAGAGCGCTCTGCTTCCTGCAGTCTCTTATTGCCGATATAAAGCGAAAGCGCTTGTACAGCAATGACGGTAAGAAGTACGGATAGAACGATGGTAAGGATTTTGGTTCTGAGAGTAGACAGCATTATTTTCACCCTGTCAAGAAGTGATTAGCTGTAAGCACCTGCTATATGCGACAGCAATGGAATCGATTGAGTGCTCGTCTAGTTCAGCGACGTTAATGTCTGTTCTGAACTTAGGACCAAGCATCGAAAGGATGCCTGCCTTGACGTCGTCTTTCGTACTTCCTTTCTTAACAACCCCAACTGCCTTCTTAGCGGTGGGCGGATCTACTGTAAGTAAAGGAAGACTGCAGTCGTATTGATTGACAGCGGTACGGATGCTGCTCAAACACTCAACCAGCGCTGCAAACGCTGCTGGAAACCTGCCCAGGAAAGGAGCCTCAGAAATAATCGAATGGGGCATCCAACACTGCATGGCGTTTAGTAGAAACGTCTCATGCGCATAAAGGCGGGCAGCTTTGTCTCCATACACCTCATTGAAGTGAGTGTAGCGTCTGCTATTTCTCTCACCGCTCACCGTCATCGCTTGGCGAATGACGATGGAGCAGTCAGTGAGATTAAGATCAAGTATGGAAAGACCCAGGGTATCGGTTCCTGGGTCTATTCCCATTACTCGGTAAACCGGACAGGTGTCAGGCATTACGAGCATTGCGGTTCCTTACGGAGAGGTAATGATTACGTTCTCACCGATGAGGGGTTCAGTCGCACCCAGGTCGATGGTGAATTCGAAACCTTGGTTACTGAATGCCATCGGATAGTGAGTCGTGATGTGAGTGGCTACTTGAACGCCAATGGCTTCGCTGTAGCTGATATTACCACCGCCAGCTGCCGGGCCTGGAACGATCTTATCGACACCACTGCACAATGCAATTTCGGAAACGACTGCTACGAGTTCATTGCCGTAAATGATGCGTGCTACTTCCAGCAGCTCCAGAACGTCGTTAGCGTCGAAGGAGACTTTGATGGAAGCGGTGGTGGACAGGTAGTTACCATCGGTGGTGGTGATGCCAGTACTGGCTACTTCTGGCGGCTCAGGATTGAGGTTGGAAGTAGTGGGCACATATGGGACGGTGGTTTCCACACCATCGACAACCTGAGTATAGCGCATCTCAGGAACCACGCCATTGAGGTCCAGACGCTTCAGGTAGTAGGCGAAGTAGTTGTACCCACCATGCGTTTCTTGTTTACGCAGTGCGTACTTGGAGCGCTGCTCTGGCGTCAGGTCATTGTTGACATCACGCAGTACGAACGGCAGGTGCTGGAAGCAGGCTGCGTCAGAAGCGCGATGGTTAATCGGAGTGGTGTAGGAAATACCATCGGCACCGATTACTGGACGATGGCCACCACGCCCAATGGCGAAGTAGCGAACGTCAGGGTCGTCTGCCGGGTTAGGCATAACGCCACTCTGGATGTCGAACTTCTCGTTCAGCGTGGTATTGGCGTCAATGACGTGCTGGAGGCCGAGTAGTTTCGAGGACTGCAGCTTGGAGCCATAGACGGTACGGGTGATGATTTTCATCGTTGTAAAGCCTCATTTGAGGGTTAACGTAGCTGCAAATGAAGCAGCGATGGAAACAGGTCACATTATAGAACAAAATAAGAGAGGGACCGAAGTCCCTCTCCATTTATTACGGCTGGTTGTCCAAGTAAATGGTCCTAGAGAAAGCAATTGTTAGTGCATCACCAACTCCTCCGACCGGAAGTTCCGTATCGAAAGAATATTGCTTCAAGTACTTACCGTAGGGCAGTTTGTAAGGAACGCTATAATCGACAACGGTAGCCTGGGAGCCGCCGATGTTAATTGTGTATGGGAAGACGTAGGGGTCATTAGTCTCAATGATAACGTCTATCGTACGCTGCGTCGAGATATCTGGGCCTCTTCCCCAAAGTATTGCCTTAACAGTTGGTTTAAGATTAAACCAGTTCTTCTGTTCCAGGTAATTATCTGGGTTAGTAAGTCCACCCATTGGCTGAATCTGCGCCGGCTGATTACTGACGCTACTGTTATACCCTACATTACCGCTCTCCGCACCGATGGTAATAATTCCCTTACCGTCACACGCACGCAGTTGTAGAGTACTACTTCCATACCACATCGGATTGTCGGCCTTCGCCTTCAATTCAAGCGTCACTACCTTGGTCAGATTGTCGTATGTAAACACGCCATTCTGATCAAGGTAGCTTATTTCTAGTATGTCTCCAATGAAATTGTTGATATGTTCAACGTAGGGGAGGCGACCATTGCCAATGGCATCAGTCAGCGGATTATCAAGCCAGTGCGTAACGTCCAGATTGACAAGCGCGTCCGTGAGGTCGGAGATGTTGCGGCGCTTACACTTGAAGTTAAGAACTGGAGTAAGTTCCGTCTCACCGGCCATTGTTACATTGATGACGTGCGCCTGGTCGTAAGTTGCATTCTCATCACCACCCTCAAAACTATACGTGTTGTTGACGTAATCTTGAAATGGTGGAATGTTAAGGCCGGGGTTAGCCTTAACAGCCGATAGATGGAACGTTGCGAAATCGCCTGGGTTAAAAAGTCTCATTCCATCTTCTCCTTATTCCAGTCGACCGACTGAGACGTTAAAGGTCTCACCAACAGCGAAGGTCAATGGCTTTCCGCTAATGACGTAGAACTTAGCGGAGCTCAACACAATGCCGCTGTATTCATCAACGCCCTGAGACGTTGGTGCTGGGTTCATGCCGTCTCGAGCGAGCTCTACGCCGTCGATTGTGATGTTCGAGGGCAAGTATTGCCATTCGATACCACCACTTTCGTTGAAGAACTGCACGCGGAGAGAGGTCGCAAGGTCGGCATTATCTCCAGGAATGTCCCAGAGCGCCGAGATCTTTCCGCGGATAATTTCACCAGTCCCGAGGCGATATTCGAAGACAGGCGCGTCAGCCTTATTAAACCGCTTGCCAATTACACTCATGCCGTCGACGACAAATGACTCGCCAGTGAACGAGAAATGCGTGTCTTGGAGATAGATAAGCTCATTCTCATAAACGGCAGGATTTAGCGTCAAGATAGTCGGTTCGAAGTCCCAACGCTGAATTCCCCTGAAGAGAATGATGTTATTCATGGAGCGGGGGCGACTGCCGTTGAACGTATAATCCTTGTACATAAAGCGACCATTGCTCTGTTGAATTACAACGGGAGCGGTGGTGTTAGAACGTACAGCACGAACATTGTCAGGGTAATCTGGATCCGGCCAACCGTCTGGTCGCGCTGCACGGAAGAAGATCTCGTATGGGAAATCGTCCTCAAGTGCATTGCGCAGGATGATCCTGACCGTGTCAGTGTCTGGTATATTCAGTACACCTACTACGGCTGCTTCCGGATGCCATGACGCGGGCTCAATGCTAAAGCGGTAACGCACAAACTCGCCATCATTAGGGTCCCCGAAATCAAAACCAATTGACGGAGTGCCAACATCAGGAGATCCATCGACGCCGAGGATGTAGCCATTATAGCTCACGCCGTTCAGCGATACGGAGCCGCCGCCAGTGTACTTAAACGCCGGAAGGCTATTTCTAAAAGTGAAGATAGCCTCGCCGGTAAGGAACGGTGAGGTGTTCCTTGCACGCAGCTTGATGGCACGAGATTCGCCAACTCTAGGAATGACGTGCGATAGCGGGAGTTCAGAAGGCGTTGCGCCTCCAGAAATTGCAACGACGTCATCGCCGGTGATATTGCAGCCAAGAACCTCGTTGATGTGGTCAAGCAGTTCCTGGACGGTAGTCCCGTCACCTTCTTTAAGTGGTCGTGGGAAACCACCGAAAGCGGAGTTCAAGTCGCTCATGCTAATGCACGACCACTCGATGTTTACCTCGCCGCTAGCCTCAGCACCTACGTTGGCACGGAGCGTAGCGCGGCGTGTACCAGCGTCAACGTCATTCAGAGAGTGAATGTCAATTAGCTGATAGTTGGCCGGATTGATCCGATTAAAACGAAAGTTCGGGAACAGCGTTGTGTTAGACGTGATTCGACCCAGTGCAAAACTCACCGGGTCCTTAGTCAGGCCTGAACGATATTTCTTATCCATTCCTATCACCTATTAGTCAGCGTATGGGTCAGCTGACAGCGTTTCGTCGCCGTAGTGGATGTAGACGTAATCGTTCGCAACTGCAACGATTGGCAGGCTATCTGCAGCAACAAAAGTAGCTACTGTGGCCTGCTCACCGCCAACATCAGTGAACGGTGTGTGGCTTTGGTAGGCAAAGCGTTTCCCGTTGATGTAGACTTCTTTCGGGATGCACCACCAGCCGCTGTTATTATTGACCGAAGACCAGAGATCCAGCAATACCTTCGTCTTGTCGCTCTTAACGATACGTGCGTTCGAAGTATTTACTGGGTAAGTCAGGCCTGGCGCTTTGAAGTTGTCAACTGCCGAACCAACGCTCAGTGTTGCAAAGCCGTCGCCACTGAGAGTAACTTCAGCAAGCTGCGCCCAATCAGAAATGGCCCAAGATTCATTGAACTCAGTCATGTCTGCGGCACCGCTATAAGCGGAGCTCAGATTCATCGCTAGAGCCGCACCGAAGTAGACGGTCAGTGAGCCATTAAAGCGAAGGCTCGGCGTGAAGTCCATCAGGACGGACGTGTGTACTTCACTATCAACGTAGGTGTCGGTCGTCGCAGGAATACCATTCGTCAATGCCACGTCATCCGTCGTAATCTTCAGCCCATAGAGGGCGTTGATATACGGAATGATGCTGTGGCTGGTGAATGGACCAGGGCCCTTATCACGGAAGATCGGATAAGTGTTGTTACTTCCAGACACTACTTGAGCGATTGGCGTTCTCGAATAGAAGAACGGAATCTCCACACCTGGATCGGAGCGACCGCCAGGAAGGAAAGACATTTCAACGATGGTATTGTAGTTCTTACCTTCGTTGGTCCAGCTACCGTCTTGGGGTTGTCCGAAGACAACCTCCTCAGGGGCAATAGGCGGCTTGATGTTACTGGCTTGGTTGATCAGCTTTACAAGCTGTTCTTTATGTCCAGTAATTACGTTGTATGACATTTTAAGTCCCCGTCAGTTAGGCATTGCTTGGCCATTGGAGTGCGTCAAAATCACCAAGGTAGGTATTGGTGATATAGCGATAAGGATCGCCACTGACGTCCACTGTAAAGCGCTGCGTACCGCAGAAGTAGAGAGAGGTCTTGTTCATGACAAGATCAAGCGTGTAGCCATTGCTAAGACCAGGCTTTGGCTCAGCGGCAGTTTGCTCCACCTCACTCGGACTGAGATCGATGTTGTACGCCGTCTTGATGCGAGGAAGCAGTTTCAGGATATCAATCTGCTGACCACTCTGGAAGTAGAACGTTGGAACGCCTGCTCCAGTCAGGTACTCAGAGATATTCATCAGCTCCCAACCAACGAACGGAAGCTCGCCAGTGTAGTCGCTGCTTTCCTTTGCACGCACCAAGAAAGAAGTGTGAGCCGTAGCCTTCGGCTCAAGGTTAGTGCGATAGCGCAGAACCTCTGGCGAGTTATTACGCCTTACGATCTCAAAATCTTCTTTGTCGAAAGTGACGTTGGTCGGAGGGATGGTGCGAGGCGCCATCGCATTGATGATATCAACAACCTTCTGCTCAACATCTTGGATCTTGGTGAGGCCAAGGCGGTAGGCGGTGTCCAGCTCGAATGGTGGGACGTCCGCATCGCAGAAAATCTCACTATATCCTGACTGAACTCGGTATTGAGGAAAGTCGTGTAGATAGAGTATGCCGTTACCAATAGCACCGGACAGAAGTTGCGCATTGATATTCATCAAATTGCGACGCAATACCTTTACAACGACACTACCCTTCCAGACCAGGCTGTTTGGGTTTGCGGTGAGCGTTACGCTGTGGCTGTAATTCGTCCCAGTAATAACTGAGGGAATGGATGCCGAGACTTCGTTTTGCTCGAAGTCAATTCCGTATTTGGCGGAAAAGGCAGTCAGAACGCCGGCGGCAGTTGGAACCTCACCATCGGCAAGAGGCCCTACGTATGGCGTTTCACTAACCTTGGTCTGGATCTCAGAAAGATCGATTCGGTTATAGAAGAAATCGACTGGTCCAGTAAAGCGGCCGTCCGGCTTGAAAACGAGATTAATGCGGGTATTCTTTTCACCGACATTACTCAGGGGAACGCCGACAATAACCTCATTGAGATTCAGAGGCGGATTGACATCGGGATTGGCAAGGGCAATCAGCCCTTCCAACGTTACCTTGCCAATTGGGGCGTAGTTAAAAGAACCTTTCATCTTTTAATCCTTTATCTAGCGACCGTTAGGAATTCTTCAAGGAATTCGATTAGCGCCTCACCAGCAGCTGGCTTCTGACCAGCAATCGGGTAGCGAATTACTACAACGGCATTTTGCCAATGTTGAGTTGGATGGATGTCGAAGGACTCTACGACGCCCTTCTCACTAATGGCATTGCCGTATTTGAGGCGAGCGGGGAAGCTACGTTCCGGTATGCTTCCAAGTTCAAGATCTTTGATCTCATAGACGATGCGAATGGAGTTTTCAGCTTCGTCTTGCCAGTAGATCCGTTTAATCCAGACAAAGGAGTCGATGGCCAGGAACCTGCTGTCGCCGTAGTTAAAGTCGCCAACCATCCAATCGTCAGCACCGCCGCCAGTCAGGTTCAGACCGATGGTCCCAGCGGGGTAGCTGAGTGCTGTGTCTTTCAGATTAGAAAGAGCTCGAGACGTACCAGCCATGTCCGTCACGTTAAAGCGAACGTGTCTTACGAAGTTATTCACTTCTTCTTGAGCGCGATCAAACGGCTCATTGGAAATGGAAATCTGATAAGAAAGGCCAGGCACTGGAGTCGGTATGGATTCAAAGGCGTAGACGCCACCGTCCTTAGCGCTCAATGTCTTAACTGAACGAACGCCATTTACCTCAATGAACTTTGGCGTTACAGGCCAGGTCTCGGACGGGAGGATAAGACTTACGAGATCGTAAACGACACCGTCGATAAGCGCACCCTTACCAATTCGGATATAAGAGAATCCATTGTTTGGCATATGCTGACTGATCTCTCCCCAGTAACCACTGGAGCCAAGCATGAAGTCATATTCCAAACCCCACGAATTGTAGGTGTAGGCAGAAATCCTATCGGCCTCTGCCACGAAAGTAAATTCGTAGGGAGTGAAGGCGGGCATAAACACGCCGTTGAGTTGAGTAACTGGGAAGTTACTAACTGCAGTGATGTCAACACGGAAGGTTACGTCGGTTTGACCAAACCACGCGATGCTGCTGGCACTGGCCTTAAGGACGTATTTATCATTGACGACGTTTACCGACTCAATGACGATGTCCTCTGGCTGAAGATTCAGACCGTAGTCTTCATTAATCAGCGGGAGCAGTTGGTCACTGCTGGTATAGACTTCAGGGTCCAGTGTAACTGGATAGGCGCTGAACAGGACGTTAAAGTCCAGTCGGTTGTACTTGATGGGGAAGCTACCCTCGAAACCACCGCCTGCTTTAGCGCGCATGGTGGCTTGAGTATTGTGAGTACCACTAGTAGGGACCGGGTCTACAAACTCAACGCGATTCAAATCCAGACGCAGGGAGTTGGCTGCGTTAACCATTGCGAGAACAAGTTCCTGAGAGGTGAACTTGAAATCTTTGAATTTTGCGGACATTTCTTTAGCCCTTCTTTTGGACACATTTACCCTTCTTGGAAGGGACGATCATACTATACGAGCATAAGCGGGCTTTCGCCCGCCTATGCCGTTTGCTGTAAAACTAGTCCCAAGCAGCACCAGTCCAGACCTTAATGGAGACGACTTTCCATTGAGCGCCATCCCACATCTTTAAAGGCTTGGTAGTAAAAGCACCATCAAGAAATACCTTGACGCCTCTTACCGGATTGGCAATTACGGGACTGAAGGTGACGTCGGAGAACCAACCGGAAGGACTCGTAGTTATATCGAACCAACCGGCCGGATGACCTAGTGCGGACCACTGACCGATGGCTGACATAGCGCTTACCAGCAGTAGACGATCATGTAGCCATTACCACCCCGGCCGCCGTTACCGCCAAGACCTGGGTTCATGCCAACGCCACCACCGCCACCACCGCCACCGCCAACTCCTCCATTACCACCAGTGCCACCAGCGGCGCTTGCGAGTGTACTGGCACCGCCACCACCTCCACCAGAGCCACCAACGGTAGAGTTACCGTCGGCACCATTAGCGCCGTTACCGCCAGCAGCCGTGTTGAGTCCGTCAGTACCGACTGCTCCACCTCCACCTGCTGCATAGCGTCCAGAACCTCCACCGGCACCACCTTGAATAGTGGCAGGCGTTGCAGAGTGAGAGCCTCCAGCGCCACCACCACCACCACCTCGAATAGAGGAACCTCCAGCGCTACCAGCCACTGGCGTGGCTGCAATTCCTGCGCCGCCTGCTCCACCGTTTTCGGCATTAATTGTAGTGGCAACAGCTACGCTTCCTGTAACGCCATGACCACCAGTGCCGTTCGTGGCACTGGTAGGAAGTCCTCCAGCGCCACCAGTAGTACTTCCATTACCACCGCCACCACCAACACCACCTCCACCTCCGCCGCCAGTAACGGCGGCTGAGATAGCGCCACCAGCACCACCGCCACCGCCATAGGCGTTGAAGTAAGTGCCGAATGAAGTAAGAGCACCTGGCGATCCAGCACCACCGGCCGCACCTGCGGCACCTCTCGCACCGCCGTTACCACCAGTCCCTACGGTCACTGGAACTGTAGAGGGAAGGTCAACTGCGGCAAACATCGTCCGAACAAATGCTCCTCCTCCACCGCCTCCACCACCCTTTGCTACGACTGCAGTGGCAAGGGAAGCGCCAGCTCCACCGCCTCCACCGCCTCCAATGGCTTCTACGAGGACAAACTTTGGATTAAAGCTAGTGGGCTTTACCCAAGTACCACCAATGCCATTGAAGATCTGGATGTCGGAGGCTGCCTGATTCGCTGAAGTAACTGGATTACCAGCTGAGTTAATTTTAACCCAACCATTCTCCGGAGACCAGATGGCAATCTCGCCTGGACCCAACGTGCAGTCGTAGAGTGAAACTTCTACGGAGCCGTCGGTATGTTTAAGACTAACCAGTGTACTACCGGCAGCGTCTTTATTGTGGAGAGTAATCAGCTTAACTGCACGGTAGGTGGCAGCAGCTGGAGACCCTACGAGATCATACGTGCCAGCTGCTGCTGGTGCGATGTTGTTGCGACCCGGCGTAATAACGCTGCTAGCATTATCCACCCAAGTAGCGTGACACTCAAGACTGACGTTTGAGCCGTACGTCACTCTTATTTTGTCGCTAATACTTGCTAGAATGAGCATGACTTCTGCCTTAATTAGTGTCGATCCAAAGCTGCCCTACGACAGGATCGGGTGGTGGTGTAGTGCCCATAGACATCTTCTGATAGTCACTCAACACCGCGTTGATCTTTTGACTACTCCACGTAGAATTAGCGACTACATCAGTATCGTCTATGATATTTCCAGCCGCAGCATTTTGAGCAGCCAGCGCAGCATTCTGCGCTTCTGCCGCATAGTTCATTGCTGCAGTTTCAGAATCGGCAGCCTGTAGAGCAAACGTCTGTGCTGAGTCAACTTGCGCGCCCAGTGCAGCATCATCCATATTGATCGTAATGCCAGTGGCCGTGCTAGAGATAGTTACTGAGTTCCCAGCAATGAGCTTCTTGAATTGCAGCTCGACGTCGACCTTCTGAGCAAAAACACCGTGACCTACTGTACCAAGGTTAGAGGCGGTGTTGATTTCACCTCCACCACTAGCGCCAGGACCACTTACAGTCCCTAATGCACCCATCGCACCAAAGCCAGTGGCTGCCGTGCCTTTAAACCAGACGTGTGGTTCTGAAGTAGTGCCTGTTGCAAAGCTTGGGTAGACGTCAACTACGTCGGGGAACGCCGCGTATGGGGTGGCAATGTAGGCCTGGAAATCTAGCTGAGAGCCATTCAGCGCATCAGCCGACTGTCCAGCAAACCCACTACGTACTGCTAACTCGCCTGTGTGAAATTCGGCACCACAGACAGCACTTACAGTCAGCGTTAACCAATGCAAGCCCGCGTCTAGCGTAACGCCTGTTATTGCTACTTCTTTAACGCCAGTGCTATCGATAGCAATTTCATTACTACCAAACTTTTTCCCACTAACCTTACCGCTGATATTTCCATAAATGCCAACCCGCATCTTACCACCAGCCGCTGAAGCTGTGGAAATGCGAAGACCCATCGATGTAACGTCGCAGCGATGTGGGACCAATACTGGGATCAGATAGACGTAGCCTGGATTGAGCTGGCCTTCTAACAGCGCGGTGGCTGGAGCAGAATAAGCCCTTCCAGGAATAATCCCAGTATGTGCGGCCGGCGAAAACTCCTGCTTGGTGGAGTTAAAGAAGCTACACATAGTCCAACTAACAGCTTTCGGGTCATCATTGACGAACGCACCCAGGGTATCGACCGTATCGATGTTAGCCACACCACGCATGGTTGGAACGTAGTAGGCAGCCCATGCTCTGACGTCGGCGTTGGCGCCAACAGTAGATAGCACGGCCTCGTAGCCGAGGGCCGATTTAACAATGCCATTGTTCGACAAGTGTGTCTGGGAAAATGTCGTTACGATCTTATCGATGTCACCACTACCAGTTACGTTGACCATACCACCATAGGCAGATAACCAACCACCTGTTAGGATGTCAAAGTTTACTGTGTAATTAAGCTGTGAGCGGTGGGCATAATAGACTGCTGTGGAGTCAGCGGCGTTGTTTGCATTGAGCGAAACATCACCACCGACCGCCACACCGCTGACCGCGGCGCTTGTATTACTGCCACCTTTCAGTTCATTAATGGCCGATACAAGGTCAGTCTTTGCATTAGTTCCTAAAGACGCAAGGTTTCCTATCTTACTAAAGAGACTCTTGACGTCGGCACCCACCGCCTGCACAAAACTAGAAATGCGTGCAGACAGTTCCATTTAATTAGGCCTTAGCAGCGTTATAGATGGCTACCAGATCAACGTCCGGATTGCCGATGCCGATGTTCGTGCAAGCCTGCAGCTGCTCACCCACAGTGAGGGTCTGAGTAGAGTCGAAGCGCACACGCTTGGACATCTGAGTAGCCAGAGTCGATGCGAAGGTCGGGTCGTTACCAATCGCAGCTGCCAGCTCGGAGAAAGTGTCAAGCGCAGAGGCAGCGCCGGCAGTCAATTCGGTACGCAGACTTGCAATGGCGTCGTTGAGGCTGGAGCTGATCTTGCTAGCTGACCAGGTTTCATCAGTAACGCTACTGGTAGCGGTGTCGTTGATGGCGCCAGCGTTTTGAGCCAGGGTGAAGATTTCATTGATGGCCGCTACGAGGTTGTTCTTAGCAGTAGTGCTAAGACCGCTAAGCGTGCCGATGTTGTTGTTGATGCTTTTAATGTCGGCAGCAATGAGGTTAGTAAGCGCCGTTACGCGTTGCTCGAGAGTCATTTTTCATTCCTCAACTTTTGAGAAGATTGTAGATAGCTGCGAAGTCTGTATCGTCGCCAGATTGGTCCTCAACAAAGAACCCACCATCCTGACCTGCGCGTATGGCATTGTTAGGCTGGGTGCTGATTTTCCCAAGCGTTGGGTTATCCCTATCTTGCTTAACAGCGTCAATCAGCGAGTTAATCTTTCCGAACGCGCTAGAGCCTAGCTCACCGTCCTGAATGCGCTGTGGAATTGGTAGTCTATCCATAGTGGGTAGTCCAATAATTATTAACATAGCATAGAGGTATACGGGTGGGGCTAGCCCCACCCGTATTTTACTCACACATTGCTATTAGTAATCTTGATGTAAAGCGAGCCCTCATAGAAAGGATTTGCTCCACCTGGCGTGAATGCACGGACGGCATTGGTAACGTTATACCACTCCTCGAGATTCGGCCAATCTGTCAGACTGATTCTCAAATTGGCGCGATAAGTCGCATTAAACCATTCGAGAATCTCTTTCATTGAAGTCCTGCCTCTTTCAGGATCGATGTCGGCCAGGTCCATAATGAAGACGCCAACTGTCTCACCGCCGTTAATCTGGATGGTCTGCTGCGCATGAGGCAGGAACCGCCGATTAAAGTTAGCAAGATCGAAACGTCTGTATTCAAACGTGGCCAGCTGAGGATCTGTTTCCGGCTGCGGGAAGTAGATTGAATTCGGCCGAGGAATGATGGTGGAGCGTATGTTGTTGGGCGGCATGGTGTCGAGAACAACAACATCGAGGTTTGCACTTGGACCGTTGAACGTGCCGCCTGCTTTACCAAGATCATTTTCCAGCGCCGTCAGCAACCTGGCTTCAGGAGTGGTGGTAATGTTAAAACCAACGCCCTCCGTATAACTGATTGTGTTGATGTCGAAATAGCTATCCGGCAGAACGTGCGACTGCAGCTGTAGGAACGGATTGGTTTGGGTAGCCGGATTCTTGGTTCCGAAAAATACCCAAACATCACGATTACCAATTTTATTGCCGATGAGTCGGGAAGACTGCGTCAGTTCAAGCTTGCAAAAACGAACGCCGTTGTCGATAGCCAGCTGTTGGTCAACAATGTCGATCGGTCGGAGTTCCAGTCCAAAGAATGCATTGAAGTGATCAAGCATTCCATGAAGTGTGGTGGGCTCTACCGTAGCACCACTCAGTGGGAGATGGAGGTAAGGTAGAATTTCACTCCAAGATAGATCGCTAGCAGCTGCCAGATTGTCCACTGGAACTCGCCGATAGGTTATCTCACCACCATTGGAGTAGCGACCGCCTGCCTTTGCAGAAAACACTGCTTTGAGGTAATCGTAGCCTGGGCGGTACATCGGCGTCGGTACGGATGCATGACTGACTAGAGTGATGTCGTCCTTATCAATTCCACGCCAATCGCCTGTATTGCGGTTCTCATACTCGATGAGTTCGGCAATGGCTGCTTCAGCGTTAGCCACCCCAATGAATTTACCGTCGGTGATCATTTAACTATAACCTCACTGTGGGTTTGGCGTTTGGAAGGATGGGATGTAGAGGCCTTCGGTCTCAGTGATATTCTCAACCAGTGCAGTTATTTGCCTCTTCGGCCAGATCTTCAAATCCACGCTTCCATAGAAGAGTATGTTACTCGCTGTCGGCGTAAGTGTGAAGTTGTAGCAACCTGCAAAGTTGTTATCCTCAGTAAGTACGCTATTCGTCCAGTCGGAAGCCTGCATTGCAATGCCGTAGAAACTGGAGATTTGCTGAAGGACGTCATGAACGCCGGCAGTAGTTACACCAAGTCCAATTGAATGGATTACTCGATCTTCCTTGCTTACATTGAAGATCTCTTCGACATCAAGACGGTCGTAGGTGTAAGTCACTGCACCAGTAAAGGCGGCCTCCGGTTTGGCAGTAAGCGTCAGCTGCGCCCGACCAGGAGTACCGGCCACAGGTGTTGGTACTCCCCAATTGACATCATTTGCATTGAGTGGGGTAGAGGTCAACTTCATTGCATTGACCTTGGCCACGAAGGCCTCCTCCCGAAGGAGGCCGAGATTAAAACTACCTAACATGTTCTACTCCTTATTCTGCTCCAGCCACTTCTTCATCAAGCAGCCAGCGGCCAGTGAATTCCAGCAAGACGTACTCAGAGAGACTAGAGATCTCTCGATCAAGACGATACTTAACCATCTGATCATCGGGGAGCCATTGTTCGAACTCGCCGAGGATGCCGTCTACGATTATTTCGTTAGGCAGGTCCTTCGGATCATTGCTAGAAACACTCACGTAGAACTCGCCAGTACCGCCTTCACCGTAATGCGTCCAGACGATCTCAGTAATAGAGACCATGGTGTCGAGGTGACCCTTATAACCGGAGACAGGACTGATGGAGCCAACAACATCAGGACCGGCATTAAAGCCAGTCATGTCTGCACCACCGATGACTGGATGATTCTGTACGATGCTAGGAGTGATAAACCATTGCACGCGAGTAATTCCCCAATTAAGATCATTGAGATCAATGATGTTGGTTGCTGGATATAGCGTTTCCATAGCTGGCTCAGGTGCTACGACTGGAGCGTCCATGATCACTTCTACTTGACCAAACCAGATCAGACTTCCTGGAGCAGCCTTCAGAATGTATTTACGCTCACCGCTCCAAACGACGGGTTCGACAATGACGTCATCCGCTCCCATTTTCAGGGAGAAGGTTTGGTTAATGTCCTCCACGATATCGAGCGACGATGGATAGCTGCCATCAGCGATGTGGATAGCCACGCCCTGGAACATGACCGTCAGATCCAGGCGGTTGTACTGCACCGTGGTGCCGGCAAAGAAACCCGCACCAACAGAGGTGAGACCTACCTCGGTGTTCTTGTTGCCAGTAATGGCAGTGGGGGCACCGAAGATCAATTGAGATGGAAGGAACTCTTTACGGCAGGTTTTGTTAATCAGTCCTACCAACAGCTCCTTCGAACTCTTATCGAAGTTTACAAATTCAAAATTCATAGCCGCCTCTTAGTAACGGTTACCGGTGAAAAAGTCCATAAGGCCATCGTTCCCATAGGTCTCTGCAAAGAGCCGGTAATTGATTTCTTCCTCATAGGGCGTTATTTTAACGCTGCGCACAATCATTTCTTCTTCGATAAACGCTGCGTTCTTACCTGCCCACTTATTGCCTGGGGAGGAAGGGAACCAGAGACCTATCCATAGTCGTCCAGGAATGTCTGGAACGTGCGTGCGGTTGGTCTGCATCAGGACGTCATCGATGTAGAACTCGACTCTTGGATCATTACCAAGGTGCCAGTCAAATCGGAATTTGTGGAATTGACCGTCATTTACAGACACGCCGTGATTCACAAACTCATCAGTGTACTCACTCCACGCTCCATTGTCCCAATCTCGCTGCTCGCCACGCCACGTGTTAAAACGAGCGTTCCTGTAATCAACCACTTCCATATCCGGCGCACCTTTCAATGCGGTAGGTATTTCAATGTCAATTTCATGGTTTCGAACAGTGTAGAGACCGTCTTCCTGTGTGCCTGATGTTCGTAGACCGTCGTTCAGATGGTTGTTATAGAGCGCCGTGCCTGGATAACCTACCTCGTAATGGAAAGTCCAGAAAGCACTTACAACGCCTGTCAGTGCGGGTAGCTTCGCAACTACCTCATAGCTGCCAGGACCATAATAGTCTCGGGTTACAATACAGCCGCCAATTCGTTTGTTGGTAGCTACCGTATTGCCGAACCTATCTACACCTTGCTGAGTGCCTGTGTTCAAATCGCCTTGAGCTTTAATGACGATCCCAGTGCCAGGAACATAAGTAACGTTCTCCGCCACTACGCCGCCATTCGGACCTCCCCAAGCTTTATGCGCTCTAACAAACGCATGACGAACTTCAAAGTTTTCAGCCTTTGTAAGATCGATATCGAGGATGTCGATGCTGTTAGTGAAGTTACTCACCGTAACGGTTCTTGGCGAGGATACGTCAAAGCGTTCCACTAAGGCAACGTCGTATATCCCGGCAGGCAGTGCGTTCGGCACGCCAATGATTATCTCAGTGTCAGTCTGCTTCAATACATCGTTTACGTTTACGATAGGCTGTTGCTCTCCTATCATGCCCTGCGGCCACCAACCAACTTTAACCTTCCTTGTCGGGTCAATGACTTTAAACGCATTCAGACCAGTCTCAGGTATGTTAGTTGCGATGAAGTTCCGCACCCTACCATTCATGTAGACTTCTTGACCGCTATCGTTGAGTCCTTTTCCGATTAGGATGGCAGATTGAGACACACCCATCGTATTGGCTTTAAAACCAATGCCGTCTACACCCTCTAGTCGAGAGAAAAAGACGCCGCCGTTTTCAGACGTACCTCGAAACCCGGCACCAGCGCCATGTTCGGGTAGAAAGATGGTGTTGGCCGTATTGAACAAAACGCCACACCACTCACCAGCCGCTAGTGCGGTTATCGCTTCGTCACTGCGATTCCTTACAGGGTCTTCAGCAAACCAACCAAGTCGGCCTTCTGAGGTAACGTAGATAGCAAAGCGCTCACCTAAGATGCCGGCGTGAATGATGTAAACGCGCTCTCCAGGGGGTGGAAGTTCATTCAGCATGAACTGAACGCCGATCAGGAAGTTCTTGGCAGTGTTGACGCCAGCAAGACCTCGAATGTCGAAGCCTCCTTCACTGTCGGTGGGGATGCGGATAAACTGCTGCTTGGCAGAGTCTAGTTTAACGGAGTTATCTCCGACACTGTACTCTATCCCACCTGAGTAGGATTCAAAGATGGCGTTAGCTGTGTTTTCATGATACTCGGTAAGGTTCTTATCGAGCTTAAAGAAATAAACAGCTGGATTAAACGGCACCGCAGCATTCGCCAAGCCTTCACCAGAAATAGCGATTGGTTGAAGGGGCATGACAGAGCGACTGCTAATAGAATGCATTGCTGGTGTAATGCCATCGTAGATGTCTGCTAGCTCACCGTCGAAGACTTCAACCCACTTACCCTTAATGCCTACCAGCTTACAACGCACGCGCTTCCAGGCTCCTTCAAGGCCGACGTAGATGTCTTTTGGCTTCTTCCAAAGAGCGTCTTGGCCATAGAAGAGCTTGTTTATTCTACTCATGTCTTAAACCTCTAGACGACCAACCACTCATCGCCATCGGCAGGAATGGTATTTGGCGCTTCATTGGAAATCGTCCTTTTAATCAGAACGTCACCAGCCAGCGCCTCTACCTGAGTTACTCGGGAATCAATGCTGTTGACTTTATTGATCGCCGCATTTATCTTCTGGAAAGCCAGCTCTGCGGGCTCTTTGTCAGTAATCATTCCTATAGCCATTTTAGGACTCCCATTTGAATTCATAAAATCGCGAAATAAAAGGGACTGGGCTAGCCCAGTCCCCTTATTTTGTTACTCGATAAAGTCGAGATTGTCGCCGAAATCGATGTAGCCACCGAAGTCAACAAACGCATCACCACCGTAGTAGTCAATCCAGGAATCGAACAGAGCTGGATATTCGAAACCATCCACGTAGATTCTCATAGGCGGATATTCAAATCCATCTGCCACGATATCCAAACTTGGGTAGTTAAGATCTTCAAACTCTTTTACGTCGATAGATCCGGAGAGATCATAGTTCGGGTAGGTGAGACCAGCAAACTCTTTGACAGGTACAGTCAAAGGCTCGAACGGATAATAGAAGCCGTCCAACTCACCACTCACCACGGAGGAGAGAGGTTCGATCGGGTACTTCAGACCGTCGTATTCCTTAGTAGTTACCAGCCAGGACAGCGGAGTCCACGGATAGACCAAGCCATCGTAGATGCGATCTTTCACGACTTCACTGATATCGATGTTCGGATACTTCAGCCCTTCGAACATTCTGGTAGGCACCAGCGTGTCGAGTTGGGTGAGCGAGCCAACGTTATCAATGATGTTAAACCAAACGCTAGGCATTAGGCCACGAATGTAGCCTGCGGCACTTTGTTCCATCTCGAAGTGTAAGGTAGGATCAAATCCATCCTTATGCTTGTAGCGCTCCTTACTAGTCAGATCTATCCCACCGCTAGCGCCGTCAACGTCGGCGCGTTCTTTGAACTTAGCGGAAATGTCGTCAACGTAAATGGTGGCGTTGTCGACGCGGATAAGATCTTCATTAGCACTGTCGATATCACCGAGACGGATGGCAATGTTGTCAGCCACACGGAAGGTAACGCCGTTAATGCTCTTGATAAACTGAATGCTGTAACTACTCAACTGCTCCATAAGACGCAGAAGAGCTGCCTGCAGGTCTCGAAGAGACTTAGACGTAGAAAGGTTTACACCTGTCGCTGTCTTCAGAATATCAAGTGCGAAGATATCAAGCTCAAGCGGTCCTGCACCCGTAAGGTCAAGACCCACTTCTTCCAGCAAATCGCTGTACTGCTTCCCGTCCGTATAGAACTTACAAACAGGGTCGTAGTAGAAACGTCCCACCATCCCTTCCACTTGACCGCGAGCTTGGAAGTGCTCTTGCAGGCAGTGTAGCTCACGATGCTTCAAAGAAGCCTTGTGAATTGCTACGGAGAGATCGTAGAAGGATTCAGTCGAGATACAGCGCGTTACTCTCGGCTGATCGCTAAGTGCCGCTTCGATAACGTAGTCTGGAACCAGATCCTCGTTAACGATTCCTTTCAGCTCTGCCTTAGAGGGTAGGACTTCACGTCTAACCCGATTGCCAATAAAGGTTGGGATGACGTCTATGTTGACGCCCCTTGCTTTATTGTAGCAGTAGATGAAAATAGCGTAAGCGTCTTTAGCCGTCAGCAATACACGACTGCCAGTGACGGGGTGAGGAACGCTAAGAATCGTTGGATAGAGTCCAGCGTAGGACATCCAAAGCCATTGGTTGAGGAGTGTGTCAGAAAGCGTAAATGCAGCTGCGTCAGACAAGTCCACCAGGTCAGACTCAAGTACTTTCGTCTGAAGACGATCGTTCAGTGAGTTCTCCATCTTGGTAGTAATGTCTAGAGCACTTTCGTTTCGAACAGCTCGGTTACCTTTGGCTACGTCGTCCTCTTTTACAAGCATCTCCATAACTGTGCGGGTCTTATTGATCGCGCTTATACGACGATCGTTCAGAGGCACTTGGATCAGGTCGCCGTCCGGATAAAGCTCGTCCGGCTGGTTGGATAAATTATGACGCATCTCGTAAGCAGCGAGTGGTATGCCGCGCTCGGTGAGGATACGTTTTACCAACAGCTCAAACGTTTCAGCTTTACCAGCATTACGATGAATGTAGCGAATATTCCGATAAAGGAACAGCGCTTGTTTCTTCGTAAGGAAGTCCAAGAAGTTTTCAAGCTTCCCATTGCTAGCCAGGTACTCACGAATGTGGTAGCTATGCACCTCGTTCGTATGGCATGCGTTCAGACGCAGGTTGAGAATCTTGGCTGGAAGCTGGGAATAGAGAACGCCCAAGAAAGCGGGGACATAAAGATCGTCGGTGATGGCATAGTCCGTGATATTCCAGCGGATAATAATGCCTTTAATCCAAGTCTCCAGGCGCTTGATTAGAGAGACCTCGTTGTCTTCCACAAGCGCATGGTCGTACTGAAGAATCGTTCCATCCTCAGCATTGATGGCCGTTTGGATGTCGACTGGATTCAGGATACCGATAATCAGACTTTCTTGATTTGGGTAGCGGCGCAGTAATTCGTTATAGTAACGACTACCGTATGCATACTCCCTTGCGGTTGCTCGGTGAATCCGAAGATTCTCCTTAGTAAACGCAATCTCTTCACGAGTGTCCATAGAGGTCACGGTCATGAGAGAATCCGTCTGGTGGTAAACGCCAGACAGGTTTAGGTAATACTTCCACGTCTTTGGATCAAATCTATCGACATAGTAACCCATCTGCTCTAAGCCAGTGTTTACGGCCTTAGCCGCTGCGTCACTTTTGATGACGAGCGTTTTAGCTAAGCTATAAACTTTCTGCTTATAGAGCTCGTAATAGGCGTTGGACATTTAGTCCTCCATCTTCTAATCGCTGGAGAAAACCAGATGAACGAAAACAACCGAAGCGGTCGAGTCGGTGATAGTCTGAGCGCTTTTGCGCCGCGACAAGGCTTTGAGCGTCTGACGCTTAAGCGTGAAAGTCCGGAGCTCAAAGCCCTGCTTGACAAGCTTGTGTCAGGCCAACAGCCGGTAGGCGTGGATATCAATGGCAATCGCCAGATTGATCTCCCGATGAACCAGCTAGCTGAGCGTATCTCGGACAACACAGCCAACTCAGTGTCCGATGCAGAAGCCATTTTCCAACTTCTGCCGGACATCGAGCTCGCACGCCAGATCCTGGTCAGCTCCATCATCTCTCCAAAAGACATGGTGAATACTGATCTGACCTATCGTCTATCTGGTCGTCTGGAAGACAGTGAAGTGAATTCGAAGCTCCTTTCGATTATCGAGGAGCATTTTGAGAAGAGCCATAAGATAAGACAGAAGCTCCCTGAGATGCTGTCCGATATGCTCTTCAAAACGGGCAGTTATCCTCTCGGCGTATTGCCAGAGACGGCCATTGACGACGCCATCAATAGTCGTAACCGTGTAACGTCTCTGGAGGCAATTGCCACTGAGGTCGACGTCGATCGCGCCTATAGCATGCGCTCCTATGGACTGCTGGGTAACAAGCGACCCGATGGCTCCACTGCGCCAACCTTCTCTCTGGAGAGTCTGATCCGGCCTGGCGCGGCTGGCGCTTATGATCCAAAGGTTGCTAACAGTGGTGGGATGCTGGAAATCACTGACAACTTCAACGTTCTGAAAATGCCGGCACTCACTGAGAAGCTGAAGAAAGACCGCATCCAGGACATCCTTTCTCGAAATAACGTGGGGATGGAAAGTCGTCAGATTGGTACGGCGCAGTTGGAACGTTCGCTCTATCGACGTCGGATACACGACTTCACGCCAGTTCTCAAGATGAAGACCATGAAAGAATCTGGTCGTCGTCCTGTAGGACATCCTCTGGTAGTGAAGTTCCCATCGGAATCCGTAATTCCGGTCCACGTCCCAGGTAACGCAAAAGAGCATATCGGCTTCTTCGTTGTGCTGGATGAATTTGGCAACCCTGTCAATCGCTCCCAGTACAGCGATTACTACCGTACGTTGGGCAGTCGTTTCAGTGAGTCGGACAGCAACTCTCAAATGTCCGCCATGCTGCAAAAGGCTAACGAAGCCTATGGTGGTGACCAACGCGGTAGTCGTGAACACATCGAGGCCTTGACTCAATCCTACGCAAACATCGTAGAGAACGAGCTGCTGGAACGCCTGCGCAACGGCGTGGAGAGCGATGGTAACTTCTCGATCTCGAATCCTGAAGAACCCTACCGCATTATGCTGGCTCGCGCCTGTCAGAACATGCGGACGCAACTGCTCTACATCCCAGCTGAACTGATGACCTATATGGCGTTTGACTACAATGCCTTTGGCGTTGGTCGTTCGCTGCTTGAAGCCAGTAAGATCATCTCAGGCATTCGTGCCATGCTGATGTTCGCCGACACCATGGCTGCCATTCGAAACTCCGTAGGTCGCGTTGGTCTCAAGATCAATCTCGATCCTCAGGACAACGATCCGAGCGGCACTGTGGAATTTCTACTGCATGAGTATTTGAAGACTCGTCAAACTGCCTACCCGCTGGGCGTGTCTGATCCGAGCGGTATTATTACCTATCTTCAGAACTCGGCCGTGGATCTGGTGGTGTCTGGTAACAGCGCCTATCCGGAAACCTCGGTGGACGTAGAAGACAAGAGCAGTCAGATCGTTCGCGTTGATAGTGAGATTGCTGAGAACCTCCGCAAACACCACATCATGTCCTTTGGCCTCTCCCCTGAGGCTGTGGACGGCACCTACAATCTGGAGTTGGCTACCAGCGTCGTTTCCAGTAACCTGCTGCTTTCGAAGCGCGTGATCGTGTATCAGGATGCTTTCTGTCCGATGATTGCCGATCACATCCGTAAGTACATCCTCAACTCTGCCGACATGATGGATGAGTTGCGGGCTATTGCTAAGGAGAATATCTCCAAGCTTCCGAAGTTGAGCGAGATCGAGGGTAAGGAGGTTTCTGCTGAAGATAAGGAAGCTTACCTCATCGAGTCCTACCTGCTCGAGTTCCTGAACGACTTCGAAGTGGCTCTCCCACGTCCTGACGTAGTGACGCTCACCAACCAGATGGAAGCTTTCAATGCCTATCTGGAAGGTTTGGACGTCGCTATCAACAACTACGTCAGCACTGACTTCCTGACCAGCGATCTGTTGGGCGATACCGGCATTGACATCGATACCGTTAAAGCTGCGTTCAAAGCCTCCCTGGCTCGCCAGTGGCTGCGTGAGAACAACGTATTCCCTGAGCTGGTGGACCTCACCAATGTCTCTGATAAAGAAGGCAAGGGTAGTCGCTTCTTCGAGGCTTTCCGCGAGCACGTCGAAACGATGGGTAGTACGCTGGAAGGCTTCTCTGAGTTCATTCGTGAACAACAAGCGAAGGCGACTAAGCGTAAGGAAGAGTACGACGCGAAACTGGAAGAGAAGTATGGCGCAGCTCCAGAGTTGGAAGGTGGCGATAGTGGAAGCGATACCACAGAAGAAGACTCAGGTGGCGATGACATGCCGGCTGATGATTTTGACTTCGGTGGTGGTGGCGATGATCTTGGTGATCTTGGTGATACTGCTGCAGAAGAAGAGCCTGAGGCTAACGCCGAAGAGCCGGAAGCTGAAGCTGAGGAACCAGAGCCAGATGCAGAGCCTAAGGAAGAACCTGAAACCGATAAGGATACTCCTCCTAAAGAGGAAGAGCCTAAGGCTAAGGATACTCCTGAAGAGCCGGAAGCTTGATTTAAGCAAAAAAAAAGAGGAGGGCGCAAGCCCTCCTCCTTTATGCCGTCGTTAGACGATTAAGCCCAGTTAACGCTGCTAGTAATGATCTTCAAGAAAGAGCGCAGAGTCTGCCCCTTTCCATTGGTGCGATCGATCATCAGGCCGCGGAACATCTTGGCCTTCGTGTCAGACGTTAGCTTGTTATAGACATCGCCAAGCTCACCAGTTTCCTTCCCAGCGTACAGCGGCTCTGGAATGCTTTCGGCCAACTCAATAGAAGAACTGAGTGAGAACTCCTCACCAGTAGTCTCCTGCAGATAGTCAAGCATCCGCTCAACATACTTTTCGACGTTATCTTTACTAACGTCAGAATTGTCGAGCGCCACCTGCATGGCTTTGCTAGCGGCCGATATAAAGTCCTCCGGCTTTACCTTCATCCCAGCCTTTGCAGCAGTAACCATCAAGACCAATGCAGCCGACTGCAGCAAGCCGCAGAAGACCCCGGCGTCCTGTCCGAAGTTCAGTCCAACTTCTGCTGAGATGGCAGGAACGGCAAGCTCCATATAACTGATGGTATTGATTTCACCAACGGTTACTTTCACTCCCTCGGACTGAGCCTTCATAGCCAGGCGCATCAGTCTTTCCTTAAACAGACCGACAAACATTGCGGCCTGCTCATCCAACAGCCCGCGTCCGAAACGACCGCCACTAGCAGTCAGCGCCAGCCAGCGGACATTGGAAATATCCGTAGCTTCTACCACCCGCACTATGCCTTCTACCGACATTTCGGCGCTTTCGTCGTAATACTTCATGATCTCTCGACTGAAAGCATCATTCAGCTTAATGGCCAGACTGTCTTTGAAAACAGATACACTTTCAAAGACGAGAACGCCAGCAATTACTGAGTTGATGTACTCAAGCATTTCAGCTTGGATCTTATTAGCGCTTACATCTATGTCAATCCCGTCTAACGTATAGATGCGCGCGGACTCACTGAGTCCAGCCTTGAATAGAGCAACGCTACTGAAATGACTTTCTTTTACTTCAATAGCTGCTTTCTTAATTACTTCGTTCATTTGTTTTCTCCAAGGACGTTAGGTTAATGAATAGCTACTACTATTCAAATGTGTAATATGTACTTAAGATTTTTTAGGATACGGCATAAAGCCCAGGACAGAGTCCTGAGCCAATGCTTAAGCGTTGACGGTTTTAGGATTCACTACTACAAAGTGTTCCTTCATAATCCGATCAATCGTGCTCTGCTCTTCCTCAGTGCGCTGACCGAATTGATTCATGATCAGTTCAGTAAGCTGCAGCTCAGCAGGGAATGGCGGGATCTCGGTGAGCTCTGCCTTAACTTCCAGGTCGATTTTGCAGTAGTTGCTAAGCGCCCCGTCGGCACCCATCGGTACGTCGACTTCCCACTTATATTCAGTCCCTTCAATGGGGAAAACAAAGCGGGTCTTCGGCATGCCTTGAGGTGCCATGCCTTTAAACTGCTCGAACATGTCCTGAGTGATTTCCAGCTCAGTTTCGTTCTTACCCTGTACGCCTTTCTGCCAGGTCTTGATGGCCATCTCGAACTTAGTGCCGTTAGTAGCACGTACACGAATCTGACCATCAACACCATGAATGCTCCACTGATCCTGTACTTCCTTAGAAGCAGCTTGTTCAAGTGCAGCCATATTGCCAATACGTCCATAGAAGACGTACTCGAGCTCACGCTCGGTATTGCCTGTAGCTTCGCCTTCCAAAGAAGGCTTCAGCAGCATGCTTCTGAAGTTTTTCATACCAGTACCTTGGAATAAGGATTTGCCATAAGATACGGGTTGGAAGTAAAAAAAAAAGGGTTCGCAAGATCGGGGGAGATCAAGGAACCCTTAAAGGGGTATTCTGTGTCTAGGAGTCTTTGCTCCGATTAGACTGAATAAAAAGGACCAGCCATGGCGGGGAACCTATGGCTGATCAAGTGGAACTCTTATTGCAGAGCAATGGCCATTATCTCATCATGCATGAACATGATGGTATTCTTAAAGAACTTAAGACGCTCTTCTGCACCGGCGTTAGCCACTGCCAAAATGCCGCCATCGAATACTACTGTAGTCATTTGCTTTTCCCCTGAATTAGCTAATAAATAGAGGAGGGCATTGCCCTCCTCTATTTTGGTTTTAGTTGAAGCTTACCACGATGTTATCGCGGCCAATCAAACCACGCTCAACCTTCAGAACAACGTTATCGGTGGTGATGATTACGTGCTCATGAATTTCACCAGCCTCATCAGCTCGCTCCAAGATACCGCAGAGCGCTCTGTAAAGAGCCGGAGTGTAGGATTCCTTGATGCAGGAACCGGTTGATTGAATCTGAACCTGGATCGCAGTGGACGGCCAGTCAACGATCGTTACGGAACGACCGACGGAGAGCGCATATACGTGCAGGGTGTCGGGAATGCCATCGGCATACTCAACGTCCTTCAGATTGAACACGCGCTTAACCAGCAGACGCAGACCTTCTTCCAATGCCACAGAGAAGATCTTGCCCTTTTCATCTTCAACGACTTGAACCAGCTCGACGAGATCGTCAGCAAAGCTGTCGACGTTCATCTTCATTTGCAGGTTAACGGTAGTCATCTCGTTAATCGCCTTGGTAGCAGCTTGGTTCATTGCATACCAGACACGATCAGGGATAACGCCTTTGAGCTTCACGAAGCGTTCTTGGATCAACTCAGCAGTTTCTGCGTTGTGGATTTCCTCGAACAACTCACGCATCCCACCCAGCTCAGTGCCGAACACGAGGTTCTCATCGTAGTAGAACTCGACCGCGTCTTCGTGGAACGAATGCACGCCCTGACCAGCCAGCTCCACACGCGCATTCAGCTCAGCCATCTGGAGATTAGGAGCATCGATGCGAGTACGCACAATGATCGGGTTGATTACCACACCATCCACTTCAATCGGGTTAGGATTGGTTTTGGATTCCAAACGCTCTACCGCAGTCCAGTTCGGGATCACGACCTTACCGCTGTCGACATCCAGTTTAGTTTGCGGCTTGAACGAAGGCTTCAACTCGTGCTGTGCGTATTCCATTTCAGGCGTCAGATCTTCCACGTCAACGATTACTTCCTCTACGGTGCCATCGGAGTGGCGCTGCAGGAAGCAGGTATGGGTCAGGGTGCTGTAGGCGATCGGGTACGGGTTTTCCAGATTGGAAGTAGGAGTCCAATCCGTATTACCCGCATGGCGTACAGGACATCCATCGATGTAGAACTCATCTTTGGACATCTTGACCACTTCAGCCTTCGGCTCTTCTTCCACCACCAGGGCAGTTTTTGCAGGCGCAGTAGTCACCGTAGCTGCTGGAGTGCCTTTCCTGAAGCCGAAGCTAACTGTGGGCTTCTCAACAGGAGCCTCCTGAACAGCAGGCTCTTGCGGAGTGTTGAACAATGCCGTGCTGAACGCGGCGAAGTTCTGCTGCTGATTGTTGTTCAGCTGCAGGTTCTGCACCACGCCACCTTGAGCAGTGAAGGATTCCTGTGGACTGTTCATCGGCTTAAAGCTACCGCCAGCCATTTCTACAGGAGTAGATGGCTTTTGCTGCCAGGCATTCCACGGCTGACCCATCTGCACGTTCTGTTGCTGTCCACCCCATGGGTTTTGGATAACTGGTGCTACCCCACCCATCTGCATTGGATTGGCCATCGGCTGCGTGATGCAGCTTTGCTTCCACTGCTGGATTACCTGGTTCAGTCGGCCGAACTCAGCCACCTTCTGTTCAACATCTGCAGCCATGTTCTGATCGATGAATCCGTAGAGCGCTGGGAACATCTTTGCATTCACGGAAGCCAGCATTGCACAGAAGCTTTCTGCTGCCGTTTCCACAGCCGTTTGCGGGTTTGCTGCGAACTGCTGATTGGTAGCCATGTGAAAAGCCGCCAGCTCAGCGATGGCATTTACAGTCTTCGGGAACTCTTGGTTCTGGAAGTTGTTCGCAGTCAGTTGGTTGAACAGGAAGCAGCGCAGCGGGTTCTTACTCGCATTGCGCTGCAGGACTGCAATCAGAATCGCAACTACGGGCTGAATCAGTTGCTGGAACTGAGGAGCCGAAGCTGGAACCTGATACTGAGGGCCCGCGACCTGCGGTGTGACCAGTTGGTTGGCGGGATACGGGATTCCCTGAGTTGCTTGCATCATTAACGCTTTACCCCTTCAATCATTAGTTGTACGTCATCAATCAGAGCGGCCTTCTCCGGATCTCGAAGAATGCTTCCATCAGCCCCAAGTGACAAGCATGGATTCAAACGCGAACGCCCAGTCGGATCAGACTTTGGCAAGTTACTGTAGCTACCCACTTCTGCAATAGACGCATGCAGGAGTTTAGACGGATCATCAAGGTTGGACTTACTACGTCCGCCACCCGTCGATTGTGTTTGCAGCACAACGTTCGAGGTGATCTTGAAGATCATGTTGTCGCCAGGGCAGCTAATGCTACTTACCTCGCCATGTCCATTGTTGATCGACATGATCTTATCACGTTTAAGCGATTTGGTCATGGCGTTCAGGATATCTCGCTCCGTCAACTCTTTCTTTGTAATTGAACGAAGTTTGAAGGTAAACCCGAAGATCGCCTTCACGAGATCCAACAGAACGTAACGCAGTACCGTCAGACGCTTATCGTACATGCTGGCAATTTGAGATCCAGAATGCCTTACACGACTCGGCATGGTTTCGATGATGTGCACGAAGAACTCGTACAGATCGTTACAGAAAATCCCTTCGTCTCTGAAGTCCTTTTTAGCCATTGGATCCAGATAAAGATCGAGGGAGCCCAGGTGTGTTTCAATCTGAGACACCAACTTACCTTCGTTGTCAGGAGACTGGAAGATAGCGTGACCCAGCAAAGCGCGCCACAGACGTACTTCATCAACATACTCCGGCATGAAACGCTCAGGCCAGTGATCGAGGACGTAGAAGAATCCGCCGATCAGACTTTCAGTCAGTGTGTTGTAGGAAGAGCGACGAATAGCCAAACGAATGTTCGATGGCGTATAGGCTCTGTCACGTACGCCTTTTGGCTTGAAGCCGTCAGCCGTGTGGATGGAATAGCAGATCACCCACTCGTCATCAGGACACGTCGCCTCATTGATGGTGTCAGAGTAACCCACGCGCACTTCCGCATTGCCGAACTGAGAGAAGACTCGTGTCAGGCCATACTTTGCGAAGAGATAGTGTGGGAGTGTGCTAACGGCTTTCACTGGAGGAATCCAGCTACGGTCGCTATCAGGCGTGCCGACGTGATAGATCTTAGACCACACGACGAACGTACTCTGACGTTTCCCTTGACGGATCTCCGGATTGTTCTCCGAAGGACCATCGATCAGGAAGTTGTATTGCAGGCGCTCAAACGTAAGCTTGTCACGGTTGAGTGGGACGAACAAGTTGTTCACCCCTACCGAGATTGCCTTGTCCGCCAATACAGGAGAGATGCTGAAAACCGATCCACGAATCTTGATCAGTCCAGCCTCATTAACGTACGGCAGGTAAAAGTAACGAGGATGCAGATCCTTATCGCGCCACTTGAACAGTGCTTTGACAAGGAATACGCTGCTGTCGCTCAACTCGAAGGTCCGACGTGCAGTCGTCTTGAGTGTAAGCTGATCATACTCCTCTTTAGGAGTGCAGCGTTGAAGACCCATGTACTTCAGGCCCTCAGGAAACGACTCCGCAGCGCAGTGAAAGATGTTGTCGATGTATTGCTCAACGTACTTCATCTGCTCAACAGCCAATCCGTTAGCAATCAACGGATTGAATTTGGGAGTGTTGGCATCCATCACTTCCAAAAACTGTTTATCCATGTAGCCCCCCTACAGCGCTCTAAGTATGGCCCATAGCCCCAAACCCCCGCCAAGAAGTGCGGGGATAAATTTAATTACTTCCGACGTATCTTTTCTACGCAAAGACTTAGTCTCATAATGACTCTTAGCCGAGATCAACTCGATCTGTCTCGCGTGTTCCAGTGCGGCTTGTTGCTCCTTCAGCTCATTCATTCTTCTGTTTGTTTCTTGCTCGAGCTCTCGCTCACGTCTGTCGAGTTCAGCTCGTTGCTCAGCTAGCCTAAGATCAGCAGCTTTATGGTCTTCCTCACGCAGCATACGCCGACGCTTGAGTTCTTCTTCCTCATGCTTGACTTGGAGTCTAAACTCCTCAAGCTCCCTTTCTTTCGCAGCGTACACGTCCCCTAACGTCATCGCCTCTTCGTACGATCGGTAAAGTTTCAGTTCCTTGTCAGCTTCTTCCAGGGTATAGAAGTTACACCTTGGAGGAGCAGCGTGATGGTCACCAGTCGCTATCCCTGAAGACGTTACATAAACGCCATCTCTCAGATTGATGTCTTTCACTACGGCGACTTTAAAACATTCGCCACTCATGTTGACATATCTGTTACCGAAAACCCCCTTGTTATCAATAATCCTGATGCTATATCCGAAGATGCCCAATCGGTTAATGGTGTCGTCTTCAGTAATCATCTTGCGACGATTACCTTCGCAACTGTACGGATGCGGTGGAACCATGTGATGTGCCAGAATGGAAATTACTATATCCAACTCAGGGACATAGATAGAGCCCCCATGGCTCCCTATTTCTTCTTCTGAAAATCGATGCTCCACTGCAAAACGCGTTCTACCACAACCTACCCGTTCATTCCGATTATCGATAGCGGACTTCAATGCTTTCTGATAATTGGATGAGTCTTCACTTACTTCATGTAATAGCTTTCGTACGTCAGGAATTACATCGCTACCGTAGGTATACGATTCTCTAACGACGAAGTCCTTGTTACCCCGACTAACCGACGGGGAGATTAGAAAAGACAGACCACTGCGCATGACAATCGTAACAGGTGAGCGTAGACCGTTGAAGTAACACTTACTTACATCCAACGACGCCACCGTTACGCCGCCAAGACCGTCAACGTGCGATGTTCTGAGATTATCAAAACGTTGCGCTTGTCGACTTTCTATTAGCTGCGTCATAAAAACTCCATTGCTGGTCGTCCTTATTATTATCGAGCATACTACTCACTTTGATAATATATGTCTGAACTATTTTTAACCAACAAATGGAAAAGGGGGCAAAAGAGCCGGGCACGAGGCCCGGCTCTTTTTATGTCTGAATTCAGATCTGGCCGCTATTAGGCGGTCAGAGCTTCCTTCAGTTTCACCACATTGATAACCGCCATTACCGGCAGGTTGTTGATGTGGCGGTTACGCGGCTGGACTTGAGCCTCTTTGCTGGTGCCACCGTTACGCTGAACGGTCAGAGTGGCAGCCAGTTCCGGAACCCAGGCGTGGCAGCCGAAGCTCAGCGGATCAGGACCGGCGCTTTCCGGACGGACGAAGGTCATGACGATCTTGTCGCGCATACGCAGGTCGTTGGAGCCAACGATCTGGAAGTCGAAACCGATACCAGCGGTACGGTTGTCGCCACTTACCATCAGGTGTTGCATCAGCATGGTGTCGCAGCCGATCAGCAGCTTCGGAGCACCGCCGGTGCCGCCAGTCTGAGCGTCCAGAGCAGTCTGGTACTGAGAGTTGCGGTTCATGCGGTAGGCCACTTCGCGGATCTTGTTGACCAGAGCAGCAGCAACGTCGTCAGCACGCTCGTGCGACTTGATGCTGTCCACTACGACCGACAGGTCGAAGTCAGCTTCTTCGAAGAACGGCTTGACCAGCAGACGGCCGATACCTTCGATCTGCGGTACAGCGCCTTTGGCAGCAGCTGCAGTCACGAACGCCTTCAGGGTGGAGGCGTAGTTCAGCAGAGTGGTAACAGCGTTGTTGCTGTTACGAACGCGAGTAGCGTTCACCAGGGCTTGCAGGTCGCTGGCGTCCTTGTTGGCAGTCGGCGGGGACGGCAGGGAGATCGGAGCGCCAACCGGGATGGTGTAGCGTTCGACTTGCTCGTCGTTGGTCAGCTGCAGACCGCGGGTACGACGGTTGGCGTTGGAGCGGGTAGCCTTCAGGGTGTAGCCGATCACTTCGAAAGCAACGGCAGCAACGAAAGCGGCGCCAGCGCCGGAGGTCAGACCGACTTCCTGCTGAGCAGCGTTGAACATGGTCGAAACGGCCATCGGAGCAGCGTAAACGCGTGCGTTACCGGTTTCGGTGTTCAGGCTACCGTCAACGTTGACTTCCAGCTTGGCAGTCAGGTCACCGGTCACCAGGTCGTTCAGAGCGGACGGAACAGAACCATCGGCGGCTTTGGTGTTCTTGTCGATCAGCAGGTCAACAGTGCGGAACTGCAGGCCCATTTCACGATAGTCACCTTCCAGAGTCTTCTGGAACGCAGCACGCGGCAGACGGGAAACGTCGAAAGCGACGACGTCGACGTCAGCGCCCTTGGTTACCTTGACGTACAGCTTCTCCAGGGTAGCGTTCGGATCGATGCTGTCGGTGTTGTCCATCACGCCAGCGCCGATCAGGCCTGGGTGCTGGGAAATGCCGAGCAGGTCAACGGCTTGACCGATCTTCAGCGGAGCAGTGGTGATGTCCACGCCATCGATTTTGCGAACGTTGGCAGCGACCAGGCTGACGTCAACGAACTGACCCAGGTTGCTGGAGTCGGCCAGTACGACCGGAACCAGAGTGGTGCTTTCGGTGGCCAGGATGGTGGCGTCGACAGCGGCGTCGATCAGCGAGCGCTTGTTCATGTTCAGCGCTTTGCCGGTGATGGCATGGCGAACTTCGTTGAACACCTTGGTGGTGCGAACGCTTACTTCCAGGCCAGGCTGGTCCGGAGTCACGACGATGGTCGGGTAGAAGGCTTCAGCGAAAGCGTCCTGACGGGAGGCTTGTACGTTGTAGGCCACGGCGAACGGAATGTGCTGACGCAGTTCTTGTTCGTTGTAGGCTTCCATCGACGGAGTGGCGCGGAAGTCCAGGTTACCGAATTCGCCAGCGCCTTGAGCGTCAACGACGGTGATACCTTCCATCGACGGGTTGGCACTGTCCAGAGCGCGAGTAGCGTAGCTCATCGGGTCGTTGATGGCCAGAGCGATCACGGCACCGGCTTGCTTTTGAGCGCCAGTCAGAGCTTGTTCGCCAGTCAGGCCGGCGGAGGAGAAGGCGTTCTCGATGACGGCTTCAACGCTTTCCATCGAATGCACCAGATCGCTCAGCTCGTGTTCCTGGATGCTTTCCAGGCTCAGCAGGCGGGAGGTGGCATTCTGATCGATCAGATCACGGCCAGCTTGAACGATGTCGTTCTTCAGGTGGCCAACAGCGGCGGCCAGGCCGGTTTGGGCTTGGCGAGATTTGAGCAGACGACTCATGTTTTGTATCCTTCACTTTCGAAAGTTGGAATTGTGGAGCTCCACATACTATTGCGCAGTATGGCCAACGGGGTAGCTGGCTATAACATAATGCAATAGCACGTGCAAGTTCCTTCACACTTTGTGTGTACTTTTGGCTTAACGGTTCTTACCAAAGCCCTTTCTTGCACCGCCCTACTTGGTCAGTAAGGCTTAATCGTTTTCAGATAGCCTTTAAAGACATCAGCCTTAGCCAGTGCATCGAAACCGCGGTGGAGCATGAACAGACTGCAAAGTCTGTCATAAAACTCTACCCAATGAGTAGAATTTAACTTACCGTCCTCGAGACGTACTCGGATGACAATAGTGTCTTCGTCGAGAATGTCAGGATGGTATGCCAGACGCCAAGCATTAGCGTCCTTATCGCCTACACGATCAGAGCCGATCAGCTGAGCAATGACGTCTTCGCGGGGAAGACCATTGTATTCAGCATCATAAATCATGTAGTACTGCTGGTGCAGTTCGGCGATTTCAGCAGAGCAGTCCTTATAGAGGTCAGGAGAACTCATGTTGAAAGTGTTCACAACATCAGCAGGAAGCAGTACGTGACGGCGGTCCTGGATGTACATGTAAAAAGCTACATCGGCTTTGGATAGTATAGCCGACAGCTTAGAGTAGTCCTGGACTGTAGAGATTGGCAAGCGCTCGCGCTCGAGTACTTTCTCCAGCCAGAACGGAATAACAAACAATTTCATCATGCACCTCATTGTAGGTGTTGTGTAAACGGGGTTTCAGATGGACGCCAAGCTACTGCTTGTAAAAGCAATCACGCTGCTGTATCGCGAAAGTCAGCTAGGGGACGCAAACGACGGCTCCAGCGCTTTGGTTCGCCAAGTGATCGCTACGGTAAAAATACCTGAAGCCACTATGGAACGGGATAGGACTCGTGAGATTATCACAGCCCTCCGTCAAACTGCTTTGTCCATGGCTGAAAACCAGCCAGGCCAGCAATACCAGCGCGCAGAAATTCTTCAAAGAATACGGGTAAACTGCGCGGATGACGACAGTCTCTACAATGCGTTCGTCGAAGGGATGGATGATATCCAGGAGAAGGCTGAGATTCAGTTGATCTGTATCAGCTACCGTGAAAGTCTGCGGACCTACCTGAAGCGTATTAGTGTTAAGGACATCCTGAAGAAACATTCTAGCAAAGCTCTGTTTGAAGAAGACTCCATCGACTGGAAAACCTTCGTACAGGAAATCGTTTCCGAGCTCGAACCCTTCACCGGCTTGATCGAACAAGCTACTCATCCAGCGCTGGTAGACTCTGTAAGCTTTGGTGACCTCGCTAAGTTGAAGGAAGTCATTGCCAAGGCTCAGGAAGAAACCAGTCCAGAAGGCATCCTACAAGGCGGCTGGCAAGCATTCAATCGAATGCTGGGCGAATATATGGGGGTTCGTCGTGGCGACTTCACCGTAGTGGGGGCGTTGCAGCACAACTTCAAGACTGGCTTCACTCTCAGCATGTTCAAGCATTGGGCACTCTACAACAAGCCCTTCATGATTGATCCTGCTAAGAAGCCGATGTTGATGCATATCAGCTTCGAGAACAGCCTGACCGACAACATCATGTGGCTTTATGTCAGTCTAAAAGAAAATGAGACGGGCGAGCCGTGTGATACATTGGGCGTCAGTCCGGAGGAAGCAGCGGCTTATGTAGCTGAGCGCCTGCAGGCCAGTGGCTATACGATTCACATGTGTCGTTATGACCCAAGTGACTTTACCTATCGAGATCTCTTCGATTTGGTAAATAGCTTCGAGGCTCAGGGCTATGAGATTCACGGTATCGTTGCCGACTATCTCAACATGATGTCGAAACGTGGCTGCGTGCAGGCTGGTAACGGTGCGGATATCCGCGACCTGTTCCGCCGGGTACGTAACTTCATGTCTCCTCGCAAGATTGCATTCGTTACGCCTCACCAGCTTTCTCCTGAAGCGAAATACCTACTCCGTCAAGGCGTTGATAACTTCGTACAAGAAGTAGCCAACAAAGGCTATTGGGATAGCTGTAAGTCCATTGACCAGGAAGTCGATTTGGAGATCATCATCCATATCGAGAAAGTCAATGGGGAGTCGTACCTAACGATTCAGCGTGGGAAACATCGCAAAGTTTCCATCACAGCCGAGCGGCATCTTTACACAGTTTTGAAATTCAACCCCGTGGGAGGAATTCTAGACGATGTGAAGGGCAAGGATCTTAGTCGTCGTACCGTCGGAGGCGGCGCTATAGCCGACGGCGGTGAAGAGCCCTGGTGGAAGTAGCCAAAAAAAAAAATAAGTGGAGTAGCGCGTTAGCGCTACTCGCTTATGCCCATCTGATAGGAGGCATATTTTGGCTTATTACTTTTCAGTCGTTTCTCCAGCGTACTCCTCGGAATGTTTAAAGCCCTTGCAGCGTCCGAGCCAGAGGAATAAGTCACGCCATCGATCGTCACGGCCTTGCTATTTGGATTATCTCCACCGCGGCGACTATTGCTAAGCGCTTTGTTTAACTCCGCACGCCTCGGATGGTTTAGATTAGCCTCTCTTAGACGCTCTCCGAAACCCTCAGGCTTCGGCTTACCCTTTAAGGCTTTACTCCTCCTTTCATTACTTTCAGGAGTCTGTACTTTCCCTATTTGCGCCAATCTAAGTTTCTTTCTGGATTCCTCCGACCAGACAATTCCTTTAGCCGGATTACGCACGTCAGCAGTTGAAAGGTTGAAAAGGTGTGGGTAGTCAGCATAGTGGTCTAAAAGCTTTTGTTCGAGGTCGTAGGCCTCTTCTCGGTCCTTTGTTATAGAGACCGACCACTGAAGGTCAGGATCTTTGTTGAAGGCTTCCTGGAGTTTTCTGTTTTCGTGTTTATTCGCTCTAAGTCTATTGACATGTCTGCTAATTCTTGCACCGAGATTACCAGTGCTTCCAATGTAAATTCCACCAGTACTAATGTGCATCAGTATATAGGCGCCAGGTCTTTCATTCACTGGAATGCTATGCCTGCCGCTAGGCTTCCTTTCGTTAAGTACTGGCTCTAATGTTTTGCTTTCCATGATATTACCTCAAGTTACTACTCACTTAGGTAATATGTGTCTCAATTAGTTTTAAGCGGCAAAAAGTAGCGAGAGAGGACTTCTGTCCTCTCTCGCCTATGCCGGCTTGTCAAAAAAAGAAAAGTTAACCAAGAAGGCGCATATTTGTCTTGTATAAACAGGGCAAACCAGCCGGAGTGCTGAACAGCGCCACAACATTAGGCAAAAAGAAAAGGCTTTTAGGCCTTCTCTTCCTGACACGACCTCCCATAAAGGGAGACCGTGCCAAAATGCAAACCAACTAGATCAGCCTGCCTTTGAACTTCGATAACGTCAGCTTTCTTGTTCTTGTGGTTGATCTTGTTGGGATGCTCTACTCTGAAAGGCATTCTAGTGGGGAGTTCTGGTAATTTATTTCCCAAAGGAAGTTCGATATACCCATCCTCACTACCGGGGGCTATAGAGCTCCCGAAGCTTACCTGACCGATCTTACTTTTCATATTCACCTCAGACGTAAGAGAACTTCGGATTATTTCTAATCCTCTTACCAAAGAAGCGCACGGCCGGGTTGTTTTTCCAGAACAGGTTGCTACCCTTGCGCTCACATCGCACTGACACACCCGTGCAATAAACGCCCTTGAACTCAGGGTTAGAAGCTACAACCTTGCCCATGACGTCAAAGACATCCAGAGAAAGGCAGAGTGCGCTCTCAGCACCTTCGATCCTACAGCGATCAGCCAGTATCTCAAACGGCACGTAGACGTCTTTCTTTCCGTCGGTCAGTACGGCGAAGCAACCTTCGGTGGGCTGCCTGACCGTAGGCTGTAGTGGGAGCAAGTATGCGTTCTCACGCAACTTAAGCTCTTCAGTCATCAGAGACTCCACCGGCAGTCTTCCTGTCCATTTCTTTCCAGTCATAGCAGACATACTTCCCATGGCATATACCTCGGAAGTCCTCAAAGAGGATGTCTTCATCACCATCCTCGTAGATGTAGTAGAAGCCGTCCTTGGCATCTGACTCTACCCACTCCTCACCGGTCGTGGGTATGGTGCAGCTACCAGAGTCACAGATCACGAAACGGCCAGCGAATGCATTGGTACTCAACAGCAAAAGCGCAATTAGTAGAAAACGCACTAGCTCCTCCTTAAACGAGCTTTTCGTTAAATTCATAAACGCCATTGTGCTTACAGCCACGCGCAGTTACTTCGAAGGTACTGGCGGAGTCTGCTTCTACGCGGCGGTTCTCTTTGAGGAACTTAGTAAGTGCTTTCTTAAGCTCTTGTTTAAATTCCTCGATGGACAGTTTATTCGCCAACTCTATTTGGAAGCCGTAGCGAATGCCGATTTGCATGAAGTTCTCAGAACTATTGAAGACGTAGACTACGCCACAAATGTCCTTAGACTTCGGAGGCCTCAAACCATGGAAGAAGGTGAACTTAAGTTCAGTCTCCTCCTCAACGACTTTCTTCAGTCGAGAACGAAAGAAAGAGTCGATAGCCTCAGCGACCAACCCATTAATTAATGCCATTTCTTTTCACCTACTTAATTGCTGCTAACTTTCCAGCATATGTGACGGTAGCGTCTGCTTCCAAGCCTCGATGGCTTTCTTAAGCTTAGCTGCCAGGTTCTTTAGGGGCACATGGATGTAGTTACCATTCATGTACGCACATCTGTTTACGAAAAAGGTTTTGTGTAAGTCAGAATAGGGTGCGAGACCGTAATCGTCTCGTCCACTATCGTTAATAATCCAAACAGTTCCACCGAAGATAATTGACTCAGACAGACCATCAATTGTAAGTTCTTCGTCACCTACAGCTTTTGGATTACGACTCGTATAGCAGCGCAAGATCTCAATCCTAACCCCCTCCTCCATTGGTCTGACTTCACCCATCGTCCAAGTATCATCTTCATGATCTGCACCGATGACGATTGTTTTATCGAGTTCTACACAGAGGTCGGCAACAACAGCCATCAGCTCATGAAACTTACGATTGATCATTTCTTAGTACCAGAGTTTTGTAATTCGTTCTAAATGCTTTATGCAGGTGGGTAATATGTGGTTGAAATTAGTTGGCATGCCGGCATAAGCGGAGTCCCGAAGGACTCCGCGTTTATGACGTTATACCACGCCCACTACAGTTTTAGCAAGGACATCTTCGAGAGAGATGATCGGAACGCCTAGACGCTCAGCATCTTTACGCTTCGAACCACCTCCCTTTCCCGCCACCAGCGCCGAGGTCTTTGCAGACACAGAGCCAGAGACTTTCCCGCCATTAGCTTCGATGACTTCCTTCAGAGCTTCACGACTATAGTTATCGAAACTTCCAGTGATAACGTAGGTCATCCCACTCATACTGCCACCAGAAACTACAACAGGCTCCTCGATGTCCAGACAACCAATCAACTTCGTTACAACAGAAACACTTTCACGATCGTTGAAAAAGTTGTAGATCTCAGAAGCTGTCTTCTCGCCAATGTCGTCAATACCGATAAGAACTGCCACAAGATCAGGCCAGCCAATGAAGCTGGCTAGACGATTGCCGGGCACTTCTCCAGTAAGTTGTACACGCGCAAGAGCCTTGGAAGTCGACACACCTACCTCAGGTATGCCAATACCGTAAAGCACGCGCTCCAGCTTGGCTCCACGCGCTTTACGCAGGCTAGTCAGCAAGTTATCTGCAGATCGCTCGCCAAAGCCTTCCAGCGTGAGCAGCTTCGCTTTATCCAACTGAAACAAGTCAGAAGGATATTTGACGTAGCCTTTCTCGATGAGAGCCTTGAGCGTAGCTTCTGCCAAACCATCTACGTCTAGCGCATCTCTGGAAACGAAATGAGCCAAACGTTGTAGTGTCTGACCGCCGCAGCGCCAACCTGCAGTACAGTAAAGCACTGCACCTTCCCGCAGGTGTACAGCACCACCTTTCCGATAGCTCAACATCTCCCAACGCACTGGTCCACCACAAGCCGGACAGCACTTGGGCACCAGCTTCTCAGAATCAACGCGATTGATTTCAGCCTTAGTGAGCACTGAAGCAATCTTCGGAATAACGTCACCAGCGCGCTCCACAACCACTGTATCGCCAACGGAGATATCGCGCTCCATCATCAGCTTGAAGTTGTAAAGAGAAATACTAGAGATCGTTACACCATGTAGTTGAACTGGACGGATTTTTGCAACTGGCGTTAGTGCGCCCGTACGACCTACCTGCACCTCGATGGACTCCACAATGCTCGTGGTTTGAGAAGCAGGGAACTTATAGGCAATTGCCCACTTGGGTTCACGGGAGTTGTAGCCCAATGCTTTACGACGCTCTGGATCACTTACCTTAAAGACAATACCATCGATATCGATAGCAAGCGTCTCACGCAATGCGGCAACTGTTCCCAATGCGATAAGCGTCTGCTCCTCTACACTGGCGGCTTTTGGACTTCTAACGATTTCTCCTTTCCTGGGGATCTCATTGAAGCCATGTTTGTGTAGGCTGGCAACCGATACGTTCGAACCAATGACGTCATACGGCAGGAAGACAAGTCCTCGCGTGGCGCACTCAATGGGATCTTTCAGACGCAGGCTTCCAGCAGCTGCATTGCGGCAATTAGCAAAGCGCTTCACACCACCCTCATTGAGTCGAGTCAGCTCGGAACGAGGCATGACTACCTCACCCCTTACTTCCACAATCCCATTGATTTCATTGGGCGGGAGGTCAGTGATCAGAGGGAGACCGCGAATGGCTTCAGCGTTCCGAAGGATGCACTCCCCCACCTCACCATCGCCACGAGTAGCTAGCGAGGTCAGTACGCCATTGACGTAGGTAGCGGAAATGGCCAGGCCGTCGTACTTAAGTTCCCATCCAATGTACGCTGCCTCAACGCCGTAGATCCATTCGATCAAGTCTTCTGGAGTGAAGACGTTACCAAGACTAAGCATAGGCGTCCGATGGATAATAGTCTTACTATCCTCCTCTACCTTTGCCCCCACAGCCCTGGTAGGAGAATCTTCACGAGCATGTTCGCCGTAAAGCACCTCCAAGGCCTCCAGTTCGCGAATTAGCGAATCGTAGACGTCGTCTGTCAGTCCAGACTCTCTGCCGTTGTAATACGCGTCACGGGCCGGAATAACGATGTCGTAGATCTGCTGCATCCGCTGGATGTGCATTTCATTGTTCTCTGTCACACATAGCCCCTTTTGGAACGATTTCTTTTCTTCTCACCCTTGCTACGGGTAGCGCGGGCAAAGGGATCCTGTTTACGCTTCTCGTTGATCGTGTGTACTTCACGAGCAAGCTTGATTGCGGATGCAAAATATGGCGGCATTGCGAAACCCATGACACTTCCCCTTGTCATAAAGCGGGGCCGAAGCCCCGCTAGTTAGAACGGTCGATCAAGACCAATGCTTGCGTTACCTTTCTCGTTAGAGAAGGCCTCCACGACAGCGTCGAATTCTTCTTCGCTAAAGACCATCGGATTACCGCCAGGAATAACGACGATGATATCGCCTGCCTTCATCTGGCTCTTGTCAGCAAACTTCCGTGTGAATTCGATCTCTTTGTCGGAGGCTTCTACTTTCACGCGAACGGAGAGAGCTTTGTCATTGGGACGGATAACCGACTCCACATACAGACAGCTCGTCTCAAAACGGGAACTGTACAACGCTTGAAGAAGCACTGGAGTGATCCCATTGCGCATGGCTGCGCTTTCAAGTAACGCACTCATCTTTTGCTCCTTGAGTAGAACTAGGCGTTCATACTCATTGGCTATTGTCGGGCCAAAGGAGGATATCTGCTCTTCCTGTCAGGACGTACCACGCGCATTTAATGCGATGGCGCAGCCCATGATTCACTTCACAACGCTTCGGAAGTATGCCGGCAGAAAGCATGGTAGCGTAGTGAGAAAGCTGTTTGGAAGTGACACTGTCGACTTTGATTAGAGTTGGGCTTTTCATCGATCCTCCCTTACATTTGTCGAGACATATCTTTGCCTCTTACTATTTTGTTGTTGTGTAGAAAATAACGAAGACAAAATAAAAAGGTAGGGGACGAGCCCCTACCTTTACGCATTGCTTACTTGCCTTCGAGGCGAGCCTGCTGCATGTTGGCATTCACTGCCTTGGCGATCTGACGGGCGATCTTGCGGCCTTCCGACTTGTCGAGCTTCTTGTGAAACTCGTTGTTGTAGACAGCCTGGGCATTCATGCAGAAGGTATCGACGCTCAGGACGCCACTGATCGGCAGACCATTGGTTTTGTCCTTGCTGACACTGCACTCGGTGTAGAGTGGGTTTTCGTTGACGTCGAGGGCGTTGTTGAAGGTATCGTCATTCACTTCACCGACAGTCAGGCTGTCTTCGAAGTTTTCCACGATGTCCATGTTCAGCTTGCCAGGGCGACCGACGTACAGCAGACCAGCGATCTTGACGTTCACACCAGCAACGCGCGTACTACCTTGCGCTGCAGCACTGGCAGCTTCTTGCCAGTCGTAGAACTCGATCGTACGGATGTCTTTGTAGTCTTCATCGACCTTGGCGAAGTTGCGCATGGTGACTTCAGAACCGGAACCATCGACCACGGCCACAGCATAGGTAGCCGGATTGTCACCGTCTTCCAGCTTGCCGAAGTCATTGATGCCCTTCTTACCGTAAATCCAGAACACGGCTTCAGTGTGACCGTCGACGACTTTGATGTCATCGGGCATGGCCATGCTGGTCACGGCGTCAGCCTGGAGGATGGCGATTTGGCATTCGCCATCGTTGAACATCTCGGCAGACTCGATCGAGCCACCGGTGTTGAGAACGTTAACTTTCTCGACATCGATCTTGCCGTTCAGGCTGGATGCCACGCGACTGCCCAGTTGTTCGTAGTAGCCGCCTTCTGCACCAGTGCAGATGTTCAGTTCAGCAGCCAGTGCGCTGGTCCCCATGCCAACGCTCAGAAATGCAGCAATCAGAAAAGCTTTCATGTTTCTTCGTTTCCTTTCTTTGGTTTGTAGGGGACCCGAAGGTCCCCAGTTTATTCCGAACCCTTACGGCGGTTGAGGATCACTGCTGAAAAAAGGCAGCCAAACAGGAGCGCGGTGTTGAACATGTGTTTACACCTTTGCGTGCGTGATGCCTGTTTGACCCTGATACTTACCACCGCGATCTGCGTAGGTAATCTTGCACTTCTTCAACGCTTGGTTGAAGATGAACTGACAGACACCCTGGTTCAGGTAGATCTTTGCAGGCAGGCTAGTAGTGTTGGAGAATTCCAATACCACATTACCTTCCCAACCTGGTTCCAGAGGCGTAACGTTCACGATAATGCCGCAGCGAGCGTAGGTGGACTTGCCGAGGCAGATTACCAGAACGTCGTTGGGGATGCGAAAGTATTCGACTGTGTGACCGAGCATGAAACCATTCGGTGGGATCAGGACGTACTCGGCGCCGTCAGCGTCGACGCGAATGTCCACATCGGCCATGCAGCGTTCATCGATCTTGCGAGGATCGATAATGGCGCTGTTGACATTGGTGAAGACCTTGACGTCACGAGCCAGGCGGGCATCGTAGCCGTAGCTCGACAGGCCGTAGGAGATGACCTTGCGAGTTCCTTCCTCACGCATCAGCGTAGGGGAGAACGGCTCGATCATACGACGCAGTGGCCAGCGACCTTCTTCCGTCTGGACGGGGAAGGCTGACATGGTGCGAACCATACGCTCGACTTCTTCCTTACTGTGCGTGATGCCCTCGATGATCTTGGAAGCATCGTCGAAGCCAACGCCGCTATGTGTAAAAGGACCGCAGCGCATGGCAATTTCAAAATCTGCTAATACAGACATTTCTTTTCCTCGTGAAAAAAGAGCGGGACCGAAGTCCCGCGAGTCGTGTCGAAAAACTTAGGCGTTAGCCGGAGCCTTCTTTTGAGGTCTCTTGGCTTTCGGTTTGTCGCCAGCTTTGGTAACCTTCGGCTTGGCATCTTTCGATACCTGCTTTTCGTGGCGCGCGATGGTAGGTGTCCAGATAGAACGACCACCAGCATTGCGACCGTAGAGCTTAGCACCACCCAGCTCCAACACTGGCGGCGTGTCCTTGGCACCTTCGATCTTCATCGGCAGGCGAGCGAAGATGCCGGTGAACTCACCGAACTCTTTACCCAGACCCAGACTCTGCACGTAGCGCGCAGCGATGCTGTAGTCGTCACCGACTTCATGGATGTTCAGCGCGATGGACAGATTGTCCTTGGTGAAGAACGCCACCGGCTTGTTCTGGTCGAAGCATGCGGTTTCCAAAGACATCTTGGAGAAACGGTCCTCTTGCATGGAAGCAAGAGTTTCTTTGAAATTGCTCATTCCTTTACCCCTTGTGATTCGGCAAAGTGCCTTATCTAATTTCACACTTTTGTATTTATTTACACTGGTTGATCTTCAAACTCAGCAGGTACGTAGGCAATACGTGGCGGCTGGTAGTAGATCTCTTCCAGGTACTTACGCTTTTCGATGGCTGCTTCTTTTGCCTCTTCAAAGGCTTGAGCAAACTCATCACGAGACAGATCAATCGGAATGTACCAGACGTAGGACTGATCCAGCAGAGGATGCTTAACCTCAAAACGACGTCGAGTAATCTTTCTCTGCTCGTCGTACCAAGTGTTGAAGGTTACACCAGGCACGCCTATCTTGACTTCCTTGGAATAGGCTTCCTTGGACTTCAGCTTACGAGCATAGAACAGGACGCCCATTTCTTCTAGCAGATACTCACGAGCTGCAATAAATGCCGCAGCTACGGTCCCATACTGCTTAGCGTTGAAGCTTTCACGGCGCTGCCCAGGAATGGTTACAGACCAACCATTCTTATTAAGGTTAAGGTACAGAGGACGGCGTACCATGCCAAGACCTGCGAGGTAAAAGAACTTACCCACGCCTTGACGACCCTTCACACGTTCCATGCCAATTTCAAAGACTGCGCTCATCTTTCTGTCCTTTTCTTTCACCCACTAAGGGCGGTAAAACGTTTGTGGTTTTATGATAACGGCATGTTATCAGAATGATGATATGTGTCTAAAATACTTTTGAATGGGGGAGTTAGCGATGAAACGAATCGGAGTTGGTATCGGCTAGTGAGAAGGGGTTACCGGCCCCTTCTCTTATGCTCCTCTGTAGAAAAACACATCCCGACAAAAGGGTATGGATAATTCGTCTTAAAAAGCGAATCTTAATAAACGAGGGACAAAGAATCCCTCTCAAAAAGAAAACCTTAAATAACCAGCAAGGCAGTTGATATGTTAGAAAACACATACAACGGGCAGGTTTATAAGAGTCAGATCGAAACACCCACTGACTCCTACGTAACCCGCTATCAATGGGCCGTTGACATGGCCATCGAGCAGCAGGACATCTTCTGGCCAGCTCACGAACTCGGTGTGGAGGAAGACGAAAGCGACTTCCGTACCAAGTTGAACGAAGCTGAACTGGACGGCGTGCTGACTGCTCAGAGCGTTATCACGCAATACGAGCTGATCATCGGCGGCAATGAGCTGTGGGGCGGTAAGATCGCTCGCATGTTCCCACGTCCTGACGTTCAGCGGATGTGTGCCAGCTTTGCCAACGTTGAGCTGAACAGTCATGCGCCCTTCTACGCCATCGGTAACGAAGTGCTGGGCGTTGCTACCGACGAGTTCTACAGTAGCTGGAAGCGGGATGAAGTGCTCGCCGAGCGTATCGCCTTTATCAACAAGGTGATCGACAGCGAAGACGCGCTGGAAGTGACTGCTGCATTGGCGTTCCTGGAAGGCGCGGTACTGTTCTCCGTACTGGGCTTCTTCAAAGGCTTCAACTCTCGCGGCTTCAACATGATCCCGCACTTCGTTGCTGGTATCGACGGTTCTTCCAAAGACGAGAACTTCCACTCGCTCTCTTCTGCATTCCTCTTCCAACAATGCCGTGCTGAACGCATGCAGTTGGGCTTCCATACCGTGGAAGACGAAGAGCGTATCCAGAAGATCATCTGGGAACTCGCTAAGGCGGTAAGTGCGCATGAACGGCGGATCAACCAAAAGCTATTCAAAGTTCCGGGCAACCGCGTCGTCACACAGCAAGAGCTGGACGAGTTTCACGAAGACCGCATCAACGTCGTCCTCGAGCGTCTCAGCGCCCCCAAGATGTTTCTGCGTGAGAAAGGCGTTATCTCCGGTTGGTTCTACAGTAACCTCAGCACTGTAAAAGTGCCCGACTTCTTCGCCACTACCCAACTGCAGTATCGCCGTAACTGGGCGAAGCACAAGCTGAAGTTCTGCATGGAGCTGATCAATGAGTAATAATCCGGCTGGGCTCCTGGAAGAGAGCCTGCAGAAATTCGAGCGTTACAGCGTAATGCGTAAGCATGCGCAAAAGATCGGTCTGTTCCCCGAGTGGTACACCACCCAGGGCTATCAGATGTACGTCGAGAAGTATGCCTACGAAAGTGAAGATGGCATCCGCGACCGCTTCTGGAAAGTGGCTAAGACTCTGGCTCGCCACATGATCGGTCGTGAGGAAGAGTGGTCTAATCGCTTCTTCAATATCCTCTGGCGTGGTAAGCTGTCACCAGCTACTCCTGCTCTGTCGAACACTGGCACCAATCGCGGCATGCCCGTGAGCTGCTCTGGCCAAGTAATCGACGACAACGTTCCTTCGTTCTTCGATAACCTGAAGCGCATGGCACTGCTGTCCAAGCACGGTTTCGGTACGAGCGGTGACTTCAGCAAGATCCGTCCACGCGGTAAGAAGATCTCCACTGGCGGTAAAGCCAATGGTCCAGTCGACACCATCGACATGTTCTTCAACGCGGCCAGCAAGATCTCCCAGGGTGGCAATCGTCGTGGTTCGTTCGCCGCTTATCTGGACATCGAGCACGATAACTGGGACGAAGCTGCTGACAGTCTGTTCAAAAGCCCGAATGGGAAGAACTACGGCTGGGTGGTGCGTGATAGCTTCGTAGAGCGTCTGAAGGCAGGCGACCTTGATGCACATCGCCGCTTCGGCAAGTTCCTATACATCAAGCTCGTGACTGGTAAGGGCTACATCTTCTGCGTGGATAAGGCGAATCGTCATCGCCCTGCCATGTATAAGAAGTGGGGTCTGGACATCGTTGCTACGAACCTGTGCACTGAAATCATGCTGCACAGCTCGAACGACTACGACTACAGCTGCATCCTGGCAAGTCTGAACCTGGTACATGCTGACGAGCTGATGGACCCGAATGACGAGACCATCTTCGAATCGCATGTATTCCTGGATTGCCTCTGCTCCGAGTTCATCGAAGTCTCTGAGGGTGTGGAAGGCCTGGAGAAAGTCCGTGCCTTTACTATCATGGGTCGTGCTGTAGGTCTGGGCGTAATGGGTCTGCACACCTACTTTCAGATGAAGAGCATTCCGTACATCAGTCTGGAAGCCGAGTTCTTCGACGGCCAACTGTTCAAGCGCATGCATGATGAAACTCTGCGCGCTTCTCAGTGGCTGGCTCAGGAATATGGTGAGCCGGAATGGTGTAAGGGCTTTGGCGTTCGTAACACTCACCGTACGGCTCTGGCGCCGACTAAGTCGACTGCTAACCTGATGGGTGGTGTATCCGAATCCTGGATGCCTGATCCTGCGATTATCTGGGATGCTGGTTCTTCTGTTGGTGAACTGCGTCGTATCTGCGGTCCGTTCTACGAACTGATGAAAGAACGTGGTCAGTACACTCCGGAGACTATCCAGAGCATCATTGACAACGTCGGTTCGGTTCAGCATCTGGACTGGCTGACTGAGCATGAGAAACTGGTTTACCTCAACGCGTTTGAGATGGATCAGGAAATCCTGCGCCGCCGCGCCAGTAAGCGTCAGAAGCACCTGTGTCAAGGCCAGTCTCTGAACTTCTTCGTAAGTGAAGACGGTTGTGAAGAGCAAGTGTCGCGCCTCATCACTAAGTGCGTTCTCGACGAGAACTGCTTCAGTCAGTACTACATCTACTCTCGCAGTGGTGTGGTAGTGCGTGACGAGTGTGTGGCCTGCTCGGCATAAGCAAAAAAAAAGAGGAGGGCCAACGCCCTCCTCCTTATGCCGTCTTGCTTAAACGCCGTCTTCTTTGATCTCAGTATCCAGAGACGGGGTTGTCAGGAAGACCAATGCGGGATCATTATCGTCAACGCCATGGAAGGTCTTGTAGTGGACTGCGAGGTTCTCCAAGTCCTTACCCACGAAGGTAGCCAGATCCATACGAGCGGCGCCAGAGGTCAGATAGATCTTGACCACCGACTTCTTCTCGTTGCTTGGATTCGGCACGCGTTCGAAAGTTACTGTGAAACCTGCATCGCCCACCTGACGCAGTTTCTGAGCAGCAGCTTCCACAGTACCGCTGAAGATGTCTTTGTAGGCCATCATGATTGCTGCATTGGGATCCATCAGACCGTTCTTTACTGCATTGAGATTTTCGATAGTGCGCTGCATGTTAGAGTACCTCTAGCAAGTAATGTGTGAATTCTTTATCTTCCATACCCTTGAGAGTTGGAGTCGAAAGAGTTCCATTTTCGTTGATGTTAAAGACCACATCGCCCTTCTGCTTTCAGTTTGTTGAGTTCTTCACTTTCTTTGAAGTCGAACTCACCTTGATCGAGGATGGTCTTAAGACCCAACGCATCCGTGAACGTGAACCAGTGGTCGTAGACAAAGTCTTCAGCCACGTCTCTCGGACAGCCGATGTCGGTGAGGTGTGGGAATGCCTTGTTTACAATTGCGAAGACCTCTTCCGGACTCGCGGCCCAGACATTGAAGAGAATGCCGTCTTCGGCGGCAACGGCCAGCTCGTAGAACTTGTCAACCTTGAGCGGCTTGCGATCGTAGCAGACGAGGCGAACGCAGTAGCCTGGCGGATTCAGACCATTTTCGTCTGGCCAAACGAAGAGAGCGTGAACGTCTGCGGTGGCGCAGATGACCATTTGTTTAATATCTTTTCCATTGGACTCTTGGAAGTAAATCATTTGTTGTTATCTCGATTTAGGGAATAAGTGGGAGAGCCTAGGCTCTCCCGTTATGTCGTTCAGCGAAAGCTTTCTTGAAGAATGGTGGAGTTCATCAGGATAACTTCCTTCGACACCGTTTCCGGCGTCTGAGGAATGATTTCATCCTGAATCTCTTCACCGACCTTGAGTGCATCATCACGCTCATCTTCGTGGTCGTATACAACCATTACCTTTATCGCCATGGCTTTCTCCCCTGCGGGCCTTTCTTGTTGATAAAGCCGCGTTTGTGATGTGGAGCCTTCCCGTCGTAAGGACTGCGCTCAGACTCAAACTTGTAGAGGCAGGGGGTGGCTTTGAGATCTTCCTCGTACTTTTTCCTGATAAGTTCTTCGATGGTGGAAAGATCGGGGTCATAATTGGTAAGGCCGACATCATGGCGAAGAAGCTCGATGCCAACGCCTGCGTTACGTCTAATGAGCCTTACCTTATCTCGATCGATATCGAAGACAACTCCTTCGAAATCGCAGTGGACCAGGATTCGGTTTTCTTTGTTTTGCTTAATGACGTTACGAACGACCTCAAGCGTTTTCTCACTAGGCCGATTGAGAAATGAAAGGTCAACGCTTTTCAGCATCTCGTCCATTTCTTCAATTGACATATAACCTTCAGCGTCCGCCATCTATCACCGCCTGCAATTCAGCTTTAGTTGGGAGTACTAACTTTCTGCTGATGCAAACTTTGTGTTTAGCATCTTTGGAGCTGGCATAGGAGTTAATGATGTCAACCCATTTATTGGGACTCTCGATCTTACGACGCATAACGTCGAAGAGGTGGTCGGGAACACTGCTGCGGAGAGACTCGATGTATTCAGCCTTGGCGTTCATTGCGCAGAATACCAGAACGACATCGAGATGGAGGCTAGTGAGAGTCCTGGCTACTGCTCCACTGCCATGCAGAACGACGTCCTGCTTAGCCTTATGACATTCCCACAGTACAGTCACCACCTTGTCCACGTAGTCTTTCAGACTCTTGCTAGTGACTGCAAAGCGACTCGTGTCTAGGAAGTAGAACTTCTCCCTCTCCAAAGCACTGGTGTCCAGTCCAGGCATTACCATAACGATCATACTGCGACTCCCTTTAATTCAGTAAAAGATATTGCGGCGTTGTATTTGCTCGAATCTCGCGCTCGAGTACTTTGGCCTTGCCGTCCATAGGGACTTCGTAAAGCTTGAGATCAGGATCGATCTCAAAAAGTTTCGTAAGCTTCTTGTTGGGATGTTTCCCAGCAACCAGTAGTTCGATCTGCTTGTCGACTTCTTTACTTACGTTCCCGCAGCTACCGATAATGAACTTACCCGTGCTGATGTGTTCAACGATCCAAAGACCGCTCTTCACTTCGTTTACGCGCTTACCACGCCCACTCGTGGTCTTAGACCAGGAATAGCCGTTGAACTCGACATTGAACATGGTTATACCAACATGACTTGTTTAACGTGAGAGCTGAGCTTTACACGATTTTCAATCGCCACGAAAGCTTCGCCACCCGTGACTGCAGCCTCCCGACTACTGAACGCATAGGCCAGATGAAGATCGCTCGTTATGTAAAGCTCGCGCTCCCTTGGAGTTTGTGCAAGATAGCGATCGCCTCGAGGAAGGGGACTTCCGTCCCCACGCTCGATGATCACTACATAATCGCCGACGTTCATTACGCCGCCTCAGCCACGTAGGCTACCTTGATGGTCATCTCCACTACCACAGGAGTGCGACCGCCTTTGGGCATGCCTTTGTTAGCAGCGATTTCGTCGGCCACTTCTTTCGCCTGATCCAGGGCTTCGAAGATGCGAACATCGCCCATCTCCTCGCACCACAGCCAGGAATCGGCGTCGTTGGCCAGATAGGCCGTTACGCCATCAGAAAAACAACTTGTTACTACAAAGCGATTGCTCATTTATTTTTACCTGCAAAGTTTTGAATAAGGAACGACACCAATGCCTTCCTCGAAAACGAACGTGTAAGTATCGTGCTTCTCCAGCACTTGAATACCACGTTCACCTTGATCTACCGAAGTACCCCACCAGTCCTCTCCGGTAATACCCACTACCGCAAAAGCCTTGCCGCGTACATCAACTTTCGTTTCTTCCGTAACTTTATCTTTCATGATAAAGCGCATCCCCATTACATCGAAATAGGGATAGGAATAAGTCCGCATACCTGTTACGGTAACGCGATCATTCAGTTTGTATTCGCAGGGACGAGTATCCACAGCGTAACCGGTATCACGCCCAGTCCACTGATCATAGCCAAACAGGCCTGTGATTGCGAAAAACGCAATGGTCAGGAAAACGTATACCTTGGTGAGGAAAGCACCAAAACGACGCGCCTTGGAGCGCTCACGCAGTCTGTCGGCAGCTAGCGCACCGGCATCCCGTATAATGCCGGATGGCTGCTCTTCAGTGGAAGTCGGCGGCGGGTTGGTCGCACCAACTTCCATAGTTTCCGAATTGCTCGGATAAGTATCATCGAGAATAGACATTTTTTGAAACCCCCATTTCAATTTTGTTTGTGTATCCAGAGTATAGGTCTCTGTAGTAAGTTTTTAGTCCACAAGGGACGTGCGGCATAAAGGCTCCTCCCGAAGGAGGAGCGGCATGAACACTGGACCTCAGTGGTGCTTCGCAGCAGGAATGTGGAGATCCTCAATGGTGGTAGGGATCACCTCCTCACTTAAGTAAGAAAAGTTCATGCATAACATCTACATGAACTCAACTTACTTTAGCGAGCAGCGTATTGAAGGAACTTACTGATGAAGGCATCCTCATCACCTATCCCTGTGCTGACCGTATTTAGTGCGAGACTGATGAAGGCGTCTGCCGCCATATTCACGCCGCTAAGAACGAGATAGTAAGGATGTTCATAGCTACTAGCCTCATATTCCTCTGCTCTTCTGAGCTCTACCCGATAAAAGGATTTATCTGGATCTTTACCGAGATACTCGATATGGCAAAAACCAGAAGCCAGAGGCTCTGACTTGAGAGACCGCCGATCGAGCGAGACGTTCGATAGAATAAAAACATCATCTATTTTAATGTCTGACTGAAAATCTTCAGAGCGTTTAAATGCAGATTTCAAGAGACTGACAGGGGAGCCGAAAAGCTTAAGATCAGCGACGTCCTCCTCTTGGACTGGCATCCAGCCGTGAAGATTCACCTTACTCTTGCTTAGCCGTACGTTCTCGTCATAGACGCGATCGGACATCCAGATAAAGTCTAGAACGCAGTCCGCCGTTTCCTCACGGATAAAGTTGAACTCTGGCCGATACTTCAGATGAGGGAAGTTCTTAACGACGTACTTGATCACGCCATCCACTGTGGTCTCATCGATGTTGAGACGCTGAAGAACCTCATCTTCTACGAAAATGGGTCCATCGGACGGAGCGTCCAGATCAAGCTTAGTGCCCACGTCAAGCACCATGATGTCATAATCGCTACCGCGGGTAGCGATGGTGAGAATCTCGATGTCGCTGCCGCGCAGGAGGCGAAGATTGTTATCTACATTCATGCCTGTTGCTCCAAGTGTGGGAATTTTTTGGGATCGTAGTACTGGTTCCTTGTGCCAGGAACTTTCTTCAGGCCTTCAGTATTTCGAACGCCTTTCATGCAGAGGTAGTCGACGTGACCACTGAAGCCATACTTCTTAAAGAGTGTGACGTTCCCTTTGAAGAAGCCGGTCTTGTTAACATCCATCCAGTTAGCGATGGCGTTACGTTTGATCTCCATCTCGTCCTCGTAAGTCCATTGATCTTTCAACCAGTTCTGACGGACATCCAGAGTAATGGGATACACATGCTTGTTCATGGCAATGATACCGTGCACGTCATCAGATTCCAGATACTGATTTACCAGAATCAGATAGTCATGGATTTCTTTGTAGCAGACATCCAGGAACTTCAGCGGATCGTTCGCTTTAGAAATGCGGACACAGATGTCCTCGAGCATTTCATTCCCTTTATTCTCCTGCGCATAACGCGCAAGATACTTGATAAACTTCTTGTTGCTCTTTATCCCCTGTTCCTTCAGATGAAAGAGAACCACCGCCTCCTCGTAGAGAGGGTCATCAACTTTGATGTTCAGAATTTCATCGCCTTCCATTTCTTTTCCTAAAAGCTAGTTAGAGTGTTATGGTTTTGTTATTATGGCATTTCATCTGGGTAATATAGGTTTGAAAGTCTTTTAACTAGACGGCATAAGCGAGGGCCCAGGCCCTCGCTCTTATTCACCATTCTAGAGAAGGCAATGACGATTCCAAGCTAGCGCCAGCAGACTTAGCAATGCCTTTCCTGTTCTGCTCACACTGCTTGTCAGTAAATACAGTGGAGGAGTTCCAACCCCATTGTAGAAGACCCTGAAGAGCAAAAAAAAAAAAGAGGAGGCAAACGCCTCCTCCTTACCATCGTACTTAAATAATGGGCGTTATATTGGAGATGACTTTCAGCAGCGGGTTGTCAGTCTCCTTACCATCCACGTTGCAGACGAAATGCATCGGATAGCGAGACCAATGATCGGGACCGGTACGTAGCTCGATTGCGTCTACCCACTTAGTCTTGCTTAGACCAAACGCACTCTTAGCCTGCGGATAATGCGCGCTCATGCGAAGACTGCTTCCCCCACAAGGAATCTCCACGGTAACCAAAGACTGTGCACGACTATTGGCAAGCGGCCGACGAATCATGTTCACCATTCTTACGAATGCGGCAAACCATCCACTCTCAATCCAGTCGTTCAGCAGGTCCATTACCTTCAGCGATTCTTCGAAGCTGATGCGTTCAAGTTCTTTGTAGCTGTAGCTGTAAACACGCCAGCAATCACTGAGGTTAATCAGATAGACGCGGTCGCTATCGTATCCGGCCAACCAAAAGCGATCGGTGGAGTTCTTGACTTTGATCTCGAGCAAGAGGTTCGTCTTAACGACAACGCGGAAGAGTTCTTTGATACGGTAGCTGTAAAGCAGGTTAAACAGAAACTTGTCCATCAATTTTCCCCTTGATTTGTTAGATGGTAATGCCGTCTACTTTTCTGAATTCGGTCACTGGAATTCTGCCCCAGATCCCGTAGTTAATCCGATACTCGATGGAGAAGATCCACTTCACTTCACCAATGGTGAGTAGTGAGGAACCCAACCACGAAGTAAGTCCGTGATCCATTTCGAGTTTGAAGCGAACGTTGGTGTCGTAGTCTTCTACCTGGACATTACACCAACCTTTCTCTTTTGCAAGGCCAATGACGAGATCTCTCACGCCATCGTCTTTCTTTTCCTGCAGTTGTCTTGCGATAGCGCGACGACGCATTACGCCAAGTCGAACTACCTGATCTTTAGGGAAGCGATACAGACGATGGTCTTCATTACCGTCTGCTAGGAAAACTTGAGCTTCATCAATCCCCAATAGGAAGAACTGACGCTTATCTCCTTTGATGCGCAAAACAATCGGATGATCGTTCTCAACGCAAGCTTCCAGCAGCTCATCGTGATGAAAGTCGCCGAAAATGAATTCTTTGATTTTGTTAAACATGGCAATTCCTTTTGTGTATAAGGTCTAAAGGATAGGTAGGGGAGGTTACCCTCCCCTACGAATTTCAATCGTCGAGCGCATTGATGCGGTCATTATGCTTGCGCATCTCTTCCGCTTCTTTGTTGTGAATTTCTTCCATCTCGTAGACGTGACGGATTTGTTCTATAGTCATGCCATCGAACTCGCCGGCATTGAAACGGTCTTCATAGTCCGGCATGGTTTCCGGATCAAGCGGAATATTCTCGCTCATAGCATTTTCCTCTTACTTCAAGTAAACAAAGTCGTGGACTACGAGATCCCCACCGAACTCTGGATCGCCGTATTTTACCCACGTCTCGATAAACGCTACCATATCACCGCGCTTATCGAACGCCACTCTATAGCCAACGCAGTTCTTTGAGAGGTTGGTTGGTTTATTTACCAGCTCTATTTCAACGGCGTCTGTGTAGCCGAACTCGTTCAAGAGAGTCATTTTGATCCCGGTAACGACGTCAACGCTTGGTCTGACCTCAAACGACTTTATTTGTGGATAGATCCCGTAAGCCCTTGCCGTAAGAGCCATCCTTTCCACAAAGTCCTCCTTAACTACAAAGAGAACTGGTAGAACTTCTTTAAGTTTCATTTGACTTACCGCCTTCAATAAGTCTCAGTGGATCTGCCTGGTAGCAGCCGATGGACCCACTTACGTCAACGATAATTTTGTCATCAACAACGCCGTCGTAAGTGTATCTCACGAATCGAACAGAAACGTGCAGTTCTTCAATCAACGTAACGCGATCTTTTGGCTTTGTGCCCTTACCTATCAGTCCAGATGAAATAGGTCGGCTCGAGATATCTCCATGATACATGAGTAGCTCGATGTCCGTCATATTGCCATCGCCGATAAAATTGGCGGTAAAATCTTCTGGAACATCCTCCAGACCACTAACAGTGAAGGTAGGATCCTCTAATAGTGACACAATGTCTTTTCTGGTAATGGTGCTAGGATTTTTCACACCATTGATAACGATATCCAAAACTAACCCCCCAAGAAAATAAGTGGGGAGGGTTTCCCCTCCCCGATGTTTATACAGCCACCGGAGCACCGATGAACTTGTTCGACTCGTAACCGACCAGCTCGAAGTCCTCGTAGGTGAAGGAGAAAATATCCTTCACATTCGGATTGATTCGAACAGTAGGTGGCTCGTAGTAGTGTGGTTGACCGAGAGTCTCATGAACAGCAGACATGTGATTGCTGTAGATGTGACAGTCACCACCGGTCCATACGAAATCACCAGGAACCATGTTGACTACCTGAGCAATCATCAAGGTCAGGAGCGAGTAGCTGGCGATGTTAAAAGGCACGCCCAGGAAAACGTCCGCGCTCGATAGCGGACCTTAAAGTAGGTTCGTTAGACCTACCCCAATCGAGCTCCTCAATTCTCGATTGCTGCATGTCGCCATGCAGGCTAGACTATATCACGACCTCCTTCCATGGAGGCCCCTCCCATTTCGAACCCACTTGGGTCCTACTCTACTAACCTTATTATCCTTCATGGTAAGGCGTTCGATAGTCGTTGAACGTTCTTCTCAGAGAGAAGCTTCGCTGCTGATTGTCTCTTAGAGATTTCCCAGCAATTAGAGAGGTTATTCGACGCAGCTTACGCTACGAAGGCGCAGTTTAATTTACGCTGATAAAGCTGGCAGGAGAGACGGTGCTTTGGGGCGCCTAAGTCGTCAAAGAACTTGGCCTGCAATTCCAAATCATGGACCGCATAACCACACTCCTCTGGCTTATTCTCTTCACACCATTTCTGCCGATCGGAGTGTGACAGCGGTGCGGTGTAGAATTGGAACATCGCATGGCAGGGCGGGAGAGCCATCTCATCCACCAGAGCTGGGTTCCATGCCGAGACGAGCAGACGACGAGAGTCTGGGTTGTTCTTCAGCATTTCTACAAGCTTAGCGATTTGATCGATACTGCCGCCGTCATAGTCGGGCCAGCTACGCCATTGAGCGCCATAGACGGGACCCAGCTCGCCTGCCACCAGCGCGGTGGGTTCTTTACCGAAGACATCGCGATGTGCCTGCTGGTACATATCCAGCTCGACGTCATGGAAGCCCTCGCCGTAATTCTCGAACCACTCGTCAGGCATGCGGACCGTGATGTAGGTGGTGACAACCCCCTCACCATCTTCACAGGTCAGGTACTTGGAACCTGGTTCGATCTCGACCGCTTCATTAACGGCAGTCACTTCCACCGCCGTCTTGAAGTCCTTCTCGAGCTTCTTGCGGATTTCTTCCACAGTCAGATCCCGGCGCTCAGCTGTCTCTTCCTTCACCCAGGAGTCCCAGATGTTAACGCCATTTTCCTTGAGATAGCGGACGTTGGTATCGCCCTTCAGGAACCAGAGCAGTTCATGAACGATGGGTTTCCAGAGCGTTTTCTTGACAGTGATCAGCGGGAAGCCACGAGTCAGATCGAAACGCATCTGATGACCGAATACCGACATCGTACCGGTGCCAGTACGGTCTTCTTTACGAACGCCGCGGTGGATGATCGTGGCCAGCAGATCGAGGTAGAGGTTGTCGAACGGGTTGTCGTTGGTAATAGGCATTACTGCTCCCCCAGCACGCAGTTATGGAATTGGTTTACGCACATGACGATGCTCGTGATTTCATCACCGATGGAGTCGAGGTCGAAAGTGAGAGTCAGCTTGTAGCTCGCAATCGACCAACGTAGAAGAGCGACGATATCAGCCAATGGGTCACTCTCGTGGAGAACGACGTTTGGAAGGTGCTCCACTGCCAGCAGATCTGTAATCTTGGCAGTGGTTTCCGGGTAGGCCAGCAACGCATCCTTTCCGAACTGGGAAAGGAAAATGCCGAGCAGGTAGGATATGCCTAAGAACAGACCTTCACGGACCTGCACCTTATCTTCGACATCGAGCTTCTCGACGTGTGCTAGAATGTCCATCATATCGCGGATGGCATGCATGATGTCCAGCTGACGCAGTTCTTTTACATTCATTTGGTTTCCCCCTGAGTCTGTTCGACTCGTTCAGTTTTCTTTACCGCCCGCCACTGTCCACAGCGCTCATTCTTTCCAGGTGCGCGCTCAAACATATAACAGTGGCCGATTTTGTCTTCCGGCAATACGGCACCACCATGCAGATAGAGGCAGGTCTTACACTGCTCTGGTCCACGGGCGCTGCTCATTTTCTTTTACCGAAGTCGACTTGGATGACATTACCTTCCTGAACGACACTCACGCCCTGAGTGTTTTCAGACAAGGGCTCGATGCCGTCTGCAGCCTCTTCATCAGAGTCCTTAAGCTCGATACTGTACGCGACGCCGTCAAGGCGGCTGCCGAGCAGTACGTTCGTAAGAACGATCAGATTGCTATCGAAATCCAGAACACCCAACAACTCTTCATGTCTGAAATGACAATGCACAGGCGTCCCACCGAAGCGCGCTTCAAAAGAGAGTCCATCAGGATCGATAACCAGATGCTTGACTGCATAGCCGCCGATATTCAGAATCAGCGTCCCATTCTGGATGAAAGGGACCAGCGCCTTACGACTGGGCTCGTTAATGATGTTGTTTTCATGGACCGCTACGTGCACGCGCCCGTAGCGGTCGTTCATATAGCCGAAAACGGCTTTCAATGTATCTGCTGAGATTGCTGAGTTCAAGCGACTCATTCTTCTTCCCTCACAAATTTGTAGATACCGTACACTGCCAGAAAGACAATGACCAGGTCGAGCAAAATAGCTCCGCCCAATAATTCCACTAACGTCATCTCATGTACCGAAAAGGATAGGCTTTACGAAGAGGACCCAGGACACGAGGCCTGTTGTAAATTAAGTAAGTGTGAGATGCCATTAGGTGATCGTCATCCAACCACACCACCTCTGCACTCTTCGCATCCAAAACCCAGCCACTTAGATCGAACTCTTTGAGGACGACGTCACACTCGACTGGAAGGTGAACAACCGTATAAAACAGATGGTTCGCCTCTTTTAATGCGCGTTCAAAGAAAGAAGCCCCACCGATGACAAAGTACAACTTACCATCTGGCGTAAGCGATTCAGCTACCATCACTGCTTTCTCATAAGAGCTAACGGTGAAGATGTCTGGATGATTTTCAATCTTTAGTGAATTGGAAACAACGACCATGGTTCTGTTAACCAGCGGACCTGGCAATGATTCAAAGGTCTTTCGACCCATGATCACGACTGAGCCATCGGTGATATTTCTGAAGCGAGCTAGATCGCCCTTCAGACGCCATGGTAGATCTCCATTGAGACCAATACCGCCCATCGGATCGGCAGCCATAATTACGGCCATCTTCTTCCGAATCATTTATACATCCCCTAAACAAAAAAGAGAGGCTAACGCCTCTCTTTTATTACTCACATCAGAATGCTGGACGCGGTGCACCAACAATCAGGATGGGTTTTGTTTCTTTAGGCTTTCCAGGTTTCTTACCGAAGCCGAAGGTGACTTCAGGTGTCTTCGGTGGTTCTGCTACCTCACCCTCAGCGGTCTTAGTGCAGACAGTCGGACCAGGTTCAATGCCCAGCTCTTCAGCATCCATCAGAATGCCATCCGGCTCCCACAGAGAAATGGCATTGACAGTAGCTTGGATAGAGTCCCCCGACTCAACAATGCTTTTCAGCGTACTGACAGCGTCTTCAGTCAACGCTTGCAGACCATCGAGCAGTCGACGACCAGTGGCTTTAACGGCCTCACAGGTCCCATGCAGCTCAACGCTGAGGCCCAGCATCAGAAGTACATCCACTACGCCGTACTTCTTTTCGTTTGCGCCTTTGATTTGCATTGCTAAACTCCAAATATTTTGTTTAAACGTTCCAATGTATCCGCGTGTACTTCATTGTTCACGCGAACCGCCATAATCCTTCTACGAACACCGGACAGAATCTCGTTGTAGCGTATTAGGAGCAACGCTTCGTGCTCAACCTCAATCGACATCTTTTCCACCTTTTCTACGAAAGGCTTTAGTTCAATGACGAATGGTCTGGTTAAGACCGACAGATCGCGCAGAGCATCCAGAATCTCTTCCTTAGTCTCTGCGACTTTCTTCATTAGGAACTTACGGCCAGTTTTCAGACTGCAAGAACCTAACGACGGATTTCAATTCTTCCAAAGTCTTGAAGCGTTTAGGCTTCGTATCCTCCAGAAGCTTATCCATCCTTTCCTTCACTAACTCCCATACCTCACCAATAGTGCCAGCAGCATCGATGAGGCCATAGCGTTCAGGCGCAAGCTCGTACTGAGCCATATAGCCGTCAGCTACTCTGTGGAAGAAATCCATCATTTCACCTTCCATGCGATCTGGTTTACCTCGTGCCGCCGCACGCGCCATTCCAGTCTCAGGATCAAGACGGAAGAGATATGTGAGGTCTGGCCTGAAATCACCAACTGCCCAACTGGCTAGTTTGTCGATTTCATTACGAGGTATCCCACGCCCAGCCAACTGATAGGCGTAAGTAGAATCCAACCAGCGATCGCAGATAACTATCTCACCCCTTTCAATAGCGGGCTTAATAACCATCTCTGTGTGTTGAACTCGTGCAGCGAAGAAAAGAGCTAGCTCAGTCTTCTTATGGACGTGCTCTTCACGTGGTGTTAGGAGCATTGCACGGATGTCTTCGGCAAGAGGCGTGCCGCCAGGCTCTCGCGTTTGGACTACCGTAAAGCCTTTCTCTTTAAGGTACTTTGAAAGGAGTTCTCGTTGGGTACTTTTACCAGTCCCCTCACTTCCTTCCAGAGCAATGAATAATCCTTTCATTACTTCTCTAACGCAGCAAGTGCGCCACCCCAGTTGAGTCCATGATAGGTATCGCTGAACCCCGTGTGTTCTTTGAAAGAGATTCCCAGAACTGTGATCTTATACGGAATACGTTCCTTGATCATTTCGGCAATCTTCTCACCCATATAGCGCGCAAGCTTATTCTCATCGATAAGCTGTAGCTGTTCTTTCGACAGCTTTGTAATAATCTTGAAGCGAGTCTTGAAACTGCCGAGGTTTGTATAATCGTCATAGACGACTTTCAGTACGCCATCGGCATGTTCTTTCTTAATCTCTAGAACTGATGAAGAAAGCACGACATTAAAGCCGTAGAATATTTCCAACTGATGATGGCTCTCCATGCCACCCAGATGATGCTTCTCGTCGTCTACCATTTCGATAACCCTCCGAAATATCAGATCAATTTTTCTAACTTCTCCAGATCAGAAAAATCCTGCTCTAACTTTGCTTTATTGCGAAGTGGATTAGCAATAAGAGACTTCTTGAAAGATATTAACTCTTCTACCGAATAAATACAAACGCCATCGACGGTCACTGTTTTAATAGAACCTTCCATCCGATGAAGGGAAACTACTTCATTCAGATTGACTATTTCCTTAGTTCCAAAAAACTCAACATTACTCTCATTCTTAAAGGCGTTGAAAGTATTTTCAGGAACGTCAAGATCTAAATCGCTAGTCGATTCCCTCAGACCAAGCATTAGTAGAGCGCCCCCAGCCGAAACAACGACATTATCGCTGATTTCGAAAAGCTCTTCAACTACTGATTTATAGTAGTTGATAAATTGTTCTCTATTCATTATTTCACCTAAAGGATAATGGGATTAGGTAGTTTTTTATTACCGCATTCACTAAGGTAATATAGGTTTCAAAAACCTTTGGGCATAAGTGAGGGGCTAGGCCCCTCCACTTATTTTTCTTTCTTACCAATGAACAGCGTGATAGCTGTATTGGTGGTGTAGCGCTTGGACGTAATGCCTGGAACCTTTGTAAAGGTATCGCTCTCTGCACGGACTAGGAGACCGTAGACTTCTTCTACGTTTCCGTTGTATTCGTAAAGTAAGCGCGCGGGCATGCCAGGCCTTAGTAGGCTTGGGTCCGAGTTTTCCCAGAGCAAGGTGATATAGCTACCACCCCGTGAAGCTAGCGCTGTCATTTCCGCATATGCGTTAACAGTAAAGCGCTGCTTACCGGGTAGGACGTTGTTAAGTCCTGTCTTTCTCTGCTCGCTAACGAACTCGCTAGTGGAATCACTTCGCTTAATCGTTAAGCGGTTATTCTCTACGCTACCCATCCCACCTAGCACCTTACGTGCGTCAGTGAAACGAACGCCATTACCCTCATTAAGCTGACGATTCTCGCTAGGGTCGAAGTGTCTAACCTCACCAGTTGCCAGGACCACCAAACGCTTTGGCGTTTGCTTGAAGGTTCGCTCAATGCCTGGCATCTTATCCTGAGGGATGTTGATTACAGTCAGTGTGTTCGGCGTCTTTTTAAAACGTTTGACGTCGTAGCGTGGGAATATATACCAGATCCTATCCTTGATAAAGTGGGCAATCCCGGTGGGATACACACCACCCATTTTATCTTGGAAAAGATTAGGCAGAGTAGTAAGTCGAGTACCGTGATTAATGACCATGTGGTCACGCATCTCAGCATTATAGGGAGTGACTATATCCACGCCCTTCACCAGTTCCTGCGTTGGAAGTGGTAGTGACTTACTCTCTTTATCAAGCATTAGCTTCAGAGCATCGCCAGCATTGGTCTTTCTCAAGACACCACCAGCGGTCTTCATTCTTAGCTGCTCAATGAGTGGATCTAGTAGCTGGACCGTAAAGGTCTTTATGCCGCCAATGTCCTGCGCGTCCTTACTGGAAGCTCGATTGGTGCTGGCCTCCAGTTTGGCAGAGCTTTCGTCCACTAATACCGCGCGGTACTTGTAGGAGCGAATTTTGAGATTAGGGTCTTCAGCATCCGAAACTTCTTTAATCGGCTGCTTATAAACAATCATCTCAATGTTGTCACGATAAGGGAAGATATCGTGATTGAAAGTCCCCAAACCGATGCTAAGTTCCGCCATTACAACTTCGGCAAAGTTCTCATCGTAAAGCTCAGCAGAACTGATACTGAGGAGCTTTAGGGGTCTGTAGGTAACACCATTGGCCTTGATATCACACCAGACATTCAGGTGAACATTTCGCTCACCGCCTGATGTGATCTCAAGGATCTGACTCATTAACGGAGTGTTTTCTATTGCCATGGCTTAAAGGAACCCGAGTATCTTGCGATTGCATCACTCATCGCAGTGTCACCACCCACCACTTCCTGAGGAACTTGGTCCGGCAGGGTAATGCCACCTTCGGCAGCTTCTCGCTTAAGAGACCTTTCAAAGCTTGGACGACGACCACCCATTGCTTGAAGCTTCTCGAAGAAGGAAGACATGTTCGGTGCGACCTTGATGTAGTATCTGGCAGTAAGCGCCATCTTCTGCATCAAGACTTCCAACTTGCGGAGATCTTCGACAGGAGGATTAACGAGGTTCAGACTCATGTTAACCTCACGTTCCCAGTCTTCGAGGTGCTCTTTGATAATCTGGTAGATTACCGCACTCTTCGCAGGGTCAGTAAGGGTGAAGTCTCCACCGTCGTCTAGGATCTCAGCCATGTGTGCGATGGTTAACTGCGCATCCACTTCTTCTCGTGCCATAGCACGATCATAGTCGCGATCGCCAGTTACCACATGACCATACGTTTCGAGCTCCAGCTGACTAATCAGGTTAGCTGCCTTCGTCTTACAGATGAAGATGTAGTGGAAGATCTTATACGCGGCCGTGTGGCCGGCGTTCGCGACTGTGTTCATTAGATGCTCCGTACGGTAGTTCTCAAAATCATCAGAAGGACAGGGACGTAATAGAAACGTTGCAGATCTGTCCAGTAAACAGCTTGTTCACAAAGTTTGTCAAGCATGTCAAGATCTACAGCTTTACCTTGGAGGTAAAGACCCATCATCACTTCCAACTTGGACTTTCCAGTTGCGTTCTCATAGAAAGCCTTACTGAAAACGTACTCGTCCTTCAGAGAGACGTCGTGGATGGTGTAAACGTAATTTGGATCTGGATTAAGTCCAGGTAGCTCAACTTCCTGTACGTTACCCGCCAACGCCCCACCACGTATCTTACCAATAGTCAGATCAGTGAAAGAAAGCAGTGACGGATTAGCGATGTCACGACTCGCATTCAGATTGTTCTCCCCTTTTGGATAGACGCACTGCTCAATACCGGAGAAATAGATTCCGCGATAACGAGGCGTGTTGTCAATTTCCTTAGTGGAGATCAGACCAGTCTTGGTAACGATCAGTGGGAGTAACGATGCATCTGCACTCAGCAATGCGTCCCAGATGGTCGGGGCCTTGAAAGCGTCATCGCCAGTGATGTTGTACTCGGTCATGTGACGCAGCAGTGGCTGATCACTGGAGTTATACATCGTAAGGATCGTGCGCACAACGTAGGGATCATACGACGACTTTGCTTGACTGGGAATGAGTAGTGTACGGTACTGATGGTTGTAGAACTCGTTCATGTACATGCTAAACAGTCTGGAACTCTGCTCAGCCAGTGTGCGGACTTGAACGTGCTCTTTCTCACTCACTACCGGATTCTGGCCATGTAGCAGGAAGTCTCGCTCGAAGTAGAGTTCCTGAATCACCTTAGTCTGAAGATCGCGAATTCGCTCTTCTTCATCGTAGGCAACTACTACATATTCAATCGTGTAACAGGCGTCCTTGAGAATGGACTTCTTCTCAAGGTTGGTGATGGTGAAAATCCCAACGCGCCCGTCACCGATATCAGCCAGGAACATGTCACCTTTATTGGGAATAATACCCGGATAAAGGGTGGATGCACCAGTTACCGTCATGCTGAGTGTTTCTGTGTCCTGACTAGTGGTCAGAGCGCTAGTAACCTTCAGCTCAAGTCCGGAGATTCGCTTGTACTGCTGATAAGGCGCAGGACTGTCCAACTGCTGAGGCTTTGGCTCACTATCCGCATCCAGCACTTGCTGATAGTAATCAACAATCCAGCTACCGCCTTCAACGTAAACCAGCAGCGAGCTAAGAGGCGTTTCTCGACTGTCTACCACAATGCCTTTATAGCTGTCATCGACAGCAGGCGGAGGAGCTGGCGGGGTAAGCTCCTCTTCATCGTCCGTTACAACAGGCATTTTAAGACTCCCGATGCGTTGTGATTAAGAAGTTCCCTACTGTAAGAAAACGACGCTCCTGCCAGTCGCCCCTTCCAACGAAGTTATCTGAGAGCTCATAAATCAGCTCATCAAATTCTTTCTTGGGCAGATAGGTCCCTCCCAACAGTGGTGGGATGGATCCTTTCAACTGAGCATCGATGGTCAGTAGGATGTTGAAGAATGCTTCTGGATCTGCTCTCAGCTCTTTAAGTGCACGAGCACTAAGCTTAGCAAGATCCACCACCAGACCCAGACGCAGGTGGTAATTGTCGCGCAGAGAAAGATCGGTAGTAGACCTTACTTTCAGATTGCCATCAACGACAATAGCATCCGACTTAAGTGCTAGTTCTTTCCTGAACAAAGTAACGAGGACTGCGCACTCACCAGGGACCGACAGCCATTGCGCATTTGCTTTCATATAGCGAACAATGGATGGGTGGATAGTGTAATTGCCCAAGTCATTAAGGTCAGCAACTTCACGAAGGTCTAGCTCGTTGACGGAAAGCATTACGCGAAGTACGCTATTGGTAAAGCGCGGAACCGCGATCGGTAGCCAATCATCGTAGGGTGGAATAGAGACGCCGTCCATTCCATAGCCCTGTGCCGGACCCTGCTCAAACGATCCGATTACCAGATTCGTGAAAGAGGGGGCGCGGTTATAATGCTCGGGTACGGAAGGCACTTCTTTTCCACGCAACTTACTGGGGAGTAGCTGATTGTGGATCATCATTGGATAACGCATGAATACGTCGGTTACTTTATCGAAAGTAAAGATGTAGTCGAAGGTTATTGTCCAAGCGCCATTCTCTGGATCGTCTTTGGCACCGCGCTCTGGCTCTGATTCAAAATCAAACCAACCAATGATCCCAATCTGAGACTCAGCGATGGATACAGTCGGATTCTTACCAGCCTGATCCACCACAGCTGTCACGCGATTAACGAAACAGTCATTGAACCATTTCTTAAGCGTTTCTCCGTAAGGAGCTTTAGCCTCACGGCGCTTATAGATCTCGTGGAGAATTACCAGGTATTCGCGAGGGATTGGGTAATGGTACTTTACCTCATGCAGGTGTTCTGCACGTCCCATGCTCGTTCTGGTGCGAATCTCATTACGCCACCGCTCAGCCTGATTGCGGCTATTGGCGCGAAACGTAATGGAGAGGGTTACCTGAGTGCGAGTATAGACTGGCTTTAGCTCAACGCCTAAACGATCGTCCAAAAAGACTGGTTGATTGTCATAGCGGAGAACAGACGTACAGAGTGCGCGATCAGCCGGATACTCTTCACTTACTTCGATTTGAAACTTATTACCAGAGCCAAAGCTGTTGGTTTCAGCGGTCTTAGTGAGCTGACTGCCGGGCATAACAACAACTCCAGTGGCTCCTGGAATTTGAATAGGCGTGTCTTCTGGAAGACCAGTGAGCTTAAGGATGTTGCGCGCTACTTCGAACACAACGGGCCTTACGACGCTCTCCTGGGTCTCAG
>JACCDZ011557555.1_pt1 | contig 80405 bp, 79 predicted proteins | sample 7449551 | NCBI WGS metagenome assembly JACCDZ01 (sample SAMN15323452, study PRJNA562643) | freshwater metagenome | isolation source: river surface water | place: USA:Blue River Watershed | collected 2017-08-18
TTTTAATGTGGGAGAGTATGTCGCCGCCTTTTTTTAGTAAAACCCCAATCTGAAAAGATTGGGGTTTTCTTTTTTTATACGTGCGGCGTAGTTCGGGCAAAGCCCTCGGGTCGACGCCTTTTTTTAATCCTTATCAGTAATGATGGGGATTTTTTGTTTTACCATAGATTCCAACAGATTTTTTTACAATCTACATTTTTAAATTTTGTTAGGCTAAAGCCTTGTTTTAATTTAATTACTCCACATCGGGTTGAAACCCGACGTAATTGATGGTTTTCCTTAACTTTAAACCTTAAACTTTTTAACCACAGATTGTGCTAATTACCACTTATTTTTTTACAATCTGCTGCAATAGGGATGGAGCGTTTGTTGGAGCAATTTGTTTTTGTTAAAAAACAAAAGCGACTCGCGAGAGCCCGACCCGCAACGTAGTGGAGGGGATTGCCCAAATGAGAATATTTAACTTAGCATAAAAAAATCCAACCGAGATGGGCTGGATTTTAATTTTTATAACAAACTGGAATAATTTCGTTTTTTGCTAAGCTGTATTTTTCAATTTCTTGCTTTGTGAATTTTTTAGTGTAGTCTATTTCTTCAACTGTAAAGCCTATAGATCGTAATTTATTAAAGTAATCGCGTCCGTAGATTCGTACATGATCGTACTGACCAAATATTTTAGTACGTTCTTTTTTGTTGGTTATGGTGTTGTCTTCAAATGTATGTTCGCGGTTTAAATCTTGTGGGATTTGTAAAATTGCAAAACCACCAGGTTTTAATACACGAAATAATTCTTGCATTGCAAGTGTATCGTTAGGTATGTGTTCCAATACGTGATTACACAAGATAACATCGTAAATGTTACTTTGAAAAGGTAAGTTGCAAATATCGGCCTTTACATCTGCTAGAGGTGAATTTAAATCGGTAGTTGTATAATCTAAATTTGATTGATTTTTAAATTTCTTATAAAAGGCTTGTTCGGGTGCAAAATGTAATACTTTAAGAGGAGCTTTAAAGAAATTAGTTTCGTTTTGTAAATACAACCAAAGTAAGCGATGCCGCTCTAACGAAAATGTACTAGGAGACAGTACATTTGCACGCTGGTTTGCATATCCGTAAGGTAAAAAAGTTCTAAACGATTTATTATCAATAGGATCAGTGAATTTATTACCTTTTAAAAAAACTATTAAAAAAGGTTTAATAAAATAACTCGCCCGTATTAATATTGGGCGAGGTATGATATTTAAAAAAAATTTAAATGCTTTTTTTATCATTTATGATAGAACTAAAGGATTTTGACGGAAAGGAGCTTCTTCGTTTGATTCAATACCTAAAGCTTTGTATATGTAAGCAAAAGTAGAAAGGAGTTCTGGTTTTCCATCTATAATTGCTACATCGTGTTCAAAATGTGCTGAAGGTTTTCCATCGCGTGTTACAATTGTCCAACCATCTTTTAATTGTTTAATGTTTTTTGTACCCATGTTAATCATAGGTTCAATTGCAACTGTCATTCCTTCCTGAAATAGTTTTCCACGCCCTTTTTTGCCATAATTTGGCATTTCTGGACCTTCGTGCATTTTTTTTCCGATGCCATGTCCAACTAATTCACGTACTACTGAATATCCGTTGCTTTCTGCATATCGTTGTATGGCATTACCTACATCTTCAACTCTGTTACCTAATTTAAACTCGCTAATTCCTATATAAAGAGATTCTTTTGTAACTTGTAATAACTTTTTTGTTTCATCGGCTACATTTCCAACTTCAAAAGTATAACAATGATCGCCATAAAATTCGTTAACAATAGCACCTAAATCACAAGAAACAACATCACCGTCTTGTAAAGGAGTATTTGTTGGTAAACCATGTACAATTTGATCGTTTACACTGGTTAATAAGGTACAAGGACAACCATATAGTCCTAAAAAACCTGGAATACCACCATTATCACGTATGTATTGTTCTGCTAATTTATCTAAATGTAATGTAGTAACGCCTGGTTTTATTTCGGTTGCTAACATTCCTAAAGTTTTAGAAACCAATAAAGCAGCTTGACGCATTATTTCGATTTCTTCTCTTGTTTTAAGTACAATCATTTGTTAAAATTTTGTTTTGCAAATTTACTTAATTTGACTTGAATATATACTTTTACTAAATAGTTTAAACTTAAATTAATGATTTTCCTGTCATTACTTCGGGTTGATGAACCCCCAATAATTTTAAAACTGTAGGAGCAACATCTGCTAAAACCCCGTTACTGATTTGTTTAATATCTTTATCAATTAATATTACCGGAACCGGATTTGTAGTATGCGCCGTATTAGGGCTGCCGTCTTCGTTAATCATGGTTTCACAATTGCCATGATCGGCCAAAATAATTATTGAATAATTATTTAATATTGCAGTTTCAACAATTTCTTTTGTGCAAATATCTACTGTTTCGCAAGCTTTAATTGCAGCAGGCATACTACCTGTATGACCTACCATATCGCCATTTGCAAAATTAAGAACAATAAAATCGGCATTTTGTTTTTGCAATTCGGGTACTAAAGCATTTTTTAGTTCGTAGGCACTCATTTCGGGTTTTAAATCGTATGTTGCAACTTTAGGGGAAGGACATAAAATGCGTTCTTCACCAATAAAAGGTTCTTCGCGTCCGCCTGAAAAAAAGAATGTTACATGAGGGTATTTTTCGGTTTCAGCCATACGAATTTGCTTTTTACCAGCAGTTTCAAGTACTTCACCTAATGTATTAGTAATATTATCTTTATTATAAATTACCTTTACGTTTTTATAATTTTCATCGTAATTTGTTAAAGTAACATAATACAAATCAAGTGTGTGCATTCCAAAGTCAGGTAAATTTGTTTGGGTAAGCACTTCGGTTAATTGTCTGCCTCTATCGGTTCTAAAATTAAAAAACACTACTACATCACCATTTTCAATTGTTGCCAAAGGTTTGTTATTGGTATCAACCATTACAATTGGTTCAATAAACTCGTCGGTAATATTATTATTATAACTTTCTGTGATAGAATGAAATGCGTTATGTGAGTATGTGCCCAAACCATTCACTAATAAGTTATATGCTTTTTGAACCCTATCCCAACGTTTATCACGATCCATTGCGTAATACCTACCAATTACTGATGCTAATTTTCCACCTGAAGTTTTCATGTGATTTTCTAAAGCTTGAATGTGGTTTGCACCAGATTTAGGATCAACATCACGACCATCGGTAAAAGCATGTACAAAAACGTTTGATAAACCAAATTCGTTGGCAGCATCTAGTAACCCAAATAAATGATTAATGTGCGAGTGAACACCTCCGTCTGATACTAAACCTAAAAAGTGAACAGCTTTATTATTGTTTTTTGCATATTTAAACGCATTTTGCAGTTCAATTTCGGAATTTAATGTATTGTTTTGTACAGCTAAATTAATTTTAGCTAAATCTTGGTATACAATTCTTCCAGCACCTAAATTCATGTGCCCAACTTCGGAATTTCCCATTTGGCCCTCAGGTAAACCTACATTTAAACCATCGGTGCGTAATTGAGCAAAAGGATATTTTTTATATAAATGATCTATGAAAGGTGTTTGCGCGTGATCTATTGCAGAAACTTTTGGATCAGGTGAATTTCCCCATCCATCTAATATCATTAAAAGTACTTTTTTATTCATTTTATAAGCTAAAATATTTGTCAAAGTTACTTATAGAATTTTACAAATGCGCTTATTTTTTTAACATTTTAACACAATCAAATGTTAAATGTTTCATTTTTAAAGTTGTTTAATTGTCTGATTCATAATAAAGTTGCTATATTTACGTTTACATATTACAAACAAAATAATTATAAGAACAAATGAAGTTGAAAATTTTGCCTTTTATGATGCTGGGATTTTTATCGTTTAAACCTTTAACGATTAACCCAAACGGAGACAATAATGGAAATGGAAACGGTAAAAAAAAGGTTACAGTTGTAACAAAATCGTCAACAATTAAATCAAAAGAAATTGCAGCTGTAAACAAATCAAACTTAAAAACAGCATCGTCTGGTAATTTAAGTACTTTTGATCGAATGGTTTTATCTGAATATTTAGATATTAACGAAAAAAATTACGACAAACCCGAATTAGAAAGTTTTAAAGCCGCTTTTAAAGGATACAATAAGCTAAAAGAACAAGGCAAAATTAAAAAGGAAATTCTTACGATTTTAGATTTTACCAAATCGTCTACAGAAAGACGTATGTGGGTAATTGATATGAAAAATCATGAAATTTTATTCCAAACTGTAGTTTCACACGGAAAAAACAGCGGAAGAGAGTTTGCAACTGATTTTTCTAACGAAATAGAATCGTACAAAAGTAGTTTAGGGTTTTACACTACAGGTGAAACGTACAATGGTAAACATGGTTTATCATTACGATTAGATGGTTTAGAAGTTGGTATAAATCACAACGCCCGAGAACGTGACATTGTTATGCATGCGGCGGATTATGCAAATGAAAATTTAGGTAAAAGCCAAGGGTATTTGGGCAGAAGTTTAGGTTGCCCTGCGTTGCCAGAAAATGTTGCTTTTAAAATTATTAATTTAATTAAAGACGATAGTTGTTTGTTTATATACCATGCCGATAAAAAAGATTATTTGGAAAAATCTAAATTATTGAATTAGTTTTTTGTATAACACATTATCTAACGAGTAAACGTCGTTTAGGATTTGTATTTTACCCGAATCAGTAATAACTGCGGTAAAATACACCTGATGGACGTTTACTTTTTTATTTAAGTTAATTTTTTTGGTTTTTTCTTTTAAAGCCAAAGTATCAATATCGGCTTTTGTAATGTTTTTTTCTTCTATTTTAAAAATGCTTTCAGCTAAGCGAAAAGGATCGTGAACACGTACACATCCAGAACTTAACGCTCTGTTTGAATCGTTAAATTGCGTTCTATTATTAGTGTCGTGTAAATAAACCATGTGTTTATTTGGAAAATCGAATTTTATTTGACCTAAAGCATTCAATCGTCCCGTTTTTTGTACATATCTGTATGATTGGTAATTTGCTGCACTCCATTCACTAGGGGTCACTTGTTTCCCCGTTTTTTTGTTGTAAATAGTTAATCTGTTTGAAGCAAAATAGCCTAAATTGGCAGTTGCTTTTGGTACTAAATCATTTTTAAGAATTGTAGGAGGAACAGTCCATGTTGGGTTTATAATAATACCGTTAAAAGCAGATGATAAAATTGGAGTTTTTCTAGTTTTTTTTCCAATAATAACATTGTGGCTATAAATTACCGAATTGTTTTCTACCACTTCTAATTTAAAAGTTGGTAAGTTTATCCACACATAATTTTTGCCTAAGTTAGGTTGTAACCACTTGGAGCGTTCAAAATTTACCCAAATTTTTTTCTGTAATAAACCCTCATGTGTTAGTGTATCAAAATTTTTTATAGGTACATATTTAGCAAATGCATTTTTATATTTTAAATACATTTCACTTGAAGGTTTCATGTTTTCTATAGTTTGATAAACAGAACCTTGGGCAAGAGCTTCTTTCAATAACAAATCGTAGTTAATAGTTGGTTGATAAGGTTCCCAGTCGCCATGTAACTTTTTAGGGTTAATTTTGCCTAAAGTAAGTTGTTTAGCCAATTTAAAATAAACTTCGGTAAAGTTTAAATCGGCATTTTTAAGTTGTTCAATTGTTAAATAGTTATAATTTCTATGTGCTTTTAAAAGTTTAGAAATTGGATATTTTTCAGGTAAAACACCATCAAATCTACTATCAATAACAGCAGAAATTAATTGTGAGCGGTTGGTGCTATCTTGCCAAACTGTTTTAAAATTATTGTTTGCGTAAAAATTATACGTATGTATTGCTTTACCAAAAAACAAAAGATTTTCTATTTTAAATATTTTTTCGGTGTTTGTTGGTACTTTTTTTATTTCGTTAGTAGTACAAGCCGTGAAGCATAATACGCTAACAATAATTTTTTTCCAGTTATTCATTAATTTTTTGGTTAATCTTCTTTGTTTACAAATTTAAACATAATTCTATGCGAACCAATATGCGGAATTACTACTTGTTGTACATTTAATTGATACCCGTTTTTTTTGTAAAAAGGTACGGCATAATCACGTGCAAAACACCATATTAAAACGGTTCCTTTTTTTGATATGTTATCTTCAGCAAAATGCAATAAACGTTTCCCTATATTGTTGTTTTGGTTTTCTGCTAAAATAGATAAACCTGTAAGGCGGTAAACTGGATGTGCTTTATACGTATTTGTTTTTTTTAGCATCATGGTAACTGCACCAACTAAATTATTATTTAAAAAAGCACCAAAATGTTTTGTTCCTTCATCTAAATCGCCATCAAAATAACATGTTTCAACAGGTTGACCTATTTTTAAAACTTTATGACGCATTTTTACTACATCATCTACTTTTATTTGTTTAAATGTTAACATACTGATTTAAATTTTTACAACAAGATACTAAATAAATATGTTACTTTAATAGTTAATTGTTTATTTTTATACAGATTAAGCGAAATACTTTTTTTATGAAAAATTTATTGTTACAAAATATAGCTAAACACGTTTCACTAAATGCTGAAGAAGAAGAAATTATATTGAAATATTGTACACAAAATTCGTTTAAAAATAAAAGCGTATTAATAAAGCCAGGAGATGAAGCCCATTTTACCTATTTTGTGTTAAAAGGTATTTTGCGAAGTTTTACAATAGATGACAACGGAACTATTCATATTTTAAGTTTTGCAACTCCAGGTTGGTGGGTGGCCGATATGTACAGTTACTTATCAAACAAACCTGCAATTTTATATGTTGATACTTTAGAAGATAGTGAAGTTTTTATTTTTCAAAAATGTGATATTGAACAGTTGTATGAAAAGGTGCCTAAATTGGAACGCTTTTTTAGAATTTTAACCGAAAATAACCTTATTGCAAATCAACAACGTGTTTTAGATAAAATGGCATTAACTGCCGAAGAACGATACGAAAAATTTTTACAAAAATATCCAACAATTGTTAATTGTTTACCCCAAAAATACATTGCATCTTATATAGGAGTTACACCTGAATTTTTTAGTAAAATGAAAAGTAATTTATTGCGTAAAAAATAAAAGTTGCAACAAAATTAAAAAAAATTTTACTTCTTAACATAGATTAATAGCTACTAAAAAGATCCTTTTTACCTTTACATTGTAATTTAAAAAAGGATTTTAATGGCACAATATACCTTACATAAATCAGCAACTCGTGGATATGCCAATCACGGCTGGTTAAAATCGCATCACACTTTTTCATTTGCAGGTTATTTTAATCCTGAACGAATAAATTTTGGAGCTTTACGTGTTTTTAACGACGATTTTGTTGAAGCAGGAATGGGTTTTGGCAAGCATCCACATGAAAACATGGAAATCGTTTCAATTCCTTTAGAAGGTAAATTAGCTCATAACGATAGTACAGGTGCAAATGGAATCATTCAAAAAGGCGAGATACAAATTATGAGTGCAGGAACTGGAGTTACTCACAGCGAAATGAATGCAAGTGCAACCGAAGATGTTAAATTTTTACAAATTTGGATCATTCCAAACAAAATGAATATTACCCCACGATACGGACAAATGGAATATTTTGTGAACAACAACGAAATAAAAACATTAATACAACCAAATACTGCCGAAGGTACCTTAAGATTGCAACAAAATGCTTGGTTTAAAATGGCTAAATTTTCAGGAAACGAATCATTTGATGTGTTTTTAGAAGATGCACAAAACAATGGTTTGTATCTGTTTTTATTAAATGGATCGTTAGAAGTTGATGGCCATAAATTAGAAACCAGAGATGCAATTGGTATTTGGGATACCAATAAAATAAGCATACAAACAACAACAAATAGTGAATTTCTTTTAATTGAAGTTCCAATGAATTTAAACTAAAAATTGTAAAAAAATGAAAAAATGGACAATTGATACAACCCACACCGAAATTGGGTTTAAAGTGAAACACATGATGTTTACAAACGTAAAAGGTTTTTTTAATGATTATTCTGCAGATATTGAATTAAACAACAATTTTACAGATGCTAATTTAGCTTTTCAGGCTCAAATAAATTCAATATTTACCAATAATGCAGACAGAGATAATCACCTTAAAAGTGCTGATTTTTTTGATGCAGATCAATATCCTACAATAAATTTTAAATCAACAAAAATTGAAGAACACGGAAGTGAATACAAAATTATTGGCGATTTAACAATTAAAGATGTTACAAAACCTATTACATTAAATACCGAATTTAGCGGTTTAATGACTGATCCGTGGGGTAACACCAAAGTAGGATTAAATTTAACGGGTAAAATAAACCGTAAAGATTTTGGTTTAACGTATAATGCAGCTCTTGAAACTGGTGGTGTTTTAATTGGAGAAGAAGTACACTTACACGCCGAAATTCAATTAGTTGAACAAAATTAAGTTAATTTTAATTGTTTTTGATTTTGTACATTTATTTTGTACAGTTAAATGCCCCAAATATTAACACATATTTAGGGCATTTTTTATTGTTTTTTCACATACTTCAAATTTAAACTATTCATTGCATTTGGTTGTAAATTATGTACGTTTTTCTGAGTAAATCGGGCAATTTTATCATAAAACAAAATTATAACAGGTACTTCTTGGGCAATTATTGCGTCCATTTGTTTGTATAAATGTATGCGTTCGTTTTCATCTACAGTTTGTAAAGCTTTTAAATACAAATTGTCAAACTGTTTATTTTTAAAATGCGTATAATTAGGCCCATTCGGAGTAAAGTTTTTGCTATAAAATAACGAAAGGTAATTTTCTGCATCTGGATAATCGGCAATCCAACTACCTCTAAAAAAACTCAATTTATTGGTTGCAATAGCTTGGCGTAAAGTACTAGGTGGCATTACATCAACAGTAACTTTTATACCTAATTTTTCCCATTCACGTTGTAAATATTCAGCAATATCTAAATAGGTATTGTTTGTGCTTAATGTAATTTTTATAGGTACTTTTCTATTGCGCTGCGCTTCGGTTATTAATGCTTTGGCTTTAGCAGGATTATACAATAGATCTTTAGCAGACTGAAAACCTAATAAACCTTCAGGGATCATTCCGTTTACCTTTCCGTTGCCCATACCGTTACGTAAATAAGCTACTAATTTTGTTCGATCAAACCCATAATTTAATGCTTGTCTTATCCTAATATCACTCATTAAAGCATCGTTCATATTAAATCCTAAATATTCGGTATTTAAATAAGGGCCAGAAAGCATGTTTATTTTGCCTTGATATTTTTCTTGCAAATTACCGTTTGGTTGTAATAATTCATCTTTATAAGATGGATCTAAGCCCGAAATCATATCAATTTTTCCTTGAATAAATTGCATAAAACCACTTTGTTTATCTGGTAAAAACGATATAGCTACACTTTCTAAATACGGTAATCTATTCCCGTTTTTATCTTTTTCATGGTAATTTTCGTTCTTTCGCAAAACAAGTTTTACATTTTCTTCCCAGATTTTAAACTTAAAAGGACCCGTGCCAATTGGGTTTGATCTAAAATCAATAGTTAAATCTTCAGTAATTTCTTTTGGTACAACCGACGCGTATTTCATAGAAAGTAAACTTAAAAATGCTGGAAAAGGCGTTTTTAAATTCATTTGAAAAACACTGTCGTTAACTGCCTTAAAATTATTGACATTCTGAAAAATCCAAGTTCCGGGTGATGCTAACTTACTGCTTAATAGTCTGTTAAAGCTGTATTCAAAATCGTGTGCAGTAACTATTCGTGTGCTGTCTTTTCCAAAATTTTTATGTTTATGAAAATACACATCATTTCTTAGGGTAAATTCATACTGCAAACCATCGTTAGAAATTTTCCAGCTTTTAGCAATATCAGGCTGTACTAATAGCGAATCGTTTAACTGTACCAATCCATTAAAAAGTTGTGTGCAAGGCCAAATAATAGCCATGTTGCGTGCAAATGCCGGATCTAAAGTTTGAATATTAGCACTTTCATTGTATCTAAATACATCTTTATCGTTATAAAATTGCTTTTTTTTATTGCAACTAACTAAAAATAAACTACTTAAAAATAAAAGGTAGATATACGGATATTTCATTAAACCAAATATTGTTTGTAAATTTGCAGATTGCTAACTGCTATACGTTTAGCAAGTAAAGATAATTTATTTTTTTGCACTACTTGTAGATATGAATATAGAAAACAGAAAAAAAGTAGCGTTTTATACTTTAGGATGTAAACTGAATTTTTCGGAAACATCAACAATTGCGCGCAATTTTAAAGAGGAAGGTTTTGATAGAGTTGATTTTGAAGATATTGCCGATATTTACGTTATTAACACTTGTTCTGTAACCGATAATGCCGACAAACAATTTAAACAAATTGTAAAAAAAGCCTTAAAAGTAAATGAGAAAGCTTTTGTTGCCGCAGTTGGTTGTTACGCCCAATTAAAGCCTGAAGAATTGGCTGCCGTTGATGGTGTTGACTTAGTTTTGGGTGCTACTGAAAAATTTAAAATTACCGACTATATCACTGATTTATCTAAAAATGATATGGGCGAAATACATTCGTGCGAAATTGAAGAGGCCGATTTTTATGTTGGAAGTTATTCTATTGGCGATAGAACCCGTGCATTTTTAAAAGTACAAGATGGTTGCGATTATAAATGTACTTATTGTACAATACCATTGGCTAGAGGTATTTCTAGATCTGATACAATGGAAAATGTAATGAAAAATGCCAAAGAAATTTCTGAAAAAGGTATCAAAGAAATTGTTTTAACAGGAGTGAATGTTGGTGATTATGGTAAAGGTGAATTTGGTAACAAAAAACATGAACATACTTTTCTTGATTTAGTTAAGGCCTTAGATACCGTTGAAGGTATAGAGCGTTTAAGAATTTCATCGATAGAACCAAACCTTTTAAAAAACGAAACGATTGAATTTGTTGCAAACAGTAAAACATTTGTTCCGCATTTTCACATACCATTGCAATCTGGTTCAAACACCATTTTAAATAAAATGAAACGTCGTTATATGCGTGAATTGTATGCAGAACGAGTTGAAAAAATTAAACAAGTAATGCCAAATGCTTGTATTGGTGTTGATGTTATTGTTGGTTTTCCTGGAGAAACAGACGAATTATTTTTAGAAACGTACCATTTTTTAAACGATTTAGATATTTCGTATTTACACGTTTTTACTTATTCTGAGCGTGATAATACAGAAGCTATTCACATGGATGGAGTTGTGCCAGCAAATGTGCGCAATAAACGCAGCAAAATGTTACGAGGTTTATCTGTAAAAAAACGCCGAGCTTTTTATGAAAGTCAACTAAATAATAAATGTACTGTACTTTTTGAAAACGAAAATAAAGAAGGTTATATTCATGGATTTACTGAAAATTATGTAAAAGTAAAAACGCCTTGGAACCCTGATTTAGTAAATACTCTTCACAATATTGCCTTAACAAAAATTGATGAAGACGGTTTAGTACGCTTTGATTTTGTTTCATAAATTAATTCAACATAAAAAAAACATCTCAAAATTAATGAGATGTTTTTTTTGTTACAATTTATTATTTTAATCCTAATATTTTTTTCCAAAATGGTTTTTCTTCAGTTTTAGCGCCGTAGCCATATCCGTAGCCATATCCGTAACCTTTAGTAACATCAGAATCGTTAAGTACAAAAGTTAATTTGTTAAGCTTTTTATCTCTGTATAATTCGTTAGGTATACGTAACATTTCTTTATCAATTTTATTTGCTCTAACCACATAAATAGTTGCGTCGGCATATTTACTAATTAACAATGTATCGGTAACTAAACTTACAGGAGCTGTATCAACAATAATATAATCGTACTGCGATTTTAATGTTTCAAAAACTTCTTTAATTTTTTTACTCATTAAAATTTCTGTTGGGTTAGGAGGGATAGAACCTGATGAAAGTACATCAAAATTTTCATACCCTTCTACTTTTAAAATGTAATCATTAAGAGATTTATTGTTAGATGTAACAAAATTTGAAATTCCTAATGGATTAATTTTTAGATATTCATATAACTTTGGATTTCTTAAATCTAAACCAACTAATAATACTTTTTTGCCCGATAGTGAGAAAGTTGCAGCTAAGTTTGATGAAACAAAGGTTTTACCTTCACCTGATATGGTAGATGTTAAGAAAATTACTTTACACTCGTCTTCTGCTTTTTCAGATAAGATAAAATCTAAGTTTGTACGAACAATTCTAATTGCTTCGGCAGCACTAGAACGGCTACTAACTTCCATTAATTTATCGCTAGTTTCAGATGTTGGAATATCACCCAAAAACGGAATGTCTGAATTATCAGTGATATCAAATCTGTTTTTAACTTTTGTGTCAATTAAATTTCTAACATAAATAACTATGAAAGGAATAATTGCACCTAAAATTAATGCAGCTAATAAAATAATCATTGATTTTGGTGCAACTGGCTTGTTAGTTACAATTGCTTTGTCAATTACTTTTGCATTCAAATCAGTTGCAGCTAAAGTAATATTTGTTTCTTCACGTTTTTGAAGTAAAAATAAGTACAAAGCCTCTTTAACTTTTTGTTGACGGTCAATAATTCTAAACTCTCTTTCTTGGCGTGGAACTTGCGAAAGTTTTGCTTGCATTTCATTTTCTTGACGCTTGTAATCGTTTTTAACTATTTGCAAAGAACTTAAATTTCTACGTAAACTTGCAGATAGGTTTGATTTTAAAGATCTAATTTGATCTTCTAAAAGAATATAAGCAGGGTTTTCTGAAGTTGCGTTAACTGCTCTTTTTTGTTTTTCTAAAATTAATTGATTGATTTCTTGTATGATACTTTCAGAACCAGCATCATCGGTTAACAAGCCGCCAGGAACTAATTCGTCTTGTTTTGCTCTGCTAACGTGTTGTATTAAGCTATTTACTACATTAATTTTAGTTTCGTTTTCTAAAACCGATTTTTCAAACGAAGATAAGTTGTCTAAATATAATTTAACTTCGGTTTCAATGTCTGATAGATTATTATTGTTTTTATAACCTTCAACTTGCGATTCCACATCACCTAATTCAGTCGCAATTAAATTTAATCTTTCAGAAATAAAGTTTGCAGTATTTTCAGAAATGAAACGTTTGTCTTTTATACCACCTAAGTTGTAATTATAAACTAATGTGTTTAGAAAATCTGCAGCTTTTTCAGGGGTTTTGTCAATAATTGACACATCAATAACACTTGATGTTTTACTTGCAGGAGCAACATTAACAGCGCCTCTATAACTTTCAGCTAATTGTATTTTTGGAAAAATATTTATTTTTAACTCATTACTTTTATTAATAGAACCTGTTTTTTTTATTATAAAACTGCCATGTTCTGTATTAATGTTTTTACCAAAACTACCATTACCTATATCATTTCCGTTAATACTTACATGAAAGTTATTTCCTTCAATATTAGTTAATTCAATAGAAACAGCATTTTGAATATTTTCGTTATTCCAAAGTACATTAATAGGTGATTTTTTGTATAAATCTACTTCAGTTACTTCTGATACATCTAAGTACTGAATATTTAAATTTAAAGAATCAAGTGTATTTAATATTAACGTTCTTGACTTTAAAATTTCTACTTCGTTTTCAATATTGTTTTTAGAATTACCTAATAATCCTGCTTCAGAGAAAGCACTTAATTGATTAGCTAAATCGTTGCTTTTTTCGTCTTTTATTAAAATTTTTGTTGCAACACTATAGCTTTTTGGAGTTACTTTTAAATAAACAAAAGCACAAATTAACGAAACAAATACACTTAGTACAAACCAACGCCAATGAGCTAAATATTTAAATAATTCTTCTTTAATATTTATTACATTTTCTTTATCTTCTAACATCATCTATTTTTTGGTATTTGTAAGTATTAATGCGGTTGTTGTTAATAAAAGCGAAATTGCTGTCATGTAAATTGAGACATTTGGTCCAACAGCTGAAGAATTCACAGCCACTTTATTAGGCTCTACATAAACTACATCGTTTTGTTTTAAATAATAAAAATCAGAATTTATGAAATCTGCTTTAGTTAGATCAACTCTGTGTGATTTTATTTCGCCATTTTCTTCACGTAAAACTAAAATATTATCGCGTTTACCATAATTAGTTAAATCGCCCGAAAGTGTAATGGCTTCCATTAAAGTAATTCGTTCTGAATTAATTTTGTGCGTACCAGGCATTTTGACTTCGCCTTGTACGGTAACCTTAAAATTCATAATACGTAAATTTATTATAGGATTTATTACGTATTTTGAAATTCGTTTTTGTAAATCATCAACAATTTGTGCTTTGGTTTTATTAGCAACTTCAATTTTACCTAATGTAGGAAAATCAATAAATCCCTTGTCATCAACTAAATAAAGTTGTTGTTGCATTTGACCTCCACCAGCTTGGTTTGTTGGATCAACAGTTAAGTTCGACATTAGGTTAAAAGGTTGTACAGCAACAGGATCTTGTGCAGATACAATAATCATTAACAAGTCATCGTTTTTAATTTTGGTTTCAAACTTTTTGTTTACAATTTCGGTTTGATCGATGTTCTGGTAATAAGCAATTTTTTCTCTTGATGCACAAGATGTAAGTAATAAACCTGAAAAAATTACTGGGATAATTATCTTTTTCATAAATTTTAATCTAGTTTTTCAAATTTTGAATTTAAACTTTTAAATTCAGGTACAATTTTTTTCATAACAGCTACGGTATCTAAAATTAAGTATGCCGATGCCATTTTTTTTAGTTCTTCTATTTGGTTTGATATAAATTCATAATCTTCATGAATGTCTTGCGCAATCATTATTTTTTCGTGATGAGTAGGTAATGTAGTTGCACTATCATTCAATAGTTCTTCATATAATTTTTCACCTGGTCTTAAACCAACAATTTTAATTTCAATATCAACATTTGGTTCAAGGCCGGCTAATTTAATCATTTTTGTAGCTAAATCAATAATTTTTACAGGTTTCCCCATGTCAAAAATATAAATTTCGCCTCCATTTCCCATTGATCCAGCTTCAAGTACTAACTGACATGCTTCGGGAATTGTCATAAAGTATCGAATAATATCAGGGTGTGTTATAGTTATGGGTTCGCCGTTTTCAATTTGTTTGGTAAATAATGGAACAACTGAACCATTAGAACCCAAAACATTACCAAAACGTGTTGTTATATATTTAGTGGTTTTAATACCTTCACTTTTTAATTTTTGAGCCAATGATTGTACGTACTTTTCGGCAATACGTTTACTAGCACCCATAACGTTGCTAGGGTTTACAGCTTTATCTGTAGATACCATAACAAAACGTTCTGATTTGTATTTTAAAGCTAAATCGGCCATGTATTTACTACCAAGTACATTAGTAAAAATAGCTTGCTGCGGATTCATTTCCATAAGCGGTACGTGCTTATAGGCTGCGGCATGGTATACAATATTAGGCTTGTAATCGTTAAATATTTTTTCTAAACAGCTGTAATTTCTAACATCTGCAATAATACAGTGAATTTCTGCAGTTGTTTTAGATTTAGCAATTTCTAACGAAATTTGATGTAAAGGAGTTTCGGCTTGATCAACTAAAATTAATTTTGAAGGATTAAAATTAGCAACTTGCCATACAATTTCGCTACCAATTGACCCAGCAGCACCTGATACCAATACTACTTTATCTTTAATTTGTTCAGAAATTATTGTATTGTTTATTTGTATTGGTTTGCGTTCTAATAAATCTTCAATTTTTATTTTTCTAATGTTTGAAGCAACCTTTTTTTGGTTGTTAATATCTGTAATTTGAGGTAAATTGTATACTTTAATATTGTATTTTAAGCAATCTTCAATAATTTCAATTTTATCGTCTTTAGTTAAATTCCCATCAGCTAAAATAATAGTGTTTGCACCTAAAGTACGTACTAAAACGGGTACTTTTCTTATCTTACCTATTACGGTTAAATTTAATATTCTATTAAACGAGCTTTTTGTGTTTGGGTTAATAAAACCTTTTAATTTATATTTTCTTGGAACTTCGGCAATAATAGCGTTTGCAACTGCAATAGCACGTTCATCGCTTCCATAAATTACAGTGTTAATCAGTTGGTTTTCATTTAAATAGTTTGAAAGTAAATCGAAAGTTACTTTAACAGCTAAACGAAACAAAAGTAATAATGCAAAGGTAGATGTAATACTTATTAATAATTGAGTATTTAAAAAAAGACGTTTTCCGTAAATTAAAGTTCCAGCAATATTTACCGTATATAACAAAAGAAAGCACAAAACTTCAACAAAAAATAATTTTGCAGCATCGTTCAATGTTGTGTGTCTTACTATGCCTGTAAATGTTCTAAAATAAATAAATAAAAAAAGATGTGCTGTAAAGAATAAACCTAAAGTGTAATAAGTTGGTAACAATAATTTAAATTCGATACCAATTCCATCTAAAATAAAATATCCCAAAAAGGCCGAAAATAAAACAATAAATATATCTATAGCAAAAATTATCCACCTAGGTAGATAATGTATTGATCGTAAATACGAGATTTTTTTTTGTATTTTTTCAGTTAATAACATGGTGATTTTTTTAGCATTTTTTTGGCTTTGCAAAAGTACGTTTTTAAAAATTAGTTTTAAAAAATCTACTTAAAATTTCATTAAAATTCTAACTTCTTTTTTCTTAATTCAAAGTTTTGCCCTAAATATACTTTTCGTACCATTTCGTCTTCAGCAAGTTCTTCAGGAATTCCAGCTTTTAATATTCCACCTTCAAACATTAAAAAGGTTTTGTCAGTAATTGCTAAGGTTTCTTGAACGTTATGATCGGTAATTAAAATACCTATGTTTTTGTTTTTTAATTGTGCTACAATTCTTTGAATATCTTCTACGGCTACTGGGTCTACCCCTGCAAAAGGTTCATCTAATAAAATAAATTTAGGATCGGTTGCTAAAGCACGTGCAATTTCGGTCCTTCTGCGTTCACCACCTGATAGTAAATCACCACGGTTTGTACGTATATGTTGTAAGCTAAATTCATCTATTAACGATTCCATTTTAGCTTCTTGTTCTTTTTTAGAAAGTTTTGTAAGTTGTAAAACCGATAGTATATTATCTTCGATACTTAATTTTCTAAATACCGATGCTTCTTGTGCCAAATAGCCAATGCCGTTTTGGGCACGTTTGTACATTGGGTAGTTGGTAATGTTTAAATCATCTAGATAGATATTGCCTGCATTTGGTTTTACTAAGCCTACAATCATGTAGAAAGATGTTGTTTTTCCTGCACCATTTGGTCCTAATAAACCAACGATTTCACCTTGATTTACCTCAACCGAAATGCCTTTTACTACTTTACGACCTTTATATGTTTTTATTAAATTTTCAGCTCTTAATTTCATTTTAATTTTTTTAAACTTGCTTTACTTCATTTTGCAAATTGCGTTTAGTAATAAATTTTGCAATAATTATACTGCATTCGTAAAGTATAATTAAAGGTATTGAAACAATTAATTGACTAATAACATCAGGTGGGGTTACAATTGCTGCAATAATTAAAATTAATAAATACGCATATCGGCGGTATTCTTTTAAAAAAGCATCGGTAATTAACCCTAAATAAGCTAAAAAAAAGATTATTATAGGTAATTCAAACACCAAACCTGTTGCTAACGATGTTGTTTTTACTAAACTTATGTATGAGTTGATATCTATTTGATTTTCAACTACTGAACTGATGGTAAAATTAGCTAAAAAATTAATTGATAACGGTACTAAAATAAAATATCCAAAAAGTACCCCTAAAAAAAACAAAAAGCTTGAAACTATAATAAACGATTTTGCATATTTGCGTTCTTTTTCATACAAAGCTGGACTAATGAATTTCCAAAATTCCCATAGAATAAATGGAAATGCCATTATAAAACCAGCAGTTAAACATGTCCAAATCATTACAGATAATTGTCCGTCCATGGTTCTGTTTTGTATTACAAAGGGTAATTCATTATTGCAAAACGATTGATCTAAATTAAAACGTTGCGCTATATCACAAAAAAATTGATACGTAACAAAACTACCTTGTTTGGGTCCAAAAATAATTACATCAAATATAAATTGGTTAAAATAAACGGCAATTACCGATGTGATTAAAATTGCAATACTACTGCGTACCAATAACCATCTTAGTTCTTCTAAGTGGTTTAAGAACGACATTTCTTTGTTTGTGTTTTTGTTTTTCACGATACAATTCCTTCTTTTAAAATATCGTGCAAGTGAATAATACCTGCATATTCATTATTATTTGTAACAACTAATTGGGTAATTTCAAAAGATTCCATAATATTTAAAGCATCTTCTACTTTTGAATTGCTGTTAATTACCTTTGGATTTAGAGTCATAATATCCATAGCAGTAATTTCTGCTAAATTGGTAGTTTTAGCCAACATTCTTCTAATATCTCCATCGGTAATAATGCCTTTAATTTCTTTGCCTTCTAAAACTGCGGTAACACCTAAACGTTTGTTCGAAATTTCAAAAATCACTTCCTGTATGCTCGAAGTTGTTTTTACAAATGGTTTATTGTTTTTATCTAAAATGTCATGAACTTTTAATAATAATTTTTTGCCTAAAGCACCACCGGGATGATATTTAGCAAAATCGTTTGCAGTAAAGTTGCGCATTCCAATTAAAGCAACAGCCAAAGCATCGCCTAAAGCTAATTGAACGGTAGTGCTGGTTGTTGGTGCTAAATTATTTGGGTCGGCTTCTTTTTCTACAAAAGCATTTATTACAAAATCAGAATTTTTTCCTAGGAACGATGCACTATTTGCAGTCATACCTATTAAAGTATTTCCATCGCGTTTTAAAAGTGGAACCAAAACTTTAATTTCTGGACTGTTTCCACTTTTTGAAATACATAAAATAATATCGTTATTAGTTATCATTCCCAAATCGCCATGAACAGCTTCGGCAGCGTGTAAAAACATCGACGGGGTGCCTGTTGAGTTTAAAGTTGCAACAATTTTTTGACCAATATGTGCACTTTTGCCAATTCCTGTTACAATTAAGCGTCCTTTTGTGTTAAAAATCGCTTCAACTGCATGTGAAAAATCATCGTTTAAAAAGTCTATTACCTTTGTAATTGCATCGCTTTCAGCTTTTAAAGTGCTTATTGCAGCTGCTAATATGTTAAAATTGTTGTTCAAAATGCAAACGTGTTATGTAAATTTTGATAAAACTAAAAGATTTGTGTATCTTTATAATTGCAAATTTAGATAAAATAGCATAATTAAAAACATGAAATCAATCGAAATTGACTTACATAAAGAATTAAAAAAATATTTCGGATTCAGTCAGTTCAAAGGATTGCAAGAGCAAGTTGTAAATAGTATCATTTATGGCAACAATACTTTTGTAATAATGCCAACTGGCGGGGGTAAATCTTTATGTTACCAATTACCTGCATTAGTGTTAGAAGGTACGGCTATTGTGGTTTCGCCACTTATAGCTTTAATGAAAAATCAGGTAGACGCAGTGCGAAGTTTATCAAACGAAATTGGTGTAGCGCATGTATTAAATTCATCTTTAACTAAAACCGAAATTACTCAAGTTAAAGAAGATATTAAAAAAGGAATTACAAAACTTTTATATGTAGCACCTGAATCGCTTACAAAAGATGAGTATGTAGATTTTTTAAACTCGGTACCTTTATCATTTATTGCTATTGATGAAGCCCATTGTATATCGGAATGGGGGCACGATTTTAGGCCCGAATATAGAAACTTACGAAACATTATTCGTAAACTAGGCGACATTCCTATAATTGGGTTAACTGCAACCGCAACACCAAAAGTACAAGAGGATATACTTAAAAATCTTGAAATACCCGATGCGAACGTTTTTAAAGCATCTTTTAATCGTCCAAATTTATACTACGAAGTACGTCCTAAAACCAAAAATGTTGAATCGGATATTATAAAATTCATCAATCAATTTAAAGGTAAATCGGGGGTAATATATTGTTTAAGTCGAAAAAAAGTTGAAGAAATTACTCAAGTTCTTCAAGTAAACGGGATTTCGGCAGTAGCTTATCACGCTGGTTTAGACGCAAAAACCCGTGCAAAACATCAAGACATGTTTTTAATGGAAGATGTAAATGTGGTGGTTGCTACAATTGCATTTGGTATGGGTATTGACAAGCCCGATGTAAGATTTGTAATTCACCACGATATACCAAAATCATTAGAAAGTTATTATCAAGAAACAGGTCGTGCTGGTCGTGATGGAGGCGAAGGTTATTGTTTGGCTTATTATGCTTATAAAGATATTGAAAAGTTAGAAAAATTTATGGCAGGCAAACCACTAGCCGAACAAGAAATTGGATATGCCTTACTGCAAGAAGTGGTAGCTTATTCAGAAACTTCAATATCGCGACGAAAATTTTTATTACATTATTTTGGTGAAGAGTTTGATGAAGTAAATGGTGAAGGTGCCGATATGGATGATAATGCGCGCAATCCTAAAAACAAAACCGAAGCACAAAACCAAGTTTTACTTTTATTAAAAACAATAAAAGATACTAAACAAATTTATAAATCAAAAGAAATTGTACTTACCTTATTAGGTAAAATAAACGCTGTAATTAAATCGTACAAAACAGATACTCAAAGTGTTTTTGGTTTAGGGAAAGATTTTACCGATAAATACTGGATGGCTTTAATAAGACAAGTTTTGGTTGCTGGTTTTATTTCTAAAGATATAGAAAGTTACGGAGTACTTAAATTAACTACACTTGGTGATGCTTTTTTAAAAAATCCTTCATCGTTTTTAATGACAGAGGATCATAACTACGAAGATGTTAATGATGATAGCATTGTTGTTAACAGTAAATCATCAAACGTAGCCGATGAAGTATTGGTTTCAATGTTAAAGGATTTACGTAAAAAAGTTGCAAAAAAAATGAATGTACCACCGTTTGTGGTTTTTCAAGATCCTTCGTTAGAAGACATGGCACTAAAATATCCAATTAAAATGGAAGAATTAGCAAATGTTCACGGCGTAAGTGAAGGAAAAGCAAAAAAATACGGTAAAGAATTTTTAGAATTAATTCAAAGATACGTTGAAGAAAACGATATAATCCGTCCTGATGACTTAGTAGTAAAATCAACAGGAGCAAATTCGGCCTTAAAATTATTCATTATTCAAAGCGTTGATAGAAAATTATCGTTAGAAGATATCGCATCGGCCAAAAGTTTAGACATGGATGCACTTTTAAAAGAAATGGAACAAATTGTTTATTCAGGAACTAAACTAAATATCAATTATTGGCTTGATGAAATTTTAGATGAAGACCAACAAGAAGAAATTAAAGATTATTTTATGGATGCCGAAAACGATTCTATAAAAGCTGCTTTAAAAGAATTTGATGGTGATTATGATATTGAAGAATTGCGTTTAATGCGCATAAAATTCATTAGCGAAGTTGCAAATTAAAATATAAAAAAATCTGGTTAATATCCAGATTTTTTTTATGTTGTTACACTATACAATTCACCACGGTGTGGTTTTAAAATATCGCGTAATTTTCGCATTAAATCATCATTAACAACAATAAAAGCAATTGCATGCATTTCGTTTACAGCATTAAAGCCCGTAATTGTAATTGGCAAACCTTCAATATGTATAAACTCTTTTAAATGTATTTCTTGATGTTCGGCTGTTTTTAAGGCATCTGGTCCTCTAAAATCCCAAATTAATTTTATTTGTCTATCCATTGTTGTCAAATTTCTGTAAAATTAAAACATCCGTATCAAATCAAAACTATAATTAATGTACTTTTGTGTTTTCAAATTTGCTTTATAACAAAATGCCTCAAGAAATACAAATACAAGTACTACCCCAAATAGCTGCAAACAATGATTTGCTGGTAGATTATGTGTCAAAATTAACACACACGTCTTTTAATGAAATTCAACATATTACCATTTTAAAACGATCTATTGATGCACGCCAAAAGCAAGTAAAAATAAATCTTAAAGTACAAGTTTTTTATCAAAACGAAGAAATCATACATCGCAACATACAATTTCCACATTATAAAAATGTACAAAATACACCTGTTGCCATTGTTGTAGGGGCAGGTCCGGCTGGATATTTTGCTGCTTTGCAATTAATAGAATTAGGTGTAAAACCAATTGTTGTTGAACGTGGAAAAGATGTGCGCGGACGCCGTAGAGATTTAAAAGCTATAAATGTAGATCATGTAGTAAACCCTGATTCTAATTACTGTTTTGGAGAAGGTGGGGCAGGAACATATTCTGATGGTAAACTTTATACTCGCTCTAAGAAAAGAGGTGATGTAAACCGTATTTTAGAACTTTTGGTTGCTTTTGGTGCATCGCAAGATATTTTAGTTGAAGCTCATCCGCATATTGGTACAAACAAACTTCCAAAAATTATGGAAGATATGCGTTGTAAAATTATTGAACATGGAGGTGAAGTTTTATTCAACAAAAAAGTTGTTGATTTTAATATAAAAGGCAACCAAATAAATGGCGTAGTATTACACTCAGGTGAAACAATTGACGCCAATCAGGTAATTTTAGCAACAGGCCATTCGGCGCGCGATATTTTTGAATTATTAAACAATAAACAAGTTTTAATAGAGGCTAAGCCTTTTGCTTTAGGCGTACGTGCGGAACATCCACAAACTTTGATAGACAGTATTCAATACTCATGTGATTTTAGAGGCGATTTCCTTCCACCAGCACCTTATTCTATTGTAAAACAGGTAAACGGTAGGGGTATGTATTCGTTTTGTATGTGCCCAGGTGGTGTAATTGCTCCATGTGCGACAGATGTTGAAGAGGTTGTTACAAATGGTTGGTCGCCTTCAAAACGTGATCAAGCAACTGCAAACTCGGGTATAGTTGTTGAGTTAAAATTAGAAGATTTTAAACCCTACCAAAAATACGGTGCTTTAGCCGGAATGTATTTTCAAAAAGAAATCGAAAATACGGCTTGGCAAGTTGCAGGTAAAACGCAACAAGTGCCTGCACAACGCATGGTTGATTTTTCTAACAAAAAAATATCAGAATCATTGCCTAAAACATCATATGTTCCTGGAGTTGTATCAGCAGAATTAGGCGATGTTTTTCCTAAATTTTTAACAGGAATTATGCGTCAAGGTTTTCAAGAATTTGGTAAAAGCATGAAAGGCTATTTTACAAACGATGCCATTTTACACGCACCAGAAAGTAGAACGTCGTCACCAGTACGTATTCCAAGAAACGATGAAACACTAGAGCATTTACAAATAAAAGGTTTGTATCCATGTGGCGAAGGGGCTGGTTATGCAGGTGGAATTATATCTGCTGCTATTGATGGTGAAAAATGTGCTATTAAGTGTGCCGAACAAATTTTTGGATATAGAAATTAAATATTAAAGTTTTTAATAAAACCGAAACAAGATATATGGAATTAAAATTAAATCGTCCTATTTGTTTTTTCGATTTAGAAACAACAGGAATCGATGTTGCTAAAGACCGCATTGTTGAAATATCAATACTAAAAATTTTTCCAAACGGAAATAAAGAAAGTAAAACGTGGTTGGTAAACCCAACTATTTCAATACCAGCACACGCAACTGCTGTTCATGGAATTACAAATGAAAAAGTAGCAAACGAACCAACATTTAAAGAGTTGGCAACACAAATACACAATATGATAAAGGATTCTGATTTGGCTGGATACAATTCAGACCGATTTGATATTCCTTTACTAGCAGAAGAATTATTGCGTGCCGATGTTGATTTTGATATGAAAAATCGCGTTTCGGTTGATGTGCAAACAATATTTCATAAAAAAGAAGAGCGAACCTTAAGTGCTGCTTATAAATTTTATTGCAATCAATCGTTAGAAAATGCACATTCAGCTGCAGCTGATACCGAAGCTACTTACGAAATTTTAAAAGCACAATTAGATCGTTACGATGATTTAGAAAATGATACCAAAGCACTTTCTGTATATACAACTCGTAAAAAATCGGTTGATTTTGCAGGATTCATCGCCTTAAATGATAAAGGGCAAGAGGTTTTTACCTTTGGAAAACACAAAGGCGCTTTGGTAGAAGATGTTTTAGATAAAGAACCAGGGTATTTTGGTTGGATACAAAATGCCGATTTTCCTTTATACACAAAAAAAGTGCTTACAGCTATAAAATTGCGTAAACTAACCAATAAGTTTTAATATGAAAATTATTTGCGTAGGTAGAAATTATATCGATCACATTAACGAATTATCAAATCAAAAACCAACCGAACCGGTACTTTTTATTAAACCCGATTCAAGTGTTTTAATTAACGGTTCGCCTTTTGTAATACCTGAATTTTCTAACGATGTACATCATGAGGTAGAAGTTTTGGTAAAAATTTGTAAAGTAGGTAAGTATATTCAACCTAAATTTGCCGATAAATACTATAATCAAATTGGTTTAGGTATTGATTTTACAGCGCGCGATATTCAATCAAAATTAAAAGAAAAAGGATTGCCTTGGGAAATTTCAAAAGGTTTTGACGGATCTGCCATTATTGGAAATTTTGTTGATAAAACACATTTTCAAGACTTGCAAAATGTATCGTTTGAATTGAAGAAAAACAATGAAATTGTTCAAAAAGGGAATACAAAAGATATGTTGTGGCAAATTAATGAACTAATTGCTTATGTGTCACAATTTTTTACTTTAAAAACTGGTGATATTATTTTTACAGGTACACCAAGCGGTGTATCTAAAGTAAATCCTAACGATGAATTAGAAGGGTTTTTAGAGGGTGAAAAAATGTTTAGTATTAAAGTGATGTAACCTTATGAAAGCAGCAATAATTACCATTGGCGATGAACTTTTAATTGGTCAAGTAGTTGATACAAATAGCGTTTTTATTGGTCAACAATTAGAATCTATTGGTTGTAAAGTGGTAGAAAAGATTGCTGTTCAAGATCAATTGAATCAAATAATTTCAACTTTTGAAAAGTACCAAAATAAAGTTGATCTAGTTGTAATAACAGGTGGTTTAGGACCAACTAAAGATGATGTTACCAAAAAAACCTTTACACATTATTTTAAGGACGAATTGGTTTTAAATAATAATGTTTTAGAACACGTTACTCAATTAATTGCCAATTATTACAATCGCCCATTAAACGAAATGAATAGGCAACAAGCAATGGTTCCAAGTACTTGTCAGGTACTTTTTAACAATGTTGGTACCGCACCAGGTATGTTAATGGTTAAAGAGCAAACCGTTTTTGTGTCGTTGCCAGGCGTGCCTTATGAAATGAAGTTTTTAATTACCGAACGTTTACTGCCTTATATTAAACAACAATTTAAGTTAGATGCTATTGTGCATAAAACGGTTTTAACTGTAGGTATTGGTGAAAGTATGTTGGCAGAAAAAATAGAAAATTGGGAAAATAGCCTACAAGCGCTAGATATACATTTAGCTTATCTGCCGCAATTTGGGATGGTACGTTTGCGATTAAGTAAAACAGGGGCTTCAGTAGAAACGATTTCAAATGAAATTGATGAAAAAATTGATGAATTACAACAATTAATTCCTGAATACTTTATAGGTGTTTCAACAACCGATTCGTTGTATGATGAGGTTTTAAAATTAATAAAAAGCAGTAGTTTAACAATTGCAACTGCTGAAAGTTGTACTGGTGGAAGTATCGCTCAAAAATTATCGAGTGAAGCAGGAGCATCGGTTTATTTTAAAGGTAGTGTTGTTGCTTATGCTACCGAATCAAAAATAAAAGTGTTAGGTGTAAAAAAGCAAACAATTAGAGATTTTAGTGTTGTAAGTGAACAAGTTGCAAAAGAAATGGCAATTAATGTAAAAAGTATTTACAACACAGATATTGGAATTGCAACAACAGGAAATGCAGGGCCGCAAAAAGGCGACGCCGACGCCGATGTTGGTACCGTTTGTATTGCAATTGCAATTGATGATTTTGTTGAAACATTCACTTTTAATTTTGGGCAACCACGCAGTAAAGTTATCCAAGCAAGTGTAGAAAAAGTGTGGTTGTTGCTTTATAAACATCTACAAAAACATTTAAAAAAGAATTAAAAGTAAAAAATAATAAAAAAAAGAAGATTAGGTTTGTTTAAGTAAATATAAATTTGTTACTTTGCACCCTGATTTTAAAAGTAAGAAATAATGTCAAGAGTTTGTCAAATTACAGGTAAGCGCGCGATGGTTGGTAACAACGTATCACACGCTATGAACAAAACTAAGAGAAAGTTTTCTGTTAACTTAGTTAAAAAGCGTTTCTACATCGCTGAAGAGGATAGATGGGTAACTTTAAAAGTATCAACATCTGCATTAAAAACAATTAACAAAAAAGGTATTGCAGCAGTTTTAAAAGAAGCTAAAGCAAACGGATTATTAAAATAATTCAGTTCACCATTAAAATTTTATCAAGATGGCAAAGAAAGCAAAAGGAAATAGAATTCAAGTAATTTTAGAGTGTACTGAGCATAAAGCAACTGGATTACCAGGTACATCACGTTACATTACAACAAAAAACAAAAAAAATACTCCAGATAGAATGGAAATTAAAAAATTCAACCCTATCTTAAAAAGAGTAACTGTTCATAAAGAAATTAAATAATTTAGTTAGTCATGGCAAAGAAAACCGTTGCAACATTACAAGGAGCTTCAAAAAAATTAACCAAAGCTATTAAAATGGTTAAATCTCCAAAAACAGGAGCTTACACGTTCGTTGAGTCAGTTATGGCTCCTGAATTAGTTGATGAATTTTTAGCAAAAAAATAATCAATCAAAAGTAAAGCATTAAAGCTATCTAATTTTTTAGATAGCTTTTTTTATTTAACTTGAAATGATATTTATCAAAAATTGTTAAATTAATATCTGTATATTTGTTCCTTAAAATAAAAGAATATGAGTTTTTTTAAGCGTTTATTTTCATCTGATAAGAAAGAAACACTTGATAAAGGTCTTGAGAAATCAAAAACCTCTTTTTTTGATAAATTAACCAAAGCTGTTGCTGGTAAATCGAAAGTTGACGACGATGTTTTGGATAATTTAGAAGATGTTCTAATTACATCAGACGTAGGAGTAAACACTACACTGAAAATAATTAATCGTATTGAAAAGCGTGTATCTGAAGATAAATATTTAGGTACAGAGGAATTGAATAAAATACTTCGCGATGAAATTTCAGGCTTACTTTCTGAAACAAAATCTGGCGAAGCTACTGAATTTGAAGTACCTGCTAATAAAAAACCATACGTAATTATGGTTGTAGGTGTGAACGGTGTAGGTAAAACCACAACCATTGGTAAATTAGCTTATCAATTTAAAAAAGCAGGGCATAAAGTTGTATTAGGTGCAGCAGATACTTTTAGAGCAGCTGCTATTGATCAGCTACAAATTTGGGCAGATCGCGTTCAAGTGCCTATTGTAAAACAGCAAATGGGTTCAGATCCTGCTTCGGTTGCTTTTGATACATTAGAGTCGGCTGTGGCTCAAAATGCCGATGTGGTAATTATTGATACAGCAGGACGTTTACACAATAAAGTTGGGTTAATGAATGAGCTAACCAAAGTGAAACGCGTTATGCAAAAAGTAATTGGCGATGCACCACACGATGTAATGTTGGTTTTAGATGGATCAACCGGCCAAAATGCTTTTGAACAAGCAAAGCAATTTACCGCTGCAACTGAGGTGTCGTCATTAGCAGTTACAAAATTAGATGGTACTGCAAAAGGCGGGGTTGTTATAGGTATATCAGATCAATTCCAAATTCCTGTAAAATACATAGGGGTTGGCGAAGGTATTGAAGATTTACAAGTGTTTAATAAATATGAATTTGTTGATTCATTCTTTAAATAATGAAAAAGTTAATTAGTCTGCTTTTTTTAGGTTTTATTGTACTTTCATGTTCTAAGCCAATAACTACGGAAGAATTGAAAAATTTGAACGGTTATTGGGAGATTAGTGAAGTTAAAACTGAAGAAGGTAATAAAAAGGAATTTCAATCAAACAATAATGTCGATTTTTTTCAATTGCAAAACAAAGTTGGTACACGTACAAAAGTAGTTCCACAGTTTAACGGTAAAGCGCAATCAAACGGTATTGTGGAAAAATTTACGGTTATTGATTCTGCAAATGCTACGTATTTAAAATACCAAACAGATTTTGCTAAATGGACCGAAAAAATTGAAGAAGTGACTAATGAAAAGTTAGTAATTATTAATAATAATAAAATAAAATACACTTACAAACGCTTTACGCCCGTAACTATCAATGAATAATAAAAAATTTAATCCGCATAAAAGGTTACACGAAGAATCATCGATGCAAGACGTTTTAGGAAGAATGATAGAAGGCTATAATTTAGAAAAAGGCTTTAATAAACTAAACGTACGTGAAGCTTGGGTAAATTTATTAGGGCCTGGTATTGCAAATTATACAAAGCAAATAGAATTGCGTAACAATACCTTGTTTGTTGAACTATCATCAAATGTTTTAAGAGAAGAACTAAGTTACGGTATTGACAAAATTATTAAAATGATAAACGAAAGTTTAGGTAAAGAAATTGTAAAAAAAATTATATTAAAGTAACTCATATTTTTATGAGTTATTTTTTTTGGCATTAAAAAAAATTGTATATTCGATTAAAATATAATGCATTATGAAAAGAACAATACTTTTAACAGCAGTTTTATTAACAACAATTTCAGTTGGAGCTCAAAATTTTGGAAGCCGTGCAACGTTTTGGTTAAAGCCAGAAAAAATTAGAAATACAAAAAGCGCATTAAATAAAAATGCAATTTTAAATGGCAATACCAATCAATCGTTAACAGCACCAATCGGTCAAGGGCAATCAAACGTTTATTTTGTTTTTAAATCAGAAGATGATGTTGAGAAAGAGTTAATGAACTACACTTTTACTTGTACGCAACACAGTGTTACAACGCAAACAATTAATTATCCCGATCCAGTTGCAAAGGAATTAAAACGTAGAACAGGAGCAATTGTACGCTATAATTTTAATTATCCTAACGCAACAGGCGATAAAAATTACGTAACTGTAATAGATCAACCAAACGATTTAACCAATATTTACGAAGTAATTTATGTAAACGAAGCCTTTACAGAATTAGATCATAAAAAAATTCAAAGTTATTTAACGGTTAAGTACGGAATTTCTTTAGTAAATCCAGCTAATTACGTTGATTCTAACGGTAATCAAACTTGGAATAATCAATTAAATACTACCTACAATAATTTTATTACAGGTGTAGGCCGTAGTGATTATTTTGGTTTAAATAAATTAGAAACAATCAATTCTATAGACAATCGTTTAGCCATAAGCTCAGAAGGTTTTGCTGATAATGAATTTGTGTTTTTTGGAACCAACAATCAAAATACAAATTTTAAAGCCGAAAACGGTGTTGAATTGTTAGATTCATCATGGTTGGTGCAAACAAATCAAAAACCAGCAGTTACAACTTTACGTTTTAATGTTGGGCAACCAAAAACAACAGGTACTTATCAACTGTTAATTAATCAAACAGATTCTTCATTCACAAATAATGAAAAAGTATTGAAAGTTGAAGGTAAGGTAGAAGATAATCAAATTGTTTTTGAAAATGTTGTTTTTGATACCGACGGTAATGGATACGATACATTTACTATAGCTCATTCTACACAAGCTAAACAAACAACAAAACCTGAAGTGGTTATAAATAAAGGTGCAAAAGTAAATGCTTTTCCTAACCCAGCGAATATTAACGAAACAGTTAGTGTAACTTATGATTTTGGTAAACCAACCGATTTAAATATTCATGTTTTTACTTTAGATCGTAAACTAGTTACTAAAAAAGAAGTTAATAATATTGAAAATTATGTGTTTGATACTCAATTTACATCAAACGGAATTTATTTAATAGTTTCAACATACAATGGCGAAGTTACAACAAGCAGAATTGTAGTTAAATAAGCCAAGCTTAATTATAAACTTAACACCCTTTGTAAAAAGGGTGTTTTTTTTTCGTTTTAATTATTGTACATTTGATTTTTGTACAAAATATGGCAAGTGAAGAACAAGTAATATTGGTTAACCATAACGACGAACCTATTGGTTTAATGGAAAAAATTGAAGCACACGAAAAAGCTTTATTACATAGGGCGTTTTCAGTTTTTGTTTTAAACAATAAAAATCAAATCATGTTACAACAACGCGCCGCTCATAAATACCATTCCCCGTTATTGTGGACAAACACGTGTTGCAGTCATCAGCGGGTTGGTGAAACAAATTTACAAGCAGGTACACGCCGTTTACAAGAAGAAATGGGATTTACAACACCTTTGAAAGAGGTTTTTTCATTTATTTACAAAGCACCTTTTGATAATGGACTCACCGAACATGAATACGATCATGTAATGATAGGTTATTATAATGATGAGCCAATAATTAATAAAAACGAAGTTGAAAATTGGAAATGGATGAATGCAGAAGATATTAAAAACGATATGCAATTAAATCCTCAAAATTATACCGCTTGGTTTAAAATAATTTTCGATAAATTTTATCATTACATTCAGCAAGCAAAGCAAAGTTAAGGTATGAGAGTTACAGTTTGCAGAAAAGCGCACTTTAATGCAGCGCACCGTTTACACAGAAAAGATTGGACAAACGAACAAAATCAGCTAGTATTTGATAAATGTAACAATCCTAATTTTCACGGTCATAATTATGAATTAATTGTTGAAGTTACTGGTACTGTAAACCCAGAAACAGGTTATGTTATTGATATTAAAGAACTAAGTAACCTTATTTATGAAGAAGTAGAGGTGTCTTTTGACCACAAAAATCTGAATTTAGATGTTCCAGAATTTAAAGAGTTAAATCCAACGGCAGAACATATTGCCTATGTAATTTGGCATAAATTACGCAAACGTTTACCACTAAAATTAGATTTAGAAATAATATTATACGAAACACCTAGAAATTTTGTAAAGTATTGTGGTTTATAATAATTTTAAAAAAAAGCAAAACATAAAATTTGTAAATTGCAACCTTAAAATATTGGAATAAGAAAAAAATTGAATTCTACAAACAAACATATAAATAACCAACCCAATTCTAATCAATTTATAGCATATCCGCTGTACTTTAAACCAATTTTAAAAGATAGAATTTGGGGTGGCGATAAATTAAAAAACTTAGGAAAAGAATTACCAAACAATAATATTGGCGAAAGTTGGGAAATTTCAATGATTGATACCAATACAAATTTGGTAACAAATGGCTTTTATCAGGGCAAAAGCTTAGCAGAATTAATACAACTGTTTCCAACACAAATTTTAGGAACAAAAGTATTTCAAAAATACGGTAGCCAATTTCCATTACTATTTAAATTTTTAGACGCTAAAACCGATTTATCAATTCAGTTGCATCCAAATAATGAATTAGCACAAAAACGTCATAATTCATTTGGAAAAACCGAAATGTGGTATATCATGCAAGCCGATGAAAATGCAAGAATAATAGTAGGTTTTAAAAACGATAGTTCGTCAACAGAATATTTATCGCACTTAAAAAATAAAACACTACCAAGTGTTTTACAAGAATATTATGTAAAAAAAGGCGATGTTTTTTTTATTGAAACGGGTACAATTCATGCAATTGGTGGCGGTATTTTATTAGCAGAAATTCAACAAACATCAGATATTACGTATCGTGTTTATGATTGGGATAGGGTAGATGAGCAAGGAAATGCACGTGAATTGCACGTAGATTTAGCTTTAGATGCAATTGATTATAAGTTCAAAAATCCTAAAATAGACTACCCAAAAACAACCAATGAACAAGTAAATTTAGTAAGTTGTCCGTTTTTTACAACCAACATAATTAGTTTAACAGCATCTTACCAAATACAAAAAAATAACGACTGTTTTTTGGTGTATATTTGCACCGAAGGAAACGCACAGATTAACATAAACAATCAAGTTTTTGAATTAAACGCAGGAAAAACAATTTTAATACCTGCACAACTTACAAATCTTGAATTTACAGGTAATGCAACCTTATTAGAAGTATTTATTAACGAAATATAATTATTATGGCAAATGTTAGAAATTTAAAGAAAGACATTAATTTTGTTTTAGGAGATATTATTGAAGCAGTTTATATTTGGGAAATGTCTACCCAAGGAAAACCAACAGATAAATCGCAAGCTATAATTGATGAAGCTATTGAAAAGTTTGATTCTTTAATTACTAAAGTAAACGAAAAAAAGGTTGAAAATAAAAAATCACATTTCAAAGCAATTTATTCAGATTTAGAAGAAACTGCAAATCAATTAGTTGAAAAAATTAACGAATTATAGAGAAAAAAATCTATAAAAAATTTACGGAAACCCTTGTAAAATCAAAAAACAGCAGTATATTTGCATCCGTAAATGAGTCGCCTCTGTAGCTCAGCTGGCTAGAGCAGCTGATTTGTAATCAGCAGGTCGTGGGTTCGAGTCCCTCCAGAGGCTCAAGTTCTTTTAAAATTGAAAAATTTAGTTTTGCCTCTGTAGCTCAGCTGGCTAGAGCAGCTGATTTGTAATCAGCAGGTCGTGGGTTCGAGTCCCTCCAGAGGCTCAATTTTCAATTTAAAATAATACATTTACATTTGCCTCTGTAGCTCAGCTGGCTAGAGCAGCTGATTTGTAATCAGCAGGTCGTGGGTTCGAGTCCCTCCAGAGGCTCAAAAAAACTTCTAAAGAAATTTAGAGGTTTTTTTTTGCTTTAAACTTTTGTAATAAGACATAAAAAAATCGGAAGTTTTCTACTTCCGATTTTTTTTATTTTAAACCTTTATTATTTAACAATACTGAATGATTGTTGTTTTTCTACAGGTAATTGCGCAAAACGCTCTTGGCATTCTTTAATCATTGCAATTGCAGCAGCTTTATCGCCAAAACCGTTAATTTCAACTTTTTTGTTTTCTAAATCTTTGTAAACTTTAAAGAAGTGTTCAATTTCTTTAATTAAGTGTTTATTTATGTCGTTTAAATCGTTTAATTCACGCATTAAAGGATCTCCAGTAGGAACACATATAATTTTTTCGTCGTTACCTTTATCATCTGCCATATAAAAAACGCCAATTGGTTTTACTTCCATTAATAAACCTGGAATTGTAGGTTCGGTTGTTAAAACTAAAACGTCTAATGGGTCGTTATCTAAAGCTAAAGTTTCAGGAATAAAACCGTAATCTGTTGGATATTTCATTGAAGAAAATAATAAACGATCAAATCGCATCATTTTCAAATCAAAATCAAATTCGTATTTATTTCTACTTCCTGCAGGAATTTCGATGAATACATCGAATTGTTCAACGTTTGTCATATCTGTATATTTTCTTTATTTCAAAATTGGTTGCAAAAGTACGTTAAAATTCAGTTTCTTACAAATTAAAAATGGAAACCAAATACTACATTTACACCAAATTTGCGAACGTTTGGATTTTCTAAATAATTTCCGCGCCAGTTAAGGTCAACGCGCATACATTTAAAAATATTTCCTACCCCAACAAAATACTCGTAATACACTTTATCGTTAGGTGCTATGTATGGGATATTTGATGCATTAATATCGATATTTTTTTGTGATACATCGCCCCAAACACCTCTGATTCCTACAAACTCGCGAAGACCTAATTTTCTTATGCCCGGAATTCTAGAAAAAATTCTACCATTAAAATTGTGTTCTAAATGCAATGCAACGTATTGGTCGGTAATAAATTCGTAGTAATTCATTTGGCTAAATGCGTTTTCAATAATAAAATACGACTGATTACCTGGTATCACACTCATTAAGCCTAAAGGTACTTGACCAAAAGTTTTTCCGGCTTCTAAAGTAGGGGTTAATCTGCCAAAGCCACCTACTAATATTGGATGGCGGTATAAAAGTTGTATTTTTTTATAATCGAAATCGCTGTTAAGCATACCTTTTACACCTAATGAATAATTTAAGAACAAACGCGCGTAATTAAAATCAACATCGGTTCTATCAACTCCATATCCTACTGTTTTACGTCGCGGTGTGTAATCAACTGAAAGGTTTATTTCGGCTTGATTTAATTCTTTTTGTATGTTATTGTTTTCATCGTAAAAAGCCAATGAAAAAGTTGGTGACGCTGTTTTTAATGTTTTAAAATTAAATGATGATAAGAATTTTAAATTTTTAAGAGGTTCAATTTCAAATCCCGTTGAAGTTAAATTAATGTTTGATAATTTAGAGTTATCACCACTTGCAAGTAGTGCACTAGATGCAAAACTTCTACCTAAAACATCGGTGATTGGTGAAAGGGTAGCGGCAATTTGTTCTACATCGCGGCGATTGCCTGCAAAAAATATAAAGCGCGAATCTTTATCAAGCATTACTCTACCCGATATACCGTATTTAAACTTATTATCTCTAAATCCGTAAGCAGTGTACCCTTCTAAACGCCACATATCGTTTTGGCCAAAATAGGTTCTGCCACCTGCACGTAATCTAAATCCTTCAATGTCGTTAAAACCAAATGATGAAAAAATAGGGCCGTAATCAAACTTGCCAATTTGTACATAATCACTTGCTAATATGGTACCTAAATTTACATACGTTTGAAAACGTTTGTTTTCTTTTAACTGTCCAAGCATTGTGTAAATGCCTTTTTCTTCTTCTGATAAGGGTTCAAAACGGTAACCTTCCCAAAACTCATCAGGTCGATTCATTAACGTTTCGTTGTAACTGTTTACTTCGCTTTTATAAAAGTTGATTGGTTTTTGTTTATTAAATTCAAATTGCTTGTAATAGGTTGTTCTTTTACCGTACATTCCCTTCGATTTTTCGTTTTGGCGAATACTAAAATCGGTCATTAAATGATCTTTGGTTAGTAAAAAAACCGAATCGTTCAGTACATCAAATTCTTGTTCAATATAAATATCGCGCACCCAGTTAATGTTAGCATCTTTGCTAATTGCCATGTTTATTTTCTTAATGGCCCAGGTTTTATCGTTTACCCAAAAATCGCCTTTAAAAGTAAGTTCTCCTTTTCTGCGTGGGTAATACACAATGTTGTAGCACAGTTTGTCGTCAATATAAGCAGTATCGGTAAGTACATAATTGTACACGTTTATGCCTGTACGCGAAAGTGGACTAACAAAATCTTTATCAAAAAGTTTTAAATAATTATCGTATATATCGTATTCTATATACAAATCTTTTAAAAACGCCATGATGTGCTGGTTGTTTTCAAAACCTGAATTTTTGTTACCTGCTAAAATTTCTTTTTTAAGTTTTGCAACATTATCGCCGTAAACATTAGATGCTTGTTCGTTTATAAAAATTGGTAAGTAGGTTTTACCAGTAATTTTTGAAGTATCAACTTTATCAAAAATAAATTCCATGCCTTTAAAAAATCTGTTTTTCATATAGGCACTGTCAATTGAATTTAAGTCGAATTCAATTTTTTCGTATTTTTGATAAGTGTATTGATTGAATTTATGCAAACCGTTTTTTCTACGATTTTCCCATATTTTACGTAGAATATCTAAAGCTGGATTGTCTTTTTTTGATGTTTTGCCCGTATAAATTTTAATTTCATCAAGAACATTATCAAACTTTAATTCAATATTTAAATCTAAATTTACAGATTTAGTAATAGGAAGTTCAAGGTCGTCATATCCTGTAAACGATATTACTAAGGTGTCTTGAGTAGCATCAGATTCTAAATAAAATTTTCCGTCTTCGTTTGTAATTACACCTTCGGTTGTGTTTTTAAAATACACACTTGCGTAAGAAATAGGATCTTTTTTTTCATCTAAAACAATACCGCCCACTTTAGTTTGTGCAAAGCTTAGTAGCGATACACAGGTAAAAATAATTAATAACAATTTTTTCATAACAAAAAACTCCAACCTTATGGTTGGAGTTACAAATGTAAATGAAATTTTATTATTTTTTGTATATAACTTTTTTAACAGCTTTAATAACATCTTGTGCATTAGGCAACCATTCTTTTAACAAAGCTGGTGAATAAGGTGCAGGAGTATCGGCAGTTGTAATACGTTGAACAGGTGCATCTAAATAATCAAAAGCGCGTTCTTGTACCATATATGTAATTTCAGATGCTACCGATGCAAACGGCCAAGCTTCTTCTAAAACAACTAAGCGGTTTGTTTTTTGTACCGATTTAATAATTGCATCGTAATCCATTGGGCGAACGGTACGTAAATCTATAATTTCACACGAAATATTTTCTTTAGCAAGTTCGTCTGCAGCTGCGTATGCTTCTTTAATAATTTTACCGAAAGATACAATAGTAACATCGGTACCTTCGCGTTTAATATCAGCAACGCCTAATGGAATAGTATATTCGCCTTCAGGTACTTCGCCTTTATCGCCATACATTTGTTCCGATTCCATAAAAATTACAGGATCGTTATCGCGTATTGCCGATTTTAATAATCCTTTTGCATCGTATGGGTTAGATGGAACAATTACTTTTAAACCAGGTGTGTTTGCAAACCAGTTTTCAAAAGCTTGTGAGTGTGTTGCAGCTAATTGTCCTGCAGAAGCTGTTGGGCCACGAAAAACAATTGGCATGTTAAACTGTCCACCACTCATTTGGCGCATTTTTGCTGCGTTGTTAATGATTTGATCGATACCTACTAAAGAGAAGTTAAATGTCATAAATTCTACAATAGGACGTAAACCATTCATTGCAGAGCCCACTGCAATACCTGCAAAACCAAGTTCGGCAATAGGTGTGTCAATTACACGTTTTGCACCAAATTCGTCTAACATTCCTTTACTGGCTTTGTAAGCTCCGTTATATTCGGCAACTTCTTCACCCATTAAGTATATTTTATCATCGCGGCGCATTTCTTCGCTCATTGCTTCGCAAATTGCCTCTCTAAATTGAATTGTTTTCATATTATCTTATTGATAGGTGCACAAAAATATAAAATTATAATTTGTTACGCTTTATTTTATTAATAAAAAATATTGAAGTTGATGTTTTTAGTTTACACCTTTATATATAAATGCTTCACCATTCCATTCATAAATTAAATTTTTGTTAGTTACACTTAATGTATTATCAACTAATGCAATTTTAAGTGTTTTGTTTTCAAGTGTAATTAATTCAACGGGACGTTCAGGTCTATCAACTACACTAAAAAAATCATATTCAACCGAAATTTGATTTAATGTTCTGTTTTTTGTTTTAAATACATTTACATTTTTTAAATTTTCTGAAGTAATTTTATATGCATTTATATGTTGAACTACATTTTTACTAGAAAGGATACTATTTGATATTACCAAATAAATGGATTCGTTGGTTATGGTTTGAACTTCGTAAATATTTGAAAAGAAAGCTTGTGGATCATTTGTTGCTAAACTTTCGTTTATTACTATGTTTCCGTTTGCATTAAATTGATAGATCTGATTAAAAAAACGCATGGTTCCGCCTAAATTAGTATCCCAACTGTAAACTCGAAGTTTTTTATCTCTTGATGTTGCCATTTTTAATGCATTTTCTTTCTGCAATTTTTCAAACGGATAATTTAGCGTGCTTTTATTGTTTTTAATTAAAAAAGATAACGAATCGCTAAATTTTTGACTATATAAAGCAATCAAACTATCATTGCGAACATTTTCTGTTGAAGCAGAACTATCGTTATATATATTTAGCAATTTTTTTTCTTCTTTAGATATATCAATCGTATCGGTTTCTTCAACCAATTGATTCATTTCTGTTGAAGTCTTTGATGTGATTTTGGTTTTGTCTGTTTTTTTATTGCAGGCAAAAAGTAAAATAGAAAATAATACGAAACATGATTTTTTCATTAAGCAAATACTTTTAAATAAGTTGCTTAAATGTTTTTTTAGCATTGTAAATATACTTTAAATCAGGAATTAAATTTGTGTGTTAAATTTATTATTTAAGCAAATAATTTATATGCACGCATAGTATTTTTGTTTGAAATTTTTTTTATCTTCGTAGCTCATTAAGAATAAATCTAGTAAAACGTAAAATAAATGAAAATATTAGTTTGCATCAGCCATGTGCCTGATACTACTGCAAAGATTAACTTCACAAACGGTGATACAGAATTTGATACAAACGGTGTTCAATTTGTAATTAATCCAAACGATGAGTTTGGTTTAACACGTGCCATTTGGTTTAAAGAAAAACAAGGTGCGCATGTTACAGTTGTAAACGTTGGTGGTGCCGATACCGAAGCTACTATTCGTAAAGCATTAGCAATTGGTGCTGATGAAGCTATTCGTGTAAACACTGTACCTACTGATGGTTTTGCAGTTGCTAAACAATTGGCCGAGGTTGTAAAAGCAGGTAAATATGATGTAGTTATTTGTGGAAAAGAATCGTTAGATTACAACGGTGGAATGGTTCCAGGGATGTTAGCTTCAATGTTAAGTTACAACTTTGTAAATTCTTGTGTTGGTGTAGAAATTGAAGGTTCAAATGCTACTTTAGTACGTGAAATTGATGGTGGTAAAGAAACTTTAACTACAAATTTACCATTGGTAATTGGCGGACAAAAAGGTATTGTTGAAGAAAAAGATTTACGTATACCTAATATGCGTGGAATTATGACAGCACGTACCAAAGCTTTAAATGTATTGGAGCCTGTTGCTGCTGATGCTAAAACAAAAGCAGTTAAGTTTGAAAAACCTGCACCTAAGTCGGCTGTAAAATTAATTAGTCCAGATAATTTAGACGAATTAATCAGTTTGTTACACAACGAAGCAAAAGTAATCTAATTCTAATTTCATTTAAAATTTAAAAGTATGTCAGTTTTAATATATGCAGAGTTTGCAGAAGGAAAATTTAAAAAAGTAGCTTTAGAATTAGCTTCTTACGCAAAAAAAGTAGCCGAAACATTAGGGACAAATGTAACAGCAGTTACTGTTAACGCAACAGATGTTTCTGAGTTAGGGAAATATGGTGTTGATAAAGTTTTAAAAGTTACCAACGCTAAGTTAGACAAGTTTAATGCAAAAGCTTATGCCGATGTTGTTAAACAAGCAGCACAAAAAGAAGGATCAAAAGTGGTGATTTTATCTTCAACCACCGATTCATTATATTTAGCACCAATTGTAGCAGTAGGTTTAGATGCAGGTTACGCATCAAATGTTGTTGCATTACCTGTTTCTACAAATCCGTTTCAAGTAAAGCGTAATGCTTTTTCAAGCAAAGGTTTTAACATAACAGAATTAACTTCAGATGTGAAAGTTATTGCTTTAGCTAAAAATTCATTTGGTTTAGCAGAAGCAACTGGAGCAGCATCTGCAGAAGATTTTGCTGTATCGTTAAACGATACCGATTTTAATGTACATATTCAAAGTCAAGAAAAAGCTTCTGGAAAAGTATCAATTGCCGATGCAGAAGTTGTAGTTTCAGGTGGTCGTGGTTTAAAAGGCCCAGAAAATTGGGGAATGATTGAAGAATTAGCTAATGTTTTAGGAGCTGCAACTGCTTGTTCTAAACCAGTTTCTGATTTAGATTGGAGACCTCACTCTGAGCACGTTGGACAAACAGGAAAGCCTGTTGCTTCAAACTTATATATTGCAGTTGGTATTTCGGGTGCTATTCAGCACATTGCAGGTATCAATGCTTCTAAAGTAAAAGTTGTAATTAATACCGATCCTGAAGCGCCTTTCTTTAAAGTTGCCGATTACGGTATTGTAGGTGATGCTTTTCAGGTTGTACCAGAATTGACTAAAAAATTAAAAGAATTTAAAGCGAATAACAACTAAAATTCTTTTTAAAAATAAAAAAACAGCCGAATTTTAAAATTCGGCTGTTTTTTTTTATCTATTTCAAAAAAGTTATTGTTTTTTATCTTTTTTAGGAAGATATTCATCTGTTTTTTTTGTTGCAGTTAATTTTTTATAAGCAAACAAAAATAAAACAATAGCCGCCATGGCTAAATAAACGTACTGCATAATTCTAAATTTTAAATTCAAATTTAATTTATTTTTGTTACAAAATCTTCTATTTGTTTTAAAATTATCGGAGTTTCTTTTGCAATAAAATCTATATTGTTTTTTATTTCGTTAGTGGTTAATTCACTTGTTTTTTTCTCTAAATCAATTAATTTAATTGTAATTCGCTCCATTTTTAATTGTTTAAACATAGGTAGCATTTTATGTGCTGTTTGTTTAACCAATTCTAAATTATTTGCGGTATATGCATTTTTTATAATTTTAATATCAGCTTCTACACTTGTATAAAAAATATTTAAAATTTGTTTTATTGCCTGTGTATCATTCTCTAACATCACAAACATATCGGTTAAATTAAAATCTTTGTGTATCAAATTTTTGGTAACTTTTGTTTCTTCAGTAGTTTTATTATCAACTTTTATTCGTAACATTTTATAAATAATATTGTATAAAGTGTTTATATTTAAGGGCTTTTGTAAGTAAAAATCAAAACCTAATTTTTTGTATTCTTCGTCGTCAAAATCAATTTTACCAGTAAGTGCAATTACTGGCGTATCCTTGTAATTTTCTAATGCGCGAATATCTTTTATAACTTGTATACCGCTGTATAAAGGCATTTGCATATCGGTTATAATTAAATGGTATTGTTCATTTTGCAGTAATGTAGTTACTAATTTACCGTTTTCTAAAGTTGTAAGTTTTTTTACTTTACCAATTAAAATTTCTTCAATTAATTTTAATTGTATTGGATCATCGTCTATAACTAAAATTTGTTTGTTTTGTAACTTTTTATTGTTATCGTATGTAAATGTGTCATTTTTTGTGTCATTTGTATCGTTTGTAAAAAGTTGCAAAGGTATATCTATATAAAATGTGGTTCCTTTGTTTATTTCGCTATTAAATGAAATACTGCCTTGTAATAAATTTATTAATCGTTTAGAAATATTTAAACCTAAGCCTGATCCACCATAATTATAATCGGTGTTGTTGTGCACTTGTACAAATTCGGTAAATAAGCTGTCTTTATTTTCGGTTTTTATACCAATTCCAGTATCGGTAATTATAAATTTAGCAATATTGTTTTCGTAAGTTGCGTTTAAAGTTACGTTGCCTGAATGCGTAAATTTTATAGCGTTTGAAAGTACGTTAGTAAGTATTTGTTGAATTCTAAAAGAATCGGCATAAAAAAAGTTATTTAATTGTGGATTAATTCTAAAAATTAAATCAATTTTTTTGTTTTCTGCGCTGGTTTTTAGGTTGTTGTAGATGTTTTTTAATAAATCGTTTGCGTTAAACTTTTGATTTTTAAGTTTGATTTTGTTGTATTCAAGATTTGAAAACAATGATAAATCATCTACCATTTTTTTTATGTATTCGGTTGAATGAATAATGTTTTGTAAATATTCGTTTTGTTTTGAGGTTTTCAACGAATTTTTTAACAACGTAGAAAAACCCATTAACGAATTAATTGGCGATACCATATCATGTGAAATGGTAGCCATAAAAAAACTTTTTTGTTTAATTAAACGCTCCATTTCAAGGTTAAGGCTTTCTAATTTTCTTTTATTACGTGCCGATTTATTTAAATCATTTAAAATAATTAAACCAAAAATAAACGCAATAATTGCAATGGCAATACCTAGTTTTGCAATGTTGTTGCTTATTGTATTTATTTGTTTTCTTGAAGTTTCGTGTTTTATGTTTGATGTTTCTATTACTATTTTTTCAACTTCGGACAATAAGTCTCGTAATTGATTGCTTAGTTCTTGATTTTTTTTAATTAGGAAAGCTTCTTTGTCGTAGTATTTTTTTAAAAGTTTTAGTTCATTTTTCTTTGCTTTAGAAAAGATAATTTCAGTAGCGCTGTTAATTTTTTCTTGCTTCTCTTTTTCATATGCTTCTTGCTGCTCAATTATTTTAGCGTTTTGATTTTCTAATTGTGCTTTTTTTTCATCATCTTTATTTTTGAAAGATTCTAAAAACCTGTTAAAAAATGTTGTTTTTTCTACAGTTGTATCAATTTTTATTGTTTGATTGGGTTGTTGGTTATAAATGGTTTTAATTTTGCTTTCTGCTTCGTTAAAAATATTAAAAGATGCATATTTAGATTGTATTTCTAAAACTTGATCAAAGGTTACACTTTTTAAATTTACAATGTTAATTATGGTATCTAATTTTGTATTTAAGCTTTTATTATCTGTGTTTTTTTCTTTCAAAGTATTAATTCGTACAACTAGAGAATCTAATTGGTTGTGATAAATTTTTGCAGTTTCTTTATTGTAAGAAAGTAAAGCTAATCTGCCCGAATTTTCTGCCGCATATAATTCGCTAACAATATTACCAACTTCAATTACATTTGTGTTTTCGGTTAGAAGATCATTTTTAGAAACATTAAATTTTTCAACTTCTTTTAAAATATAAAAGATAGCTGCCGAAAATAGGGCAATAAGTAAAACCGATCCAAAGGTTAATTTTACTTTTAAGTTTCGTTCGGTATTCATTGGGCAAATTTTTTAATAAAAATAAAAAAAGACTATCGGTTTGATAGTCTTTTTTACAAAATATTTTTTTTTTATTATTTAGAAATTCCTCTAGAAATAACAATTTTTTGAATCTCTGAAGTTCCTTCGTAAATCTGAGTAATTTTTGCATCGCGCATCATTCTTTCAACATGGTATTCGGCAACATAACCGTTACCACCGTGAATTTGAACAGCTTCAATTGTAGTATCCATAGCAGTTTGCGAAGCGAATAATTTTGCCATAGCACCTGAAATTGAAATATCTTCACCGTTGTCTTTTTCTGAAGCAGCTTTCATACATAACATACGTGCAGCAGTAATGTTCACTGCCATATCAGCTAATTTAAATGCAATAGCTTGGTGGTTAATAATTTCGGTTTTAAAAGCTTTACGCTCTTTTGCATATTTTAAAGCTAATTCATAAGCACCTTGTGCAATACCTAATGCTTGTGAAGCAATACCAATTCTACCACCGTTTAAAACATTCATAGCAAAAGCAAAACCAAATCCATCTTCGCCAATTCTGTTTTCTTTTGGAACTTTAACATCAGTAAACATTAATGAATGTGTATCGCTTCCACGAATACCCATTTTCTTTTCTTTAGGACCAATTTCAAAACCTTCCCAACCTTTTTCAACAATAAAAGCATTAATTCCTTTATGACCTTTTTCAGGGTGTGTATGTGCAATTACTAAGTAAGTTGATGCTGTACCACCATTGGTAATCCAGTTTTTTGTACCGTTTAATAAGTAATAGTCACCCATATCAACAGCCGTAGTTTTTTGCGATGTAGCATCTGAACCTGCTTCTGGTTCCGACAAACAAAACGCACCAATAACTTCACCTGATGCCAATGGCACTAAGTATTTTTGTTTTTGCTCTTCAGAACAGTATTTTTCCATTCCAGCACAAACTAACGAGTTGTTAACCGACATTACAACTGCTGCCGATGCATCAACTTTAGCAATTTCCTCCATTGCCAAAACATAAGAAACGCTGTCTAATCCGGCACCGCCATATTTTGGATCAACCATCATTCCTAAAAATCCAAGCTCTCCCATTTTTTTCACTGCTTCGGCAGGAAATATAGAATGCTCATCGCGTTCAATAACTCCAGGTAATAATTCGGTTTGAGCGAAATCACGAGCAGCTTGTTGAATCATTAATTGCTCTTCTGTTAATTTAAAGTCCATTTTTATTTTGTTTTTGTAAACACATTAATTTTCAGCTTCAAATATAATTGAATATTGCTAAATTTTCAAAAAATATGCGTATTTTTAATTTATGAAAGCAGAAAAATTTACTGTGCTAGGGGTTATGTCTGGTACTTCTTTAGATGGAATTGATTGTGCAATTGTTGAATTTAAACTTAAGCAAAACAATTGGCAATTTAATTTAATACATGCACAAACATTAGATTATACTTTAGATTGGAAAAACAAATTAAGCAACGGCATTAATCTTTCGGCAACCGATTTACATTTACTAAATATAGAATATACCTATTTTTTAGGTGAATTATTAAACGATTTTTTAAACGATAATAAATTTAAAGTTGATTTTATATCATCACATGGTCACACAATTTTACATCAGCCTCAAAACGGTATTACTTTACAAATAGGAAACTTACCAATAATTAGCGATTTAGTTTCGTTGCCGTTTGTTTGTGATTTTCGTGTACAAGATGTTCAGTTAGGTGGGCAAGGTGCACCTTTGGTTCCAATTGGCGATCGACTGCTTTTTTCAACTTATGATTATTGTTTAAATTTAGGTGGATTTTCTAATATTTCCTATGAAGAAAACAATCAAAGAATTGCTTTTGATATTTGTCCGATAAACACCTTATTAAATTATTTTGCTGAACAATTAGGCAAAGAATTTGATGAAAACGGAAATTTTGCATCCAAGGGAAAAATGCATCAACCTTTATTTAAAGCATTAAATGAATTAGCCATTTATGAACAAAAAGGACCAAAATCATTAGGGGTAGAACAAGTTAAAAGCATTTTTTTACCATTAATTTTAAATTATAAGATATCGGCATATGATGTTTTAGCAACTTTAACAGAACATATGGCCTATCAAATTTCAAAAGTTATAACCAAAACAAAGGCTAATTTATTAGTTACTGGTGGCGGCGCTTTTAATACCTATTTAATAGGTAGAATAAAATTTTACGCTCCAAATATTAATATTCAATTAGAAAGTAACGAAATAATAGCGTTTAAAGAAGCCATCATTTTTGCTTTCTTAGGCGTTTTAAAAGTAAAAAACATAAACAATGTATTAAGTAGCGTTACAGGCGCAATAAAAGATCATTGTTCAGGTGTAATTTTTAATGAGGATTTATTACAAAGGAATTGCTAATTTTATTTGTAATGAATTATATTTGTACAGAAATAAAAAGTAATCAATAAAATGAAGGATTTATTAAAAAAGTTCGAAGATAAAAAACCTGAAGTTGTTTTCCATTGGTCTGATTCTGAAACAGAAGCAGAAGGTTGGACAGTAATTAACTCATTACGCGGTGGTGCTGCAGGTGGTGGTACACGTATGCGCAAAGGGTTAGATATGAACGAAGTTTTATCTTTAGCTAAAACAATGGAAGTGAAATTTACCGTAGCTGGCCCAGCTATTGGTGGTGCAAAATCAGGTATAAATTTTGATCCTGCCGATCCACGTAAAGAAGGTGTTTTAAAGCGTTGGTATAAAGCAGTTTTTCCTTTGTTAAAAAATTATTACGGTACAGGTGGCGATTTAAATGTTGATGAAATTCACGAAGTAATCCCTATGACTGAAGATTGTGGATTATGGCATCCGCAAGAAGGTGTTTTTAACGGACACTTTAAACCAACCGAAGCTGAAAAAATTAACCGTATTGGTCAATTACGCCAAGGAGTTTTAATGGAAGTTTTAGATACAAACTACACACCAGACGCAACTAAAAAAATTAAAGTAGCCGATTTAATTACTGGTTACGGTGTTGCCGAAGCTGTTCGTCATTTTTACGATATTTATGGTGGAAATGTAGCTGGTAAAAAAGTTATTGTACAAGGTTTTGGTAACGTTGGGGCTGCAGCAGCTTACTATTTTGCTCAAATGGGTGCAAAAGTAGTTGGTATTATTGATCGCGATGGTGGTATCATGAATGCTGAAGGGTACACTTTTGAAGAAATTAAAACCTTATTTTTAAATAAAAACGGAAATACATTAGTTGCTGCAAATATGATTCCTTTTGCAGAAATTAATGATAAAATTTGGAGCATGGGTGCCGAAGTATTTGCACCTTGTGCAGCATCACGCTTAATTACTAAAGAACAAGTTGATGCTATGATTACTGCAGGTTTAGAAGTAATTTCTTGTGGTGCAAATGTGCCATTTGCAGATAAAGAAATTTTCTTTGGACCAATTATGGAATATGTTGATGCTAAAGTTAGTTTAATCCCAGATTTCATTTCAAACTGTGGTATGGCTCGTGTTTTCGCATATTTTATGGAGAATAGAGTTGAAATGAACGATTCAAAAGTATTTGAAGATACATCAAACACTATTAAAAAGGCGTTACAAAATGCACATTCATTAAACGCTTCTAAAACCGATATTTCGGCAGCTGCGTTTGAAACAGCTTTAAAACAATTAGTGTAAACTAAATATTCAATAAAAAAAGCAAGTAGTAATACTTGCTTTTTTTATGATCAATTTTAAATAAAATTAATCTTTATCATGTATATTTACCTAAAATTTAGCTTTTAAAAGTAATTATGATGCATTTTACAACAGAAGAAAAAAAATCAATGGTTTTAACAACTGCAGTTGCAGGCGTTTTATTGTTGATTTTACTATTTATTCGCTTTGCAAATGCTACAACGTTTCCAAATTTAGCTGGTGGCGGTGGTGGCGGTGTTGAAATTAATTTTGGAGATAGTGAGTTGGGAATGGGACCTGATTTTTCAAGCGAAATTTTAAATGTAACTGAATCTAGCAAAAATAAAACCACACAAGCTGAATCTGTTGAGGAGGAGGAAATTTTAGCTCAAGAAAATACAACTGATGCGCGTGATTTTACCGTTGTTAAAAAAACAACTACGCCAAAAGAAAAATTAAAAACAGTAACGCAACCTGTTAAGAATATACAAACAAAAAATAAAGTTTCAGATTTTACTAAAAATGCTTTAAGTAGTTTAAACGGTAATAAATCAGGAGGTGATGGAAACGATAATGTAGCGGGTAATAAAGGTAAGAAAGACGGATCGTTGTCATCAAATAATTATTATGGCGATGGTGGTTCTGGTGGCGGAACAGGTGGTGGACATGGAACTGGCAATGGTACAGGTGTTGGTACAGGTTCTGGATCGGGTACCGGAGGTGGAAATGGGTACTCTTTGTCAGGTAGAAAAGCTACAACAAGACCAACTCCTCAAAATAATTGTAATGAAGCTGGTACCATAGTAGTTAGAGTTACAGTTGATAGAAACGGAAATGTTATTAGTGCTTTACCTGGTATTAAAGGATCAACCAATACTTCAAGTTGTTTAAAAGCTATAGCTAAAGATGCAGCATTACGTACTAAATGGGAACCAAAATCTACAGCGCCAGATAACCAAATTGGTAGTATTGTTTACAATTTTAAATTAAGGTAAAAATAAATTAAAAAGTATTAAAAAAATCCGGTAATGATTGCTCGTTACCGGATTTTTTAGTTCTTATTATTTAACAATTACTTGCTTTGTGCTTGTTTTAGAACCTGCTTTTAATTTTAATAAATACGTTCCACTTTTTAAATTATTTATCATGAACACTTCATCATAAAATGGTGGATTCGATATCTTTTTAATTAATTTTCCTTGCATGTTATAAAGGGTAATAACATCTATTTTTTCTTTGGTAGAAATAAAAATGGTATTTTTTGGCGCTGGATTTGGATACACATTAAACTCTACCAATTCTGCTTTGTTTGTATTTAATAATTGTGGGAACCAAACGGCTGTTACATACGTTGGATTATCAATATATGGATTGCGATTGCCTTGTACGCTATAAATGTAATCGTTTAAATTTGTTTCGCGAATACTAACCGGATCTTGCAAATGCCATTGGTATAAAACATCTAAAAAGCCTGTTACAAAAACTTTATCAATAGATCCATCGAACATTGCACGTACTTGTGTTTGGGTTTGAGTTGATCCATTAAAAAAGTCATCCATTAAATCTTCGTAACGAGTTACAAAGTAAAAATATGCACGAGCAATATCGCCTTTAAACTCGTCAATTGGTTCAACCACAGTACCACTAAAACCATTAACAGCGCTTGATCCGCGTTTGGTACCGTTTAACGATGTGTAATTAGCAGTTGCTACTTTACCAAAAGGTAAATTTCCGCGTTCATTGTTAACTTTTCCATCACTAGGCCAAACATGAAAAGCATCAGTACGCATAGGTGTTTGGTCGTTAAAATATGATTGTGGTACCAAATGCTCTCTATTATAACAATCACCTTCTTTACCGTAATTACCACACTGATCAGAAATTACAGTATATACATAAGGGTCTGCAGCTGTTGGTTTTTCAGAATAAATGTCTAAAATTGTTTGGTCGTTTTCATAATACTTATCTCTAAAACCATTTTTAGCATTATTGTTGCTGTACAAATCCCAAAGCCCAGGTGTGTATGTTAAAACATTGTGATTGTTAGTAATTATTGTTTTTAATTGTGATTTTAACACATAGCCCGTTCCTGTAGCATTATTGTAATAATTAGCAGGGATTTGAGCCAACATTGCAACCGAACAACAAACGGTTACAAATAAAGTTGATATTTTTTTCATTTTAAAATTAATTAATACGTTCCATTAAACACATGTAAAAACCATCGAAGCCCGATTGCGATGCTAAAACCTTTTCGTCTTTAATAAATTTAAAGTTTTTACCAAAATCGGTTTTTAAAAAAAGTTCAATTTGTTTTTCGTTTTCAGAAGGTAAGATAGAACAAGTTGCGTAAACCAATTTTCCACCTAATTTTACCATTTTAGAATAATTTGCTAAAACTTCTTGTTGGGTTTTCTTTATGTTTTCAATAAACTCTGGTTGTAATTTCCACTTGCTATCAGGGTTACGTTTTAATACGCCTAAGCCCGAACATGGAGCATCAATTAAAACACGATCGGCTTTATCGTAAAGTTTTTTAATAACTTTTGTTGAGTCTATTATGCGGTATTCCACATTAAAAACACCGTTGCGTTTTGCCCTAATTTTTAACTGCTTTTGTTTGCTTTCATATAAATCTAAAGCAATAATTTGTCCTTTATTCTGCATTTTTGCAGCAATATGCAATGTTTTACCACCAGCACCAGCACATGTGTCAATAACACGCATACCCGGCTGTACATCTAACAAAGGCACTACTTTTTGCGATGAAGCGTCTTGAACTTCAAAATAACCTTCTTTAAATAAATCGGTCATAAAAACGTTTGCACGTTCTTTTAAAATTAAAGCGTCGGGATATTTGTCATCTAAAATTGTCTCAATATCCAAATCCATCAGTTGTGCACGCAATTTTTGTTTAGTAGTTTTTAACGTATTTACCCTTAAAACTACTTGTGCTTGTTGGTTTTGGGCTTCTAATTCTTTAGTCCAAACTTCTTCACCTAGTTCTTTAACACCTAAATCATCCATCCAATCAGGAATAGATTCACGGTATTTCCTAATTTTAGAAAGTTCGTCAAATTTACCTTTAATACGTCTAATAGGTGTATTTTCAAAATACTTCCAATCGGGTAGGGTAATTCCTCTTAAAACCGCCCAAACAGCAAAAATGCGCCAAACGGCATCACGCGTAAAAGGTTCCTTTACTTCGGCAATTTCGGTATATAATCTTTTCCAACGAACAATTTCATAAATTGTTTCGGCAACAAACTTACGGTCTTTTGCACCCCAACGTGGGTCTCTTTTTAGGGCTTTTGCTACTTCTTTATCGGCATATTCGCCATCGTTAAAAATATTTAACAACGAATCGATAACCGCAAAAACCAAATTTCTATGTAATCGCATTTTAAATTAAATAAGCTTACAAAGTTACAATTTATATGTTGGCTGTGAAATACTTTTTTTAGATAAGCTTTTTATAAATTTGCAAAAATTTTTTTTATGGTTAAAACCGTTATTTTTGATATGGATGGAGTTATTGTTGATACAGAACCTGTTCACAAATATGCATATTTTAAACATTTTGAGGAGTTAGGAATTAATGTTTCTGAAGAACTGTATGCTACTTTTACTGGAAATTCTACTCGAAATGTTTTTCAAAAATTGAAAGATCAATTTGGCTTGAACGCCGATGTTGAAGATTTAATTTTAAGAAAACGATCGCTTTTTAACGATGCATTTGATACAAAACCCGATTTAGAATTAATTGCTGGGGTTGAAAATTTAATAAAAGATTTACATGCAAATGAAGTGGAATTGATTTTAGCTTCATCGGCTTCAAAAAGCACTATTACTAGAGTGTTTAACCGCTTTAAATTAAATGAATATTTTACTCATAAGGTTAGTGGTGAAGATTTTCCTATATCTAAACCCGATCCAACTATTTTTATTCATGCAGCTTCGCTATCTAAAAATAAAAAAGAGGAGTGTATTGTTATAGAAGATAGTACCAACGGTGTGAAAGCGGCTTGCGCAGCAGGAATTTATTGTTTAGGATACAATAGTGAAAATTCTAAACTGCAAAATTTAGAAGGAGCAAGTGTGTTGGTTGATGACTTTTTTAAGATTAACGCAAGTTTTATTAAGAGTTTAAAATAAAAAAATCCCGATAATTCGGGATTTTTTATGTTTTATTTTTATAAATTAAAACTGCTCTCTACCAGCAAAGTGGAAAGCTGCTTCAATTTCTGCATTTTCGTCAGAATCTGAACCGTGAACTGCATTTTCACCAATAGATTTTGCATATTTTTTACGGATAGTACCTTCTGCAGCATCTGCTGGGTTTGTAGCACCAATTAATGTACGGAAATCTTCAACAGCGTTATCTTTTTCTAAAATAGCTGCAACAATTGGACCTCTTGACATGAATTCTACTAATTCACCATAGAACGGACGTTCAGCGTGTACTTCATAAAATTTCTTAGCATCTGCAACTGTTAATTGCGTTAATTTCATTGCAACGATTCTGAAACCACCTTCAGCAATCATGTTTAAGATTCCACCAATACTACCAGCTTCTACAGCGTCTGGTTTAATCATTGTAAATGTTCTTGTACCTGCCATTTTTTTCTTTGTTTAATTTGGATGCAAAAATAACTATTTTATAAAATTATAAACTACTTTATGGCAAATAGTTTATAAATTTATATAAATTAAAAATAATGAAGCACGATATTAAAAACCGCAACGATTTGGAAAAAATAGTACGAATTTTTTATGACAAAATTCGTAAAGATGAAGAATTAGGACCTGTTTTTAATTCTATTATTACAGATTGGGAACCACATTTACAAAAAATTATTAATTTTTGGGAACAACATGTTTTTGGTGTTCAAAAATACAATGGCGACCCCATTGCTGCCCATAATAAAGTTGATGCTTTTATGAATTACGCCATTACACCCCATAATTTTGGGACATGGCTTTTTTATTGGCTACAAACATTAAACGAACTTTTTGAAGGACCAAATGTAGAAGTTTTAAAATTTAAAGCTCGTAAAATGCAAACTATTTTTTATGTGAGTATGGTTAAAGATCGCCCTAAAAGTTAATCGCAAATAGTAATAATATTTCCGTTATTATCGGCAAAAACAAATTCTTTATTTCCGTAAATTCATAAATAAAATGGTAATGTTTTTTTGTTGAATTTCGTTAAAAAACAATTCAATTTCTGGAATCCATAGAATAATGTGCTGTTTTTGGTTTTTATTTGGAAAATGGTTGTTAAAAACGGCAAAATGTATTTGAAAACCATTTCGTTCTACCATTCCATAAGTGTTTGGTATTTTGTTTATTAATGAAAAACCTAATTTTTCAATATAAAAAATTAAGGTTTTTTCTACATTTTCTACATATAAACGTGGTGCCGATGCAATTATTTGTGCTTTATTCATGTGATGTGTTTTCTCCAAATTGTAAAATATAACCGTTGTTGTCTTTAATAGCAAATTCGTTCATTCCCCAATCAAAAGTTTCAAGTGGGTAAACAATTTCTACGCTATCTTTTAAAGCATTCCAAAGCTCTTCTATATTGGTAACGTTGAAATAAAACGAACCTGAATAACCTATTTTTTCATAAATAGTATGTTGGTTTGGTTTTGCAAGCATAATTTCAGTTTCATCTTTACGCAAAGAAGCCCATTGCCAGCTTTCGTTATATTCACCACATGTAAAACCCAAAACCTTAGTGTAAAAATCTACAGAAGCTTGTAAATCTTCTGTCCATAAAATTGGGGTAACTGAATTAAAATTCATAGTTGTTAAATTAAAATATCGCTTTCTAAATCAGATTTTTCAATGGTAAATTCAAAACCTAAGCGTTCAACTACTTCAATTACTAATTTTTTGTACCAATTTTCTGATTTAGGATGAATGTACAATCGCTCAATCATTTCGTTAACATCAATCAACACTTTTACACCTTCGTTTATATGTAAATCTAAATGCGAAATATCGGTAATAACTCGAACTTCATGTTCGTACTGAAAACTTTTTCGTTTAAAAAGAAACGGAAAAAAATCGTCATTAAGAGGTATATGTTCCTTTTTATAATCAATGTAATTTACCTCACCAATATATTGATCTGCTTTAGGTTCAATCAACGCTTTTTTTAAGCTGCCAATGGTAGATTGTATTGCCAATCCTTCGTTGTTTTTTGTGAAAACTTGCCACATGGCGTAACTTTCGTAAGAATTAGCGTGCCAACTACTAATTACAATGTTTTTTCGTTTTGATTTGTAGGCGTCTAAATATTCGGGATTATCTGCCAACAGCTTTTTAATTTCTTCGTACGTAGGTTCGCTAAAAGTACCTTCGAACTGGTCTTCAAATTTATCAGATCGAGCCATAAACATTCGGTTAGATAATAGTAAATCTAAGAATTTAGACAAATCTAAATATTTCCATATTACGGTATCGTTTGCTGGGATGTGTAGTTTATGGTTTTCTTGGAACATTTTTTATTTAAAAATACAAAATTACCTTTAAAAATACTTATTCTGTATCAGAAACATACTCTAAAATATCACTTGGCTGGCAATTTAGTTCTTTACAAATGGCCTCTAATGTAGAAAAACGAATGGCTTTGGCTTTACCCGTTTTTAATATGGATAAATTAACGGTTGTAATGCCAATTTTGTCTGCCAGTTCTTGCGACTGCATTTTGCGTTTAGCCAGCATAACATCAAGGTTTACTATTATGGGCATAATTAAATAGTTAATTCGTTTTCTTGTTTTAGTTCAATGTTTTCTTCTTTTTGTTTTCTAGCTTCTTTAAAAACTTGACTTAATACCAAAAAGAAAAAGCCAATGATTAATCCACTGAAAGGCGATTGTATTTGATTGAAAATTGATTCGGAAATTGGTAAAGTCACATCAATACTATCTTCAGGTCGTTTAATTGTTATAAATTTTGATAAAGCAAATGTTAAAACGTAATTAAATATAAATATAATTCCTATCCAATTGAATCTTTTTGAATGCTTGTAATTGTAAAAATCTCTTTTTTCGAAATTTCAAACGCTTAGATTAAAAAGAAAAATGGCAATGAAGTATAAGATATAAAGTATCCAAATTAAAATTAAGAAAGATTTAATAACTACCCCTTTGTTTGCTAAAATGCTAATATCATTGATTAATAATGTCCATTCAGAATAATCATCATATCTAAAAGAGCTTTTTGTTGCTAAAAAGAAAATAATTCCAAATAAAAAGATGGTTACAATTAAAAAATGTGACAGCCAACCAAATATTTTTAAAGTTCTCATAAATTATATAGTTAATTCGTTTTCTTGTTTTAGTTCGATGTTTTCTTCTTTTTGAATTTTAGCGATTTTGAATACTTTGCTGAGCACTAGAAAAAACAAACCGATGATTAATCCGTTAATTGGACTTTCTATAAAAATAGTTTCTAAGTGGTTTGTTGTTGTTTTAAAAAATATAAAATCTTCTATATTAACACTTAACTTTAAAAAGTAAACTAATAAATATCCTAAAGAAAAAATATACCCCATTTGTTTTAAATTGGAAATGATATCAGATTGAAATAGTTGAAATTTCTTAAACTTTTCTATTATTCTATATAAAAGTAAAAGACCATATGCATTGGCTATTGACACAATTAAGTATAGAATTAAAGCTATTATCAATGGTATTGGATTATTTACCGTCAATATTTCTTCTCCTAATAATTTATAAGTTGGTATTTCTTCATTAATATTTAATACCACTTTTGCCACTATCCAAATCATCAATGGAATTCCTAAAGCAAACGGAAAAAGTACTACGTAAAGAATAAAGCTCAAATTATTCAATGTTCTCATAAAGATTGTTATTTGATTAATTAATATCGACAAAGATATATAAATTATCGAAAAACAATAATTTATTAAACAAAAAAAATCACTCCAAGAGTGATTTTTAAAATTTATGTGTTAAGTAATTAACTTTCAAACGATTGTAACGAAACCAATTTGGCATACGTTCCGTTTTTAGCTAGAAGCTCGTCGTGTGTACCTTGTTCGGCAATTTCGCCACGGTTCATAACTACAATAACATCGGCTTTTTGTATGGTTGATAGCCTGTGTGCAATAACAACCGATGTTCTGTTTTGCATCATTTTCTCTAATGCATCTTGTACCAAACGTTCGCTTTCGGTATCTAAAGCCGAAGTAGCTTCGTCTAAAACCATAATAGGAGGGTTCTTTAAAACGGCACGCGCTATAGAAATACGCTGTTTTTGTCCGCCCGAGAGTTTTCCTCCGCCATCGCCAATATTTGTGTTAATGCCATCGGGTAAATGTTGCACAAACTCATACGCATTTGCAATTTTTAAGGCAGCAATCACATCCTCATCAGTAGCGTTTAATTTTCCAATACGCACGTTATCTGCAATACTGCCGTTAAACATAATACTGTCTTGGGTTACTAGACCTAATTGTTCACGTAAAGCAAAAAGTTGAATATCTTTAATATTTGTGCCGTCTAAAGTTATTGTTCCATTTTCAACATCGTAAAAACGCATCAATAAATTAGCAATGGTACTTTTACCAGAACCTGACTGACCTACCAATGCAACGGTTTTACCTTTTGGTATATCTAACGAAAAATTCTTTAAAACGTTTTGCTCCCCATCATAAGAAAAAGTGATGTTTTTTAATTGAATTTTATCGTTAAAACTGTTTATTGCGATTGATTTTTCGGTATCGCGAATTACGTTAGGTGTTTCAATAATTTCAAAAACACGCTCCGCAGCTGCCGAACCATTTTTAACCTGATACGATGCTTTTGAAATAGCTTTTGCAGGTGTTAAAATATTATAAGCCATACCAATGTAACCTATAAAAGCACCGCCCGAAAGCGATCCGTCTTGTAATACTAAAGTACCACCGTAAATTAACAAAACCGCAATGGTTGCAATGCCTAAAAATTCAGACATTGGCGATGCTAAATTGTGTTTTTTACCTATTTTGTTGGTTAATATGTACAAACGATTAACCGATGCTGTAAATAGGTTTTTAAAATACGTTTCGGCATTATATCCTTTTACTACTTTTAAACCGGTTAATGTTTCTTCTACCACAGAAATCATATAGCCGTTTTCTTGTTGCGCACGTGCTGACTGTGATTTTAACGATTTACCAATTTTTGATATAATTAATCCAGAAATAGGTATAAAAATAAATACAAATAAGGTTAGTTTCCAACTTATTGAAAACATTATGCCTAAAGTAATTATTATAGTAAGTGGTTCTTTAACAATTAGTTCTAAAACGGCGAAAAAGGAATTTTGGACTTCGTTTACATCGCCTAAAATTCGAGCCATAACGTCGCCTTTGCGTTTTTCAGAATAATATGAAACGGGTAAATCTACAATTTTAGCATACATTTTTTCTCTAAAATCGCGTAGCACACCTGTTTTAAGTTTCATTAAATGTTGTAAACCTAAAAATCCAAATAGGTTTTTTAATAAAAATATAATAATTATAATACTTATAATTAAATACAAAGCATAAGCAGCACCTTTTTGCTCGGTTAAATAATTTACATAATAGTATAATGTATCATTTAAATAGGTTTTAAGTTCCCAAATGCCGTTGTATGTTGGCAATTTAGTTACTTTTTCTTCTTCGCCAAATAAAACATTCATTACAGGTATAATCATTACAAAACCTAATGATGAAAATAAGGCGTACAAAACATTAAAAACCACATTCCAAATAATATTTGGTTTGTATTTTAATGCAAAAGGAATTAGTTTTTTTAAATTATCGTCCATTAATTCAAATTCATATCGTTAATAATGCGTTGAATTTTATCGGTTAAATATTCATCGGCATCTTTAATTTCTTCAATGTTTTCAATAGGAGTGTTGGTACTAAAATAAAACTTAATTTTAGGTTCGGTTCCACTTGGTCGTGCACAAATTTTAGATCCGTCTTCTAAATAATAAATCAACACGTTTGATTTTGGTAAGAACAAAGGCTCTGTTTCATTCGAAAATAAATTAGTCGCTATTGAACTTTGGTAATCTTCAATAAAAACCACACGTTCACCTGCAATTTCTTTTAAAGGATTGTTGCGTAATTCCGTCATCATTTTTGCAATTTCTTCAGCGCCGTCTTTTCCTTTTTTAGTTAACGAAATTAAATGTTCTTTATAATATCCAAAATCAACGTAAAGGTTTTGTAATTCTGTAAATACCGATGAACCTGCATGTTTAGCAATAGCAGCAATTTCACAAATTAATAGGGTAGAAGCTACAGCGTCTTTATCGCGTACAGCATCGCCCACCATAAAACCAAAACTTTCCTCGCCGCCGCCAATAAATTTTTGTTCAGGAAAATCTTTAATAAATTTTGCAATCCATTTAAAGCCTGTAAGTCCTACTTTGCAATCAACTTCATACGCTTCGGCCAAAGCTAAAATCATAGGTGTTGAAACAATGGTTGAACCCACAAAGTGTTTTTTGCCTTGTAATTTCCCTGCACGTTTCCATTGTTCTAACAAAAAAGCAGTCATAACAACCATAGCTTGATTACCGTTTAAAAGCACCATTTTTCCTTCGGTATCGCGTACGGCAACTCCCAATCGGTCAGAATCAGGATCGGTACCAATAACAATATCTGCGTTGGTCTCATTTGCCACATTTAAAGCCATTTGTAAAGCTTCAGGTTCTTCAGGATTTGGCGATTTAACGGTAGGGAAATCTCCGTTTGGTTCCGCTTGTTCCGCTACGATATGTACATTGGTATATCCGGCTTTTGCTAAAACATTTGGAATGGCTTTTATGGAAGTACCGTGTAATGCTGTATAAACAATTTTTAGGTTTTTACGGGCATTTTCGGGTACATTAAATGATGCGTTTTCTATAGTTGATTTTGCAAAAGCTTCGTCGATTTCCGAACCAATGTATTCAATTAATTCGTTATTAGCATCAAACAAAATATCACTATAATCTAAACTTTCAATAACCTGAATAATTTCTTTATCTTGTGGAGGAACCAATTGCCCACCATCTTGCCAATACACTTTGTAACCGTTGTATTCTGGAGGGTTGTGCGATGCTGTTAAAACTATCCCTGCATGGCAATTTAGGTAACGAACAGCAAAAGACAATTCAGGAGTAGGGCGTAAATCTTCGAACAAAAAGACTTTAATTCCGTTTGCAGAAAAAACATCGGCAACTATTTTTGCTAACGATTTACTGTTGTGGCGGCAATCATATGCTATAGCTACTTTTATTTGTTCGCCAGGAAAACTCTGTTTTAAATAGTGCGATAAACCTTGGGTGTTTTTACCCAAAGTGTATTTGTTAATTCGGTTTGTGCCAACGCCCATTATACCACGCATACCGCCTGTTCCGAATTCTAAATTTTTATAAAAAGCATCTTCTAATTCTTTTGGTGCCGAAGTTAAAAGAGCTTTTACTTGGTTTTGAGTTTCGATATCAAAAGGATCTTGAATCCATTTGTTGCTTTGTTCTAATATATTTTTAGGGATATCCATTTAATAAATTGATTATAAGTTAATTTGGTTTGAAATTTTGTAGCGCGATTCGTTGTTTTTGCTTCGTAAAATGATTTCGCCTAAAAATCCAGCTAAAAACAACTGGGTGCCTAAAATCATTGCGGTTAACGAAATATAAAACCACGGATTGTTGGTTACCAAAACAGCAGGTTGGTGTACCGATAATTTATATAATTTGTAGATACCAATAAATGCAGCACTACAAAAACCAACTAAAAACATAATTACACCTAATGCCCCAAATAAATGCATGGGACGTTTGCCAAATTTTGATAAAAACCAAATGGTAATTAAATCTAAAAAGCCGTTTACAAAACGGTTCATTCCAAATTTTGAAACGCCGTATTTACGCGCTTGATGTTGTACTACTTTTTCGCCAATTTTATGAAAACCTGCATTTTTTGCTAAAACAGGAATGTAACGATGCATTTCGCCATATACATCGATATTTTTTACCACCTTGTTGCTGTAAGCCTTTAAACCACAGTTAAAATCGTTTAATTGAACACCCGATGTTTTACGTGCTGCCCAATTAAATAACTTTGAAGGTAGGTTTTTAGCTACTACCGAATCAAAACGTTTTTTCTTCCAGCCCGAAACTAAATCATATTTTTGTTGAACAATCATGTTGTAAAGTTCGGGAATTTCGTCTGGACTGTCTTGTAAATCGGCATCCATAGTAATAACAACATCGCCTTTAGCAATTGCAAAACCAGCGTGTAAAGCCTGTGATTTTCCAAAGTTTTTCTGAAAACGAACTCCTTTTACTTGCGTATCGTTTGCTGTTAAGTTTTCTATAATTTCCCAAGAATTGTCGGTACTGCCATCATCAATAAAAACCACTTCATAGGTGTAATTATTTTGTTGCATTACTTTTGTAATCCAAATGTATAATTCAGGTAACGATTCGGCTTCGTTTAACAATGGAATAAGTATGGTAATATTCATTATTAATTTGCAGGTGAATTAAATTCTGATTTGTTGCGTATTGCCAATGCAATAATTAACCCAGGAATAGCCATTAATAACACACGAGTTGCTGCAGACATTAATAACGTACCAAAACTATATGGGTTAGAATCGGTAACCATAGCAACCGATTGTTCGGCCTGATCTTTAGGTACACCAAATTTTAGCATTTGTTGCTTAGTTAGTTCTATAGCATCAAGTTTTAGTAAATTTCCAGTTTCGGTATCAACCACACCATATAAAATAAATAAAAATACGGTGCTAATTAAAAGTCCCATTGCAATGGTTATAAAATAAGGTATAAAAGCTTCTTTTAATGTAATATAGCCACCTAATTTACGTTTTGCAATAAAAGTAGCCAACGCACCAAAAACAATTACTACAAAAAGCATTAAAAACCCACCGTAAATAGAATTCATTAATTTATAATTAAAAAAATAAATTAAAAGGTAAGTTAAAACCATAAATACAGCTATGATACTGCCAAATTTAATACCTGTATTTTTAAGTAAAGTATTCATTATATATGTATGTTATTATAAAATCTTACAAATATACAAAAATAGGTTGTAGATAATTTTGCATTTGTTGGATAAAAAAGTGTAAAGTTATTTTTGTAGATTAAAATATGTTATTAAATTTGCATTCTGAAAAATAAACAATTACATAAAAAGCTGTTTTTGGTTTATACCTTTTTGAAAGATAAAAGCATCAGAACATTTACAGCCATTAATTTAAAACAAGATTTACAATGAAACAAGGTCTTCACCCAGAAAATTACAGATTAGTAGCGTTTAAAGATATGTCTAACGATGACGTATTCATCACAAAATCAACAGTTGATACAAAAGAAACAATTGAAGTTGATGGAGTAGAGTACCCAGTTTATAAAATGGAGATTTCGCGTACATCGCACCCATTCTACACAGGTAAATCTAAGTTAATTGATACAGCAGGTCGTATCGATAAATTCAAAACTAAATACGCTAAATTCAAAAAATAATTTTTTGATTTATATTAAAAAAGAAGGATGTTTAATTTTAAACATCCTTCTTTTTTTATTTAGTTTATTCAGGGGTATTAATTTAATTACTTTTAACACGTTTGTTTATTATACTTTGTATGATAAATGCAATTATAATTACTGTAAAAACACCAATTGGATTAAGCCACATAAAACTTATAACATCTAAATTATAAATATAAATTACTACTAATTGTGCTAATAATGCGCCCCAAAATGTAGCTTTAGCTTTTATGTATTTGAAAAAGAATGCTATTAGGAAGATACCTAAAACCGGACCATAAAATATAGAACCTATTATGTTTACAAGTTGAATTAAGTTTTCAAACAACGTAATTAAGCAAGCAGCTAAAATACAAATGATGCCCCAAAAAACAACTAGATACTTGGTTACTTTTAAATAATGTTGTTCTGATAAATTGGGTTTGTATGTTTTGTAAATATCTATTGCTGAACTTGATGCAACGGCATATAAACCCGATGCCGAACTTGACATAGCTGCCGAAAAAATCATGGCTAATAAAAAACCAATAATTCCGTGGGGTAAATAATTTAATATAAAATAAATAAAAACATAGTCTTTATCATTTGTTTCAGCATTTTTATCAACCTTGGTAATAATATCGCGTGCATTTTGGCGCAATTGTACTTCGTGTTCATTTAAAGCTACTAATTTTTCTTCTAACATTTCGTTTTCATAGCCTTGGTTTAATTGCCCAGTGTAAATTTGTGTAATTTCTTTTTTTTCGTTTAATAAATCTTTTAATTCAATTTCTAAATCTCGGAATTCATTTTGATAAGTAGAATTTAAAACTTTTTGGGTGTTTACTGGATTAAAATGTATTGGCGATTGATAAAAATGAAAAAAGATAAATACCATAACACCTACCAATAATATAAAAAATTGCATAGGTACCTTTAAAACACCATTCATTAATAAACCCACTTGCGTTTCTTTTATGTTTTTGCCAGATAAATAGCGACCAACTTGCGATTGATCTGTTCCAAAATAAGCCAACATTAAAAAGAAACCTGCTGTTATACCGTTCCAAAGAGTGTATGTTTCGGAAAAATTAGTTGAAAAGTTTAATAAATTAAGTTTTCCTTCAATTTTTGCAACATTAAAAACGTTTACAAAATTTACTTCTTGTGGTAATTTAAATAGAATGATAAAAAACGTTAAAAACATACCGGCCATTATTACAAAAGCTTGCTGTTTTTGGGTAATATTTAAAGCTTTTGTACCACCAAAATACGTATAAAAAATAATTACAATTCCTATTGAAACTATAATGAACGTTAAATCCCAATTTAAAATAGAAGATAAAATAATTGCTGGTGCATAAATGGTTATTCCTGTACCTATACTACGCTGAATGAGGAAAATAACCGATGCTAAAGTTCTTGTTTTTAAATCGAATCTGTTTTCTAAAAATTCGTAGGCTGTATATACTTTTAATCGGTGAAAAACAGGTATAAATACCATACAAATTACTACCATTGCTAACGGTAAACCAAAATAAAACTGCACAAAGCCCATGCCGTCGTGAAATGCTTGCCCTGGTGTAGACAAAAAAGTGATTGCACTTGCTTGTGTAGCCATTACCGAAAGCCCAACTGTAAACCAGTTTGTACTTTGGTTTGCTAAAATATATTCTTGAATGTTTTTACTGCCACGGGTTTTATAAGTTCCGTATAAAACAATAAACAACAAAGTGCTTAAAAGTATGATCCAATCTAATAATTCCATGTTAGCTGGTTAAATGCATTATAAAATAAAAAAGTATGATGTAAAAAACGTTAATTAAAAGTACAATACTGTAGCTTTTTCGCCATTTTATCCATTTAAAATCGTTCATTTTAAAGTTCAATTAAGTTTATAAATAATTCTAAAGCGCCTGTATTTCCAGCGGGTAATTGTCTAAAAAAGCTTAAACCAGTATAAATATAATTTCCTTTACCATGTTTTGCAATAAGTAACGCACCGTTAGTATCCTTTTCATCAAAATCGTGCGATGTAAAAACGGGGTGTAATTCAGTTGCAAATTCATCGGCATAATACAAACCTTGTTCTTGTACCCAATTTTTAAAATTCTCTTGTGTAATTTTAAAAGGTTCGTTTAAAACCGTTTCGTTAGGATTTATAAATTGTACAGTTGCGTTTTCATTTGTAATTCTGGTTTTACCAATTTTTAAATTATAAGGTGCAATTTCGTTGGTTTGTAAATTATTATTGGTTTGATATTGCACAATAACCGTACCGCCATTTTTAGTATAATCAAACAATAATTTGTTTTTAGTTTTTAACAAACTTTCAGTGTTAAAAGCTCGAATACCAACAATTATGGTTTCGTAATTTGATAATTCTTCAGCTTTTACACTTTCTAAATTAATAAAATCTACGTTGTAACCTACATTTTTTAAAACCTGCGGAATTTCGTCGCCTGCACCAACTATATATCCTATGTTCTTTTTCTTTAAAACACTTTTATTAAAAGATACAATTTTGGTTTCGGCAGGTTTAAAATAATAATTTAACGGAATGTGGTTGTAATCAACCCATTTTGTTTCTGCATTACTTAAAATTTTATTGTTTTCAAATACATTTACAGTATACGCTCCTTCTGCAAAATCATTTGGAATAATTATTTCTTTGTTTTTTTCGTTCGATTTTATTGAAAACAGAATAGATGGTGTTATAATATCTTTTTTGTTGTTTATAGCGTTGTTAAGGTCTAACTTTTTTAAGATTATTTCCCCGTTTATGTCTTCATCAGAATAATTACTCAAAACAACGGATACATTTTGGTTTTTATGATTGTTTGATATGTAAACAGGTTGCTTAAATTGTACCGAGACTGCTGGTACTATATGAAACGGTTTGTAAATTTCGCCTTTTACAACATCTTTATAATGGTATTGAATAGGCAAGGTGTACGATAAATACACGCCGTTAACTTCTAAACCAATAATGTTTTTTGGGTTTGCATTAAATTGTGTTTCAAAATCGTTAAAAGTGTTTATAAATTTAAAATTAGTAAAATCGTTGTTTGAAAATTTTGTTTGATAGTATTCATAAAAAACTTCTTGATTTGTAATTGTTTTATCAATACTTACTTTGTTGTTATTAATTGTAATATCTTTTACAACAATGTTTTGGTTAGATCTGTTAGCGATTTCAACCTTAACATCAACATTTTCGTTTGGAGTAGTGTACGGTTCGTTTGTAGTAATATCTAAAAACAAACCGGCGCAATTTTTAATAAGTTCTTTAACTTCGGTTTGTTTGCGTTTTTTCCAAATGGATTCAGGTAATTTATCAATTTCGGTGTAAATTTTTGTCAATAAATGAATAGATTTAGTAGGATCTTTAAAATCGTATTCTTTTAATAGTTGTGTAACTAAAGGTTGAATATTTTTACCACCTTCAATTCGGTTCCAACTTGTATCAATACCTTCAAATAGATTGTTCGATTTTAATCCATCGCCATCAACCAATTCTACATAATCAATTTCATCACCGCGTGACGAAATATCACCAAAACCTTGCGATTGATGTTGGCTGCGACTTAACGATGCAATTTCTTGATTGTTTTTACCTAATTGATTATAAAACACACCAATGTTTAAAGGAACGTACTTTGATTTATCGGCTTTTTCAAAAGCCTGTTTACTGCCAAAAAAGAACCAAGAAACATTAAAGAATAATCTTTTGGGTTGCCAAGTATTTGTGTTTTCTTTTAGTAAATCTTTATAATTTTTATCGTTTGCTAAACTAAAAGCCAGTTTAGAAAGTTGCGCCGATGCGGTATGATGGCCGTGAGTGGTGCCTTCGGTTCTATGATCAAAACGGTTTACAATAACATCGGGTTGTTCTTTTCTAATTAAATAAACCATTTGTTTAAGTAACAAATCTTTATCCCATTTTTCAAAAGCTTCTTTAGGGTGTTTTGAAAATCCAAAATCATCGGCTGTTGAAAAAAATTGTTTTCCTCCATCAATTTTACGTGCGTTCCATAATTCGTTTGTGCGAATTACGCCTAAATCGGTACCTAGTTCATTACTTATTAAGTTTTGACCACCGTTGCCACGTGTTAACGAAAAATAATTGGTATATGCTTTATCGTGATGTGTTAAATAGGTAATTAAACGGGTGTTTTCATCATCGGGGTGAGCCGCAATATACAAAGCGCTTGCTAAAATGTTTAATTTTTCCATTTGAAAATAAATTTCAGACGGAGTAGGGGTTTGTGGTTTTTGTGCAAAACTGTGTTGTAAAAACAAACCACAAAATATATAGATTAGGTATTTATTCATTTTAAAAACTATAAAATAACAACTGCTTTTTGTAAAAATAAGTTGTTTGGATAAGAAATAATTTCGCCTTCAGGTGTTATTAATATGGTATGAAAAGCTTTAATATCATCAATTTCAGCTTCAATAGGAAAGTCTTTATCTTGTATTCTAATACGGTCGCCAATTTTAAAAGGAAATGAGAAAAACATAATTACTCCAGCGGTTAAATTACTTAAAACCGACCATTGTGCAAATAATGCTACGCCAATAAAAGTTATGGCAGCACCAATAAAACCAAATAATTGCGTAGTGTTTACTCCCCAAAATAAAATGGTAAAAATTAAGAATAATATATTTAAAAGCGAATTAAAGTATTTAATAATAAGCTTACTTCTATTATCAGATTTTGTAGAATACTCAGAAAATTTTAAAACAACTTTTTTAATAATTAAACGTAATATGTAAACCACAATAAGTAAAATAACGGTAATAGCAATTTTACCGTAATAATTATGTAGATAAAAATCTTGAAACATTACCAATTTAATAATTCGTTATACAATTTTTCCATAGGCATACCCACAACATTTGTGTATGAGCCGTTAATTTTTTTTATACCAATTAATCCAATCCATTCTTGTATACCGTAGGAACCGGCTTTATCAAAAGGTTTAAAAGTATCTACATAATACGCAATATCATTTTTTTGGAGCACGTTGAAAGAAACTTCAGTAACATCGTAAAAAAGATGTTCTTTTTCGGCAGATTTAATACAAACCGCACTTATTACTTGGTGTGTTTTATTTGATAATTTTTCAAGCATTTCAATTGCTTCTGTTTTATTTTCGGGTTTACCAAGTGATGTTTCATCAACCCAAACAATTGTATCGCACGTAATAACAATATCGTTTGGTGCTAAATTGTTAAAAACCGATGCTTTTTGCAAAGCAATATATAAAGCAATATCCTTGCCCGTTAAATGGGAAGGATATTCTTCGTTTACGTTTGCTGGTGAAACGCTAAAATGTAAGCCTAAATCGGTTAAAAATTGTTTTCTTCTAGGTGAATTAGATGCTAATATTAGGTTTTTTTTATCGAATTTTTCTTTTAGAATCATTTTATTTTAAATTGAAAAATAAAACTACGATAGAAAAAATAGTTAACCAAATGATTATGTTTAAAAAATTATTAATACTGTTAAATTCTTCGGTAGTTTTAGCTTTCCATAATTTTGTAATGTAAATTAAATAAGGAATAATAACAGCAATAGCAATGTAACCTATTAATAAAGTTAGGTTCATGTGTATGATACAAAACAATACAATTAAGGCTAGTGGAATAATAGATAAATAAGTTGTGCGTTTGGCACCTACTAATCTTCCGTGAATGGTTGCTAATGATTTACGACTGTGTTTAATATCTAATTCCATAAATTTTAAATCCATAACAATGGTTTTTATAAAATACAAAAGCCAAAGCAATGCGCAAATTTGAAGCGATATGTTTAGTAATTGCTGTTTTGCAGGGTTGTGTTCAGCGTTCATTTCTAACGATGGCATTAAATCCATCAATACCAAATTAAATAACGGAAAAGCAATTATTAATGAATAAACAACGTTATCAAAAACCAAAATTTTACGCCATTGAGTTATGTACAGGTATAAAATTGCGGCTAAAGCTAAGAAAAAACCAAAATAATAAGTTTTATCAATGTAACCTGCTACGGTAATAGCAATTGCAATTCCTATGGCGTTTACACCAAGATAAATATAGTACGATTTTTCGATGTTTTTTTCGATGCTTTTATCTGGAAATTCTTCTTGCAGCACAATTTTGTATAACAAAACACCACCATATAAAATAAACCCAATTGCAACTAAAAACGAAAAAAAGTGAAGCTTTGTGAGTCCTAAATCATTAATTAAAGGTTCAAATAAAACAAATCTAAAAAGTAAAACCGCTACAACAAGTTGTAACATCATTTGTGCTTGATCTTTTTTTAGAACACTCATAGCTTATAAATTTAAATGTTAGTCAAACTTTGCTTCGAAATGTTCAAGCCATTTGCCTTGAACTTTCATAACTTGTTCAATTACATCGCGCACAGCTCCTTTTCCACCTTTCACATGCGAAATGTATTTGCTTAATTGTTTAATTTCGGGTACTGCATCTTGCGGACAAGCAGGTAAACCTACTTTTTGCATAACCCAATAATCGGGGATATCATCGCCCATATAAAGAACATTTTCGGGTTTAATATTATTTACATGTATGTATTCTTGGTAAATAGCTACTTTGTCTGGCACTCCCAAATGTATATCGTAAATGCCTAGGTTGCGTAACCGTATGCGTACACCTTCGTTTGATCCGCCCGAAATAATACATACATTATACCCTTTTTCTATGGCTGCTTTCATGGCATAACCATCGCGTATATTCATTTCTCTTAATAATTCCCCGGTTTGTGTTACGTGTATGGTTCCGTTGGTTAAAACACCATCAACGTCAAAAATAAATGTATTAATGTGGTTTAAATATTCTTTGTAACTTTTAGACATTTTGTTGTATGCTTTGTGTAATTAATTTGTATATCTCTTTAAAAATTGGATTTTTTAAAAATTCTTCATGCTTTTCTATTGTTTTACTATCAAATCTTATTGCAGGTCCCGTTTGCGCTTCTATAGGGCTTAAATATTTAATTTTATCAGCTGTTTCGTTTATTAAAGGTTTTAAAATATTAAAAGATATGTTGTTATCAATACAAATTTTATTACCTATTGTATATAAATGATTTGTGAAATTGCTCACAAAAACCGCTGCAACATGTAAACTTTTTCGTTGATCCGATGAAATTTGATACACATTGTTAGATAGTAAATTAGCTAACAATTTTAACTCGTTTAAATCACTATCGTTTTCAGCTTCTAAGCACAAGGGTACTTCTTTAAAATTTACCTCTTTATTTTTAGAAAAAGTTTGCAAAGGGTAAAAAACACCTTTTCTGTTTTTTTTGTTTAAAACATCAATAGCTGTTGTTCCCGATGTATGTACAACTAACCTATTTTTATAAGGTATTTTTTCGGTAACTTCTGCAATTGCGCTATCCAATACTGCAATAAAGGTAATATCGGCAGGTTTTAAATCATCAATTTGTACCAGTAAATTAGGAGCAATAAAATCATCTATTTTTTCCAAAGAACGTACCCCAATGCTTTGTATTTTATAATTGTTTAAGTTGTTTAAGGCATTAAATAAATGATATGCTACATTGCCCCAACCTATTAAATTTATTGTTTTCATACAACCAAAGTTACATTAAAGAACAATAGCAAACCGATTTTAATAAAGTTAAATTTAATATAATTTTAAGAAAAAAAACATGTAAACGTTAATTTTAAGAAAAATTGAGCAAAACACTCAAATTCAAACCCTTTAAATAAAAAGCAATTCTTTAAAATCGATATAATTTTGTAAATTTGCAGCTATAAAAAAATATAAGTATGTTAACAGTTTCAAATTTATCTGTACAATTTGGAAAACGTATATTGTTTGATGAAGTAAATGCTACTTTCACTCAAGGAAATTGCTATGGTATTATTGGTGCTAACGGTGCCGGAAAATCTACCTTTTTAAAAATTATTGCTGGCGATATTGATCCAACATCTGGCCATGTAATTTTAGAACCAGGCAAACGTATGTCGGTTTTAAACCAAAATCACAATATGTTTGACGAACATACCGTACTAGAAACTGTTTTAATGGGAAATAAAGTGTTATTTGCTGTTAAAAAAGAAATGGACGAATTGTACGCAGATTATTCTGATGAAAATGCTGATAGAATTGGTGAATTACAGTTGCAATTTGATGAAATGAACGGTTGGAATGCCGATTCTGATGCAGCTTCAATGCTATCTAACTTAGGTATTTCTGAAGATTTACATTACACATTAATGGGCGAGGTGGAACCAAAATTAAAAGTTCGTGTGTTATTAGCGCAAGCTTTGTTTGGTAACCCAGATGTTTTGGTAATGGATGAGCCTACCAACGACTTGGATTTTGAAACAATTGGTTGGTTAGAGAATTTCTTAGCTAATTATGAAAACACCGTTTTAGTTGTATCGCACGACCGTCACTTTTTAGATGCGGTTTGTACACATATTTCAGATATAGATTTTGGAAAGATCAATCATTTTTCTGGAAATTATACCTTTTGGTACGAATCTTCGCAATTAGCTGCCAAACAACGCGCACAACAAAACAAAAAAGCCGAGGAGAAAAAAGCAGAATTAGAAGAGTTTATTCGTCGTTTTTCTGCCAACGTTGCAAAATCTAAGCAAGCAACTTCACGTAAAAAAATGATCGAGAAGTTAAATGTAAACGAAATTAAACCATCTAGCCGTCGTTATCCAGCTATAATTTTTGAACAAGAGCGTGAAGCGGGCGATCAAATTTTAAATATTAAAGATTTAGAAGCATCTGTAGAAGGCGAAACGCTATTTAAAGGTGTTGATTTTAATATGGCAAAAGGTGATAAAGTAGTTGTTTTTTCTAAAGATTCACGTGCAACAACCGCGTTTTACGAAATTTTAAACAACAACTTAAAAGCAGATAACGGTACTTTTGAATGGGGTATTACAACCAATCAATCGTATTTACCTGCTGATAATCACCACTTTTTTACCGATGATTTAACATTAGTTGATTGGTTGCGCCAGTGGGCTAAAACCGAAGAAGAACGTGATGAGGTTTATGTTCGTGGCTTTTTAGGTAAGATGATTTTTTCGGGCGAAGAAGCGTTGAAAAAAGGTTCGGTTTTATCGGGTGGTGAAAAAGTTCGTTGTATGATATCGCGCATGATGATGTTGCGTGCTAACGTATTAATGTTAGACGAACCTACGAACCACTTAGATTTAGAGTCGATTACAGCGTTTAACAACTCGTTAAAAAACTTTAAAGGTTCGGTATTATTAACCACACATGATCATGAGTTTGCACAAACCGTTGGTAACCGTATTTTAGAATTAACACCAAACGGAGTTATCGATCGTTACATGACTTTTGACGAATATTTAGATGATGAAAAAATTAAAGAATTACGTACAAAAATGTATTCTTAATTGTTTTTTATGATATTTTTTAAAAACAGTTCCAAAACGGAGCTGTTTTTTTTGTTATATTTATATGTTAAATTTAGATAGAAATAAAAGTTATGAAACAATATAAAAAAGATACTTTAACCATTAATTGGGAACCTGAAAAATGCATACATTCAACCAAATGTTGGCGTGGCGAAACAGGTTTGCCAACGGTATTTAATCCAAAAGAAAAACCATGGATTAAACCAGAAAACGAAGAAATTGAAACCATTATTGCGCATATAAAACAATGTCCAAGTGGTGCTTTATCGTACAGTTTAAACGATGAAATTGTTGTTGATACCAATGCCGCAACTAGCATTACCATACTTGCCAATGGACCATTACTTTGTACGGGTAAAATTAAAATTATTTACCCTAATGGAAATGAAGAGGAAAAAACGAATAATACCGCTTTGTGCCGATGTGGTGCATCGGCAAACAAACCATTTTGCGACGGTAAACATGCAAAAGTTGGTTTTAAAGGCTAATAAGTTATTTCATTTTTAGGGTTAGCTTTTCAATTTTTTCCGAAAGGTTGCTCATAAAAATCAATTGATCAATAATTAGTTGAGATTCCTCTAATTTTTGAATTTTTAATTGCGTATCAATATCTAAATCGTCTACTTCTTTTCGGCGAATACTTTTTAATTCGCTTATACTAATGTAGTAATCTTCGTTAGTATCTGTATTTAAGTCAGCATCAACATTTAAATTGTGTAATGCCTGACTTAAATTGTTATTGGTATAATCCATTGCCAATTTAAAGGCTTTAGATGCTTCGGAAGTTTTATGAAACTGAATGTAAGTACCAATACTTGCAGCGCACGAAACCAACGTTTGGTTTAAAATGGTAAGTTCGTATAATTCGGCACGATTTATTTGTTTAGCTTTTGGTTCTTGAATCATTCGTTGAAAACTAGCCATTAAATTTCCTACTTCGATAAATGCATTTTTACGTGCAATTTTGTACGATGTAGCTGGTTCGCCTTTTTTAATGTAGTAATATTTAACTTCAACAATATAAAATTTAATTGCACGTAATGTGTTTTCTAAATAAGTGTTTACAGACTGTAATTCCCAGCTTGGCCATAAAAACCGAGTTGCTAAAAAGGCAAGCATTGCACCTACTAAAGTGTCTAGAATACGGTAAATTAAATGTGATTCTGCATTATCGGTTAACAATCCATAAATTAAAATGATATAAATTGTTATAAAAGTTACGCCAACTTTATAATCGGTTGCCGAAAACCAAAAACCTAGTAGCATTGATACAATTGCTAAAAGGCTTAAAACTAAATTGCTATCAATAAAAATTAAAGCTATAATTCCTAAAATACCACCTATAAGAGTGCCAATTACCCGGTGAGCAGATCGTTGTTTGGTTAAACCATACCCCGGACGCATAATTACTACTATGGTAAGTAAAATCCAATAGGCGTTTTCAAATTTAAAAAACACACCAATTAACAAACCCATTAACATGGTTATTGTAATACGAAGTGAGTACCTAAACGTAGCCGATTTAAAGTTTAAATGATTGGTGAAAGTTTTAAAACTATAGTGTTCTGGGGTGAAAAACTTTTCTAAATCTTTATATTTACCTCTTAATTCATCGGCGTTTACACGCTCTTTATATACACGTTCTAACCCTTTAATTTTTTCAATTTGTTTATCGGCATAAAAAAGTAAATTGTTAATATGTACTGCTTTTTCATCGTAAACCGATATGTTTTGGTCTGTTAAAAACGTGTTTATTTTTTGTTTTAATTTTTTAAAATCGTTAACTAAACTACCTTTTGAATGGTATTTTTTATTTGTTTTAATATGAAAGGCCAATCTTTTTAATGTATATGCAAAATTATCGGCCAAAGTTTTATATTCAGTAACTATAGAAGCATCGTTTTTAAAAAAATCAATAAATTCAGCATGATTAAAAGTGTTAGCCATTGCCAATTCTAAAATTTCAACAAGTGATGTTAATGCTACTAATTGTTTTCTGTTGTTGTTAGAGTTTAAAGTGTATGCTTTGTTATACACCAAATATTCGCGAATGTGTTCATGTAATTCGTTAATTCTTATTTGTTTTTCAAGTAATTGTCTACTAATTTTTTCACGATCAGCGCTATTCGTCCACAACGCAGCTCTTAAATTTAGGTAATCACCAGTAATTTCAATACATTCTGCAACTTCTAAATTAATGTATCGGTTGGGTTTAATAAAATAAAAAAGTATCGAAACAAATGTGTAAAACAAACCACCTAGCAATAAATAAAGGCAATTTGTTAATAAAATTTCGGGCTTGTCATGATGTATAAATGATAAACTAATAGTAAGTAACAACGTAAATGATAACAAATTAGCCCTATGTCCAAAGAGTGAAATAAACGCCGAAAGAAAAATAAAAGCACAAAATAGAATTGTAAAAACAAAAAAATATTGATAAGTGTAAGTTAATGATAATGAAATAATTGGAATTAAAAAAGCAACCAAAAGTAAGCCAATTACTTTATGTTTAAAGTTACTTGAAATATCAATAGGTGCGCAAAGTAAAGCCCCTAAAGTAACTGTAAAAGCAGCTGTGAAATCGGCTGCGTCATAAAATACAAAAAAGGCCACAATAGCCGTAAATGTAATTTTAATGGCGTTATAAAATTGGTTGTCACCAAACTTAATAATTAACTTGTCAAACATCACTTAAAGAATTGAAAAAAGAGATCTACCTAATCAGGTATTAAAGTTATTAATTATAACTACATTTTTTACTATAATTTGTAACTTTGCACAGATATTTTAAAAACAAAAAAATGATTTTACCTATTGTTGGTTACGGCGATCCGGTTTTACGTAAAGAATGTGAAGAAATTACAAAAGAGTATCCACAGTTAAATGAACTTATAAAAAACATGTACGAAACCATGGATAATGCGTACGGCGTTGGTTTAGCAGCCCCACAAATAGGTTTGCCAATACGTTTGTTTGTTGTTGATACCAAACCTTTTAGCGAAGACGAAGATTTATCTGCTGAAGAACGTGCATTTTTAGCAAGTTTTAGTTGCACCTTTATTAACGCTAAAATTTTAAACGAAGAAGGCAAAGAATGGGCTTTTAACGAAGGTTGTTTAAGCATACCGGGTGTGCGTGAAGATGTGTATCGTAAACCTAATATAACTATTGAATACTTTGATGAAAATTTTCAAAAGCACACTAAAGATTTCACAGGCTATGCGGCACGTGTAATTCAACACGAATACGATCATATTGAAGGGGTGTTGTTTACCGATAAAATTTCATCACTAAAAAAGAAATTAAACGCCAAACGATTACAAAACATAATGGAAGGAAAAGTGTTTCCTGATTATAAAATGAAATTTATAAACAAAAAAGGTAGATAATTTTGGATATTAAATTCAAATTATGATATTTGTGACCTTGAAAAATTTTAAACAATGAGCGTAGAGAAAGTTTTAGCTATATCTGGAAAGCCAGGATTATACGAATTAAAAATCCAAACAAGATCAGGATTTATTGCAGAATCATTAATCGATGGTAAAAAATTAACCGTTGGTTTACGTAGCAACGTAAGTTTATTATCAGAAATTTCTATTTACACAGAAACAGGTGAATTAAAATTATTCGAAGTTTTTGCACGTATTGCAACTAAAGAAAATAACGGCCCTGCATTAGATCATAAATCAACAAATAACGAATTATTAAACTATTTTGGTGAAGTAATTCCAGATTTTGATCGCGATCGTGTATATGTGTCAGATATTAAAAAAGTTTTAAACTGGTATAATATTTTACAAGGTGCAAATTACATTGCAAATTTAAATGCGCCAGCTGTTAGTACAACAGGTTCGGTTACCATTAACAACACTACCGAAGAAACTGCAGAAACAGTTGTTGCCGAAGAAAAGCCTAAAGCTAAAAAAGCAACAAAAAAGAAAACTGAAGATAAAGAATAATAACTAAATCCGGCTTTTGCCGGATTTTTTATACCATTTGTTATGAGTAAACGCGCACAACAATTAAAAGCTTTTGAACGTTTGTTAGATATAATGGACGATTTGCGTGAAAAATGCCCCTGGGATAAAAAACAAACTTTTCAATCGTTAAAACACTTAACAATTGAAGAAGTGTATGAATTGAACGATGCAATTTCGGAAAATAACGATACCGAAATTAAAAAAGAATTGGGCGATATTTTATTACACATTGTTTTTTATGCTAAAATTGGCAGCGAAACTAACGTGTTTGATATAGAAGATGTTTGCAACACCATTTGCGAAAAGTTAATTTCCAGACATCCGCATATTTATGGTGATGTTGTGGCTACTGACGAAAAAACTGTTAAAGAAAACTGGGAAAAATTAAAACTTAAAGAAGGTAATAATTCGGTGTTAAGTGGTGTTCCTAATTCACTACCAGCAGTTGTTAAAGCTTTTCGTATTCAAGATAAAGTAAAAGGTGTAGGGTTTGATTGGGATAATAAAGCTGATGTTTGGGCTAAGGTTGAAGAAGAGTTAGCCGAGTTTAAAGCAGAAGTTGAACAGAATAACCTTGAAAAGCAAGAACAAGAATTTGGGGATGTATTATTTGCACTTATAAATTATGCGCGTTTTTGTAATATAAATCCTGAAGAAGCTTTAAATAAAACCAACCAAAAGTTTATTAATAGATTCACAAAAATGGAAGAATTAATTAAACAGGATTCTAAAACTATTGGCAACTTACCTTTAAAAGAGTTAGATGTTTATTGGAATAAAGTAAAAAAAACTGAAAATAATTAATTTTTTATTTAAATTGTATTAAAAACAAAAGCACTCTTTTTTTGAGTGCTTTTTTGTATTTAATCTTTAATAACCTTTGTAGGGTTTTTATCTTTATCTAGCGCAACAAAAGTAAATTCACCATTTATTGCTAAGTATCGTATATCTGTGTACATTTCTTCAATATAAATTTCAACCGAAACCTTTAAGCTTTTGTTACCAACGTGAGTCACTTTTCCTATTAACTCCACAATAGTTCCTGCCGGAATAGGTTTGGTAAAATCTATTTTATCCGATGAAACCGTAACCATCATTTGTCTTGAAAAACGAGTGGCAGTAATAAAGGCAACTTCGTCCATCATATGCATAGCAGTTCCACCAAAAAGGGTATCGTAATGATTGGTAGTATTAGGAAAAACGGCTTTAAAAATTCGTGTTTCACTGTTTTTAATTCTTTCTTCTAATGTCATTTTTTTAAAATTAAGCTTCGCAACTTGAACAAGTTACTAAATTATTTACAAATTCTTTTGAAACACTTTGGCTGCGTTGATAATACAATGTTTTTACGCCCAATTTCCAAGCTTCTATTAACAAACGGTTTACTTCTTTAACGGGTAAATTAGCAGGTATGTTTAAGTTTAAACTTTGCGCTTGATCAATGTATTTTTGGCGAATTGAAGCTTGCAAAATAATTTCGTACTGACTAATTTCTTTAAATGTTTTAAAAACATCTTTTTCTTCTTGACTTAATTCTGATAAATGTTGAACACTACCGTGATTAAGCATAATGCTTCGCCAGGTTTCTTCGGTATCTAAGCCTTTTTTTTCTAATAAATCTTTTAGATATTTATTTTTTCGCATAAAGTTTCCTTTTGCTAAGCCAGCTTTGTAATAATTGCTACTAAAAGGTTCAATTCCGGGCGATGTTTGTCCTAAAATTGCCGATGATGATGTAGTAGGTGCAATAGCTAATAAAGTAGTATTTCTTCTGCCATAACCTTTTAAAACAGATGGTTCACCATAAATTCGAGCCAAATCTTGCGATGCTTTTAAAGCTTTTTCTTCTATTTCTTTAAAAATTTTATTGGTAAGCATTTTTGCTTCTAAACTTTCAAAAGCAATCATGTTTTTTTGTAAGTATGAATGCCAACCCATAACACCCAAACCTAGTGCACGGTGGTTTTTTGCAAAATCATGTGCCGATTTTAAGTAATAATTCCCTTCTGTTTTAGCGGTAAATTCACTAATTACAGCATCTAAAAAGTAAGTGGCTAATTTTACGGCTTCGGTATCTTTCCATTCATCATATAATTCTAAATTCATTGATGATAAACAACATACAAACGATTCTTCTTTATTAGAAGGTAAAGCAATTTCTGAACATAAATTACTTGCGTAAATTTGCATTTCTTTGTCTTTGTAAACTTCTGGTTTATTACGGTTTACGTTGTCTGTGAAAAATAAGTACGGTAGGCCTTTTTGTTGACGGCTTTCTAGTACTTTAGCCCAAACTTCGCGTTTTTCTTGGTCGCCATCTATCATATCTTGCATCCAATAATCGGGAACGCAAACACCGTAAAATAAATTTTGTATAGGATTTCCAATGTTTTTAATATCTAAAAACTCTTTAATATCATCGTGGTCAATATCTAAATAAGCTGCAAAAGCACCCCTGCGTACACCACCTTGCGATATGGTGTCCATAGCTGTATCAAACAATTTCATAAAACTTACCGCACCACTGCTTTTTCCGTTATCGGTTACAGCGCTTCCGCGCTCGCGTAATTCACCAAAATAGCCACTTGTACCACCGCCAATTTTAGTTTGCATAATTACCTCGCCTAATTTATGCGTAATGCCTTCAATATTATCGGGTACATAAACGTTAAAGCACGAAATAGGTAAACCGCGTTCGGTGCCCATATTTGCCCAAATAGGCGATGATAAACTCATCCAGCCTTTTTCAATCATTTCAATAAAAGCCTCGGCAAGTTCGGGTTTATAAAGTTGCTTTGCAGCTGCGTTTGCAATGCGTTCAATTGCTTTTTGCGTGGTTTCACCTTTAAGTAAATAACCACGGTTTAATATTTGTTCGCTTTCTTCGTTAAGCCACCATAATCTTTCCATAATTATTGTTTTTTTTTGAATTAAAATAAATCGTCGGCAGTAATACTTTTATCGTGTTTGGTATAATCAACAGGGCGTTTAGCAAAAAAATCGTCTAAACTATTTGCAAAAATTTCTTCTTCAAACCAAATCATGGGTTGGTAGGCATCGTTGTTCACAAAAAATAATTTGCGTAACCCAATTTTAACCAAACTTTCGTCTAAACGAAATTTCATAAAGTTTAATAAATTGTTTTTTGAAATGGTTTCAAGTTCGCCATATTCAAAAATCCAATCTAAAATTTCGCTTTCGATTTCAATAGATTCCTTTACAATTTCGTTTATTTCGTTAACAGTTGCTTCATCAAAAAAATCAGGAAATTCTTCTTTAATTTTATTAATGATAAAAATACCAGCATTTGCATGAATTTGTTCGTCTACCGATGTCCATGCAATAATATTACTTACATTTTTCATGGCACCTTTAAAGCGTGTAAACGATAAAATAATAGCAAATTGACTGAAAAGCGATACGTTTTCTATTAAAATGGTAAACAAAATCAAAGATTTTAAATAATCTTTTTTGTTTTCGGCTTTTGAATGTTTTAAAGCATTTGAAAGATAATCGATGCGTTTTTTTATCACCGGAATTTCAATTACATTTTCAAAAGCGTTGTTGTAGCCTAAAACTTCAAGTAATCGCGAATACGCTTCGGAATGGCGAAATTCACATTCGGCAAACGTGCTTCCCAAACCATTAAATTCGGGCTTAGGTAAGTGTAAATACAAATTGCCCCAAAATGTTTTTACGTTTACTTCAATTTGGGCAATAGCAAGTAAACTGCGTTTTACAATTTCTTGTTCAATTGGTGAAAGATGTGAATGAAAATCTTGAATATCGGCTGTGAAATCAACTTCAGAATGTACCCAAAACGATTTGTTAATAGCGTTTGTAAACTCTAAAATTTCTGGATATTCAAAAGGTTTGTAATTAATACGTTTGGTAAAAATACTCATGCTTTAATTTTTTATATGGAACAATTTGTGTAAACAGATAAGAAAAATCCATATAAAAAAAGAAGGTTTCTTAGCAGTTTACTTTATATGCGAAAGCAACGCTTTTTTTACAAGAGGTCTGACTTTTAAGTGGTTTGCTTAATTTACAGTTGCGCAACAGTTCAAGATTTACACTTGATTCTCTATTTTGTAAAAAATGTTATCAAATTTAGTTTTTATATTTTACTTTTCGATGCTTTTTTTTAATGAAATTATGAACAATTTTTGTTTATAACCTTATTTGCTTGATTTGCAATACTTTTTAATTTTTTAATTTTTAATTTTTTATTAATATTAAAAAAATGTAAACTTTTTTACTTTTAATTTTTTTTAATTTGTTGATTTGTAGTTTTTTATTGTGTAATTTTTGTAAACTTTTAAAAACAAGTAGTTATTAACGCTTGTTGATAACTTTTATTTTTTTTTGAAATAAAAATTATTTTTAAAGCAAAAAGTTTGTAATTTTATAAAACAAACAAATGAAATAAGAACCTTGTTTAGTTGTTTGTTTTTGAATAGTTTAAACCGATCTAAAAATTTAAATATACTATGGAAATAGCACCCGACGTACTAGAGGCTAAAAAAACATACACCAATGAGGAAGCCATTAACGCATCAACAGCATATTTTAAAGGCGATGTTTTAGCAGCTACAGTTTTTGTAAATAAATATGCGTTGAAAGATTCGCACGGAGCTATTTACGAAAAAACTCCTGATGATATGCACCGCCGAATTGCTTCAGAAATTGCACGTGTTGAAGCAAAATATGCAAATTCGTTAAGTGAAAATCAAATTTTTGATTTAATTAAAAATTTTACCTACATAATTCCACAAGGAAGCCCAATGACAGGTATAGGTAATCCTTTTCAAATAGCTTCTTTATCAAACTGTTTTGTGATTGGTAACAATGGTGAAAGTGATTCGTATGGTGGTATCATGAAAATTGATCAAGAACAAGTACAGTTAATGAAACGCCGCGGTGGTGTAGGTCACGATTTATCACATATTCGCCCAAAAGGATCACCTGTTAAAAACTCCGCTTTAACATCAACAGGTTTGGTTCCTTTTATGGAGCGTTTTTCAAATTCAACTCGCGAAGTTGCCCAAGACGGTCGTCGTGGCGCTTTAATGCTTTCAGTATCTATTAATCATCCAGATGCAGAAGGGTTTATCGATGCAAAATTAGAACAAGGCAAAGTTACAGGTGCAAATGTTTCGGTACGTATCGATGATACTTTTATGCAAGCTGTAAAAAACAATACCTTATATACACAGAAGTATCCTATTTTTTCACAAAATCCTAAATATTCAAAAGATTTAAATGCAGCAGAATTATGGAAAAAAATAGTTCACAACGCTTGGAAATCTGCAGAACCAGGAATTTTATTTTGGGATACAATTATAAATGAATCGTTGCCTGACTGTTATGCAGATTTAGGTTACAAAACCCTATCAACAAACCCTTGTGGTGAAATTCCTTTGTGTGCTTATGACTCTTGTCGTTTGTTAGCAATAAATTTATTTTCTTACGTTGTAAATCCATTTACAGCCGATGCGTATTTTGATTTTGAGTTATTTAAAAAGCACGTTGCCATTGCGCAACGTATGATGGATGATATTATTGATTTAGAATTAGAAAAAATTGATACGATTATTGAGAAAATTGACGAAGATCCAGAAGATGCTGAAGTAAAGCGTATAGAGCGTAATTTATGGATTGAAATTCGTAAAAAAGCCGATGAAGGTCGTAGAACAGGTGTAGGAATTACTGCAGAAGGCGATATGTTAGCAGCTTTAGGCATTCGTTACGGTTCTAAAGAAGGTAACGAATTTTCGGTTAACTTACACAAAACATTAGCTTTAGCAGCTTATCGTTCATCGGTAGAAATGGCTAAAGAACGTGGTGCTTTTGCAATTTTTGATGCTAAACGCGAAGTAAAGAACCCGTTTGTATTGCGAATTAAAGAAAACGATCCGCAGTTATTTAACGATATGCAAGAATACGGACGTAGAAATATTGCATTGTTAACTATTGCTCCAACTGGTTCAACATCAATTTTATCGCAAACAACTTCGGGTATCGAACCTGTTTTCTTACCTGTTTATAAACGTCGTAGAAAAGTAAATCCAAACGATAAAGATGTACGTATTGATTTTGTTGATGAAGTAGGTGATTCATGGGAAGAATACGTGGTTTTTCACCATAAATTTAAAATGTGGATGGAAGTTAACGGAATTGATACCAATAAAAACTATTCGCAAGAAGAAATTAATACGTTAATTGAAAAATCACCTTATTACAAAGCAACTTCTAACGATGTAGATTATATTAGTAAAGTTGAAATGCAAGGTGCTATTCAAAAGTGGGTAGATCACTCAATTTCTGTAACAATTAATGCTCCAAACGATGTTACCGAAGAATTAGTTGGACAATTGTATATGAAAGCGTGGGAAGTAGGTTGTAAAGGGGTAACCGTTTACCGCGATGGTTCACGTTCGGGCGTTTTAATTTCAAACGATAAAAAAGAAGAAAAGAAAAAGACCGAAAACACCAATGAAGACGAAGTTTCTTTTCCTACTAAACGTCCGCATGCTTTAGCTTGTGATATTGTACGTTTTCAGAATAACAAAGAAAAATGGATTGCGTTTATTGGTAAAATTGACGATAGACCTTACGAAATTTTTACAGGTTTAGCCGATGATGAAGATGGTATTTTATTACCACGTTGGGTAAATGATGGTTTTATAATTAAAAACCGTGATGAAAAAGGAAATTCTAGATACGATTTTCAGTATGTAAATCAACGAGGCTACAAAACAACTATCGAAGGATTGTCGTACCGTTTTGATCCTGTTTTCTGGAACTACGCTAAATTAATTTCTGGAACATTACGCCACGGAATGAAAATTGAAAACGTGGTAGATTTAATTAACTCGTTACAATTAGATAACGAATCAATTAATACGTGGAAAAACGGAGTTGCACGTGCTTTAAAACGATTTGTACCCGATGGTACCGAAGCGAACGGCCAAAAATGCAGCAACTGTAATTCAACTAACTTAATGTACCAAGAAGGTTGTTTAACATGTAAAGATTGTGGTTCATCAAAATGCGGATAAGCAATTAAAATATAAAAAAACGGAACTAAAAA